>Ga0210389_10001381_pt1 | contig 19673 bp, 14 predicted proteins | sample IncBWH28OmetaG_FD_160127 | JGI IMG/M metagenome (GOLD analysis project Ga0210389, IMG submission 160127) | Forest soil microbial communities from Barre Woods Harvard Forest LTER site, Petersham, Massachusetts, United States - Inc-BW-H-28-O ...
GCCCCCGAAGTCCCCGCGCCACCCGTGAGTCCGCCGCCACCGGAGGTCCCCGCACTGCCTGTCGCGCCCGCGCCACCGACGCCGGCACCGGCGAACCCGTGGCCTCCCCCGCCCGGGGAGCCACCGGTGCCTGTGATCGATCCGCCGGCCCCTGCGTTGCCGCTGGCACCGGCCGCGCCACCGCCGCTTCCGCCCGAACCTCCGTCCGGGCGAGCGGGGGGCGAGCTGCCGCAGCCCCCGAGAGCCAGGATCAAGCCGACCGAGATGAGACACCGAACATCAAACAACCCACGGATGGACATTTTCTGCGTTCCCTTTCCAGCGCTACCAGGCGCCTCTCACCACCACACCGCCCGACTCCGTCGTGACCCACGACGCGAGGCTGACCGTGCTCGACTTTTCCGGAGCTGTTGCGACGAGGACGATTCCACCAACGGAAATGGCCGCGCCGATTCCCGCGACGATCCAGCCGCGCTGATTCAGGCTCTTGCCCGCGTTGTAGGCGGGCAACGCGGCGTCGTACGCCGCACCCGTCGTCGCGTTTGCAAGGAGGATCTTGGCGTCGTTCTCCTGATTGATGCCGCGGTAGGCGTCGATGCCTCCGACCGTCGCCGTGGCGATGCCGGCGGCGATGACGATGATCCCGCCGACTCGTTGCCAGTTGGTGGAGGGCGAGGGCGCCCGCGAGAGCACCGGCACGCCGCCGTCGCCCTGCGGCTTTTCGCTGGCAGGCGGCGTCGGCGGACTCTCGATGATCAGCCTCTCGACGACCGGCGGTGATGGAGCGGCCGGGGGTGGCGGCGCCGGGGCCGGCTCGGGGGAGGGCGAGGTGGCCGCGGGCGCCGGGGCCGGCACGGCGAACGCCTCCAAGGTCATTTCGATGGCGTTGTCCGCTTTGCCCACGACATCGATCTCGCGCGACTGCGCCGCGTAGCCTGCAAGCGCTGCCTCGATGGTGTGCCGCCCGGCATTGAGGCGGACGGCCTTCGCCAACGGGGTCCGCCCGCGCAGGCCGCCGTCGATGCGGATCTCCGCGCCGTCCGGGAACGTCCGGATCGAGATGGTCCCGATCCGCGCCAGCTGCTTTTCGATCTCTGCGGCGACCTCTCGCCGGCGCTGCTCCGGGACGGCCGCGGCGCCCTGTTTGAGGTATCGGTCGAAGGCGTCGACCGCCTCGACGGAGCGGCCGAGCGCCGCATCGACCTGCCCGATGTTGTAGAGAAGCTTGAAGGCGGGCGAGAGCTTGTAGGCCTGATCGAATTCGTCGGCGGCCTCGGCGAAGCGCTCGTCGGTATACGCCGCCAAGCCTTTCTGGAAGTGCTCCCTGGCAGCGGCGGTTGCGTCCGCGTCGGCGGCTTGCGCGTGTCGACCGAGCGAGAAGGCGGTCGCAATCAATGCGGTGACGAGCATGAGTTTCGTCATGAGCACTCAGCAGCAGTCGTGCCAAAGGCGCTAGGGTCCAAAAGGATCCTCCCGGTCGATCGGGATTCCGTGGCTCGCGGCCGGTTTGTCGGGCGACGGCGCGGGTTTGGGCGAACTGTCGGGGGGCGCCGCTTGCGGCGCGGCAGATATTGACGCCGGCGCGGCGTGACCGGCGCGCCTGTTCGGACTGTGTTTGGAATGTTCGGACAAGGTTCGAACGGCGGCCGTTTCTGGTGCGGGCGAGGGAACCGCCGACGGAGTAGACGCGCGGGCGGTCGGCAGCGACGGAGCGACCGTCGGTGGCGGTGGCGGCGAGGCTGGCGTCGCCGTTGCCGTTGCGGCGGCGGGCGGCTGCGATGGGGCGGCGGCGACCGTACCATTCAGGTCCGCGGCGCTCTCCGGCGGGCGGCGGCGCGCGACGAGCAGCGCGGCCACGGCCGCGACAGCGAGCCCGATCAGAAGAAGCCCCTTCTTCGACGAGCCCGACGCGCGCGGCTGCGCGGGCGCTTCACTCACCTTGCTGTTCGCAATCGCCGCACGTTCGCCCAGTGAGAGCTCGCCCGATCGGGTGGCAGGCGTGGCCAGCGTCGGTCCGAGCGCCTGCGCAGGCACGGAAGGCTCGGCCTCCGGGCGACCGCTCACGAAGGGAGCGAGCGCCTCGCCCAGTGCCGTGACCGACGGCAGCCGCTCGGCGAGGTCCTTCTTCATCGCGTGCTCGATCACCGCCACCAGCTTGGGCGGCAGATCCGGACGCAACGTGGCCAGCGGAGGCGCCTCGAAGCTGAGGATCTGGTGGATGACCTCCAGGAACTGCTCGCCCACAAACGGTTTGCGCCCGGCGAGCAGCTCATAGAGCACCACCCCCAACGACCAGACGTCCGTGCGGGGATCCACGTCGCCCGCGCCGCGCGCCTGTTCGGGCGACATGTAGTAGGCGGTCCCGAAGGTCGCCCCCGTCCCGGTGATGACGCTGGCGTCGGCGATGCGGAGCTTCGCGATTCCGAAGTCGAGCACCTTGAGGAGATCGCTGCCGTCACCCGCGTCGGTCACGAACAGGTTCTCGGGTTTGAGATCCCGGTGAACGATGGCCGCCTTGTGCGCGATCGCCAGGCCGCGGCAAGCCTGCGCCACGATGTTCGCCGCCCGGTAGACGGCGATCCGCCCCTGCCGTCGCAACAGCTTGGCGCAGTCCTCGCCCTCGAGGAACTCCATCACCAGGTAGGGCGAGCCGTCGTCGGCGCGCCCGAAGTCCGTCACCGCGGCCAGGTTGGGGTGCTCGAGGCCGCCCGCCGCCTTCGCCTCGTTTTCGAAGCGCCGCAAGATCTCTCGGTTCGCCGCGAACTGCGGCAAGAGAAACTTGATCGCGAACCTGCGCGCCAGCCGGGCATGCCGCGCCTCGTAGACCGCCCCCATTCCCCCGCGGCCCAGCATTCGTACGATGGTGTACTTGTCGACCACCGTGCCGTCTCGAACGAGCGCAGCGTCGGCTTCACCCGCCGGCTCTCCTGCCACCCCCTCGTCCATCCCAGGTTTCTCGTTTCCCATGAACTATTTCTGGCGCAGGCCCTCCAGAGAGAAGTCCGGGTTGGCGGCGAGGAGCCGGTAGGCACGCGCGCGGGTCACGCCGACGGCCGTTGCCGCCCTGGCCACGCTCCCCTTCTGGACGCGCAACGCCTCGACGAGCGCGTCGAACGCCGCGCCGTCGTCGGTCTTCCGCCAGGGGCGTTTTTCGCGATCGGTGGCCGGCGGGAGATCCGCGTCGGCGCCATCGGCGGTGCGGGGCAACATCCGCTCAGGCAGGTGCGCCTTCTTGAGGACCGGTTCCCGCCCGTGAACGCTCATCAGCCGCCGGGTGAGCAGCACGAGCTCGCGGACGTTGAGCGGCCAATCATAGAGGCAGAGCGCTTCAATCAACTTGGCCTCGAGCTCGAGCGGGCGAGCGCCGAGGTGCGGCTTCAGGAATTTCAGGAAGAGCGGGGCGACGTCCTCGCGCCGATCGCGGAGCGGCGGCAGCACCAGCGTGAGGCCGTCCAGCCTGGCCAGGAGGTCGGCACGAAAACGATGCTCGGCGACCGCGTCCGCCAACGGCTCCTGCGTGGCGACGACGATCTTGACGTCGATCGGGACATCGCGCGTCTCACCGAGCGCGCGCACGCGACGTTCCTCCAGGACCCGCAGAAACTTGGCCTGAAGCGGCAGCGGCAGCTCGAGGATCTCGTCGAGGAAGATGCTCCCCCCCTCCGCGGCTCGAAACAGGCCGGGGCTCTGCACGTCGGCGCCCGTGAAGGCGCCCTTGCGATAGCCGAACAGCTCCGCCTCCGCCAGGTCGGCCGGCAGGGCCGCGCAGTTGACCGCGACCATCGGACCCCGCCGCCCGCTCCAATCGTGAAGAGCCCGGGCCATCCCTTCCTTGCCGGTGCCGGTTTCACCCTGGACGACGACTGGCAAGTCCGCGGCGACCGCGCGCCCCGGGGCCACCGCGGCGGCCAACGTGGCGCCGCCGAACCAGCCGGGCGCAATCTCTTTGAAGACGTCGGGTGCGCCCTCGTCGCTCACGACGACGCCGATCCATTCGCCGCAACGGACGATGTCGCCGATCTTCAGCGGCGCGTCGGCGCGTCGCTGTCCATTGACGAACACCCCGTTGCGGCTCTGCAGATCCCGAACGGCGACGATCGGGCCATCGACGCGAAACTCGGCGTGACGGCGCGAGATCTCGTTGCCGCGCAAAACGCTGTCACAGGAATCGTCCCGCCCCACGACGTAGGGACGTCCGAGAGGCATCACGATCGGCGTCGGGAACACCCAGCGAAGGTGCGATGGCCGCTTCGTCGAACGGCCCTGATCGGTGTCGGCTGAAGGGTGCGTCGTCGCGACGCCGCCCGCCTCGCTCAACACGTCGACCATCCAGGAACCTTCACCGTCGCGGACAGTCCCATAGGCGACGCCGGGGACGCAAGCGGACTGGATGTGACGGAATGTAACATTTTCGCTGAGGGCGGGGCCGGAGAGACCGGGCGCAGGCGTCCCCGGCGTCCCGGAGTCCGTGTTATGAACCCCGGCGCATGTCGCCCCCCGTTCGAGTCCGCATCGCGCCTTCGCCGACCGGCGATCCGCACGTCGGAACCGCTTACATCGCGCTTTTCAACTACGCGTTCGCCAAGAAACACGGCGGAAAGTTCGTGCTTCGGATCGAGGACACCGACCGCGCGCGCTCGACGGCGGCGTCGGAAGCGGCGATCTTGCGCGCGCTCGGCTGGGTGGGGCTCGCCTGGGACGAGGGGCCCGACATCGGCGGCCCGTTCGGCCCCTACCGGCAGTCCGAGCGGGCCGTGATCTACGCCACACACGCGGCCGAATTGATCGCCAGCGGCGGCGCCTACCGCTGCTTCTGTACGGCGGAGCGCCTCGAGGCCGTGCGCCACGAGCAGCGGCGGCAGGGACTCTTCGTCGGCTACGACGGCCTTTGCCGGGGACGTCCGCGCGAGGAGGGCGAGCGGCGGGCGGCGGCCGGCGAGCCGTTCGTCGTGCGGATGGCCATGCCCCGCACGGGCGAGACCGAGTTCATCGACAAGCTGCGGGGCGAGGTGAAGTTCGACAACGCGCAGATCGACGACCAGATCCTGCTCAAGACCGACGGCTTCCCGACCTACCACCTGGCCAACGTGGTCGACGACCACCTGATGCAGATCACCCACGTGATCCGCGCCGAGGAGTGGCTATCGTCGACGCCCAAGCACGTCGCCCTCTACCGGTCGTTCGGCTGGCAGGCGCCGGAGTGGGTGCACATGCCGCTCCTGCGCAACGCCGACAAGTCGAAGATCTCCAAGCGCAAGAACCCGGTCTCGCTCGACTACTACCAGGACGCCGGCTTTCTGCCGGAGGCGCTGCTCAACTATCTCGGCACGATGGGCTGGTCGATCGCCGGCGATCGCGAGAAGTTCACGCTCGACGAGATGGTGGAGGCGTTCGACTTCGGCCGCGTCAGCCTGGGCGGGCCGGTGTTCGATCTGGTGAAGCTGTCGGCGATGAACGCCGACTATCTGCGCGCGCTGCCGGACGCCGAGATCGTGCGCCGGCTGCGGGCCTGGCGCCTCTCCGACGAGAAGCTGGCCTCGCTGGTGCCGCTCGTGCGTGAGCGGATCCAGCGGCTCGACGAGTTCGTCCCGCTGACCGACTTCTTCTTCTCCGGCGACGTCGACTACGCGCCGGTGCAGAAGGAGCTGGCGCTCAAGAACCGGACGCCCAAGGACGTGATGGACGCGCTGACCGCGTTCGGCGAGGAGCTGGACGCCGCGCGTGACTTCTCGATCGCCGGCCTCGACGCGCTGGCGCGCGCCTTCGCCGAGAAGTCCGGCTGGTCGAGCAAGGAGCTGTTCATGCTGCTGCGTCTGGCCGCCACCGGCAAGAAGGCGACGCCGCCGCTGTTCGAGACGCTGGCAGGGCTCGGCCGCGAGCTGGTCCGCCGCCGCATCCGTCAATGCGTGGAATACATCAAGAAGATGCCGGCCCCCAAGGCCTGAGCCGCCTCGGCGCCCCCGTCGACGTCTCGTGGGGGACGTTGCGGGCGGGCGATCCGCTGGGCGTCTACGTCCACTTCCCGTTCTGCTCGGTCCGCTGTCCGTACTGCGACTTCGCGGTCGACACGCGCGCGGAGATTCCGCACGAGGCCTACGCCGACGCGGTGGTCGCCGAGCTGGCGGCGCGGGCGCGCTGGTTCGAGGGCGCGGGCCCGCTGGTGTCGATCTACTTCGGCGGCGGCACGCCCGGCCTCTGGAGGCGGGCGGCGCGCGGGCGGGTGATCGCGGCGGCCCGCCAGACCTTCGGGTCGCCCCCGGCCGCCGGGCTGGAGATCACCGTCGAGGTGAACCCCGGCGAGACGGACGCCGCGCAGCTGCAGGCGCTCCGTGGGCAGGGCGTCAACCGGCTCTCGATCGGGATCCAGGCGCTCGAAGACCGCCTGCTGGTGGCGCTCGGGCGCAATCACGACGCGGCCGCTGGTCCGGCCGCCGTCGCCGCGGCGCGCACGGCCGGCTTCGACGACGTCTCGATCGATCTCATCTTCGGTGTCCCGGGCCAGTCTCTCGACGATTGGCGGCGCGCCGTCGACGCCGCCCTCGCGCTCGCCCCCACGCACGTCTCGGCCTACGCGCTCACCATCGAGCGGGGGACTGTCTTCGGCGCGCGCGATCGGGCCGGCGAGCTGCCGCGCCCCGACGACGAAGCGGTCGCCGCGATGTTCGAGCATGCGCGCGCCGCGTTCGCCGCCGCCGGGCTCGAGCCGTACGAGGTGTCGAGCTACGCCCGCCCCGGCCGCCGCGCCCGCCACAACCAGCTCTACTGGTCGCTCGGGCCGTACCTCGGCGTGGGGGCGTCGGCCGCCTCGTTCCGGCCGCTCGGCGACGGCAGCGGCTGGCGTTTCTCCAACCCGCGCGCGACCGACGTCTACCTCGCCGCCGCGCGTGCGGCCGGCGGCAGCCCCGCGGTCCGGCACGTCGAGCGCCGCTCGGCCGATGATCTGGAGAACGAAGCCGTCTGGCTCGGCCTGCGCACCACCGACGGGATCGATCGCCTCGCCCACCGCGCGCGCCACGGGCGCGATCCGCTGGCCGGGCGCGCGTCAGCCAGCGCCTGGGCGCTCGCCGCCGGTTGGCTGGTGGTCGACGAGGCCCGTGTTCGATTGACGCCAGCCGGCGTGCTCTTCGCCGACGAGGTGGCCGGCCGATTTTGGCGCGACGCCACCTGATGTTGGTGCATAGTCCGCAAAAATGAGATTCGCCGTTCGAGGGATGGGGTGCCCGTGGGGGGTGGCGCTGCTGCTGGCCGGTCTCTCCGCGTGCGGAAGCAGCTCGACGAAGTGCACCTCGAACTGCAAGGCTGACGCATCGGTCGGCGACGCCGCGCGCGACACGGGCGCCGACCGCGTCGCCGAGACCGACGGGGCCGGCGGTGCGCGCGCGGACGGCGGGCCAGACGCCAAAGCTCCGAGTGACGCGAAGGAGCGAGTCGACGGGGCCGTCGCCTGCGATATGCCGATCGCCGCCGCCTGTGCGGCGACGCAGACGCAGGACGCGGGGGCGTTCACCTTCCAGTGCCCGGCGACCTGGAGCGCCACCACCAGCAACACCTACTTCTGCAGCCGTGTGCAGACCACGGTCCTCAGCTACACCTGCGGCACCGAGCACGAGCTCATCGACACCAACGCCGGCACATCCGAATACATCTACGTCTTCGACAGCGACGGGAAGCTCACCGCGATCAGCTACAGCACCGGAGGGACCAGCCACTGCATCGCTGGCCCGGAGGCGTTCGTCGCCCCGCTCGACTGTGGCTCGGCCTCGCTGTTCAGCTGTCACGCCGACGGCGCCGCGCACTAGACACCGGCGCAGCCGACTCGGCGTCCGCGCGTCGCTCTGGGACGCGCTATCATCCTGGCCGAGGGCGATGACGGGAGATTCCCAGGGACTCTGGTCGTTTCCGCGACGCCGGCGGTGGTGGGCCATCGCATTCGGTCTCTTGGGCGGCGCGCTCTTCGGCTCAGCCTGCGGCGGCGGCCAGCCGCCGGTGCGAGGCTTCGGGTCGCGCGAGATCGCGCCGATCCGGGATTCGACCCTCGTTCTCGAAGGCGAAAACGGTCCCGGCGTGGTCGTTTATGGAACCGGCGGGCCCGGGGGCGGCGTCCCCAGGAGCGCGACCTACTGGACGCTGAACTTGTCGACGGGAGCCGTGCAGGACGAGGGGGCCGACTTCCCGCCGCCGCCGTCATCGTCATCGTCACCGCCGCCGTCCCCCTATGTCTGCACCTTGAACTTGAGCGCATCGGGCACCACCTACACGCTGCAAATCGTCGACAACACCACGGGCGCGGAGACCGACGTCGCCAACCTCTCTCTCGGAGGCAACGCCGCCCCCTTCGCCCAGTGCCCCGGCGTCGACGGCGCGTTGACGGCGTTCATCACCGACGCGAGCGGCAACGCGGTGCTGTCGACGGGTCCCTTCACCCAGCTCCAGCCAGTGCCGCTGCAGTTGCAGGTGAGCGGCGTCGACTGGTGGAGCTTCGACCCCGTCACCAACGCCCCCACTTCGGTGACGGTGCACGCGGCGTTGCCCTCGGCGCCCGGCGAGATCGGCGTCTACACCATCGATCTCGGGGCGTACGCGATCACCCCGGACGTCCCGGCCGTACCGTCCAGCGTCGCCTGGGCCGCCGGCGCGATCCCGGTCGGCTCGTTGCAATCGACGTCGGTGGCCGTCTCGACGGAGCCGGTCCTTCAGATCGGCGACCACTACGTCTATCCGCGGGCGATGAGCGACGCCGGAACGACGCTGTTTGCCGGGCCGTTCCTCTCGGGCGCGCCGAGCGAGCTGGCGCTGTTTCAGATTCCGTCTGGGACGTTGGCGCCCACGCCCTACGGCGTCTTCTCGACCCCCTCGGCCACGGGCTACGTTCAATCGTTCTCGGCGATGATCGTCTGGCAGCTCGCCGGCGCGGCAGGCGCGGCGAGCGATCTCATGGCCTGGGACGACGCGAATCAGCAGATGATCGCCTGCCCGTCATCGCCGCAGGCGAACCTGGCCGGCGTTCGCTCGTCTGACGGCAATCGGGTCCTCTTCGCGACGCCGCAGGGGTGTTGCCAGTACCTGGGGTCGGGGCCGCTTTCGCTGGCGACTCTGGGGAGCGGGGCCGGGGGGACCGACAGCTGCACGTTGCTGGTCGCCTCCAACGTGGTGACCGCGGCCTTCTCCCCGGATGGGAGCGCCATGTTCTGGCTGGTCCAGCCGCCGACGGGCCAGATGCAGCTCTGGGTCGCCGCCGGCGACGGAAGCGGCGCGCGCATGATCGGGACGGGCCTGATGCAGAACGTTCACTTCGTCGTTCCCGGAGCGGCCCAGCTGGAGCTGATCCTCGACGGTGATCTCGTCTGGCTCGATCCCCACGCCAGCACGGTCCAGCTGCACTACATCGCCGAACAGGTCTTCGAGGAGATCTACGACCTCGGCGTCGGCGGTTGGCTGATCACCGGCTACGACTACAGCACGCAGGACACCACCGCCACGGTGGGGCTGGTCAATCGCAACACGGGCGAAAAGCGTCTGATCTCATCCGATGTCGTCCAGTTCCTCGTCCTGTCTGACTGGCCCGGCGCCGACGGCGGCCTCGGCTCCGGTTCCTCGGGTGGCGGCTCGCTCACCGTGGTCTACACGGTGCGCGGCCGCAATCCGTCGCCGCAGGATGGGATCTGGTCGGCGACGATCTCGACGGCCGACCTGCAGTGAGCGCGCGCCCCGTCGCGGCGCTGGTGCTGGCCCTCGGGCTCGTCCCGCGGGCGGCGCTCGCCGTCGAGCCCGCCCGCGACGCGGGCACCGCCGACGGGCCGGTGGTGGCCGCCGACGCACAGCCCGACGGGGCGCCAACGGCGTCGGAGCGCGGGGCGGACGCGGCGCCGGTCCCCGTCGTGGGCGGCCGCGCTCTCCCCTCGCCACAGCCTGCCGCGATCGTCTCGCTCGGGGGTCGCGTGCTCGAGAAGGGGACCCGCAAGCCCATTGCGGGCGCGGCGATCATGGTCGACGCGGCCATCGTGGGCGAGACCGACGCCGACGGACACTTCCAGCTGGCGGTCGCGGCCGGCCTGCACGATCTGGCGGTCGTGATCGGCGGGCAGGAGGTCGTGCACCGGCAGGTCGATCTGCGGTCGGGAATCCCGGCGGACGAGCAGCTCTTCCGCGTGCTCACCGCCGGCAGCGGCGCCCGTTACGCCACCAAGGTCCGCGCCGGACGCCCCGAGATCCCCAAGGTCGAGGTCTCCGGCGAGGAGGCGCGCCAGCTGCCCGGCTCGTCCGGTGATCCGTTGCGCGTGCTCGGCTCCTTGCCGGGCGTCGAGCAGATCGCCTGGCCGGCGGCGCTCTACGTGGTGCGCGGCGCCAACCCGGGCAACACCGGCTTCTTCCTGGACGGCATTCGCGTCCCCGAGCTGTTTCACCTGGGGCTCGAGCTGTCGGTCATTCATCCCTATTTGATCGACGGCGTCGATTTCTATCCGGGCGGCTCGCCGGCCAACTACGGACCGTACGTCTCGGGGATCATGGCGGCGCGGACCGTCGCCCCGCCGGCCGATCGGGTCCACGCCGCCGCCGACGTGACGGTCTTCGACGCCGGCGGAATCATGACCGCGCCCTGGGACGGCGGGCGCGGCACCGTGCTCGTCGCCGCCCGCTACTCGTACACCGGCGCGCTGTTCTCTGCGCTCCAGAACGACACCATCCTCCGCTACGGGGACTATCAGCTGCGCGTCGATCATCCGTTCGCGGGTGGGCAGGCCACGCTGTTCGCCTTCGGGGCGCTCGACGACGTCGGCTGGACCACCCTCGACACCACGCAGGAATACGGCGCGCTGCAGTTCCATCGCGTCGATCTGCGCTGGCGGCGCGCGATCGGTGGCGGGCGGCTGCTCATCGGCGTGACCGGCGGCGCCGACTGGGCCAATTCGACGCTGTTCGAGCGCGCGATCAAGGTTCGCGCGCTCTCCGCGATGCCGCGCGCGATCTACACCCGCCCGCTCAGCGCCTCGGTCGATCTGGAGGTCGGCGCCAACGTCGACGCCCAGACCTTCGCCACCGTGATCCCCCCATTTCAAAACAAGCAGAGCGACCTCGGACGCTCGCGCCAGGCGCTGTCGCAAGCGGCCTACGCGACGGTGATGATTCACGCGGGCGATCGTCTGGTGATCTCGCCGGGCCTGCGCACCGATCTGTTCGCCGAGGAGAGCACGACGGCGCTGTTCGTCGAGCCACGGCTGGACGTCCTGTTCAAGGTGAGCGACACGTTGTCGCTCAGGGCCGACGGTGGGCGCTACGCGCAGATGCCCAGTCTCCCGGTGAGCGTGCCCGGGTTCGAAGCGTTCGGCCTCGCCGACTACGGGGCGCAAACGTCGCTCGGTGGCTCCCTGGGCGTCGAGACGCGCCTGCCAGGCCATCTCACCCTCGGCGTCACCGGCTATTACCAGAAGCTGCGCCTCACCGACGTGCGCAACATCGACATCGACCAGAGCGGGGAGAACCAGCCCAGCGATCTCGACTTCCTGGTGGCGCGAGACGGCCGCGCTTACGGCGCCGAGCTGCTGTTGCGGCGCGCCGACACCGGCCGCTTCTTCGGCTGGCTGGCCTACACGCTCTCCTGGAGTCAGCGCTACGACGACAACGGCGTCCTCGGCCGCTCCGATTGGGATGAGCGGCACATCCTGAACCTCGTCGCCGGCAGACGGCTCGGCCGCAGTTATACGGTCGGCCTGCGCTTCCATCTCAACACCGGGCGCTGGGCGCCTGTCTTCCTCGGCGGGGGCGAATATCAGCAGCTCCCGGCCTACTACCAGATCGACCTGCGCGCCGAGCGCCGCTTCGTCTTCGATCGCTTCGTGATGGACGTCTACGCCGACGTCGGCAACGTCACGCGCAACACCGAGGTCCTGCAGCTCGACGCGGTCCCAACGTCCAGCGGCCAGATGATCCAGCAGGACAAGGTCGACCTGTTCCTCCCCACCGTCGGGCTGCACGCACAGTTCTGAACGCGGCGCAGATGGCTCACGACGCCGGCGGTTTCAGCCACCAGGACCCGGCGGCGCCACCTCTCGATTTCCAGCTGCCGGAGATCTGCAGGTGGTCCGTGGCCAGCAGGAGATCCTCGAGCGTCTTGCCCTGAAAGTCACCCGGCGGGACCGCCTGCCAACTGCCGGCGAACGTCGCCCCCGCGTGCATCCTGGCCTGCCAGGTGCCTCTCCAGTCGCGTCCCGATCTCTTGGCCGACCAGGTCCCTTGCATCGTGACCTCGCCGCCGTCGTTGAGCAGGGCCCACGATCCGATCACGGAGTTGGGCGACCCCGGCAGCGCCTGGGCGGACCACTTGCCGTGAAAGGCGGTCGCGCCGGCCGTGGCCGTCCAGGCCCCGTACATGGCAGGCCGCGACGCCGCACCGAGCGTTGCCGGCGCCGCGACCAGTGCCAAGATCAGGAGAGCAGACGCCGAGGGGCTCACGACCGACGCCGATGTTACGCGCATCGCGCTCCGGACGAATCCCGTAAGATGGCCGCGATGGCACGGAGGGCACTGGTTGTCCTGATCGTCACCCTGGGGGTGTGGGCCGCGGGCAGCTGCAGCAGCAGCAAGCTCGGCCTGATTCGCACGTCGGACACGAGCGACGGCGCGACCGATCGCGTGGCCGGTCACTCCGACGGGGCCAGCGACGGAGCGACGGCCGACGGAACGGCGGTCGACGGGACGACGGCCGACAGGACGACGGCGGACGCCGCCGTGGAGGCGCGCACCGCCGCCGACGAGGCCGCACCCTGCACCGGGCTGCCTCTCGGCGCGCCGGCGCCCACAGGCGCCTGTCCGGACACCACGCCGGCCGGCTGCGGCCTCGACGGAACCTGCGACGGTGCCGGGGGGTGTCATCGCTACGCCGCCGGGACGGTGTGCGCTGCACCCACCTGCCTCGACAGCGCGACGTCCCAGTCGGCGGCGGTCTGCGACGGGCGAGGGATCTGTGTGGCGGGCTCGCTGCAGATTTGTTCGCCCTACACCTGCGTGGGCGGCGCCTGTTACGCCGATGACTGCAAATTCCAGCCGGAGGACTGCCTGCAGCCGCCGAACCGCGACGCGTCGTCCGGCTGACGCCGCGATGGATTAGATCCAAATCGCCGGTCGTGCGTCTGGACCGGTATGACCACCAAACTCCGCTTCTCTCCGCGCGGCTTCGCGCCCCGCCTCCTGATCCTCGCTCTCGTCTCCTTCGTCGCCGGCGACCGTGCGCTGGCGGGGGGCGTCGTCGTCGCGGCGCCGCCGCCCATCAGCCTGACCGCGTCGGACGGCGCCGGCCTCGAGCTGGTGTCGCTGGCGGCAGAGGCGGCGATCGACGATCCGCTCGCCTTCACCGAGCTGCACCTGACCTTTCGCAATCCGGAAAATCGCGTGCGCGAGGGGCGGTTTCGGGTCACGTTGCCAGCCGGGGCGACGATCAGCCGGTTCGCGATGCGGATGGGCGATCGCTGGCAAGAGGGAGAGGTCGTCGAGCAACAGGCGGCGCGCGTCGCCTACGAAGACTTCCTGCACCACAAGCAGGACCCCGCGCTGCTGGAGGCCGAGGCGGGCAACGAGTTCTCGGCGCGGGTGTTTCCGATCCCGGCGGCGGCCACCAAGGAGATCGTCATCTCGTACGCGCAGGAGCTGACGCGCGCGGGTGAGCCCTACCGGCTGCCGCTCCGCGGATTGCCGCGGCTGGGGACGCTGGCGATCCGCGCGGTCAACAACGTGGGCAACGCCGAGACGCGGCTCGAGCGGCGCGACGTCACGCCGGACGCCGACTTCGTGCTGCCGCACCAGGCCCCGGGCGGACGGCTCGGCCTGCGCGACGACAACCTGGTGGTGGCGCGCGTCGTCCCCCTGGGCGAGACCACCGCGCGCGAAGAGATCGGCGATCTCCAGATCCTGGTCGACACCAGCGCTTCGCGCGCGCTCGGCCTCGGCGAGGAGGCCGCCGCGGTCGAGCGGCTGCTCATGGAGCTGCGCAAGAACGGCGACCCGACGGTCACCATCGCCGCCTTCGATCAAGACGTCGTGCCGCTCTGGAGCGGCCGGGCGAGCGGCGCGGCCGGTGTCGTGGGCAAGCGCATCGTCGCGCGCGGGGCGCTTGGCGCGTCGGATCTCGATCGCGCGCTCGCTTCGTTGGCGGCCACGGTGAGGCCGGTCAAGGGGCGACCGGCGCGGGTTCTGCTGGTCACCGACGGCGTGGCCACCGCGGGGGAGACGGGCGCCGACAGGTTGCGGGCGCGCGTGGCGGCGCTCGGGGGGCTGGGGCTACGCCGGCTGGACGTGCTGGCGGTCGGCGGCATTCGCGACGACGTGATGCTCTCGCGCCTGGTGACCGCGGGGCTCCCGCAGGACGGCCTGGTGCTCGAGGCCGAGCAAGACGCTGCCATCGCCGTTCGCCGTCTGACGCGCGCCACGCGCTCGGGGATCACCATCGCCGTCGACGGCGCCGGGTGGGTCTGGCCGAGCGTGGTCAACGGTGTTCAGCCGGGCGACGAGATCCTCGTCTACGCCGATCTGCCGCCCGAGGTTCCGTTCCGCCTGAAGGTGGCCGGTGCGCCGGTCGCGCTCGCCGGCGCGCTGGCGCCCACGCCTCGGCCGCTGCTCGAGCGCGCCTGGGTGCGGGCCCGCATCGCGCGCATCATCGAGCAGCGCGACGCGGTGGCCACCAAAGATCGCGATCTCGCCGCCGCGCTCAAGAAGCAGGCGATCGATCTGTCGATCCAGAGCCGCGTGCTCTGTCCGTTCACGTCGCTCCTGGTGCTGGAGACGGAGCAGGACTACGCGCGCTTCGGCATCGAGCGGCGCGCGCTGGCCGACATCCTCACGGTTGGACCGGGCGGCGTCACGCTGCTCCATCGGGTAGAGATCGCGGCGCCCAGCCAGCAACCGGGGTGGGCGACGGCGCAAGAGGACAAGCCGTTGCCACCACAGGCGCATGCGCTGGCCAAGGGTGAGGCGGGCCAGTTCAGCAAGGATGCCAAAAAGGCCAAGTCGGCGGAGCTCCCCTCGCTGCGCGCCGACGATGACGTGATGATGGAGGCGTCGTCCGACCGGGGCCCGGCTGGCGCGCCTCGAGCGGCCCAGGCGGCGGCACCACCTCCGCCGGCGACCGCGATGCCCGAGCCGTCGGCGTCCGCGCTCGACGGACTGACCCCCGGCGAGGGCGCGCGCTTCGGCAGTGGCGCGAGCGCGAACGCCCTGGGCGGCCGCGTCCATGCCGCGCCGATGCCGATGCCGACGCGAGCCTCACGAACGCGCAACGTCGCCGCGGCACGGGAAGAGGCGGCCGTCGCCGAAGGGATGCCGGTCGGGACCGCGCCCGTCACCGGGCCATTCCAGGAGGTCCTCGAGCTGATTCGCGCCCACCGGGCGCGCGAGGCCCTGGCGCGGGCGTTCGCCTGGCGCGACCGCGACGCGGGCGACGTGCTGGCGCTGGTCGCGCTCGGCGAATGCTTCGAGGCGCTGCGCGACGCGCCGGACGCCTCGCGGGCCTACGGCTCGATCATCGATCTCTTCCCCGGGCGCGCCGACATGCGCCGCTTCGCCGGCGAGCGCCTGGAGCGCGTGTCGGGCGCGCGCCCGCTGGCGCTGGCGATCGACAGCTACCGCAAGGCCGTCGAGCAGCGTCCCGATCACCCGGCCGGCCACCACCTGCTGGGGTTCGCGCTGCTCAAGGCCGGCCACCCCCGCGAGGCGTTCGAGGCGATTGCCTTCGGCGCCGCCCAGAAGTACCCGGCCGGCAGGTTCCTGGGCGTCGATCGGATCCTGCGCGAGGACCTGGGACTCCTGGCCGCCGCCTGGACGCACGCCCAGCCGGCGCGCGCCGCCGAGATCCGCGAGCGCCTGCTGCGCGCGGGCGGCACGCCGGAGAGCGGCCCCTCGATGCGCTTCATCCTCAATTGGGAGACCGACGCCAACGACGTCGACTTCCACATCCACGACGCGCACGGCGGCCACGCGTTCTACAGCGCGCCGCACCTGCCGTCGGGCGGCGATCTCTACGCCGACGTCACGACCGGCTACGGCCCGGAGTGCTTCACCATCCGCGGGCCGTCGGGCGGCCGCGCCGCACCCTACCAACTGCAGGCGCACTACTACAGCCGCGGTCCGATGGGCTACGGCATGGGAAAGCTGCAGATCATCGACCACGACGGCCACGGCAACCTGCGCTTCGACGAGCGCCCCTTCGTCATCATGCAGGACGGCGCCTTCGTCGACCTCGGCCACGTCGGGATCGAGGGGACCGCGGCGGTCGGCTCGCGCCCGGTCGCGGTTGCCCGTGGTGGTCAGGGGCGGTAGCGCCTCAGGCGGACGCCGCTCGCAGGAGCGGCGTCCACTTGTCTGACTGGTCGCGGTCGTGCGCCCCGAGGTGCGCGACGTCGGCGAACCGCCGCAGGGTCGGACCGTCCGCGCCGAGATCGATCTGGGTCACCGCGCCCGCCGGCCAGCCGGGACCGCAGCGGTAGTGTCGCAGCTCGGTGTCGAACAGCGAGCAGAGCAGGATTCGCAGCAGCGCCTTGTGCGACACGATCAAGAGATTCCCCTCGCGGTGACGGGCGCGCAGCTCCCCGATCGCGGCCGAAGCCCGGACCGCGACCTCCCGCGGCGACTCGCCCAGGGGCGGGCCGATGCTGGGATCTCGCTGCCAGCGCGCGAAGTACTCACCATCGCGTGCCGCCGCCTCGTCCTTGGACAGCCCTTGCCAGGCCCCGTAGTGCATCTCGTCGAACCGCCCGTCGGCGCAGGCTTCGATCCCGGTCAGGGCGGCCAGCGGCGCCGCCGAATCGATCGCGCGGGCGCGCGTGCTGGTGACGATCGCATTCCAGTCGAGCTGGCCGTAGGTGGCGGCGAACAGGGCCGCCATCTCGCGCCCGTCGACCGTCAGCGGCGCGTCGATTCGACCGCAGAACCGATCCTGCTGGCTGAACTCCGTCTCTCCATGTCTCAACAGATAGAGGCTGAGCACGTGCTTGTCCCCTTTCGCTCCGTGGACCTTCCTAGGAACGAATATCCAAGCCCCGTGCCACCGCCTAAAGGCGCGCGGGGCGTGAGGCAATGGATGGGATCAGTTACGGCCCCGTGACTGAACCGTGGTCGCCCGTCCCCACGCCGCGTCGGAGGGAGTCGCTAGAACTTCGCGTTGCGGGCGAGCTCGAGCGCGCGGTCCTGGAAGAAATCGCCTGCCTTGGGGCCGCCGTTGCACTTCCCGTCCGATTCCGCGGGCTTCTTCAGCCAGAGGTAGGCGTCAATCAGCGGATCGGCCGTGCTGGCCGTCGGCGGTGAGCCGAGGGCGCGGCCCGGCGGGTTGCACCAGCAGTTCTCGTCGTCGGCCGCCTCGTCGCACTTGGGCGGGCCGTTGCCGTTGCGGCTGGTGTCGATGACGAAGTGCTTGCCGCCGACCAGCTTGGAGATTTCCTTGCCGTACGGGATCTCCGTGCTCGTCGACTTGTAGTTCGAGACGTTGAGCGCGAACCCGTCGGCCTCCTCGATGCCCGCCTCCTTGAGGAGCTTGGCGTCCACGGCCGGCTTGAGCCAGCCCGAGTGCCCCGCGTCGATGTAGACCGCGGTGTTCCCCAGCGACACCAAGGTGTGGACCGCGAAGCGCAGCAGCTCGAGCCGCTCTTTCTGAGCGGCTTCGGAGAGGCATGATTTGCCGTCAGCCATCTTCTTGCCCAGGAGACCCAGCGAGTCGGGCTCGAGAATGACCGCCGCGCGCCGGTTGCCCAGGCTGTTGGCGAAGGCGGTGATCCAGGCCTTGTACTTGTCGGCCCCCTCCGAGCCGCCCGCCGAGTACTGGCCGCAGTCGCGCTTGGGGACGTTGTAGATGACGAAGTAGGGGAGCACGCCGCTCTTCAGGATCATGTCGGCGCGCTTGCCGACGTAGCGCCCGACGTTGGGCGTCCAGTCGCCGATCCACTCCGCGCCCCCGTTGTTGGCGATCTTGTTGTAGAGCGCCGCCAGCGCCGGGTCGTGATCCTTCTTCTCGGCCATCATCCCCTTGAGGTGCGCCGGGCTGTAAGGGTCGACCCAGCCGAGCTTGGGGCCCGCGAAGATGTTCTCGCCATGCTTCCAGGGGGGCATCGGCGGCATGGCCTCGGCCGGCTTGGCGGCGCTCGCAGCAGGAGCGGGCGCTTCGGCGGCGGGCGCCGGCTCGGACGAGGCGGTCGCGGGGTTCGCCGGCGTCGCTGCGGGCGCCGCCTCCGGCTTCACGCAACCGACGGCGAGCACGAGCGCGGGGACGAGTAAGGTAAGGGGCCGAGTCGACATTTTCATTCCTCCAGGAAACGGATCGCCTAACACGGAAGCGAGATCGGCGACAAGGTGAACCGTGGCGCGCGCCGGCCCGGGCTCAATCCGCGAAGGGGCGCAGGATCTGGCCCTTCTCGGGTGTGCCTTCGCCGGCCTGCCAGGTGCCGTCCGGGTTCATCACCTCGTAGCCCGCCAGCCGCATCGGACGCGTGGTGATCGGATCGATCGACGACAGAAACCCCATGTGGAGGTGCGGGGTGGTCGCGTTGCCCGAGTTTCCGCAGCGGCCGAGCACGTCGCCGCGGTGCAGGTGATCGCCGACGCGGACCGCGACCGAGTGGGCCGCCAGGTGGCGAAACTCGGTGTACTCGCCGGCCGCGTGCTCGAGGATGACGTAGTTCCCTTCGTCGTGTCCCTTGACGTAGGCCGGCCAGTCGCGCGCGCCGCCGTGCGCGACCACCACCGTCCCGTCCGCGGGCGCCAGCACCGGCCGGCCGTAGCAGACGAACCGCCCGAGCGGCGCCCCGTGCCGTGGGGCGCGCGTGCCGATCGGCTGCGCCGGGACGAAGTCGAGCGCGTAGGCGGCATAGCCGATGTGCGTGTCACCGCTCTCGAACCCCTGAATGACGCCCCAGGTGCCCGAAAACGGGAGCGACAGGCGCGTGAGCTGCGGGGGCGGCGGATCGGAGGACGTGCCGCCCAGCCTGGGGGCGTCAGGTGTCGTCCCGGAGAGGCCCGGCAGAGGGAGCAGCAGGGCGATCGCCATGCCGCCGAGCGCGGTCAGTTTCCCCCGTGTCCGGCTGGTCATCTGGATTTGCGGAGCCCTTCGAGGGTCCGCTCCCAAAATGTGTAGCCGAGCCGCTCGGCGTCCGGGTCGGGACCGATCAGGCGCACGGCGGAGAGATGCAGCAACGTCGGCAATGTCGATAGGAGCCGCGCCCGGTCGGTTTCCGTCAGGCTGCCCGCAGCCGCGGTGACGCGCGCCTCGTGGTGCCCGAGGAGCGGGCTCGAGGCCGGCGCGGCGCCGAGCGCGGTGCGCAGGGCGCGGGCGTGGTGTCGAAAGACGGCGTCCGATTCCTTGCGCACCTCGGCGTCGAGCCCGGTCCAAGCCTCCGCCGCCCGCCGGCGCTCACGACCGAGCGCGTGGCGCGCCGCCAGGTCGAGCCCCAGCCCGCGCGCCAGCGCGTCGAACAGCAGCGGCAGCGCCGGGATGCGGTCCAGCTCCGGATCGGCGAGCAGCGCGGACACGGCCTCGCTGTCCGACTCGAAGATGGCGTGAACGGCTGCCAGCTCGCCGGCGAAAAACCGACCGCGCTCGGGAAAGTAGTCGCCGGTCTCGAGCGAGGCGAGCGTGCCAGCGGCACGCGCCGGTCCGAGCGCACGCCGCAGCCGCCGCTCGAACGCCGCCAGGTCACCCT
>Ga0210389_10001384_pt1 | contig 19650 bp, 22 predicted proteins | sample IncBWH28OmetaG_FD_160127 | JGI IMG/M metagenome (GOLD analysis project Ga0210389, IMG submission 160127) | Forest soil microbial communities from Barre Woods Harvard Forest LTER site, Petersham, Massachusetts, United States - Inc-BW-H-28-O ...
TGATCACCTGGGCGGAAAATGCGGAGATCTTCACCGACATCGGCTTTGCGTTCCGCGTCACCTTCCTCAACAAGTGCGACGAGCTGGAGCGGCCGCTGGTGGCCGAATTCTACCAGCGCTGCTTCAATGTGGAGCTGCCGGAATCTTCGGTAAACGTGGCGATGAGCTGATGCGATGGCGGCGATCTCGGTCGAGCGCACGATTGGAAAGACCAAGCGCGCGGTCCTTGGGGGTCTGATCGGCTACAACACCGAGAAGATGGGGAAGCAGAAATACAAGCGCTTCGCCGTTTCATTACGTGAAGGCGACAAGATCGTCGGCGGGATTGTCGGGGAGGTCTGGACCACGGTGCTGTTCATCCAGTTGTTCTGGATGGAACAAAAACTTCGCGGCAAGGATCACGGGACAAAATTGATACGGGCGATCGAACAGGAAGCCAGACGTTTCGGGGCCACGCGGTCTTATGTGGATACCATGAGCTTTCAGGCGCCTGGTTTCTACCGAACGTGCGGCTACAAGGAATTCGGTTCGATCGAGGGCTATCCGGACGGCGTGACCCGCCATTGGTTTACAAAATCGCTATGAGCACATCCAATACCAAATTCCGCACCGGATCGAAGGAAGCGCCGACCGAGCCGTTCAAGCGCGCGGTGACGGCCTGTCTGCGCGCGATTGCGAAAAAGCCGGAGCTGGAAGTGACGTTCGCCGCCGAGCGGCCGGGGCTCGCGCCCGGCAAGGCGCGGCTGCCGGAGCCGGCGCGCAAGATGACCAAGCGCGATGCCGCCATCGTGCGCGGCCATGCCGATTCCATCGCGCTGAAACTCGCCTGCCACGATCCGAAAGTGCACCGCAAGCTGATGCCGGGCAATCCGCAGGCGCGCGGCGTGTTCGAGGCGGTCGAGCAGGCCCGCGTCGAAGCGCTCGGCTCGCGGCGGATGGCGGGCGTCGCCAAGAATCTCACCGCGATGCTGGACGATCATTTCCATCGCGGCAAGTTCGACGAAATCACCGACCGCGCCGATGCGCCCTTGTCCGACGCGCTGGCGATGCTGGTGCGCGAACGGCTGACCGGGCTGGCGCCGCCGGCCGCCGCCCGCAAGATGGTCGACCTCTGGCGTCCGCTGCTGGAAGACAAGATCGGCGCTCGGCTCGACCGGCTCGATCGCCTCGCCGAGGATCAGGTGAAATTCGGCGATGCGGTGCACGATCTGCTCTCCGCGCTCGAACTCGGCGACGACCGCAACGCCGAGGCCGACGACGACGAGAACCAGGACGACAACCGCGACGGCGAGAACGACCAGTCCGGCGCCGAGGGCTCGCCCGATTCCGACGCCGCGCAGGAGATGAGCGCCGACCAGGCCCAGGCCACTTCCGACGAGATGTCGGAAAGCGCGATGGAAAGCGCGCAGGCCTCCACCTCCGACACCTTCGACGACGGCGAACTCGGCGATGACGAAACCCCGGGCGAGGCGACGCGGCCGAATTCGCGCCACGCCAACGAACCGCGCGGGCCGGAATATCACGCGTTTGCGCCGAAGTTCGATGAGGTGATCGCGGCCGAAGACCTCTGCGACCATGACGAGCTGGAGCGGCTGCGCAGCTACCTCGACAAGCAGCTTGCGCATCTGCAGGGCATCGTGGCGCGGCTCGCCAACCGGCTGCAGCGCCGATTGATGGCGCAGCAGAACCGCGCCTGGGAGTTCGATCTCGAGGAGGGCGTGCTCGATCCGGCGCGGCTGTCGCGCGTGGTCACCGATCCCTACCATCCGCTGTCGTTCATGAGCGAAAAGGAAGCGACCTTCCGCGACACCGTGGTGACGCTGCTGTTGGACAATTCCGGCTCGATGCGCGGGCGTCCGATCACGGTCGCCGCCACCTGCGCCGATATCCTGGCGCGGACGCTGGAGCGCTGCGGCGTCAAGGTGGAAATCCTCGGCTTCACCACGCGGGCCTGGAAGGGCGGGCAATCGCGCGAGGCGTGGCTTGCCGCCGGCAAGCCGCCCAATCCCGGCCGTCTCAACGATCTCCGGCACATCATCTACAAATCCGCCGACGCGCCGTGGCGGCGCGCGCGCAAGAATCTGGGCCTGATGATGCGCGAGGGGCTGCTCAAGGAGAACATCGACGGCGAGGCGCTGGACTGGGCGCACAAGCGGCTGCTCGGCCGCGCTGAGCAGCGCAAGATCCTGATGATGATTTCCGACGGCGCGCCGGTCGACGACTCCACGCTGTCGGTCAATCCCGGCAACTATCTGGAGCGCCATCTGCGCCACATCATCGAGGAAATCGAGACCCGCTCGCCGGTCGAGCTGATCGCGATCGGCATCGGCCATGACGTCACGCGCTATTATCGCCGCGCGGTCACCATCGTGGACGCCGAGGAACTCGGCGGCGCCATCACCGAAAAGCTCGCCGAGCTGTTCAGCGAGACCCATGGCGCGACGACGGCGTCCGGCCCGCGGCGCAAATTGCATTCGTAGGCAGCAGCGGTGTGTCACCTCTCCCATAGGGAGAGGTCGGCGCGGAGCGCCGGGTGAGGGGTTCAGGCCTGACGATAGAGCGTAATCCCTCACCCGCTCGCAAACGCTCGCGACCTCTCCCTCCGGGAGAGGTGAAACTGCACTCGCGGCGCCGGTTTCGGGGAACAGGTCTCAATGCCGTTCGGAATTAGCCGCCGCCGCTTCCTGACATCGACGGCGGCGGGGCTTTCGGCGCTGGCGATGCCGGCAGGCATGCGGGCGCAGTCCGCGACGCAGCCGCCGCCGAAGGCGCTTCCGCCCGACGAACATTCCGCCACCGCGCCTGTCGCGATCGAGGTCAAGGCCCATCCGCTGCCGTCGTTCGACACCCGCGATCGCTCCCATGTGCGGTTCGGCAAGCTCGAATACCGCAGCGGGCTGATCCTGACCTCGCCCTTCCCGGGCTTCGGCGGGCTGTCGGGACTGCGGCTCGATGCCAAAGGCGAGCGCTTCATTTCCTTCAGCGACAAGGGCAACTGGTTCACCGGCCGCATCGTCTATTCCGGCCGCACGATGATTGGCCTCGACGAGGTCGAGGCCGCGCCGATGCTCGGGCCCGACGGCCGGCCGATCACCGCGCGCGGCTGGTTCGATTCCGAGTCGATCGCGCTCGACGGTTCGTTGGTCTATATCGGCCTCGAACGCGTCAACCAGGTGCTGCGCTTCGATTTCAGTAAGGGTTTTACGCGGGCGCGCGGCGAGGTGGTGCCGATGCCGCCGGCGGTGAAGAAGCTGCCGTTCAACAAGGGGCTGGAGGCGCTGGTCTTCGTGCCCAAGGGCCTGCCGCTCGCGGGCACGCTGATCGCGATCTCCGAGCGCGGCCTCGATGCGGGCGGCAACCTGATCGCGTTTCTGGTCGGCGGTCCGACGCCGGGACAATTCAGCGTCCGCCGCACCGATAATTTCGACGTCAGCGACGCGGTGCTCTTGCCCTCGGGCGATCTGCTGGTGCTGGAGCGGAAGTTCTCGCTGCTCGCGGGCATCGGCATCCGGATCCGGCGCATCGCGCTTGCCTCGCTGGCGCCAGGTGCGGTGGTCGACGGCCCCTCGATCTTCGACGCCGATCTCGGCGAGGAGATCGACAACATGGAAGGCATCGACGCCCACGTCACGCCGGAGGGCGACACCGTGCTGACCATGGTCTCCGACGACAATTTCTCGCTGATCCAGCGCACGTTGTTGCTGCAATTCACGCTCGTGGAGTGAAATCGTGCTGCGAAAGCAGAACTCTTACTTCCCTTCTCCCCTTGTGGGAGATCGTTACTATTATAAGCCACTGTTTTTATTGTTAAAATAATGCATTTTAGTCCCTGTGTATGAACTGTGCAGGAAAAAATTTCGTTGCTGCTCTCTCAGGAGGGTTGGCGTCGGCGTTTCACCCCGCCCGTTGACCGCAGCCCGAGTCGATCCATCATAAGTCAACAATATATCAGAGACCGAACGTATCCGCGAGTTTCATGAGCGATCATGCTCACGATAAGCGTTCTGGAAATTCCTACGCTGTGAATGTTTCGACGATTCAACTTCTCAGCGGAATATGCGACACGCGGTGGTCATGAATGAACACCAAAAAAGAGGGCCGCTTGCGGCCCTCTTGGTTTGTGATGCTTATGCTGCGGCTTATGCGGCACTCGCCGCAAGCAAGGTGGGAAGCCAGCCCTTCCCAGCCAGAGCCGCCTCGGCAGCTTCGGCCATCGCAGGTTTCTTCAAGCGAACGATGTTCTCTGCCGCCTGCTCGGACACGCCACCGCGCACCGCCTCAACGATACGCTCCTTGCTGACCCGGCCAAAATAGCTGGTAGCTGTCGGCTGCCAATAGGCCACCATGTCCAGCCCCACTTCGCGGGCGAGAATAGCGGCGCTGGCTTCGGACTCGGCGGCACACTGGCGGGGAGCGCGGATCGCGTTGACTGTCAGGGAAACGCAATGCGCCAAGAGAGTCGAACGTTCACCATCCGAAAGCCCTTGGATGAAAGTCCACAGGGCCTCCGGCTCCTTCGGCAAACGCTTGCCCCATGCTGCATGACGCTCGGCGATCTGCTTCTCGGCAACGCTCTCGTCGATGCCGGGAGCGTGTCCCGAAAGCCACGCGCTCTTAGGCGTGATCTCCAAGCACGAACCCTTGCTGCGTTCAAAGAACGTCGCCAGCGCCAGCGTGTGAACCAGCGCAATCAGCGCCGTTGCGGGATGCTGCGCCAATTCGTTGCGCAGAGCCGACGTGCGGTAGGCGGTCAACTCGGCAACCAACTTCTCGGACAGCGGCGCAAGCCCATCCGCGTCCTTGGCGGAAACGTCCTTCTTAGCCTCCGCTTTGGCCTTGGACTCCGGCTCGTCCTCGGAACGCACCAAGCCGCGCTCGATACGCACCGAACCATCACCGGCCAGCGTCACGAAAGCTCCGGCAAGGGCAATGTCCCGTGCCTTGTATTCCTCCTTCTGCAGGGCCTCGATAGCCGCTTCGATGCGGCCAAGCTTGGCTGCGTCACCGGCTTGCACGTCGCCATGCGGATACTTGTCGCAGAGCGTATCGTACCGCGTCTGTAGCTTCTGGAGTCGCTGGCGCTCGATCTTGGAGAGCGGCACGGGCTTGGCGTAGACCCGCCGCATTGCCGCACTGGCTTCGTGATCGAACTCCAGCTCGGCTACGACCCAACGCCACCCTTCCACCGCCACCTTGTCGGCAAGCCCTTGCAGCTTCTCACGCGCGAGGCGATTCAGAATCTCGGCATCGGCAAAGAAGCCGCCGCCCTCCGCATCGAAAAGATCGCGGATGATGCTGCCTCCCGCTTCCTCATAGGCCTTCGATCCCACGAACACGGCGCGGCGGTCATCGGATCGCACTTGCCCTTCGCTCAGGGCGCGAAGGATGTTCTCGCGGCTGCGGTTGAAGATCGGCAACTCCCTCCACACCCGTTCCTGCCGCTCGTGATCCTCGGTGATGGCAAAGGCGGATAGCTGATCGAGATTCATCTCACCTTTACGATACAGCCCCCGGAGCTTCGGGCTGACCGCGCCGAGCTTGAGGCGCTGCCTGACCACGGCAGTGGTCACGCCGAACCGCGCCGCGATATCATCGGCGCTCTTGCCTTCCTCGCTGTGCAGCTTGGCGAATGCTTCATACTGGTCGGCGGGGTGCATGTCGCTGCGGATCGCGTTCTCGGCAAGGCTGATCTCGGTTGCGCTGTGCTCGGTGTCGAGAATGCAGCGGATCGGCTCTTCTGCCTTGATCTCCTTGCGCTTGACGCGGAGCAATTGCGCGAGGCGGCGTCCTTCTCCGGCATTGACCAGATAGTTGCCTGTCGGCTTGCCATGCGGCCCTAACTCCGGCTCCACGACCGGATATTGCAGCATGCCTAAAGCGCCGATGCTGGCGGCGAAAGCTTTGATGTCGGCTTTCGTGTGCGGCACCTTGCGCACGTTCTTCGGCGACTTCTTCAAGCGGCTCAGTGGTACAAACACAATGTCCTTGATTGCGTCTTTAGCGGTACGGTTACTCATGGTCTCTCTCCTTTAGGGTTACGGGTTCTGCGCAGAATCCGCGCATGAACCCTTGCCCGTCGGCGAGACCGGGTGAGGGGGAGCAAGAAGAAAATCGGCAGGGGGGACCGCCCGGTCTGGCAGCGACCGAAGGAAGCGAAGATCGGGGGATGCCGATTTTGTTCTTGCTGGGGGTGCCAGGGCAGAGCCCTCGCACCCCCGGACAAAAAGATCAGAGTTGTCGCGCCGCGACCCCTTATTCTTTGCGCGAGGGATGGAAGCCGAAAGGCCGAGACCCGCAATCCCGCTTGCGGGATCTCAAGGGGCTCGGTTCACGACAGCCCGACCGGCGCCGCCGGGCGCGCCGGAGCAGATACACTCTACTGTAACGAATTGGTTTTTCGCAGTATTGTTAGCGATGTAGTGTGTATGCAATCAGTATAGCACTTCTCAATCGAGCAGGTGAGAGTGCTCGATTAATAACCTTCGCGCATAGGGCTGCAAATTGTAGGGGAAATTCATGCCTGACGTGCTGACGTGTGAAGCGCGATAAATCAGGTTCTTTCCCACCAGACCTTGTGCGACTCCGTCAGATATCGAAGCGTAGTGCGTGTTCTCACCATCACGAATGTAGGGGCGCAAAAATTGCTTTTCGGCGTTTGTCAGCTCGCCCAATGTCCTCAGACCGTGCCGCCTGAAACGCCAATCCTCAAACGCGGACGCAATGGGCGATATAACGACGGAGAGGACTGTTACTGCCAGTAGGCTTAGTGACGCAATAAAACCCACTCCCACATACGTGCGATAGGACTGTAAGAACTCGGCAAGACCAAATCGCGCGAGGACCGGATCGGGAAGGAACAGCAAAAGCGAGCACGCAATCAAGAGGGCCGTATAAATCGGAGGCCCAGCCTTCTTGACTGCGATAATAAGGGGTGCGATCGATTCAATCACCAAACGTCTCCCGGCGATTTCGTGTCCTCAGATATTTCGCTCATTCAGCACGACCAGTTCCCGGACCGCGCATATACGCATCAAATTCGGCGATCGTCTCGTCTGTGGGCGGTTTGTCGGCTGACAGCAGGGCCCGGATGCCGTCGGCGATGTCGCGGCGGCTCATGTAGCCCATGCTGTAAGAGCCATTCTCAAGCTCGTAATCCAGCGACCCGCACCATTGATTGATCCGCCCGTAACCTGGCCTCAATGCCACGGAGTCCTTTTGGCCTTTCACCTCATGTTTCGCAATCGATACGCGGACAGCGGTCATTTGGGCGAACAACATGTGAGTGACTCTGAGATCATCCTTGATGCGCTCAATAATGGATGGATCGGCCAGCACTTTCTTGATCTGCATCGCGCGAAACTGCCGGCCGACATGCAGATATCCGATTTCTTTTTCAAAGGCGAGAAGTTTGGATTCGAGGGCGCCGTTCTTCGCCCATTCGATCATTCTCCTCACCCGCTGCCGCCATGTTCTCATAATTTCGTAAGCAGCAAAAATCCACATTTGTGATTGCGCTGACAGGAATGCTGCTTCCGCGATCGGCGTTCGCTCCTCTTCATTGAGTTTCTTGAGGGTGTCGTATTCAAGCTGGGTTATAAAATGATCAACGATCGAAAGATTGAAGACCTGCATGCGCAGGAAAGGGTCATCGCCAAGCAATTGCAGTCGGCCCAGCGCTTCCCGCAATTCGGACGGATTGATATCCTCCGGTTGCCGATAGACCGGCTCGTCATCGCGCTCGGTCATGAGTTCGTTGTCGTCCATTATTCATCCGGGCAGCAGAGCGATCAGGCGCGATGACACCGCCTTCGCGGCATCAGCAATGTCCCAGCGATGTCCGGGTGCGAGCAAGGGCCCGATGTCGGCGGTAAACAGCGGATCGTGAAGTTTAGAAGCGAGATTCCGCTCAAAGAGTTCGTGTGTGATGTGATGACCGCCCTGGTCCATATACTCGGAGAACGCAGCGATAATGCGGGCCGGGTCCACCGCTGGATTTTTCAAGGCGGTTGCCAGGTCAAACAGGTCCCGGCCCTTCCTGCGCTGATACAGGGCACGCAATTTCGTGCCCAGAAGCTCGTCAAGCTCGTAGCTGGTGATCTGACAGGAGCCTTCAAACCAGCGAGACGAGACCGCGAAGGGAACGCTGGTGAAGCCGTGAACGGCAAAATGCTCACGTGAATTGATTTCGACTTTCAGACGCAGCCTTATCGGCGGCGTATCTTCGGAGTCAAAACGATAGACGAAGGTGACACGGCCTTCGTTCTGTTTCCAGCGCGGCTCGCCCAGCCAGGGATCGAGAACGTCGCGCAGAGCCTGCATCATTGGGCCTGCGGCTCCGGCCTTGACCTGTACGAGATCGATGTCCTCGGAATAACGGGCGGCGGGTTTGAGATGAAGCTTGTATAGCGCCGTGCCTCCACGGAACGCGAGCGCGTCTTTCAGCAGCGGATGGGAGTAAATGTCGATAAGCGCCCGGCAGATAACGAGGTCCTGTTCGACCTGAATATCCTGCACCCATGGCGCGTGCGCGCGCCATTCTGTGATGTAGTCGCGCGGGATCATGCCTCCGCCTCCACATCCGCATTGACGTAGAGATTCCAGTCATCGTCCCGGCGGGCATCTCCGCGCGGCGCGGTTGGCAAAAGCACGGTCGCCAATCTTGCGTGCTCTTGCACATAGGTTTTGAGCCTGGAGGCTTTTTTACCGGCATCGATTCGCTCCAGCAGATAGCCAAGCCGCTGCGCCCACGGAATGGGTGCGGTCTGTGCGGCAGCCACAAGTTTTCCGGGATCTATTTTCTCGGCAAGCTCCGAAAGTATCGTCGCCACCTGATCCAGCCCGCCGGCGTGATGCTGGTAGCCGATAAGGTCAATTGCCGTTGCTTCGGGCGTTGAGACAAGGATCGTGCCGCGCGGCGTATTGAAGCTCTGGACCGGAACATCCGTGATGCGCTTGCGGGCCATAAACGCAACACGCACGCTGCCGCACTGAATCGGCCGGCGATTCTTGGCAAGAAAAACCTGGAATTCCTGCGGGCGGTGATGCGCCGCGCCGTGATATTGGGCAGCCGACAGGAGACCTGCATAATAGGTTTGGCCAAGGCTCTTCATCAGGGCCGGAATGAACTGGTCGGCAGGAAGGCAGCCGAGGCTGTGGTATTCTGGCGGGATGATGACGTAGAATCCCCGCGCCGGGCTCGCGATGCCCCCCTGCTTTGCCATGCGATTCAAAGCCAGCTTGGCGGCGTCGGGCGACACGCCAAGCGCGGACTGAGCTTCGCGGGAGGCAAAGAAATAGCGCCCGCCAGCGGCCAGGTTAGAGACGAATTGCCTGATATGGGGCTGTTCCTTCGTATTTTTCACATACACAAAGTATCACTTTTAGATACTTTACGCAAGTGATTTATATGACCAATGGTGGGTCTTAAAACAGAAAATTATCTCGTTCCTGTCGATCAACGTGACTGACTTATGAGCCCGGCATCATGTCCCGTAACCCGTATGAGAATGTCGAAGGTGCCCCCCAGCTACGGCGCTCAGTATTCGTGTTCATGGATATTCTCGGATATGAAAACCTGACACGTGTTGCCGAGCTCGATGGTGCACAGCAAGAATTCCTACAGAGGCTTCACAGCACTCTCTCCAAACAACGTAAAAATTTAGAAGGCAAACACGAGGGGCTTGCTGATCTGACGAAACTGACGACCAAAGACCGCTACGCGCTGAAAGCATTTACAGACAACATCGTCATCGCATGGCCGATTATAGATGACGCCGAAATTGAACTCGGGTCGGCCTTTTCCAAGGTCGCTTGGTTTCAATTCAATATGGCGCTTGAGGGGTTTTTTATTCGCGGCGCGATCTCGATCGGAGAGGCATATGTTGATGACATCGTGGTTTTCGGAGATGCCTTAACGCAAGCTCACATTGGAGAATCCCGGCTCGCCAGAGACCCGAGAATTATTCTGACGGAATCGGCAGTGACTGCCGTCAAGCAACATCTCAATTACTACTCCTCGTCCAAGTTCGCGCCTCAAGTCAGTGAACTGCTACAGGATTCGGACGGGCAATGGTTCGTCAATTATCTTGATTCCGTCCTTATCGCCGAGGATGAGCATGGACCATTCTATGAAGAATTTCTGAAACACAAGGCGGCAGTTGAGACAAGGCTCGCCGAGCACAGGGGTAATCCACTCATCTTCTCAAAATACGCATGGGTTGCAGGTTATCACAATTACTTTTGCGATCTTCATCCCCGTCACTTTTCCGATGAGCACAAGATCGACACCGAGCTGTTCCGCGCCACGCCAAAACTTATCGTTGACGAATAGCTCAACAACCGGCTGAAGAAAAGCGCGGAGCGTGCTGGTCTAGAACAGCGATAGCTGCCGGCGTTGCTGTTCCTCGCGTCGCCAGTCGGGAGCTTGGCTCTCGGTTTCGAGCCATGCTTCGACGAAGGCGACGGGGCCGCCGTAGGCGGCAACGGTGTCCGGCGACGTGAAGTGGGAACGGTAGCCGGTTTCTGTGATCGGAAGGTGCGCGCGTTCGGGCGCGATGCTTTCGATTTCGATGTGCGCCGTGTCGTAACCGATGTCCATGCCGAGCCAATGCGGCTCATAGCGGATTTCAATGGAAATGCCGCTCCAGTCGATGCGGAAAGTTTCGATGTTGCGGTTCATGGCCGCCTCCTTGCCGCAAGAGCGGCGGCAGCCTGCAAAAGCGAGGATGTGTCCTCAGTGATGCCTTCCGCCTGACGGGCGGCTTCGGCATAAACCGACATGGGATGATCGGCGGTGAACGACAGATCACGTTCAACGGGCAAACCCATATTGCCACGCAAGGAACGAAGTTCCGCAAGGCTGACGCAACCGAGTTCGGGGAAGCCCTGGCCGAGGTCACAGAGTCCGAAGGCGATCTCCGGTTCCTCCGGATCGATCTCGCTGACAAGCCAGGTAAAGTTCGCATCCGGTGTAAAAAGTTTCACGACCGGCGGATGGTCCTGATCGCGATTGTGTCCGTTGGCGAGCAACTGCTCGAACTGCGCTTTGGTGAGTAGGTTCATGTTTATTCTCCTTGTGTTTGCGTTAGTCTCCGATGGGACAGCTCAACCAAGGCCAGACGCGCTGACGCGGCGTCACACAGGAAAATTGGGGGCGACCTTCAGGGGGAACCGAGGCTTCCTGTTGACGCGAGAAGCGTCCGCGTCTGGCACGGTCGCTGGACAATGCCCTGCGGGGGACGGCAAACATGGAGAAGTGTTGAACCGTCAAAGCGAAAACTCGAACTGCTCGCTATCGCGCGATCAGAAGGGTTTGAAATCCTTGCGCGGTTTTCGCCGCGGCTATGCGCGCCTAGAAAACATCGATGTGAGGGCGTGGCTTGGCGAGGCTGTGTCCGCGTATCGAGCTAAACACGGCAGCTCTTTTGGCTGGTTGCGCCAATCGGTGAGCCGAAACGCAGATCCTTCGCGCCGGAAACTGCGGAAAGAATTCAAGCCAAAGTCATTGCCCGCCCGGTTAAGCCCGCGCCTTACGGCCGCCAGGCTGAGGGGCGGGGAATTTCTCGCCCGCCCTGGGCGTCACGAAGGATGCTTCGATAACTCATCCAGTAAGTAAGCGGCATCACGAACAGTGCGCCATAATGTCATCAACCTTAGTCGCCTTGCCTATACAAAATGACCCGACGCGAGTGAAAGTGAGACCTTCACCAGTGACCCGCCACTCGAATGCCCCGACGCAAACCGGTATCTTTTCTTCCAATCAGCCACTCTTTGTTCAACCGCACGCGGTTCAACGGCACCTTGTCCCGTCGATAGAAAGTGCTCTAGTTTTTCAAACAGAAGAACCGGCAGAAGTTCACTGAACAAGTCTCCAAGATAGATCGGAAAGAGCTGCGACCGCATCGCGGTTTCGACGCAGAGAACAGTCTTATCAGTGACATCCATCCATTCGATGCCGTGATAGTTATCGGCGTCGTCCATGAACACAAACTGGCACGAGTATGCCTCGGGGAGCCGCCCCTGCTTATGCAGCTGTTCGATGATATGACGCGGCTTTAGCGACAGCCAATGAGGATGAATTTCCTCAACGGTCTTACCAGGATGCCAAAGCATCACGGGATCAAATCCCTCGTCCCAGGGTATCTGTCCGCGCTCCTGTGCCTCGTCGAACGACTTCTGTAATTCCCATGCGGACACAATCCACCGCAAGAGGCTGGCCTTGTTATACTTCTGAACGAGATGATTAGTGTTTATACGCAGGATCGGCATATCGAACCGCTTGCATAAGCCGTCCTTCATGCTGTCGCGCGATCGCTGAACGTCAGCTTGGTGGGAGGGGCCATCAAATTCGACCACGAACACCGGGTTATAGTCGCCGTCACAGGCCACAAAATCGAAATGCGCCTTCAGCGCATAAGTGTATTGTTCCTGCGTAATCCCGCTATTTTCAATCGGCAGCACGTCCGCCACGCGTACCTTTAAATAGACGACATAGCCGTAATCGTCAGCGACACTCTTCAGTTCGCCATGCGCCTTCTCTTCATGCCGATTCACTAGCCTCTTGAATAGTGCCACGGCTAGCTCCGGAGGTCGGTGCCGGTCATTTCAGTTTCTGCCATTCTGCTCTGGTCACGACTTTGACACCTGTTACGCGATTTCCGCTCATCTCCTTGACGATGACGTGGTCCTCCGGGACTTCTCCAAGCGGGAATTCGGCTGTTGGAGTGACAAGCGTGTTCTTGTTGCCGACGATCACATAGATGCTTCCATCGTGAGGCTCGGCTGCCTTGGCCATACGCATGATCTCATCGTGATACTCCTTGGCCCGCCACGCGGTTGGTGAGCCAGGGTCGCAGCGAAACTCGACGCTGTTGCCGTTTTGACCGGTAGTGATCACAATTTTCGATCGGTCAGGCTTCCAGATATCTGAGAAACGATCATCGACAAGCCACGCACAATGGAAGGTCCGGCATTCCTGGGGGCGCGTTTCGTAGATTTTGCAACCCTTCCCGATATCGCAATGCGGGCACCACTTCCCGACTGGCTTCTGCAGCTCTGTTATTCCCAAAACCTTGCAGCACATGGTGCAGCCGCCGCACGAGCGGCCCTTAGCTGGTTCTGTGAACACTTGAACGGTCATTGATCCTGCCTTCGCAAATCCAATTATGCCACGGGAGGCGCACCTGTGGCGAGACTGCTGGCCACGGACGTCCACGCTGAGGATACGGCAGTGCCGTTCCGCTCCAAACTCGACTATGTCAAGTCTTGCACCAATTTAGAGAGGTTAGGTCAACGACGCTTGGGAGACCTCATTTCCGAATAGACTTGGGTTTGAAGGCCGCTTGGTGCTGGATTCGGTTGCAATTTTTCTCGCGCGTCGGCGAGGGCATCGTTGATTTGTGCGTGAAGCTGATCGGCAACTTGTTCCAGCTCGTCGAGCGTCTGACATTCATTGCCCAGAAGGATCGTGCCGTTGCTTTGCTTGCAGCACGCAACCGCAACCTGGTCTAGTCCTATCCAGTAAGTGTTTCCGTCCTGGGCGTGCGAGTCAGGCCATTGCTGACAAAAAATGATCGTCCGCGGTCTCAACATGTTTCTTATCTCCAATTATCCATCCTCCTTCGTCCGGTCGAGGATTAGCAAAGCAGACTCAGTCAAGGAAAAATGCGGATTAGACTTTCCGGAACTTTCCGTTTTCTTGTTTGACGTGAATGACGCCTTCCGGCGCAAAGTCCCGGGCACGCTCGATTGCTTTTTGTTGCGTGGACTCGACGGCGCTGGCTCGTTCCGCATGCGGAAGCTTCACCTGCCAGTCGCCGTCCTTTCGCTTCTCGACAAAATACTCGCTGTGCTTGGCCATTGTGCCAGCCCTTTCTGGGTTAAAAAAACCAGCCCCCTCTCGGGGCTGGCCGACATGTATGTTCCCGTTTGGTTCCACGCAAGTAGATGGCGATACCTCGGAGGACAAGAAGCGCAAGTTGAGTAAGCATTATTGTCCTTTTCGATCTGAGATCGCCGCAAAATTGGGAGTTTGATAGCGCTAACGCCGATTTTGAGCTCGGCTAGATAACTCGGCAATCGGTGAGCCGAAACGCAGATCCTTCGCGCCGGAAACTGCAGAAGGAATTCAAGCCAAAGTCATTGCCCGCCCGGTTAAGTCCGCGCCTTCCGGCCGTCAGGCAGAGGGGCGGGGAATTTCTCGCCCGCCCTGGGCGCTACGAAGAATGCGGCGATGTCGGATTCTAAAGCTGCGGCCAGTCTTTCCAAAGTCTCAGCGAAGTCTATTTCCCTGACCGTGGCCACATCCGCGCGGCGATTTCACGCTCCTCGTCGCCGATGGCCTGCAAATAGATCGCGGTCGTGTTCATGCTGGCGTGACCGAGCCAGCGCTGCACCAAATTGAGGGGGACGCCTGAACGGATCGCGTGAAGGCCAAAGCTATGCCGCAAGCCTTTAGGCGTGGCATGCGGACCTGCCGTTATGGCTGCTTCGCGCATGATCCCCTTGATAAGCTGCCAGGCGCGGCAACGCGAGAGCGGCCAGAGTTGCGCGCTCAAATCTTCAAGGCCGTGGACCTGTCGAAGCACGCCGAACAATTCGGCTGGCGCCGGCACCTCGCGGAACACGATGGTGCCCGCGCGTTTCTTCAATGACCGGATCGCAATAAATCCGGCGTCGCGCTCGATCGAACCTGCTGTGAGTGCGAGCGCCTCTGATATCCGGCATCCGGTATAGGCCAGCGTGAGGCATAGCGACCTGAGATCCGCGCGCGGACAAGCGTAGGTCGTTTCGAGAAAGCGGACGCGCTCGGCGGAAGTCAAATATTTTCGTTGCCCGGCGCTCGTATAGAGACTGCCGGGCGGTCTCCCATGCGCGAGCATCGTCGGCCCTCTCGCCGGCCGGATGCCGACGCCCGGACACGACCATTTTGCCTATTCTGTTGAATCCTCCTGAACGCCCCGGAATGCGGGGTTCATCGAGCCATCGGTCTGTGCACACTCTACCGTAGGTCGTCTGTATTCTCAAGATTAAACCCTGCAATTATTGACAGTTGACAGAATAGGCAATTCTGTTGATAGCAAATTCTGCCGAACATCTTGTGAGTTCATCGTATTAGCGCTTCAACCACCGGGCTCTAATCTTCCCGGAATCGGAGCAAGAACGCGATGTCCGGACAGGCAGAATCTGCCAAGCGGATGGCAACCTGGAACGTGAAGCTCGGACATCGTATCCGGGCGCGCCGCCTCGAATGCGGGCTGTCGCAAGCCGAGCTGGGGGCGAAGCTCGGCGTCACCTTCCAGCAAATCCAGAAATACGAAAAAGGCTCGAACGGCGTCAGCTCGGGCCGGCTTGAGCAGATCAGCGGCATCTTTCAGGTGCCGATAACGTTCTTTTACGACTCGAACGGGATCAAGCGAACGGGCCGGGCCGGTGTCACCGAAACCGCCTTGTTCAATCTCTTGCAGGACCGCGACACGCTGCGCGTGGCCAAGGCATTCAATCGGCTGCCCAGCCGTCGTCTCCGGCGTGGGCTGGTCCGCCTCATTGAAAAGATTGCGGGCATCAAAACTGTCTCACGCAAAAAAGCGCAAGGGAGGAGAAACGGCTATGGGTAAAGCGGCGACACCTGGATTCTGTCCGTATTGCAAGACCGCGTTGAATTCCGGCGCTACGGCCTGCACCGGGTGCGGCGCTTTCGAGACGACGCGGTGGGACGAATTGGGAGCATGGAAGTACTACCTGCTGGTCCTTTGTTTCTTTGGGGCGCCCGTGGCGGCGCTGGCCATCCTTTTATTCTCGCCACGTGTGGCGTTGTTTGTTTTGGTAGCCCCCATTGCGGCCTACTTTTTTAACCGCTTTCGCAAGAAGAGGAAGATTGTATGGGCGATCGGCGGCAGACGCGCGATCTAGCCCTGGACGTAGAGAGTGCTCAGCCAAAAGAGCTGCCGTGTTTAGCTCCAATGCCAATTGAGGAAGCTGGATATGAGGTTTTTACCAATATTAGCGGGATTCGCTATTGCAATGGGGGGAATGCTATCCGCTGAGGCACAAGGGATTTCCAAGGCCGCTTCTCTGGATACGCCGCCATCCTCAAGAATGACGGTGAAGGAGAGAAGGCGGGTGTGCGCGTTGATCGTTGATGGCCTGGATTCCGGTTACGCCTCTCAAACCGCGGAACAACAGCGCGCGTTTTTGAGAAGATGCATGAATAAGGACTGCGATTTTCTTGTACAATTCATCGCTGCACAAGAGAAAAGAGAACAAGCCGCCAGACCGGTTGTTTTCACGATGACGCAGCCTATCGGCGGTTACCTGGAGGTGTATCCGTTTCTAACGAAAGATTTCTCCGCCGACGCCAAAGTGAACTTTGCAGAGAACCGGGCGGCGGGAGAAGCCGGGATCAATCTCTTATTTGTCTTTTCGCCCCTCTGCACCACACCACAAGGCTGTAATTTGCATGTCTATGTGGATGACGGCACCGGGTATAAAAAAGCAGCTTATAATGGGGATGACCAACTACTAGCGGGTGTTTCAAGGGCTGATGGAAAAGTCTCGTTGTTCTTTGCTCACAGTGAGGGTCGTATTGGCCCGCCGTCACTGCCGAGGGAATACACGCTGAAGGGCGAGACATTTGAGCGAACCGAGCCTCATGAAGGTTGTTAGGGACTGGTATCAAGAGCTTGTAGTCGTTGTCATGCCCTTTCGGCGTTAACGGAAGCCAGACACTTAAGACGGATTGAAATCGTTCCGCAGTTTCCGGCGCGGCTGCGCCCGCTTGTGAAACTCCGCTTTGATCGGAGAGGATGGTGCTGGCGGTGATGGCGGCTTCGCCAGAACGCGCTTGAGCGCCGCGATCGACACGGCGATTCTCCGTTGCGCCAATTCCAGCGTGCGAACCGCCATTCCGGACAAGAACCGGGAAACCTGTCTGAGAGGCGCGGCAACCTTTTCGGTGAGGAAGCGGCTCGGCTTTGGTTGCAAGAAGCGAGAGCCGCTTAGCGTGCGCGTTCTGGCGGCGGCGGGCCGTCCCTGCTGCGATCGCGTTCTGCGCGTTCCTCCTGCCGGCGGCGCTCCTCGATCTCCGCGAGGCGATTGGCGGCGGCATCAAGCGCGCGCAGGTGACGGGCGCGGTTCTCGTCGTAACGGAAGCTATGCTCCCGCTGCTGCTGCTGGTGACGCTCGGTCAAGTCGGCGAGGTCGGTTTTCTCAGCGGCCTTCAGACTCGCAATCCGAGCCTCACGTTCATTTTCCTGGCGCCGCAGGAAGCTGTCCGCCGCCTCCTTACGCGCCCGCTCTTCCTCGGCCACTTGCCGGGGATTCAGTTTTCCTTTGATCGCGTCGATGAAGCTGGCGATGCCATCGTTCGTTGGATAGGTCTCGCGGAAGAAGCGCTCCCGCGCGGCCTGTTGCAGGGCGTCGAAGTGACCGAGCTTCTCCCTGGATTCTTCTTCAAGGACATGGGCGGTCTGTTTATATTCGGCTTCCTGCCGCAGGCGCAGCTGGTTGCCTTCTTCGGCATGACGTTCTCTTATCGCCCGCTCGAGGGCGGCGGTTTCTTCCTGGGTGGGACCGACCGGCTGCGGGGTCGGTGGTTGGGGAGCATCAAGGCTCTCCGCAGGAGCTTTTTTCTCAAGCGTCCGGCTGCGTTCCTCTTGCAACGCCTTCGCCTGTTCGACGGTCGGGATGGACTCCCGCTCCACGTCGGCCATGAAGGCGCGCAGATCCTTGGTGGCAACACCTTTGATCTGCCGCGCCAGGCTGTAGATTTGGCCGTCGGCGTCCACGAGGACGTAATCGCGCCGGTCGCCCTTGGCGAGAGCGAAGCCGTGCTGCTCAAGGGCGGCCTGAAACGCCTGCCCGTTATCACATGACTTATATATAGCCGTGAGCGCGTCCTTGAATGCGTGCGGATCGGCTCCGGCGCGTTCGGCCTGCTGCCATTCGGCGTGATTGATTTTTTCCTTGGGAAACTCCGGCTGCTTCTCGCGGTCCCGCTTGGCGTGCTTGCCCGGAACGTGCTCGTGCCCGAACTCGTTTTCGAGCGCCAGGCTCGCCCGCTCGTGAGCCACATAGTTGTAGCTGTCGGGCACCATCGTCATCGTGTCGATATCGGTGCGCTGCCAGACCACATGAATGTGCTGGCGGCCATGCTTCTCGTGCATCACGACCGCGCGGGGCTGGCCGTCGAGGCCAAGCTCTTGTTCGAGACGGTCAACGGCGATTTTCCACTGATCGGCCGTCATCGTGTAGCGGGCGTCAGGGTCAATGTTGGCGTGATAGAGGCCCTTGCTGCCCCGCGTGCCGGTGGAGATGAACTGCCAGTCGCGCAACGCTTCGTTCAGATTCCCGGTCGGGGAGTCGAGTTGCAGGATTTCGACGCGCTCGTTGGTGTCCGTGCGCTGGAGGTGCCGGGCGAGCTGCCGGGGACCTGCCCTGCTGCCCCCCTTAATGATCATCTGGCGCTCGCGCGCGGGGTGCCATATCGAGTGCCGCGAGAATACCGGCGCTGATGGCGAGATAGACGGCGCAGGCTGCCCTGAGTTCGGGAATGTTGACCGATCCGGCGGCGTTCAGATTGCGCGCGATCTGGTTCAGATTGTTGCCGACACGTCCGCATTCCCCGAGCAACTGACGCAGGGCTTTGTGATCGGCCGGGGGGCGGCGCTGGGCGCGGGGGCCGGCGTCGCCGAAGGCGGCCGCGCGCATGAAAGCGCCGGCTGCGAGGCCGCTGCGGGAGGCAAGAGCGTCGAGGGTGGCCCGTTCGTCTTTGGTCAGACGGACGGTGACGGTTTCGTCCCGCTGACGCTTGTCGCTGCCGCTCGCCATGCCCCCCTCCTGCGTGCGTCGGCACGCGGTTCCAAGGGGCATCACCTTGGCGGGTCCAGCACACGGTGCTGGCCTTCACGGCTTCACCGCCGTGTAGCCAAGGGCAGAAGCAGCCTTGGTCGTCGCCGGAGTCGAAACCCCGGCTGAGCGGCTTCACCGCCGCTCAGGGTTCCAAGGGGCGCGATTGCCCCTTGGTCGAAAGCGCCGCTGCCGAAACAGCGGACGCGCGGCTCAATGGAATTGAGACCCGCCGCGCGGGGGTCGAGGGGGTATATCCCCCGTCTGGGTGCCAAGGGGCACGAAAGCCCTTTGATCGAAGCCGCTGCGAATCAGCGGTCATGGGTTCACAGGGAGCACGAAGGCTCCTTTGGTCAGGGTCCACGGGCGGAACGCCCTGGTCCTGGGGATGCAACGGGGATGAAATAATCCCCTTGCCAAGCTCAAGCGCGGTGTGACCGCGCATGGCTTGCATTCCCTGATATCAGAATATCACGGATGTCCTTAACGTAGCATTAAGGAAATTTCCCAAGCGAGAGTTACCAGATTAACGCAAAACCGGGCAAAGATATGAGATAATTGAAGAATAAGGCTGAAAAAGCAGAAAGCGGGGGGCTATGGCGGTTTGGATTTCCGTTGGGGACGGGTTCATTGAGGCGGATGTGATTCGGTGGAAAGAGCCGGTGTTCAAGAACCGGGGGTGGGGGGAACCGGTGCGTGTCGGCGACCGTGTGGTGACTGCCGAAGTGTTGCGCGAGGCCGACAAGGACGGGTGGGTGTATCTGCTGGTGCGGCACAGCGAAGTCGCGTCCGCCAGGACAGGCTGGC
>Ga0210389_10001385_pt1 | contig 19628 bp, 20 predicted proteins | sample IncBWH28OmetaG_FD_160127 | JGI IMG/M metagenome (GOLD analysis project Ga0210389, IMG submission 160127) | Forest soil microbial communities from Barre Woods Harvard Forest LTER site, Petersham, Massachusetts, United States - Inc-BW-H-28-O ...
TACTTGGTGGAGCGGGCGGCGACCGCGCTCGAGTCTCGCGGATTCGTGGTCCACACCCATCAGCAGGTCCCGCCGAACGACGGCGGAATCGCACTGGGGCAAGCGGTGATGAGCAGGTTGTAGCGCAGCCGTCTCGATCAGTTTTTTGGATAGAGATTTTGGGTGGCACAACGCTTTCCCCGCCGCGATTCGCGCATCAGTTCGTCGAGAGGTCCACACATGTGTCTTGCAGTTCCAGGCCGGGTGGTGGAAATCATGGACGACGGCGACATCGCCTTCCGTCGCGGCCGGGTCGACTTCGGCGGCATTCGCAAAGAAGTCAACCTCGCCTATGTTCCCGAAGCGCAGATCGGAAAATATGTGCTCGTCCACGTGGGCTTCGCCATCAGCGTGATCGACGAGGACGAAGCGCGCCGCGTCTTCAAATATCTCGAAGAAATCGGTGGGCTGAAGGAGGAACTCGGTGAAATTCCTCAGTGAATATCGCGATCAGAAAGCCGCCGAACAACTCTCGCAGCAGATCTGGAAGAAAGTAACCCGGCCCTGGACGATCATGGAAATCTGCGGCGGCCAGACTCACACCATCGTCAAGAGCGGCCTCGAAGATTTGCTGCCGCGCGAAATCACGCTAGTGCACGGACCCGGCTGCCCGGTATGCGTGACGCCGATTGAGTTGATCGACAAAGCCGTCGCGATTGCGCAGCGGCCCGAAGTGATTTTCTGTTCGTTCGGAGACATGCTCCGCGTGCCCGGCTCATCGAAGAGCCTGTTCGACGCCAAGGCCGAAGGCGCCGACGTTCGCATCGTTTATTCGCCGCTCGATGCGTTGAAACTTGCCCGCACGAATCCCGAGCGGCAGGTTGTGTTCTTTGCCGTCGGATTCGAAACCACGGCGCCCGCCAACGCGATGGCCGCGTGGCAGGCCGACCACGACCACATCGAAAACTTTTCGCTGCTGGTTTCGCATGTGCTGGTACCTCCCGCGATGGAGGCGCTGTTGTCGTCGTCGAATTGCGTAGTGCAGGGATTTCTGGCGGCCGGCCACGTCTGCACCGTCATGGGATACGAAGAATATTTTCCGATTGCAGAGCACTATAAAGTTCCGATCGTGGTCACCGGATTCGAGCCGCTCGACATTCTCGACGGCGTTCTGATGACCGTAAGCCAACTGGAAGAAGGCCGCCACGAAGTCGAGAACCAGTATGCCCGCGCCACGCGGCGAGAAGGGAATCGCCCGGCGCAGGAACGCATTATCGAAGTGTTCGAGGTGGTAAACCGGCAATGGCGCGGCCTGGGTGAAATTCCGGCCAGCGGTTTCCAGTTGCGCGGTCGTTTTCAGAAACATGATGCCAACCGGCGCTTCCCGTTCTCGGGCGAAGTGGCTCACGAGTCGCCGGAGTGCATCAGCGGGCTGATTCTGCAGGGCATCAAGAAGCCCCACCAGTGTCCTGCATTCGCGGTGAAGTGTACGCCGGAGAATCCACTCGGCGCTCCCATGGTTTCATCGGAGGGCGCCTGCGCGGCTTATTATCACTATGGCAGACGCCAAGAGCATGACCGCCAAACTAACGACCGAATTCAACCTGAGTTGTCCGGTACCCCGAGTCGCTGACGATCGCATCGTCCTGGCGCACGGCGGCGGCGGACGCCTGACTCATCAGCTCATCGAAAAGATTTTCATGCCCGCGTTCGGCAATTCAATGCTCGAACAGCGGCACGACGGTGCCGTTCTCGCAGTCAATGGTTCGCGGCTGGCGTTTACCACGGACTCATTTGTGGTGCGCCCGCTGATTTTTCCCGGCGGGACCATCGGCGACCTCGCCATTCACGGAACGGTCAACGATCTCGCCATGTGCGGCGCGCGGCCGCTTTACCTGAGCGCCGGATTTATTCTCGAAGAAGGCCTGCCGATGGACACGCTGCGCAGCGTGGTCGCATCAATGCAGCAGGCGGCGGCGAAGGCTGGAGTGCAACTCGTGACCGGCGACACGAAAGTTGTCGACAAAGGAAAAGGCGACGGCATTTTCGTGAACACCTCAGGCATTGGCCTGATCGAAGGGAACGTGAAGGGAACCGCCGAAACAACGATCGGCCCGGCGGCGGTTCAGGTCGGAGATGTCGTGATCGTCAGCGGCGATCTTGGCCGCCATGGCGTCGCAATCCTCTCCGTACGCGAGGGACTGGAATTCGAATCCCCGATTCTTAGCGATACGGCTTCGGTGTGGCCGGCGGTTGATGCTTTGCTGAATGCCGGAATCGAAGTGCATTGCCTGCGCGACCTCACGCGCGGCGGCCTGGCCACTACGCTGAACGAGATTGCTTCCGATCGCAATATCTGCATCAAGCTGGAAGAGAGTCTAATTCCAGTGCAGGAGACGGTGCAGAGCGCGTGCGAAATCCTGGGTCTCGATCCGCTCTATGTGGCCAATGAAGGCCGGTTCGCAGTGTTCGTCCCGGCCGCGCAGGCTGAGGCGGCGCTCGACGTAATGAAGGAAGTCGAAGTTTCGCAAGGATCAGTCCGCGTCGGCAGAGTTGAAGAGACCCCCAGTCGTACCGTGGTCCTGCAGAGCCGCATCGGCGGCAATCGCGTCGTCGACATGCTGAGCGGGGAACAACTTCCCCGCATTTGCTAGCTCGCGAGTGCCTGCGAATGCCAGTGGGCTATGTCACGGCCTTCTCACCCGCCCATCCAAACCCATACCCTTCAGCCTTATGACATGTCGTAAAGATTATGTCAGGACGGACCCCCATACTAAGCTGCACGGTGATTCTGTCCCCGGGTGCTGCAGTTTCCCGCAATTTGGTCCCGCAGACTTCGCTCGCGAACTTGCGGATGGCTGCGAGGGTGCGTCCGGATTCGTGCTGCAACGAAGCCGCAAGATATCGTAAGCTATAGATTGAGATTTACAGATTGAGACAAGGGGGACCGGTTGCGCTGCGCTCGTTGCGGCAATGAGAATTCGGGTGAGAATCGCTTTTGCGGCATGTGCGGCGCGAAGCTGTTAGGCGGACCCGACCCCGTCGCTTCGGTTGCGGCCGAGAGCGTGGCAGACCGGCCAAGCACTCTCCGCTCTCCCGCACCTTCGGCCCCAGCGACGCGGGTAACATCGCAGACCGTCAGTCCTCAAACCGCGGCGCCTCGAACTTCGGCGCCGCTGGCCGAGAATGCTCCCGTCATCAGTGGGCCATCATTTCTGGGACTTAACCAACCGGAGGCTGCTCCTGGGGTAAGTGGCACCCGACGCGCTGGCAGTTTGAGCATTGATCCGACCTCCGCTCCGAGTTCGGCCAATCTCGATTACCTGCTGCAGGATGATGGAGACGACGAGGAAGAGCGGGGCGGCGGCGCGGGAAAGTTCATTTTGATTCTGCTAGCGCTGGCCTTGGCGGTGGGGCTCGGATACTTGCGGTGGAAGAATCAGGGCTTCGCATGGCTGGGGGCTGGCGCGAGCGCGAGCAAACCGTCGGCGGCCGCTCAGCCCTCCGACGCAACGCAGCCAGGTTCCTCGACGCCTTCGAGTACGACGAGCGCTCAACCGGACTCAAGCACGCCTGGGCCGTCAGCGTCTGCCCCGTCAATATCTGCGCCCACAACACCGCCAGCTGCTGCGCCGGCAACAACATCGGACTCAACCCAGCCGGCGGCCGGCGCGGCTGCTCCGGCAGGACCTCCGGCCGCCGGCCCAACGCCCAGTCCCGCAACCAGCAATCCACCCGCGAATGCTGAGCCTGCAGGCGCAACGGCTCCGGCAACGAGCGATGCGGCAAATTCGCCGGCGGATGGCACAGCCGCTGCGCCGCCCTCGCCTGCGGACAAAACACCGGCGGCCGCAGCGGATACTCCTTCGCCGGCGAGCGCCAAGCCGAGCAAGGCGGACGTGACGCCTCCGGCTAAGCCGACTCCGGCCGTCAGACCGGTGAAGGTTGATCCCGTAGGCGAGGCGCAGAAATATATTTACGGACGAGGCGTGCCGCAGAATTGCGAGCGCGGCATGCGGCTCTTGAAACCTGCGGCGGATCAGGCCAATCCCAAGGCCATGATCGAAATGGGCGCGTTATATTCGGCGGGGCTGTGCACTCCGCACGATCTGCCGACGGCATATCGCTGGTTCGCGCTGGCGCTGCGCAAGGACCCCGACAATCAGTCGGTACAGGCAGACCTTTCAAAGCTGTGGGGGGAAATGACGCAACCCGAGCGGCAACTGGCCATCAAGTTGAGCCAGTAGAAGTTGCACGAACCGAGCGGGCCTTGGCAGACCAATCCGCACGGCCTTCGAATTACGTATTTCTATCAGGAAGAAGAGACTTAGAGCGTTTGCCGAATCCTGAACGACCGAATCCTGAACGACAAGGGATATCGCCCGATCTGGCTACGGTTACGGCCATGAAGTCGGGCGACCAGAGCGCCCTGGCGGAGCTCTACGATCGCTATTCTTCGGTGGTGTATGCGGTGGCGTTGCGCGTGTTGGGCGATACGGGGGCGGCCGAGGATGTGCTGCAGGAAGTATTTTTGCAGCTGTGGCGCAATCCAGGAGCGTTCGACTCTGCACGCGGAAGTCTGGGAGCGTGGCTGGCGGTGATCACGCGCAATCGCGCCATCGATGCGCTGCGGCGGCGCAAGCCCGAGACTGATATTGAAGACGTCATCGTTTCGGTGGCTCCGGATCTTGCGGGAAACGCCGATCGCTCGCGGGCAGCGGAAAAGGCTCGCAGCGTGCTGGGAACGATGCCGGCTCCACAGCGCAGTGCTTTGGAGATGGCTTATTTCGAAGGCATGAGCCATTCGGAAATCGCGACGAAGACGGGCGAGCCGCTGGGAACGATCAAGACGAGAATTCGTAGTGGGCTGATCGCATTGCGGAAGGCGTTTCAGACCTAGTTTAGATAAATGAGCGTACACGAACAATTCGCCGAGGATCTCGCTCTCTACGCGCTGAACGCGCTGGAGGGGGACGATCGCGCGGTCCTCGAAAAACATCTGGCTGCGTGTTCTGAGTGCCGCTTGGAACTCGAACAGTTGCGCGGCGACGGCGCGCTGCTGGCACTTTCGACGATAGGGCCGAAACCTCCGGCACGCGCGCGGCAAAGATTACTCGATGCAGTCTCCAAGGAGTCGGCACCTACTCGCGCACAAAACGCCCGAAAAATGGGGCATCTGTCGGTCGCTCCGCGGCGGTCGTGGTGGGGCGCGTTGGGATGGGCCGCGACGGCGGCAGTAGTTGTGTTGGCAGCATCGTTGTGGAAGGAAAACGCCGTGCTCAGACAAAGCCTCGCCTCAGCCAGTGCACAAGGGGCCCAGAGCGCACGCGAGCTCGAGGACCTGCGCAAAATTGCCGCGCCACTTATCGCACCGGAGACGCAGCGCATTACGTTGGTCGCGATGAAAACTCCGCCGCAGCCGCAGGGCAAAGCCTTTTACCTGCGCAATCGCGGCAGTCTGGTATTCATGGCCAACAACATGCCATCGCTGCCGCCGCAGAAGGCCTATGAGTTGTGGCTGATTCCGATCCAGGGCGCGCCGATTCCTGCGGGCACGTTCAAACCGGATGCGCATGGCAGCGCAACCGTGGTGAATCCTCCGCTACCCTCGGGGATGGAAGCGAAAGCTTTCGCCATCACGGTCGAGAATGAAGCTGGCGCCAGCACGCCCACCATGCCGATTATGATGATGGGCACCGGCGAATAATCGCGGCCTGCCTCAAAGATCGAGGAACCGGCTGCGCGTGTCCTCAGTTGGCAAGGGACACGTGTCGTAGCGACCGAATATTCGGTATCGTGCCCGAGCTACTACGCCATATCCCCAGTCGCGAACCGGGCGCGGCACGAGTTGCAGCAGAAATGCGGTCATTCGCCAGAATGATTTTCCAGCCCCTTCGAGCCTCCGCAACATAAAGATCACGGCGTCTGAGCGAGGCAAGAGAATCTCGTCGGCTTGCTCGGCATTGACCACGACATACAGCGTATCCAAGTCGTGAGCATCCAACCCATGCCCCGCCAGAATCCGCGCCGCCAGCGGACTCTGCAGCGCCGCAAATCGAAACACGCCCGCCGGGTCGCGCCGCAGCACAAACTGCACCAGCCGGTTGCACAGCCCACAAACGCCGTCGTAGAGGAGGATAGGGTTGGACATGCGCCGACTCTCACTTCTGCTGAAAAGTTACTCCTTCGATCCCAGCTGCAGAAGTTCCTGGCGCAGCCGGGGATGTTGCTGGGTCAGGCGTAGATAGCGCATTTCGTTGCGACCGGCTTGGGCGCGGATCATCCTGACTGCATCCTGTTTCTCCTGCGGCGACCAGCGGGAAAGATTCGGCATTAGCACCAACGCCACAGACCAATTCTCCAGGGCCTGCCGCTCAACCAAATTCCAGCTGGAGGCATCAATTTGCAGAGCGCGGCTGACCCCTGCCACGGCCGCTCGACGCAGGCGTTGGCTGTCGCCGCCGAAGTCGCGCGCCATGCGCCAGTTCACCTGCAAGCCGAGATTGCGCGTGGAGAATGTGTCCCAGGCACAGTGTGCGCTTCCCGGCAGTTCATAAAATACGTGTGCCTCGGCGAGGCGCTTCAAAGTTTTCTTGGGCGTGCGGTATTTCGGGTCCGCCGCGATCTTCTGCTCTTCCGTTCTGGCGAGTTGTTCCAGATCCTTGCGGCCCGAGCGAAACCCGAGCTTGCGATAGAACCAGAAGGCGCCGGAATCGAGGGCCTCATCGTTGTTCTGTCCGATCTGGTAGGGATAGATGGAAATTGTGGTTGCGCCCGTGAACGTACACAGACAGCGCAGTGCCTGCGCATATATCCATGCGGTCTCGCCCTGGCGGTACGTGTAAAACGTGTTGAAGCCTACCTCGATCCATTCGCAGAGGCCGATGGCTTCGATGTAATTGATGGGAACGCCATTCTTGAGAGTGAATCCCGCGACATAGGCGCGCAGCGGCAACCGGCGGGCTGGAGGCAGGTTCCAGAAATACATCACGACGCCGCGACCGAGCGTCGCTCTTACAACGGAATGCGGGTCGCCCAGTGTGGTGCCGTAGAGTTCGCGATAACGCGCGGCCATGACTTCGCGAACAGTATGCAGGATGGCTTCGCCTTTGCGCCGCGAGAGTTTGACGAGGCGCGGCGCTGGCCGCGCGAGTTCGGTGGCGAGCGAAACCTGGCTCCTCACGATCAGCGGTTCCGTGTGGTAATAGAGCAGGCGCGGGCGCGTCCAGTTACGGGTTCGCGAAAACTCCAGATTCTCGAGACGCCAGCGCAGCGGAAGACGTAGCGAGTCGTAGAGTTCGGCACGCTCGCGATCACCGACCGCGAGTTGTTCGAATTGCCGGATCAGCCATTCCACATCACGCTCACGGCCGCGCGCGGCGTCGAGCCAGCGGCGCCATGGAATGTTGGCTTCCACGTCGGCGTCTTCTGCGAGCAGTGGAATGAATCGTGGCCAGGTCGATCCCATGGCGCGTTCCGCCGCGTAATCTTCCGCGTAGTCCTCCCACGCAATTTCGACATTGCGCTTGATGCGGCGCACCAGCCAGCGCGCAGCTTCGAAGGTAAGCGCGTCTTGCATGACGGTGCCGGCGATGCCGGAGGTATCGAAGTCATCAAAGTCCGACATGTCAGCGCCGGCTTTGCGAACGACCTCAACTCGCTCATGGAATGAATTCAAAAGCTTCTCGATGCGCGACACGAGCCCAGCAGAATGCGGAAAGGCGCGGAGAAAGAGCAGCGTCTCGTGAAAGCGGATTAACTGTTCAGCATCGCCGAATCTGCAGCGCGCGAGTTGATCGAGCAAGACTTTTGTTCTCGCCGCCGCGCCTGCGCCGTATTGGCCCTTGGCGGCTTCGAGGCCGCTGAGCAGCGCGTCGAGAGTTTGCGGCATGGGGATTATTTCGTCCGGCGGCTGGCGACGAGAAGGCGCGTCCAGGGCTGGTCGTCAAGGCGGCTGATCTGCACGACCGGATGTCCATTGGTGGTGTCGTGAATGAATTGCCCCTCGCCGATGTACATTCCGGTGTGGGTGATGTTGCGTGCCGACGAACCGAAAAAGAGCAGGTCGCCAGCCTGCAGGTCGGTGCGCTCGACGGCGACCAGGCCCGTCCACGCCGCTTGCTGATCGGCATCGCGCGGCATGTTGAAGCCGCGGGCGCGCAGCAGCATCTGCGTGAAACCGGAGCAGTCGAAGCCGAAGCTTGAAGTCCCTCCCCACAGATAGGGCAGGCCGAGGAAGCGCTTTGCGAGTTCAATGGAATCCGGAATGGATAGCGGCTGCGGGTCTGCGAGGACGTCGCTCGACTGGATCCAGGCAACGGTTTTGCCGGGAAGCCGCACCTGGAGCCAACCGTCGTGGTGGCGATGCGCTTCGGCTGGCTTGGCTGTGGCTTTCTTGGTTGCGGTCGTCGTGGCTCCGGTTTCTCCCGCTGCGGAGGCCTTCGTTCCAGTGGGCTTCGCTTCGGCTGGCTTGGCGTCGGTTTTCTTTTCTTCCGCTTTTTTGTCGGCAGTGTTCTGCTCGCCCGGAGGAATCTCGTCTGGAATCAGTTCGAGGCGGGTTTCGAACGGAACAGTGATGACCGGCTGGTGGCGGGTGACGTCGGGCTCGCGATAGATATTGGCGAAAATGCTTTCAACGCGGACGGTGGGTCCGCTCGTCGCATATCCAGCGCCAATTTGAACGAGGCGGATATGCCGACTCGGAACCCATCCTTTGTAGTGGTCGGGGGTTTGGATGCGGCACCATTCGCCGCGAGCGGTCAGCAGAGTCACGTTGGTGCCGTAGATCGCCTGCGACACAACATCCGATTGATCGGTGGGATGCGAGTACATATTGGCGACTGGGATCACCACGACTTGCGTGCTGTTTTTCGCGAAGACGCCGGGCACGCATAAAAACGCGAGCAGTGCGAGAGCACCGAGATGGTAGCGTGTCCGATTCGTTCGCATGAATGGAGAGCGCGAGAAGGCCAAAATAAATCTTGTTGGGCTGCCTCGGACTGAGATGGTAACGGATGGGAAGCTCGGCCCGCTAGTAAAAACCAGGGTTGAGCGGAGCAAGCGCGGAAAGCATATGCAGCAGCAGCCGGGTTTCAAAAGATTTGGTTCAGAAAACTGTAGATCACAGCGGCGCCCGGGAATCGACCCTCCACGCGCCAGAAAATCTGTAACGGTAAAACCCGTGCGCCGGCCGGAGGTATCGGGAGTTATACTCACGGCCATGAAAACTAGCCTTGCCGCAGCCCTTATTTTGCTGGGTGCTGTTTTGGCCCTGGCGCAACACGACAACGAGTATCTGTACGTGATCCGGGACGGCCAGAAGTTGGGGTTCATCAACCGCTCGGGCGCGGTCGTGGTCACTCCGAAATACGACGGAGTTGGCGAAGTGCACGAAGGGCGCATTGCCGTGCACGCGGGCTCGCTCGGAGGCTATATCGATCTGGCGGGAAAAATCGTCATCGAGCCGAAGTACGAAGGCACCGGCAGTTTTCATGATTCCCGCGCCGTGGTGCGCGTCGGCGATAAATACTCACTGATTGATCCCTCGGGAAAGTCGATTGCCGATATCCCCTATCGCGTGCTCGGCGAGTTTCACCAGGGGCTGCTTCGGGTCTCGGCGAACAACCTGGTCGATGCCGCGGGCAAGAAGCTTCCTACGAAGACAGGCTTCGTCGATCTTCAGGGGAAGGTTGTGATTGCTGCGCAGTTCGTGAGCGCAAGCGAGTTTCCTGACGATCCTGCCGATCTCGCTGTGGGGATGGATAAGAGCTGGTGCTATTTTGATCGAACCGGCAAGGTTGTGATCCGAATGCCGGTTGGGCCTCTAGAGCCCGCCGACCCTTTTGTGAACGGCCTAGTCCGCATGAAAGATGGATTCACCTGGGGATACAAGGACGCAACCGGGGCGTGGGCGATTCCTGCGAAATTCAACGACGCCAAGGATTTCAAGGATGGTCTGGCGAAAGTGCAGCTCGGGAGCCAATGGATCATGATTGACGTCCATGGCAACGAGGTTCACCAGAAGATCTTCCCCAGCGGAACTTATTCGGAAGGGCTGGCGCTGGCGAGCGACAACGACCTGCAGGGCTGGATCGACGCGCAGGGCCATCTCGCATTTCCCATGCGCAAGTACCAGGAGGCATTTAAGTTTTCCGACGGCCTGGCCAGATTCAAGCTCGATGGCCAGTATGGCTATCTCGACAAGTCGGGCAACATGAAGATCAAGAACCAGTATGACGCAGCGACGGATTTCGATCACGGTCTGGCGCGCGTGGCGAGCCGGGGCGCGGGCGCGGCGTATATCAATACCGAGGGCGCTACGATTTGGAAGGCCGGAAAACCGTAACAGACTTTGTCAGGCCGGAAGAAAGTTTGGCTGCCCCCCAGGGATTCGAACCCCGATAGCCTGCTCCAGAGGCAGGTGTCCTAGCCGTTGAACGAGGGGGCAGTGAGTTGGTTGGAGCTATGCAACCAGCTTTATTTTATGTTTCCTGAGAAGCGCGGTCAACCGCGAAGCATCTGCCGCCACTATCACCCCAGTATCACCAAGGTGCGGGGAGCGCGTTAGAATTCCTCTGAAACCTTGTCTTGCCCACGAAGGAAACGAATCTGGTCATCGCTTTTGAGACTGCGGCAACCACTGCTGAATATGCCGAGATGACGCCGCGTGCGTTGCAACCTGAACAGTGTGCGCTGCTGGTGATCGACATTCAGTAGAAGTTGCTGCGGTCTTCTTCGCCGTTGACGACGTTCAAGGAGTTGCTGCCGCACTTGAAGGGCTGAGGCTCATTGCTTCTTTTTTATTCTTCTTTTTTCTTCACCCGCACCACCGTGATCTTCGCAAAGCCTTCCTCGAATGTGGGCTGCTTCAGCTTGGCGGCCATGCGGCGCATGATGTCTTCCGGGACCACGCGATCGCGGCGCTGGTGACGCTCGAGGCAGACTTCGAGGGGGACATCGAAAAATACGGCGTGCACTTCGTAGTTGTAATCCTTGGCGAGTTTGATCCAGTGCTGGCGCTCCTGCGGAGTCAGGTTAGTGGCGTCCACATAGTTCGTCGGACGCTTGGCGATCAGGCGCGCCTTCAACATTGAACGCAGGTTGGAGAATACGAGATCCTGAAAGCGCTGCTCTCGCACGTCGTCAAACAGGAGCGACCGCACCATATCGCTGGAGAGCGGCACAACATTGTGGCGTTTGAACCACGAACTCTTGCCGGAACCGGGGAGCCCGATGGCAAGCACCACGATACCTTTAGGCGGCCGGGCCGGGACTGCGGGAACGGCGGCGATAATCGCCGGGGCGTGCGGCGCAATTTCTGGTTCGGCCGCGTCGCCGCCGATTTGTTCAGCTTGCGCCTCTGCGCCTTCGACCGGAACCTCCGGAATAATACCCTTCGCAGCGGCGGGGGTGAATGCCTGGGCAACGGCTTGCTCGCGACCACGGCCTCCGCGCCCACGTCCGCCGCGGCGGCGGCGACCACGACCGCGCTGAGCGTCTCCACTGGCAGCGGCTGGCGGCTGGTGTGGCTGCGTTACGGAGCCGGCGGGCTCTTCAGAAACAGATTGGGCTTCAAATTCGGCTTCGGCCGAAGGCGAGACCTCCGCCTCGTCAGGGCTCGCCTGTTGGTTCGACTCTCGACTCGACTCAAACCGCGATGCGTCGAGATAGCTGGCCTCGGGCGGCGCGCCGGGAGCTTGCTCCGCGTCGAAATACGCAGGCTGCAGTGGCGGAGGCGCCGGCTGATTTCCCTGCTCCGGAGTTTTCTTTTTGCGGCGCTGTAATCGATCTTTCATCCATTTACGCATGTTCAGGCTTGTAACACAGATGACTCGACCGGAGCAATCATTGGCGTACCACAGAAGACAGGGGAAGCGGAGCAACTGCGGGAATCCAGCGACTTCTTGTTCTGGCAGATTTAGAATGGACCTATGACCAGCCAAGTCCCCGCATCGATTCAAGGTCAAAAATATATTTCGCTTACCACCTTTCGCAAGAACGGAGCGGGCGTAGCGACTCCCGTGTGGTTTGGAGAGCAAGACGGCAAGCTCTATGTAATGACTCGCAGCGACATGGCGAAGACCAAGCGGATTCGAAACAATCCGCAGGTGCGGGTAGCCCCTTGCACGATTCGAGGAAAAGTGACCGGTCAGGAGTTTGCTGCGACGGCGCGCATCTTGCCACCCGAAGAACACACCCGTGCGCGCCAGACGATCAACCGCAAGTATTGGTTGGCACGGCTTCCGCTGGTATGGGCGCGCACGGATACGTATTTCGAGATCAGCTTCGCGTAAAGTCTTCGCTTTACCAATCGCCAGTCTGGTACCCGGATCGACTGCGGAACGCGGGCGTCTAAGGTATTAGCCGGATGCGGTTCGCACAGGCGAAGTGTCTCCGGAGTGTAGAATCGAAAAAGTTCTTTCAGCCCGCGCGGAGGTCACAATGACCCGTCCCCTGGTGGCAAGTTTTCTCCTCCTGATCTCGCTCACCTCTTTGGCCGTGTCTCAAGCGGTGCCTGTCCGCGTCCGCACCGACGAGAATGTGATGGCCGGCCGTCTGCTTAGGCGGGTTTCTCCCGTCTACCCGCCGCTAGCGCGACAAGCCCGCATCCAGGGCACGGTCATTCTAAAAGTGATAATCACCAAATCCGGAGACGTTGCGAACATTCAAGTGGTCAGCGGACATCCCATGCTGGCGCCCGCCGCAATCGAAGCCGTCAAGCAGTGGAAATACGATCCGTACCTGTTGAACGGCGATCCCATCGAGGTCGAAACCAAGGTCGCCGTGAACTTCACGCTCTCGGATAAACCGCCGGCGACTGGGAGCACTCCTCCGGATGACGCAAAGGCCGGGGATTCCGGCGGCGCGTTTAGCGGCATCATTTCTCCGCATCAAGAGCAACCTGCTCCTCCAGTTGTGCCGCAGCGCGTCCGCGTTTCCTCCGGCGTTGCCCAGGGCCTGCTGGTCAGCAAAGTGAATCCAATCTATCCCCAGGAAGCCAAGGACCAGCGCATTCAGGGAGTGGTCACGCTGCAGGTCATCGTCGACAAAGAAGGCAACGTGGCCGACATCAAGGTTATCAGCGCGCACCCACTGCTGGCGCCGCCCGCCATTGAGGCCGTCAAACAATGGAAGTACCGCCCGTATCTGCTGAATGGGAATCCGATCGAGGTCGATACGCAAGTCCAGGTCAATTTCACGCTGATGCAGTAAACCAAAGTCACTCCCGCCCTCGCCCTAAACGATTTACATTTCTCTTGAAGCGGAGAAATGATGCGGCGTAGGAACCGAAAATGGGTGGCGACGGCCGTGGTTCTATATCTGGGCGTCATGTGGTCCGCCTACCGTTGGAGCATCGCGGAGCGCCCGGCTGACGGCAACATCTTCGATCACATCGATCGCGAAATAAAAGATCGCGAAATAAAACGCAAGAATGCCGAGGCGGCAGCGAAAGAAGCCGCATCTCGGATCACGCCCAGCGAGTCTCGCCTCACCGCCGCCGGCCCGGCCTTTGTGGCTGCGCGGTACGACGCAACCCACGTTGTTTTCATGGTCTCGCAAGAAACTGAATCACGGTTCGCCTCCTCTCCGCAGTTTGGCGGAAAGCCCACTAAAATTTCCTCCCCCGTAAAGCCCGCCGCGCCGCTCGCCGGCTTGCAGGAATTGTGGGAACCCGATTCGGAAGCGCTGCATTTCTTTCCCGAGATTGTGCAGAAGACGCGGCCCGGCGAGCAGTGGACGCTCGGCGTCTCCGCCGACTCAACGATCCCGGTGATAATCGACCGCACCGTGATTGCGCCCATCGGTTGCTCGCTCGCCCTCGGATTCCTTGCGTCCGTGCCGCCCGATCAGCAGGCAAGCTTCGCGGCCTCGCCGCAGGAATATTTCGCCGTCCGCCGCGATCACGTCGAGTCCGTCGAGACGCCGGTGCCCGCGCATATCGCGGAACTCCCTGACTGGAAGGTGTCTCCCGTCGCGCGGACGCAAATCGAGCAGCAACTGAACGAACGCATGCGCCAGGAACTGGCGAAGATCGACGCACGCCTGGTTGCCAACGCGTCCAGCCCCGGTGCAAGGGCCGGAGACTTGCCGGTGGGCTACGTGCCCCGCGCCAAGGAATGGCTTCACGCCGACCATGGCCTCAACCGCGGAGAAGGCGTGCTCGACTACGACATCCAAGCTTTCCGGCTCACACCGGATGGCGCGCCGCGGCTGTTCGTGCGTGCGCGCTGGAAGCTGGCCGATGCGCCGGTATTTCTGATGACCGCGTGGTTTGAAGAAGACTCGACGAAAGACGCGCCGGCGAACGCAGAAGCGCTCAAGACCGCGCCGGCGCAAACTTCAGCCAAGACCAGCGTGTTAAAAACCGCATCGTTCCAACCGGACTCGCCAGGCGAAGCGCGGCCCGTCCTGCTCTCGGCTGATTCCAGTTGGTCGACCATACTGCGCGAAGGCGAGGCCGCGGGCGCGCTCGGCGATCGCCTCGACTTTCAGTCGATTCTCAACGAGTTCGACGCTGATCGCGACGGCTGGGCCGAATTGCTCGTCCATACCGATCGAGGAGCATCGAGCACGATCACGCTCTATCTCTACACGGACCTGGGCCTGGTTTCCATGAAGACCCCGTTCCGCCGCGACAACCAGCCGCCCGAATCCTGCGTCGACCCGTAAGACAAATCTAATTTCTTCTAATCGGTGTCCCTGGCGGCGTCAAAACGGCAGGTGCCGTGACTGGCGCTGGAGCTAAGACATCCTTCGCTGCTTGCGGCAACTTGTCCGCATTGGCCAGTAACAAACTGACCTGCCACATTTGCGTGGTGGAGAGTGCCTTGTCGAATCCGGGCATTCCCGTCATGCGAATTCCGCCCGAAACTTTCCAGTAAGTTTCTCCCGGAGGATCGTCGGTCACGCCCGTTCCTTTCATCAGCATGGGCGGCTTGGGAAACATTCCCTGCGCGATCGCCGTCTGCGGCTGCCCAGGCAAGCCGTGGCACACCGCGCAATTCTCTTTGTAGATCTGCGCGCCCGCAATGTAAGCAGCCTCATCCGCAGCAATGGGGACCGACTTCGGCATCTCCTTATCCAGGCGCGCGTGCAGCGCCATGCGCGCCAGCGTTTTCTCAAACGGCATCGGCGTCGCCGACGTCGCCACCGGCGCGCTTCCCGAAGAAAAGTAAAAATAGACACCGGCTGGAACCGCAATCAATCCCAGGATCAGCCCGATTAGAAACTTGCGCATGCTTTCTCCCTTATGGTCCGCGTTAACTTGGACAATCATACTAACCCAAAGGGGCGTGTCCCGAATGCGAAAGCCCGAAGCCGAATGCTAAACTCAGCATCGGCATGCTGACTCACCTGGAATGCACCCGCTGCGGCGAACACTATCCCGCAGACCGTCCGCAAACGGTTTGTCCTAAAGACGCCGGCATCCTTTACGCGCGTTACGATCTTCCTGCGATCAAGCGCGCGTTTTCGTCGGCAAGCCTGTCGGGACGCGCGCCCACCATGTGGCGCTACGATGCCATTCTGCCTGAGGCCGACCCTGTCTCTCTGGGCGAAGGCTTCACGCCCATGTTGCAAAGCCGCGAATATCCTAACGTCTACATCAAAGATGAAGGACTGAACCCTACCGGATCGTTCAAGGCGCGCGGGCTCTCGGCCTGCGTGACCATGGCGCGCCATTTCGGTCTGAAGAAGTTGGCGATTCCATCCGCGGGCAATGCCGCCGGAGCGCTTGCAGCCTATTGCGCCGCCTCTGGTCTTGAGGCGCACATCTTCATGCCGAAAGATGTGCCCATGGCAAACCGCATCGAGTGCGACTACTACGGCGCGCACGTCACTTTGGTCGACGGCTTGATCAGCGACTGTGCCCGCAAAGTGGCGGAGCTGAAGGAATCCGAGTCCTGGAAAAAAGATGGATGGTTCGACGTCAGTACCACCAAAGAGCCGTATCGCGTCGAAGGCAAGAAGACCATGGGCTACGAAATCGCCGAACAGCTGGGTTGGAGAATGCCACAGGGGATCATCTATCCGACGGGCGGGGGCGTCGGCCTGCTCGGCATGTGGAAGGCGTTCGACGAAATGGAAGCGCTGCGCTGGATTGGTTCCGAGCGCCCGAAGATGATCACCGTGCAGGCCGCCGGTTGCGCACCGATCGTGAAGGCGTGGGAGCAAGGCGCGGCCGCTTCCGAAATGTGGCCGAACGCGGCGACCTTGGCCGCGGGACTACGCGTCCCCAAACCCTACGGCGATTATCTGATCCTCGACATACTCAAGAAGAGTCGTGGTACCGCTGTCAGCGCCAGCGACGAAGAGATGGTCGACGCCACGCGCCACTGGGCGAAGGTCGAAGGCATTTTCGCCGCGCCCGAGGGTGCGGCGTCGCTGGTCGCGTATCGGAAACTCCGCGCCAGCGGATTCTTCAAGCCCGAAGACCTGGTCGTGCTCTTCAACACGGGCAGCGGCCTGAAGTATCTGGACGTTCTCGATCGTAAGGGGGGTACGGGCGACTGGCCCGCGCGGCCCGCGCAACCGAAGCCAGCCGCGCGCCAGATCGGCGGCATCATCGGGCCGTACTGAGTGAAGTCGACAGAGGGGTTGTCATTCCGAATCGAGCTGAAAGCTCGGTGAGGAACCTGCTGTTCGTACGCCGCGGTAAGCAGACTCCGCAGTCCAGGTGCTCCCCTGTGCGCGCTGTGGTTAAAATAAAACTCTCCCATGACAATGACCGAGCGCCTCTACTACCACGACTCTTTCCTGTACGACTTCGACGCCGAAGTCCGCGAAGTCGTCGACTCTCCGCGGCCGGGGCTGATTCTTGATCGCAGTGCTTTCTATCCCACGAGTGGCGGGCAGGTTCACGACACCGGATCGATCACTTCCGACTCGAATGCCCGATTCCGCGTTACTGAGGTTGCTGATACTGAAGACGGCCGAGTTGTCCATTATGTCGAGGCCGTTTCCGATAATCAGAATGCGAAGCCGGGCCAACTCACGCCCGGAACCCGCGTCCGTGGGCTGATTGACGCCGATCGACGGCGCGACCACATGCAGCAGCACTCCGGACAGCACGTGCTCTCGGCGGCGTTTCTGCGCCTGTTCGGCATCGCAACCGTCTCGTTTCACATGGCCGAGGATTACTGCTCGATTGATCTCGAGACTCCGACGCTGACCAAAGAACAGGTTGAAGCCGCCGAACGGCTCGCGAACGAAATCATTCTCGAGAACCGGGGAGTTGACGTTCGGTTCGTAACTCGCGACGAGGCTGGAAAACTGGGCCTGCGAAAGTTGCCGCCTACCGAGCGCGACGAGCTGCGAATTATCGACATTCGCGACTTTGACCTTAGCGCTTGCGGCGGGACGCATGTGGCGCAGACGGGACAGATTGCCAGTATCTTGTTGCGCAAAACTGAAAAAGTCCGCCAGGGCTGGCGCGTCGAATTTGTTGCCGGACAACGCGCGGTCGCGACGGCGCGGCGCGATTTCACTGCGCTTACGGAAACTGCCGCGCTGTTCTCGGCGCACATTTATGACGTGCCGCAGCAGGCGCGCAAGTCGCTTGACGAGATTCGGAGCTTGCGGAAGCAGCGCGAACAATCGCAGGAGGAACTTGCCACGGCTCTGGCCGCCGCACTGTTGGCTGAGACTGCTGAAGTGAATGGCCGCAAGCTCGTGGTTCGCACGCTCGCCGACCGCGAGCTGAACTTTGTGAAGTTGCTGGCGCAAAAACTGACGCGCCTTTCTCCCCACGCGGTCGCGCTGCTGGCGGCGACTTCGCTGCAGCCATCGCTGGTGTTCGCGCAGTCCGCGGGATTGCCCTTCGATATGGGGGCGCTGATGAAAGAAACTGTGACCAAGCTGGGCGGGCGTGGCGGAGGGAGTAAGGATCTGGCGCAGGGCGGCGTGCCCAATGCTGACGGGATCGAGGCCGTGCTGAAAGCGATTGCAGAAAAGATGATGGCGTGAAAAAGCGGAGGGTGAGCCGGAGAGGGAATTTCGAAAGCGGGGAAGAAACTGGAGTGACCTGGAAATACTCTGCCCACGTTTCGATCGTCTGAAACGTGGGGCCTTGCGAATCGCGCTCTGGGTTAGGCCGGCTGCTGCGGTCTGCGCGCCCGCTCCCACCAGACCTTGGGATCGTCGGGACGGTTGAGGATCTTCGACAATTCCACTTTGATTTCGCGCAGGCGGTTGGTGCGTAATTCGAGCGCAGTCTGATCGACCGCATTGTGCCCACTTTTTTCCGAGAGTCGGGCATTCAGGTCGCGCAGATCGGCAATTTCCTGGCGAAGGCTGGAGAGACGTTCTGAGATATAGGGCATCTCTTTGATCATACGCCCTATTTGGAGAATCGCCGGTTAATTCGGTCGCGCGGTGGTAGGGCGACCCTGAATTTTTTTTTGTTGTCCCTTCTAAGATATTCATTCTTCGGAAGTTTTCGGTCGCGGGTATGGTGCGGTCTGGGCAAAATATTGAGATCGCAGGACTTGCAGGTAAAATATTGGAAAGCAAGGGCTTACATCTGGGCTGACGGCCTCTCCGGCAGCGAACGGGGGAGGGCTGATGGGGAGAGGCCGCGCACATAAGATGAGCTTGCGCCTTTCAAAATCCTCGGTAAAGGTTGTACGTCACAAGAGTGAGATTTTGTCTGTGGAAAAGTTTAGGGTGCGGGCGGGGAACAGCAGGTTCCCTTCGACTTCGCTCAGGGCAGGCTCTCCACTGCGCCGTCGCGTTCGCTCCGGCTCCTGTCGGAATGACACGGTGTTTTTTCTCTTCCGGCTCCGGTCGGAATGACAGAATGGTTTTTAAGCTTCGCGTTTCAGGCGTGCGTGATTCCCACCCTTTCGCGGAGGGCGCGAAAGGATGGCACCCTTTAGGCTGCGACGAGAGGGTGCTTGTAGGCGCCAATCTGTTCGAGCAGTCCGAGCTGATCCCAGCTGTCCCAGCCCTCGACGATCTTGCCATTCACAATCCGGGCGATCGTGATTCCTTGACTGCGCACCGGCCGACCGGTCGCAGAGACTCCGAGGCCATCTCCCGTATGGGTCATGTTGGCCGACCAGCGCAGAACAACCTTATCGCCCGCACCAAAAACGTCTTCGACTTTGATTTTGATATCTGGGAACGCGCCGCGAATTTCGTCTACGAATTTTACGAATTCCTCGGGGCCGCGAATCTCGGCTTCTGCAGCCCTTTGCCCCCTGGCCACCCCGTCCGGATGAAACAAGTCATGAACCGTCTGGGTCCGGCCCTCATTCCACACTTCCTGGAACCAGCGTCGCATCAGTTGGATGTTTTCTTCGGATGACATAGGCGTGTACTCCTGTCGAACGATTTTTCGGGCACAACACGGTAGCTCGCGGCCGGGAAGAGGGCAAGTAGAATCTCGAACGTTTGTTAAAGTTCAGAGTGGGCGTTGCGTCTTGCGGCGGAGCGCGCTGGATGAGATTCCGGGTGTGTGAGACGCCGGCTCCCGTGGTTCCCACCCTTTCGCAAAGAGCGCGAAAGGATGGGGCAGCCGGCTGAGTCAAAGTCCCCACCCTCTTTCGCGAAGAGCGCGAAAGAAGGATGGGGCACCCGGCGCGACGTTAGGATAGGGCACCCGGGCGTTTTCTGCTTCTCAGTTTGTTGGGCGATTACTGGGCGCTGCA
>Ga0210389_10001386_pt1 | contig 19626 bp, 19 predicted proteins | sample IncBWH28OmetaG_FD_160127 | JGI IMG/M metagenome (GOLD analysis project Ga0210389, IMG submission 160127) | Forest soil microbial communities from Barre Woods Harvard Forest LTER site, Petersham, Massachusetts, United States - Inc-BW-H-28-O ...
GCACCGCGTGGGAAGACGCCGGCAGCGACTGCAGCACGATCTTCACGGCACCGGCGTGGCAGAGCGGGCTGTCGAACTACTCCGCCACCGGCTGCGGCGGCAAACGCGCTAGCGCGGACGTATCCGCGAACGCTGACCCGTACTCGGGCGTGGACGTGTACGACACCACCCCCAGCGAACACGGCTACCCGACCGGCTGGGGCGTGTGGGGCGGCACCTCCGAGGCCTCGCCGATCGTGGCCAGCGAGTTCGGCCTGGCCGGTGGCGCCCACGGCGTGTCCTACCCGGCCGCCACGCTGTACTCCAACCTCGGCAATGCCAAGGCGCTGACCGATGTGCTCTCCGGCAGCAACGGCAAATGCTCTGGAGCCAGCATCTGCACCGCGGGGAGCGGCTACGACGGGCCCACCGGCATCGGCAGCCCGCTCGGCCTGGACGCGTTCTTCCCGGGCTCGGCACCGCAGAGCAAGTCGCTGCCGAGTATCTCGGGCACCGCCGAAGTGGGCCAAACGGTGACCGCGACAGCCGGCGGATGGAATGGAGAACCGACATCCGAGAGCGACCAGTGGGAGCTGTGCAACACCTCAGGCGCCAGCTGCACGGCCATCTCGGGGGCGACCAAACAGACGTTCACGCTGGTTTCTGGCGACGCCGGCTCGACCGTGCGCGTGCAGGAAAGCGCGAGCAACGGCGCACCGGCGGTATCGGCGGCCAGCGCCACGGTTGCCTCGAACGCACCCACGATCACGAGCTTCACCCCCACCTCCGGGATCACCGGCTCGACGGTGACGATCACCGGCACGCACTTCACGGGCACCTCGAAAGTGCAGTTCGGGGGGAACAAAGCGAGCTACACGGTCGTGTCCGCGACGGAGATCGAAGCGGTGGTGCCCAATGGCGACAGCGCGAGCACGATCTCGGTGACGACACCGGCCAAGATCGTCACGAGCGCGGGCTCCTTCAAACCGACCCTGTCGATCACCTCCTTCGCGCCGACCCAAGCGTTTGCCGGCAAACCGGTGACGGTCACCGGCGTGGGCTTCACCAAAACCTCGTCGATCAGCTTTGACGGACAGGTGGTGAGCACCACGTTCGTGTCCTCCACCTCGCTGAAGGCGACGGTGCCGGTGGGCGTGAAGAACGGGCCGATCAGCGTGATCAACACCAGCGCGCCGGTCGGAACGGTCACTAGCGAAGGCAGCTTCAGGCTGGCGTAGGGCCCGGGGCGCGGCTCAGCCGCGACGGGCCCCGGCGGGGTCACCGTTGGGGCACAGGCAGGCGCCGTGCGCGTCGGCCCGGCCGAGTCAGGCGCTGCGGTCCAGGCGCGGGCGCGGGCGTAGCTGGCCGGCATAGCCGTCGGCGGCCCGTCGCGAGCGCTTGGTGGTGGCGATCTCCGTGAGCAGCGCGTCGCGCAGTCGCTCCAGCTCGATGCGCGTGCGCGCGTGCATCAAGCGCGCGTTCTCGATCAGCTCGGCGGCGGCCGGCGGCGGCGTGACCGGCAGCTCGGCCACGAGCTCCTCCCAGCGTATGCCCAGCGCGGTCAGGCTCTCGAGCTCGCCGCGACCAGCCAACTCCAATTCCAGCTGGGCGTGCTCGTGGAGCGCTTTGTAGAGACGCAGCGAATGCTCGTCGCGCTCGCGCGTGGGTGCGCTCACCCCTGCTCCACCTCGGCTGCGACCTGGCTCCACGCCTCGCGCAGCTCGCCCAGCATGTCGTTGACCTGCTCGACCTTGGCAACGTCCTGCTCGACGCGCGCGGAGCCCAGGTGCACGAGCATGAAGCCGTAGATCGTGTGCAGTCGCTGCGACACATCGCCCTGGGCGAAGTCGAGCGTGCCGTCGAGGTGGGCGACGATCCGTTCGGCGTAGCGCAGAGAGTTGTGCGCGCGCTCCACCTCGCCCTCGGCCATGGCCGCGGCGGCCTGGCGGAGAAAGCGACGGGCGGCGTCGTACAGCAGCACCACCAGCTGCCCGGGTGTCGCCGCCAGCACCTCGCCCCTGCGGTAGGCGGCGGTGTGGGGTGCGGTGGCGTTGCTCATCTCAATACCCTTGATCGTCCGCGGCGCGCAAAGGTTGAGCGGCGGCGCGCAGCCGTCATTCAGCCGCTCGGCCAGACCCGTCCTTACTAGCCGTTTTTACTGGAGTTGGTGAGCGATTCGGCCTGTTTGGTCAGGAAGTTGTCCTGAGCGGTGTTCTGCGAGATCACGCTTTCGAGCTCCGCGTAGGTGGCCTGCAACGCTTTTTCGCGGTGGGCGAGCATTTCGTTCATGTTGCTGATCTGGCTGGTCAGCTGCGTGATCTGCGAGGCGTCACCGGTGACCCTGGCTTCCATCGTGCCGCCCGGGCCGCTCGCGTCTTCGACCGTTTTCTGCAGGCCGGCCGACCACTGCCTCATCATCGTCTCGACGCCCGCGGGGTTGGTCTTGACGGCTTCGGCGAGCTTCGCCGGGTCGAGCGTCAGGATGCCGTTGAGCGAGGACTGGGTGCTGGAGCCCGCGCCGGTCGGCGCGCCGGTGCTGATGCCGATGTCCGCCGGGCTGGACATTTCGCTTTCGAGCCCTGAGATCGGTTCGTACATCGCCTGGCGCATGCTGTTGAGCAGGCCCTGCAGTTCGGTGTCGCCGAACAGCACCCCAGTCCCCGGTTCGCCCGAGCTGAGCGCTTTGGCCGGCGGCTTGGTGTTGAGCTCGGTCTCGATCGATTCGACGGTCGAGTTGTACAGCTTGACGAACGTCTGCACCTGCGCTTCCACGGCCGTCGCGTTCGGCCCGGGCGGCTGCACGTCGATCGTGACCGGCCCCTGCGGCGTGAGGCCGGAGAGCGTCAGCGTGACCCCGGCGATGGCGTTGGTGACCGTGTTGGTGGCCGAGGTGCCGACGGTGCCGTCGACGCTGAATTCGGCGTCCCGGCCTTCTTTTGCCGTCCCCGCCTTTTCCACCAGCGTGGTGCCGGTATCGACGACTTTGATGAATTCCGTGCCGGTGTTGCCGGTGGCGCGGTTCGACAGCACGAGTTCGCCGCTGCCGAGCACCGCGGCGAAGACCGTCGCTTTGCTGTCGGAGTTGATGGCGTTGGCGAGTTCCTTGGCGCCCTCACCAGCTTTGACCGCGAATTCCTGCCCGTCGATCGTGAGCTTGTCTTCGCTCGCGGGGCTGGTGAACGTGAAGGTCCGTTGGGCTGCGTTGGCGAGCTGCGTGACTTCGACCTCATAGCCGCCGACAGCGGCGCCGCTGGTGGCGACCGCGCTGACCCGGGTGGGTTCGTTGGAGGTGACCGTCTGGGAGCTTTCGAACAGCGACGGCAGCGAGAATTCCGAGACCGACGAGGACAGCTGCTGCAGGCTCGTCTGGATGCTCTGCAGCTTGCTCTCTTCGGACTGGATCTTGGTCTGCTCCTCGCTCAGATGCGTGACCGGCTGACGTTCGATGTTCATCAGCGCCGAGATGATCGAGCTGGTGTCCAGCCCCGATGCCAGGCCGGTCACCGTGATCGGCGCGTCGGTGGCGGAGCTGAGGCTGAGACCCGAGGTCGACATGGCGTTGACTAGGCCGAGCCGCTGCCCGCGTGCGATCCGCTGGCCATCTCGATCGCCTCGGCGCACGACAGTGCGCTGACGGCCTGGCCGTCGGCGTCGTGCAGCTCGATGCGCACACGTTCACCGGGAGCCCCGGGGAAGAAGCGCATCTGGTAGCCGTTGTCGCGAAGCTCGTCCGCGACAACGGCCGCGGCGGCGATCTGGTCGAGCACCTCGGGCGGCGGGCCGCCGCGAGCGGCATCGATGTTCAAGGCGCTCACGCCGCCGGCGAGCTCGTCGATGAACGAGCCGACGTCACCGATCTCGGTGCTGGCGTGGGCGGTCGTGTTGGTGGGTTGGGCCACAGGGCCCTGGACAGGCAGGATTGGCGAGCTCATATGGCGTTTTCTCCCTGAAAACGTAGGACGCGGTCCATTCCGTGGGCCGCCTCGCGCTTGGTTTCAATCATGGTGATCGACGCCCTCCACGGAAGCTTGAGGATTTTCTGCGGAATTGCCCCAGTTGACAAACGACTTGCGCGCGGAGAGCTCATCGGGTGCCCACCGCCTCGCCCTGGACGCTCGCCAGCAGCACCGTGGCAAGCTCGTTGCCCGGATCCTTGGACAGCGCCGCGGCGGCGAACTCGCCGGCCTCCTGCGGCATGCCGGTGGCCACCGCCACCTGGGCGAGGCCGAGCAGCGCACGCGTGTCGGGCTGCTCCTCGCAGACGGCCATCCACTCCTGTGCGGCGGACGCGGCGAAGCCGCGTCGCAGGTAGATCGCGGCGAGCAGCTCGCGCCGCTCGCGCGCGGCCAGGGGCGTGCGCTCCAGCAACCCGAGCAGCGTCTCGAAGGTCTCGAAGTCGTGGACGCGCAGCAGCGCCTCGAGCATCACCTCGAGCAGCGCCACGGCCTCGGCGGCGGGCGCTACCTCCGTCCGCCCGTGGACCGCCAGCTGCGCCCAGCCGGCGAACAGCTCGAGCTCGGCCCGCGGCATGCCCGCCGTGCGCGCCCGCTCGAGTGCGTCCTGCGCACCCGTGGCGTCCCCGCCGGCGATGCGCGCGAACAGCTCGCTGCGGCAGGCGAGCATGGCCAGCGGGTCATCGACGTCCAGCGCGGCTGCCTCCTCGGCTGCGTCCGCGTAGCGGCGCTGCGCGAGCAGCGACTCGGCCAGCGCCACCCGCGCCCGTGCGCAGTGCGGTTGGCGGGCCAGGACCTCCCGCAGCTGCATCTCGCCGGCGGCGCTCGCGCCGGCCTCGCACAGGGCGGTGGCGAGCATGAAGCGCGCCGTCGGCGAGATCTCACCTAGCAGCCGCTCGACGCGCTCGAGCACCGCTTCCGGCTGCTCGCCGGCGGCAAGCAAAGCGCTCGCGTATGGCGCCACCGAGCCAAGGAACCCCGGGTGCTCACGCAGACACCGCTCGAGCAGCTCGCGCGCTCGCTCGAGCTGGCCACGCGCGCGCAGTAGCTCGGCCAGGTGGATGCTCGGCAGGTAGCTGCCGCAGCCAACGCTGGCGGTGTAGCGACGCGGCGCATCACCCATCTCGATGCAACGCCCGTACAGCGCGATCGCACGGTCGGGCTGGGCGAGCTCGCGCGCGGCGTGCGCCTGCTCGAGCACCAGATCGGTCAACTCTGGAAAGCGCTCGAGCCCGTCGGCTGCGCGCGTCAGCGCATCCTGGGGACGTCCACACGCGCGCAACGCCTTGACCAGGCGCACGATCAGCGCCGGCTGGAAGCGGTGGCTGTCGCGGTCGGGAAGCGCCTGCAGGAGCTCCCACGAGCGTTCGAAAGCCGCGAGCGCCACCGGCGCGTCTCCGGCGGCGGCGTGCTCGCAGCCGAGGTTGTAGTGCAGGAACGGGGTGTCGGTGCCCTCGGCCTGTTGCATGTGCAGAAGCTCGATGTTGCGCTGTGACTTGGCGCGGTCGCGACGCACCGACGCCAGGTAACCGAAGTGCTCGACGCGAACCGTGCTCGCCTCGATGCGCTCGGGCAGATAGCCCGGCAGGCACTGGGAGATCTGCTCGTGCACGCGCCCCTCGAAGCGGTACTCGGGTCGGTTGCGCAGCAGGCGCAACGCGCTGTGCGTGACCGCCCCGCCGCCGTCCAGTTCGCCCGTGTGGTTGGTCTCGACCAGGTAGAACGCCTCGCGCCAGGTGCGTGTGGTGAGCGAACGCAGCATGGTGGTGTCCTCGCGCACCAGTACCTCGTCGGCGTCCAGATACAGGATCCAGTCGCCGCCGGCCGCCTCGAAGGACACGTTGCGGGCCTCCGCGAAGGAGCCCGTCCAGGGGCGCTCCAACACGCGGGCGCCGAAAGAGCGCGCGATCTCGATGGTCGCATCCGTGGATCCGGTGTCGAGGATCACGATCTCGTCGACCGCCTCGGCCACCGCCTCCAGGCAGCGCCCGAGCATCTCCTGCTCGTCGCGCACGATCATGCACAGGCTCAACCGCAGGCCCTCGGCCGGACGCGCCAGGGCGGCGCACTCGTGCGCGCGTCGCGAGAGCTCCGCCGTCGACGTTGCTGTGACGGCCGGCCGAGGGCTGCCGCGCAGCCTGCGCCGGTGCGCGGCCAGTGCCCGCAGGCTGGACTCGAGACCCGGCAGGTGCGGATCAAGCCGACCGGCGGCGCTCAGCATCGCCTCGGCCGCCTCCACGCTCGCCAGCTCCGATAGCGCCGCTCCAGCGAGCATCAACAGCCGCGGCTCGCTGGGCTCGCGTTCGAGCTCCTCGAGCGCCGCCGTGGCGAGCGCCGTGTGCAGCCCGACGCGGCGCTCCGCCGGGACACTCATCTCGAGGCCCAGCTCGAGCGCGCTCGCGACCAGCCAGTAGCGTCGCTGCCGATCCGATCGCTGGCGATCGGCGCTCGACTCGACCTGGGCCAGCAGCCGGCGATAGCCGTCGAGGTCCTCGTGCGCCAGCAGCGACAGGGCGAGCGCGGGGAGCTCGGCTGTCGGACCGGCGCCCTCCTGGCCGGCCCGTTCCTGGCCGGTCGGGCAGGTGCCTGTCTGCGGAGTTGAGCCTGGGTGTGGGTCAGCCATTTTCTGGCCTGGTGATCGACCGCGCGCGTCGATACCTGAGCGGTCCTCCACGGACGTCCACTGCGGATGAAGCTCGAAGGGCGCGGTGGCGACGAGCGCCCGCGCGTGCCTGACGTTAGGACCGACGGTCGCCGGCGCAGGGAATGCGCGCGCGAGGGCGAACCACTGCGGGTGATGCAGATCATCGGCAAGCGCGATACCAGGGCCTCGGCGGCGGAGGTGCTGGAGAGTTGGCAGCGCTACCGCCACAGCGGCGACCAGCGCGAGCGCGACCGGCTGGTCTTCATGTTCATGCCGATGGTGCGCTACATCGTCTATCGCAAGGTGCGCGAGGTGCCGGCCGAGTGCGACGTGGAGGATTATTTGTCGTGCGGGGTGGAGGCGCTGATCCACTCGATCGAGCGCTACGACCCCGCCAAGGGCGCCACGCTCGAGCAGTACGCGTGGACGCGTGTTCACGGTGCCGTGCTCGACGAGCTACGCCGCCACGACTGGGCACCACGCTCGCTCAGGCGCGACGAGCGTGCGATCAACAATGCGCGCGAGCGCTTCCTGACGCTGAACGAGCGCCAGCCGAGCCACGAGGAGCTGGCCGAGCGGGTCGGAATGACGCCGCTGCAGCTGAGCGCACGGCTCGACGAGGTCTCGCTGGCGGAGGTCGGCTCGCTCAATCGCGTGGTGCGTTCGGACGAGACGACCACGGTCGAGCGCATCGACACCCTGCACAGCGACGACGAGGAGTGGGATCCGACGATGCGAGCCGAGCAGCGCGAAGCCAAGGAGCGATTCCGCAAGGCGTTTGCCCGACTCAGCAAGCAGGAGCGCGAAGTCGCCGTGATGCTCTACGTCCACGACCTCACGCTGCGCGACATCGGCCAGCGGCTGGGCGTGTCCGAGAGCCGCATCTCGCAGATCCACACGCAGATGCGCCGGCGCCTGTACGAACAGCTCTCGGGCGAGCTGCCGCTGTTCACGGCCGTCGGCTGAGCCGGTCGACTTCATGTCGCGTCGCGCACCGCGTATAACCATCGCGCACACCCGACACGAAGCGTCCCCCGACACGCACCGCGTATAACCATCGCGCACACCCGACACGAAGCGTCACCCGACACGCACCGCGTATAACCATCGCGCACACCCGACACGAAGTCTCACCCGACACCGCGCCTCAAGAATCCGGACGAGCGGTCGAACACCCGGGACAGTGGATCTTGGCCTGGACATAGCCGCCTCCGGGATGGTGGCCGAGCAGGCGCGCCAGGATCAGCTGGCCAACGACCTCGCGAACTCCGCGACCCCCGGCTTCAAGCCGGACGAAACGCCGCAGCACAGCTTCGGCGCGGTGCTGCTGGCCAACACCGAGGGGGGAACGGCGGTCGGCTCGGTCAACGAGGGCGTGGCGCTGGGCAAGACATATACGAACATGACGCCCGGCGCGATGCAAGAAACGGGCGAACCGCTGGACTTCGCGATTGAGGGCAACGGCTTCTTCGGGGTCAAGACGGCACAGGGCGTGCGCTACACCCGCGACGGTCAGTTCGAGCGCTCCGCCCAGGGCATCCTCACGGATGCGGACGGCAACCCCGTGCTGAACGCCCGCGGGGCGCAGATCAAGGTGTCGGCGACCGGCACGGTCGCGGCTGGCGCCGTGGGCGTGTTCGAAGTCCCCGGGGCGGCCAAGCAGGGGGAAAACCTGTACACGGGCAAAGCCGCCGGCAAGCCCACCGGCACGGTGCGCCAGGGCTCGCTCGAGGGCTCCGGCGTGGACGCGGCCAAGTCGATGATCGAAATGGTGACCGTGATGCGCAACTTCCAGTCCGGCCAGCAGGCAATCCAGGCGATCGGCCAGACTCTGCAGGAGGCCGCCTCGCAGGTCGGCTCCCTGAACACCTCCGGCTGAGCGCCGAGCGCTCAAGTCCGATGCAAGCCGGCCGATCACAGGGCTGATGCTCGAAGGCCTCTACTCGGCGGCAGCAGGCATGGCCGCGCAACAGGAACAGATGAACGCGATCAGCAACGATCTCGCGAACGTCTCGACCGACGGCTACCAGGCCGAGCGCGTGGCGTTCAAGGACCTGCTGTACAGCCCGGTCAAGATCGCCGGCACGGAAACCACCGCGGGCGCGGGGGCGAGCGCGAGCGTGATCGGACGCAGCGAAGCCCAGGGCACGCTCCAGGAAACCGGCGACCCGCTGGACCTGGCGATCGAAGGCCCGGGCTACTTCCTCCTCAAGCGCGCCGACGGACAGCTGGCGCTGACACGGACGGGGCAGTTCGGCGTGGACGCCAGCGGCTCGCTCGTCAACGCCGAAGGCAACCGTCTGTCGCCGCCGATCAAGCTGCCCAAGGGAGTGTCCGCGAGCGAAGTGGGGATCGCGCCCAACGGTGTCGTAACGGTACCCGCTCCGGGAACACCGAGCGGCGAGCGCAAGCTCGGGCAGATCAAGCTCGTGACGGTGACCTCGCCCGAACACCTGCTGGCCGACGGCGGCGACGAGTTCACGCCGACGGCGCTCAGCGGCAAGCCGCACGCGGCCACCGGCAAGATCCACCAGGGGGCGCTCGAGGGCTCCAACGTGGACATCGGCCGTGACATGGCGGAGATGGTGAGCACCGAGCGCGCCTATCAGCTCAACAGCACGGCGATCCAGGACGAGAGCCAGATGATGTCGATCGCCAATGACCTGCGCGGCGGCTCATGAGCGTCCCGCTCGAAGGCGCCGCCGGCGCTACCGGCCTGCCGGTCGTCAACCAGGCGCTCGAGCCCGAGTGGGTGCGCCACGGCTCGGCCTCCACGCAGAAGGCCTACGAGACGGCGCTCGAGTTCGAACAGACGCTCGTCGAACAGCTGTCGAAGTCGATGGCGGCCAGCAGCGGCCTCGGCGGGGAATCCTCGCAGGAAGAAGGCTCAGGCGAAGAAGGCGGCTCGAGCGCGAGCGACTCGGAGATCTCCTCGATGCTGCCCCAGGCGCTGTCGAGCAGCGTGATGAGCGCCGGCGGCCTCGGCCTGGCCGCGCAGCTGACCCACCAGCTCGAAGGGCTGGGCGGCAAGTGAGCTCGCTGGCGCTGGCCCCGCACGAGAGCGCCCAGTACGACCGGGCACTGAGCGCGGATGTGCTGACGCACCTGGAGGCACAGCTCGAATCGGCCCGACGGCTGCTCGAGGTGGTGCTCGAGCAGGGCGCGGCGATCCGCGCACGGGATGTCCACACGGTGGTGCGCCTGGCGGGGATCCTGCGCGGGGAGATGGGCCGCAGGCAGCTGCTGGAGGAGGAGCGCACGCGTCTGTTGGCCCGCAGCGGGGTGCGCCTGGGGGTACCCGGGGAGATGGTCACGCTGGCGCTGCTGGCGACGCTGATGGACGCCCCCATGGCCGAGTTCGCCCACGCGCGCAGCGCCGAGCTGAACGGCCTGTTGCACGAGCTCCAGCGCGAGCACTCGTGCAACCGCGCGCTGATGCAGATCGAGCTCGGCTTCCTCGACCACCTGATGGGCCTCCTGTCGATGGACGGCGTCAACGGCTACGACACGCGCGGCAGCGCCACGCCGATCACCCGCTCGCGCCCGCACGGCGCGCTGCACGTACTCGACCTGCAGGCCTAGCGCTATGGGTATCCCGACACTTCAAGGACTGCAAACGGCGCTCAGCGGGCTGGTGGCCGAGCAGACCGCGCTGGACACGACGGGCAACAACATCGCCAACGCCAACACCGAAGGCTACTCGCGCGAGACCGCCCTGCTCGAGCCAAACCCGCCGCTGGACATAGAGGCGATCTCTACCCTCACTGGCACGGGCGCACAGATCGGGGCGGGCGTGGGCGTGACCAACATCACGCGCATCCGCAACGACTACCTGGATTCGCAGTACCGCGCGCAGAACGGTGCGCTGAGCAACTCGAGCACCCAGGCAGAAGTGCTGCAGCAGGCCTCGAGCGCGTTCGACGAACCGTCGGAATCGGGCATCGCCAGCCAGCTGTCGAAGTTCTGGAGCGCGTGGAACGACCTCGCCAAGTCCCCTACGGACCCTTCCGCCAAAGAGGCGGTGGTGGAAGCAGGGAAACAGCTGTCGAGCACCATCAACCAGCTCGGCTCCCAGCTCGCGGCGCTCTCGACCGAGGCCAACGAACAGTTCACCTCGCTCACCGGCCCGGGCGGCGAAGTCGAAGGCCTCGCCAACCAGGTCGCGGAACTGAACACCCAGATCAAGCTCTCCGAAGAAGCCGGCCAACAGCCCAACGAGATGCTTGACCGCCGCGATCTGCTGCTCGACAAGCTTTCCTCGCTCGCCAACGTGACGGTCTCAGAACAGCCCGACCACACCGACACGGTCAGCTTCGGCGACGCGGCCAAACCGCTGATCGAAGGGGGCACGGTCAACTGGCCCCAGACGATCACCGAAGCCTCGGGCGGCCAGCTCGGGGCGCTGCTCGGGCTGAACGGCCCCAAAGGCGGGCTCACGACCCTGCAGAGTGGGCTCGATGGGGTGGCGGAAACGCTCGCCGGAACCGTCAACGAACACCTCGAAGGCCTCAAACCACCGGTCACTTTCTTCTCGGGTAAGACTGCGCTGACGCTCGCCGTGGCGATCAAGCCTGAAGAAGTCCCGGCATCCGGCGGGGAAGGGAAGGGAGGCAGCGAAGTGGCGCTGGCGATCGCGGGACTGCGCGGCGGCTCGGCCGAAAAAGGCTACGGGGCGCTGGTGGAGACGCTCGGCTCGCAGGTGCAGACGGCCAAGAACGACACGAGCAACCTGCAGAGCACGGTGACCGCCATCAACGACCAGCGCCAGAGCGTCTCCGGAGTGTCCCTGGATGAAGAAATGACCAACCTGATCACCTTCCAGCGCGGCTACCAGGCCTCGGCGCGGACGCTGACCGCCATGGACGAAATGCTCGAAACGCTGATTGAGCACACCGGGGCGGGGCTGTAGCGATGACCGATCGAATCACCCCGGCGATGGTCACGAGCCAGACGCTCAGCAACCTCACCTCCTCGCTGAACGCGATCGAGCGCTCGAGCGAGGAACTGTCCTCCGGAAAAACCATCCTGGAACCGTCTGACAACCCGTACGGGGCCAGCCGCGTGATCGACCTGCAGAGCCAGCTCGAAGGGCTGAGCTCTTACGAAGGCAACGCGCAGAACGGGATCGAGTGGGAGAACACCGCCTCGAGCGCCATGTCGAGCATGAGCTCCGCCGTCCAGCGCGTGCGCGAACTGACGCTGCAGGCGGCCAACGGCACCATCAACCAGAGCGATCGCGAAGCGATCGCGACACAGGTGGAACAGCTGACCGAATCGATCAAGCAGGACGCCAACACTCAGTTTGGCGGCGAATACGTGTTCTCCGGCACCGACACGCTCACCGCCCCTTACCAGCAGGGGGAAAACGACGAATACCAGGGGAACGCGGAATCGATCGCCCGCGCGGTGGGCCCGGGGGCGACGGTGACGATCTCCACCAACCTCTCCTCGGTGCTCGGCAACGGGCCCAAAGCCGAAGACGGCGGGCTGCTGGACACGCTGCGGACGATCGCCAAGAACCTGCGTGGCGGCACCGCCGAAGACATCAAGGAAGTCTCGACGACCAACCTGCAGAGCCTCGACAAGAACCGCGAAGCGCTGGTCGAGCTGCAGGCGGTGGCGGGCAGCGCGACCGACCAGCTGCAGTCGGCGGTGGCCCGCAACGAAGACCTCCAGAGCTCGATCACACAGGCTCTCTCCTCCACCGACGCCACCAACGTCGCCGCCACCTCGATCGCATACGCCAACGAGCAGGCCGCCTACCAGGCGGCACTCCGGGCGGGCGCCACCATCGTGCAGGAATCGCTACTCAACTTCCTGCAGTGACACAAGTCAAGGAGAAACGCATCATGTCCGTGAGCTTCCAGAGCATCCGCTTCGGGACCGTCGAGGTCGACGAGCACGACGTGATCGAGTTCCCGTTCGGGCTGATCGGTCTGGGCGGCCTGCGCTATGCGCTGATCGACCGCAACCCGGGTACCAGCTTTCGCTGGCTGCACGAGATCGACAACCCCGCGCTGGCGCTGCCGGTCGTCAGCCCGCTGCAGTTCTTCCCCGACTTCAAGCTGGAGATCGCACCCGAGGACCTGGAGCGCACCGGCCTCCAGGATGCGACCGACGCACAGCTGTGGGTGACCGTGCGCGCCACCCCGAACCCGCTCGATATCACCGCCAACCTGCGTGCGCCGCTGGTCATTCACGAGGGCCACGGCTACCAGGTGATCAACGTCAGCGAGGATGCTCCGCTGCAGGCGCCGCTGTTCACGCTGCAGGCTGAGTCCAAGATTGCTTCATAATCAGCCTCGATGCTGATCCTGACGCGTCGTCCCGGAGAGCGCGTCGTCATCGGCGACGAGATCCTTGTGACCGTCATGGGCGTCAGCGGCCACACGGTCAGGCTCGGGATCGCCGCGCCGGAGGGCGTGTCGATCTACCGCGAGGAGATCTGGCTGGCGGTCGAGGAGGAGAACCGCGCGGCCGCGGCCGCGACGGTCGACGCGCTGCCGGCGAGGCCGCCGGAGCCGGGCGCCGCGCCGCCGGCGAAGGATGCCGAGCCGGGCGCCAGTGCACCGGAAAAACAGTCGGATTCTTGACTCCATGAGGCCGACGAGGCCTGGCTGTACTCAGCGCCGGTCGTGTACCGGACTGCTCGCGGCCAACTCAATTTAGGCGCCTAATCTGTCTACAGTACGTGCTGTACCCTTGCCCCAGGAGAGCAGACGTTTGGAGACACACGGGGGTCACGAACAACACCTTCTCGAACAACTGTCGAACCGGTTCCCGCCCCGCCGGCCCAGCCGACGATGCCCAACCCGTGCGAAGACGTGCCAACCAATCCGCTCGTGCCAACCAATCCGCTGTGCCCGTGAACCGGTAGCTCGCGAGCACCGACGCCGGCGCGACGCGCCGGCGCGGCGGAGCAACAGTCGCCGCCGCCTCCTCACGAGGCGGCGGCGACGCTTCATCCAAGTGACACAGCCGGCCGTTCACAAGTGACGCTGCCGGCCATCCGTCGCTCGCTTATGACACGGCGCGGACGAGCTCGGCGAAGCGCTCGCCCCGCTGCTCGAAGTCGCGGTAGTGATCGAAGCTGGGAGCGGCGGGCGAAAGCAACACGACCGCACCTGCGGATGCGGTCTCGCGCGCCAGCTCGACCGCGCCCGCGAGATCGGCGGCAAGGAGCGCACGCCCCCCTGGCATCCCGGCCTCACGTGCGGCAACGACCAGGCGCTCCCCCGTGGTGGGCACTCCGATCAGGCGAGTACCGCCAGCTACCACGACCGGCGCCAACGCCGAGTAGTCCTGCCCCCGATCCTGCCCGCCGGCGATCAACACCACCTCCCGCCCCGGAAAACTGGCAAGCGCAGCGAGCGTCGACTCAGGCGTGGTCGAGATGGAGTCATCCACCCACAACACCCCATCACGCTCGGCGACCGCCTGCAAGCGATGCGCCAACCCCCGAAACCCGCCGAGCGCCTCCGGCAGCTCGGGGACAACACCGAGCGCCCCGAGAGCAGCCAAAGCCCCGCAGAGATTGAGCGCGTTGTGCTGCCCCAGCAACGGCAACTCCTCAGCCGAAGCGAGCGACTCGCCATCGAACGCAACCCCCCCGTCGCAAACATCCCAACTGCCACGCGTGCCGTAGATGATCGGCTCGACGGCATAGTCGAGAAGATCATCAACGGCGCGCGGTCGAGAACCGGATGCGACGGTGGCGGCCCCCGTGTCGAACCCCCGGACGGTGTCAGCAAGCCCCGGGTCGCGCCCATTGAGCACAGCAGCACGAACCCCCGGGAGGCCGAGCAACCGCAGCTTGTCCGCCCGGTATGCCCCCTCGGACCGATGCCATTCGGTGTGCTCGCGAAACAGGTTGGTGATGAGCGCGACCTGCGGCCCGGTTTGCAGGTCGGCGATGTGGTAGCTGGAGAGCTCGAGCACTGTCACGTGCGCATCGGGAGCGTCGAGCAGCTCGAGCGCGGGAACGCCGATGTTGCCGGCCAGCCGCGCGCTGACGCCGGCGGCTTGGGCCAGATGGTGGGCGAGCGCGGCGGTGGTGCTCTTGCCCTTGGTTCCGGTCACCCCGAGCACACCGTCGGGTCCGTGCTCGGCGAGCCACAGCGAGGTGGCGGTGGTCACCGGGATGCCCCCCGCACGCAGCTCGACCAGCTCTGGGCGATACACGGACACGCCAGGGGAGCGCACGATCACGTCGCACTGCGACAGCGCGGGCACGATCTCTGCGCCGGTGACGATCCGCGCTTGCGGTGCGCTCAGCTCGACACGTACATCATCGGCGGGCGCCGCGTCGAAGGCGACCGCGACGATCCGCGCGGTGGGCAGGCGGCGGGCGAGCTGGGCGGCGAACGAGCGGATCTCGCGCCCGGCGCCCCACACGCCGACGGAGGCGCCGTCAAGCCCCGAGAAGCGCACGTACCTCCACCATCAGCGCTTGCGGCACGGAGTGCTCGTCGCTGAGCGCGAGCACCCGCCGCGGATCGCCGTCGTCCGGGGAGAAGCGCGGCAGCACCTCGGCGGCCAACCGCCGTACGACGCTGTGCCCACTCCAGCGCTGGTCGTCGGCGAGCAGTCGCATGGCGGCGAGGCTCTCCTGCTCCTCGCCGACGCACTCGAACGGCTTGTGCCCGCCGGTGGCGGTCAGCAGCGCGAAGCCGTCGAACTGAGTCTCCTCGTCGAGCAGGTCGCGGCCGAACAGTTCGCGCAGGTGCGCAGGCTGGCTGAACGGAGCGAGCGCGAGGAACACGAAGCGGCACTTCGGGCAATCGCAGCACCACGAGCTGGAGCGCAGGGCCGGGTCGATGCGGAACACGGCGTTGCAGCTGGTGAACGCGCGGTGGTAGGGCTCGAGGCGGGCGAACGCGCGCGCCACCGCCAGCTCGGACGCCGGACGCAGCACCGAGAACAGCCGCACGCCGGGGGGCGACGCGCCGGCAGCGGGGACGCCAGCGACGTGGGCGGGGGCGAGGGCCGCCGGGCCAAGCTCGGCGAGCGTGGCGCTCAGTAGCCGTTCGGCGCGTAGCCCCTTGCTGAACTGATGGTTGACGTCGACGCCGTCGAAGCGCACGTTGCCGGCGGACGCGGAGCGCTCGTTGGCCATGGCGACCGCGTCGAAACCGTTCAGCGCGGCCGTCAGCAGCGCGACGCATGAGACGATCGCGGTGACCGGCACGTGGCCGTTGATCGCGCCGGCTTCGTTGAGCGCCCGCAGGCCGGGGTCGAGCGTGCGCGTGGCGATCAGGTGGGGCAGGCCGGCGACGGCCGCCGTGCGCGTGATCGGCGCGGCATTTCCCACGGAGAACAGCGCCGCCCGGTCGCTCGCACGGCGCACGATCTCCAGGGCGACGATCGAGTCCTTGCCGCCGCCGACGGGCACCAGCACGCGGGTGGGCGGCACCTCGTCGGCCGCAGTGGCTGTCAGCGTCAGCGGCCCCTCACCCGGCGCCGGCGCCGCCATGTCGAGCGGCGCCTCCGCGGCCGGCGCACACGGGAAGCGTGGGCGCGGCAGCCCGGACAGGCTGTTGGTGTACGCGAGCTCGCCGAGGCCCTCGGAGTACAGCGCCTCGAGCAGCGCCGCGGCGGCGGGCGGCGGCGGGCGGGTGTCGCAGCTGACGGACGGCGGCAGCGCGGTCTTGAAGTAGCTGACCCCGGCCACCCAATGCAGCAGCGCCAGCAGACCGTCGACACGCGCACGCTCGTCATCGCTCAACGGGTGCGGGATCGGCAGCTGGAAGCGCTCGACGAACGACACGCGATGGTCGAGCGCGTAGCGCAGCGTCACGAGCCCTCCGGTGTCGAGCTCGCGCGCGGTGAAGTGGAACGTGTCGAAGCTGGTCGGGTCGAACAGCGCTGGATCGTGCTTGGCGCCGGCTGCCATCGATGATCAGCCTAGAGCGTGTCACGAATCGCGCCTCGTCGCACGCGGTCCGCCAGTGGATGGGCTCATCGCTGAGATGCAGCTAGAAGGTCCAGGACTTCCTGACGGACTAGCGCCGCATCTGGCACTCCTAGAATCGCACGACAAGAACAGTCCCGATCATCCCACAACCAGGCGTGCCCGCGCCAGCGTGCCTGCTGTTAGTGCCTATAATGTAGGCATGGTAAGCATTCAATATACGGTACGTGGCATCTCTCCACCGCTTGACGCTGAGCTGAGACGCGAGGCAAGTTCCAACGGAAAGACCCTGAACGCAGTCGTGGTCGAGACGTTGGAGCAAGCGAAGCTACCCACCACGGCGACCGCCCATGCCGACCTCGACTGGTTCGTAGGCAGCTTGTCGGCAGACGACGGAGCATCTGACGCCGAAGCCTGGCTCGACTCCCTGCCCGTCGCGCCCGAGTGAAGCTCGCGCTCGACACCAACGCCTACAAGGCGCTCGGCGAAGGTCACAAGAGGCTGGCCGAGGAAGTCCGCGGCGCCGAGGCCGTCGGCCTACCGATCATCGTTCTCGGCGAGCTCTGGTTCGGCTTCGTAAATGGGACGAAGCTCAGGCAGAACACCTCGACCTTGGAACGCTTTCTCACAACACCCCGCGTTCAGATCCTTGATCTCAACGCTCACACTGCACGTATCTTCGGAGAGGTAGCCACCCTGCTGCGTCAAGCCGGCATCGCAATCCAGCAGAACGACATCTGGATTGCCGCCCTTTGCAAGCAGTACGGTTTCGCCCTCGCCACCCGTGACCAAGGCTTCCAGCACGTCCTCGGACTAGAGGTCATCGAGATCGCGTCGGCCAGCTAGCGCGTTCGGCCGGCCTCGGCTGGAAACAACCCGTCCCCCCCGAACCCCAGCGCCCACGCGAGTTCCGGACCGCTCGCCCGGCCGATACCGCCGGCGAGCGTCATCATGCTTGTCGTGAGAAGCGGCACACGTTCGACCATCCCTGCCCCGAGCGGGCGCGCGCAATGAGCGCTCGGGTGAGCGGCGCGGGCGCGAACGGTCACGCGCGACCGTCGACGACGGCGCCACTGCCGCCCGGCCCGGCGATGCCGAGTGCGCTGCAGGCGGTGGGGTGGGCGACGCGGCCGCTGCCGCTGCTGGCGGGGGCGAGGCGGCGGTACGGGGACACGTTCACGATGCACATCCGCCGCGGGCGGCCGTGGGTGTTCTTGAGCGACCCGGAGGACGTGGGCAAGGTGCTGACGATCACACCGGAGCTGGTGCGGGCGGGGGCGGCGGAGGCGAACCCGCTGCTGCGCCCGCTGCTGGGGCCGCGCTCGGTGATGCTGCTGGACGAGCCGGAACACATGGCGGCGAGGCGTTTCATCCTGCCGTCGTTCCACGGCCAGCGGATGCGCGGCTACGGGGAGATGATGATCGAGGTGGCGCGCCGGGAGATCGCGACGTGGCCGGTCGGTGAGCCGTTTGCGCTGTGGCCGCGCATGCAGGCGATCAGCAACGAGGTGGTCATGCGCGCGACGTTCGGCAACGCCGAAGGCGAGCACATGCAACAGCTGCGGGTGCTGCTGGGGCGGCTGACGGGCTGGCTGAATGACCCGCGCCGGCTGGCCGGCCTGGCGGTGTTCGGCGCGCGCTGGCTGACGAGCGACCCGCGCTTCAAGCGCATGATGGCGCCGGTCGAGCAGGCGCTGCTGGAGGAGGTCCGCCGTCGCCGCGCGGCGCCGCCTCGCCCGCAAGACGAGGGCATCCTGTCGCTGCTCGAGCAGGCGTACGACGAGAACGGCACGCCGATGACCGACCAGGAGCTGCGCGACGAACTGATCACGCTGCTGTCGGACGGGCCGACGGCGACGTCGATGTCGTGGGCGTTCGAGCGGCTCCTGCGCCATCCGGAGAAGATGGAGCGAATGCGCGAGGAGGTGCTGTCGGGGGACGACGACACGTACACCGAAGCGGTGGTCAAAGAGATCCTGCGCCTGTGCCCGGCGGTGCCGCTGGTGATGCGCGGACTGGTCGAGCCGATGCAGCTGGGCGGCTATGAGATCCCGGCGGGTACGATTGTGGCCGCCGCGATTTACCTGATTCACCACCGCGAGGACATCTACCCACACCCGTTCGCGTTCATCCCCGAGCGCTACCTGGACGGCCCGCCGGCCAACTACACTTGGATCCCGTTCGGCAGCGGCGTGCGCCGCTGTGTGGCCGCGACGTTCGCGCCGATGGAGATGAAGCTGGTGATGCGCACGGTGCTACGCGAGGTGGAGCTCGGCCCGGTGTCGACCGGCAGCCAGCGCCCGACTCGCAGCTCGGTGTCGTTCGCTCCCGCCGACGAAGCTCCGGTGATCGTCAAGCGCCGCCTGAAAGCGCCCACCGGCAGCGGTCTGCGTGCCGTCGCGTAAGCGGCACTTCGATCGCTCAACTATTAATTAATTATTAATATTTAGGCGTTCGCAGTGACACGTCGAGCAGGTGAGCAAAACGCTCACGGGCCTGCCCCGCCGCGATCAGTCGTTCGCGGTGACCGCGTCGAGCAGGTGGGCGAAGCGCTCCCGGGCCTGCTCGCGCCGCCGCGGCAGATACTCGGTGGGCACGCCGTCGGCCGGCGGGTCATAGCCGCGCAGCAGCTGGCGGGCGACCGACTGACGGTGAACCTCGTCGGGGCCGTCGTAGATGCGGGCGGCGCGCGCGAAGCGGTACATCTGCTCGAGCGGCATGTCGGTGGAGTACCCGAGCGAGCCGTGCAGTTGCAGTGCGCGGTCGACCACGTCGTGCAGCACCTTGGCGCCGTAGAACTTGATCAGCGCCACGTCGGTGCGCGCCGCGCTCGCCCCCTGCGTGTCCATCACCCACGCCGCGTGCAGCGTCATCAGCCGCGCCGCCTGCATCTCGGCGGCGCTGTCGGCGATCCAGTTCTGCACGGTCTGCTTTTCGGACAGCAGCGAGCCGTGGGCTTCACGGTAGGTGGCGCGCTCGCACAGCATGTCAAACGCCCGTTTGGCCACGCCCAGCCAGCGCATGCAGTGGTGAATGCGACCGGGCACCAGGCGATGCTGGGCCAGCACGAAGCCGTCGCCCTCGGCGCCCAGCAGCGCCTCGCCCGGCACGCGCACGCTGTCATACGCGATCTCCGCGTG
>Ga0210389_10001387_pt1 | contig 19622 bp, 18 predicted proteins | sample IncBWH28OmetaG_FD_160127 | JGI IMG/M metagenome (GOLD analysis project Ga0210389, IMG submission 160127) | Forest soil microbial communities from Barre Woods Harvard Forest LTER site, Petersham, Massachusetts, United States - Inc-BW-H-28-O ...
TCTTGATCTTGGCGCGAATGGCGATCGAGGACATCTCGGTGCCGTCGGCCGCCTCAACGTGGCTCGAAAAGAAATAGCGGAATTCGAACACGCCGCGCGGCGTGTGCATGTACTTGGCGGTGGTGACGCGTGAAATGGTCGACTCGTGCATCTCGACCGCCTCGGCGACGTCCTTCAGGATCAGCGGCTCCATCGCTTCCTCGCCTATCTCGAAGAAGCTCGTCTGGCGCTGCACGATGCAGCGCGCCACCTTCACCAGGGTCTCATTGCGAATTTCCAGGCTGCGCATCAGCCAGCGCGCCTCCTGCAGCTGGGTGCGCAGCATGGCGTGATCGGGAGCCCGCGATATCAAATTGGCGTAGCTCTGATTCACGCGCACGCGCGGCACGGTGGCCTGGTTGATTTCCACCGTCCAGCCGTGATCGGTGCGGCGTACGAAGACATCGGGGATCACATATTGCGCCTGCGTCGGATTGACGGCCGCGCCGGGCCGTGGATGACACGAGCGCACCAGCGCCAGCGCCATTTCCAGGTCGCTTTCGCTGCAGCGCAACTGTCGGCGCAGCAGCGCGAGCTGCTGGCTGGCGACCAAGTCCAGGTGTTCGAGGGCGACCCGGATCGCGACATCCCGGGCCGGCGTCTCTGCATCGAGTTGCTTGAGCTGCAGCGCAATGCACTCGCCTAAATTACGGGCGCCCACGCCGGCCGGCTCCAGCGATTGAACGATGGCGAGCACACGTTCAACGTCGGCGGGCGCGGCGTCGATCTCGGGCAGCAAGCTCGAGCGCACGTCATCGAGCGAATCCTCCAGATACCCGTCGTCGGTGATCGCATCGGAAATGACGCGGGCTATCGCCATGTCGATCGGCGACAGCTTCGCCAATTCGAGCTGCTCGATCAGCTGCTCTTGCAGGGTCTGGCCATGCTGATCGCTGAAATCGCTGCTGCGATCATCGTCGCCAGAATAGTTTCGGTCGGAGGGACCGCTGGTCTGTTCGCCCCACGCCTCATCGGCGATTTCCACCTCCGGGGTTTCGCGCTGATCCACCGGTGTGCTGATGCCGTCCAATTCGGCGTATTTTTCATCGAGCCGCACCGGCAATTCTTCCCGCTCGCGCGCCGGATCGGGCACTTCGGCGGTCTCGTCCTCGCCCTCGAGCATGACATTGGTTTCGAGGGTCTCGCGGACATGAGCCTGCAGGTCGAGGGAGGGCAGCTGCAGCAGCCGAATCGCTTGCTGCAGCTGCGGGGTCATGGTCAGCTGTTGACCGATGCGAAGCTGCAGACTTGGCTTCAACATATTTCTTTCGAACCTAGCCTCACGGAGCCAGGCTCCTAGAGTTTGAAATCCTGGCCCAAGTACACCTCACGCACCTGCGGGTTGGCAAGAATCTGATCCGCAGATCCAGAGGCGAGGACGCTGCCTTGACTGACGATATAGGCTCTGGCGCAAATACCCAAGGTCTCCCGGACATTATGATCCGTAATCAGGACACCGATGCCTTTGTCGGACAAGTGCTTGATTATTCTTTGGATATCGGCAACGGAGAGCGGATCGACGCCTGCAAAGGGTTCATCCAGGAGCATAAATCGGGGATCCGCGGCCAGCGCCCGGGCGATTTCGACCCGCCGGCGTTCCCCGCCCGAAAGACTCATCCCCAGGCTGTCGCGCACGTGCCCGATATGCAATTCCCCCAGTAGTTCCTTCAGGCGGGCACTGCGGCCGGCGTCGTCGAGCCCCGGGCGGGTCTCCAGGATGGCCATGATGTTGTCGGCCACGGACAGTTTGCGGAACACGGAAGGCTCTTGAGGCAGGTAACCCAGACCTAACTGCGCCCGCCGGTGCATGGGCAGGCGGCTGATGTCTTTGTTGTCCAGGAAAATCTCGCCGTGCTCGCATCGGGCCAGCCCGACGATCATGTAGAAGGCGGTGGTCTTCCCGGCGCCGTTGGGACCCAGCAGCCCGACCACTTCGCCGCTTTCGACCTCCAGGGACAAGTCCCGCACCACCTGCCGAGATTTGTAGCTTTTGGCAAGATCCAGCGCCCGCAATACGCTCATGGATTGGACTTGGGCGGCGGCGCCGTTTTGGGCGGCGGCGTGATCGTGATATGGACGCGCTGGGAATTCTGTTCGGCTTCCTCGGCAATGACCTTTTGCCCGAGGACATCGTACTTGAGCGATTGCCCACGGATTTCGTTGTCGCCGTTGCTCAAATAGGCATTCTTCAAGAACCGCACCAGGTGCTTGGCTGCATCATAGTCGATGGTTTCGGCGTTGCCTTTGGCAAGTTTTCCAGTCTTTGCGACGGTCTGCTCGAATGCGGCGGGTTTGCCGTTGACGACCGCCTTGCTCAGCACATTGTTGACGAAGGTGATCTGCGCGTCGTCGGAGAACAGCTCGCCCTGCTCGACGGTGATTTTGACGTTGCCGCGAAAATTCCAAACGTTGTCCTGAAAATACAAGTCCGCGGAGCGCTGTTGGCTGGCTTGGCCTTGATCGGCGGTGATCGACATGCCTCCCTGCGAGATGCGAATCTTGGTGAAGACCGCGCTGTTGGTTTTCAGGTCGATCGACGTGGATTGCGCGTCGAGCAAAATCGGCGATTCGCGCTCGCGCGCGACCGCGGCGGCGGGGGCGGGGGCGTTCGCCAGGGCCAACGGCGCCATCAGCGCACACGATGCAAGGTACTTAAGGCAGGAAACGGCCATTGACCTTTGATTCTAGGCGTATCGTACGCTCTTTTAAATTGGCGCTCAGACCGCGCGCGGTGAGAATATGGCTGCCGTAGTCGATGCGCACATCGCTTTTGGTGCTGGCAGTGGTCTCAGGAACGTTGTAGCTCAAGAGATCGGTGTGGATTACCGCTGCTCCTGCGGTGCCGGGATTCTCGCCTTGCAGCCGAACGTTCCCGGCGACATCGATGATCTTGCCGCCGGGCTGAACGTGCGCCGTGTCGCCCACCAGGACCCAGGTCTGGCCGCCGGGAGCATCATAGTTGACGCGCACGTTGTACAGCGCCACCTCGTTGCCATGATCGATTTGATCGATGCGCTCGGCCTCGATCCGAATGCTGGGCGCGCCCGATGCGTCGTAGTCGGTGAGAACGGCGTTCTTTAGATAGTAGCCGGGCAGATCCGCTTGCTTCGCCCCCGCTTGCTCGGAGGGGCGATGGCTGGGCGAGCTGGAAATCCAGGTAATGATCACCAAAGCGGCAACCGCCAGCACGGTGAATACGCGGAAAAACACTAAGAACCCCCGGCGCGGGCGCGCAAGATGGCATCGCACAGCTCGCGCACGGCGCCTGAACCGCCCGGCGAACGCGCGACCCAGTGCGCGGCGGACAGCACGATGGGATGGGCATCGGCCACCGCGGCCGCCAGTCCCACCCCGGCCATCAACGGCAGATCGGGCGTGTCGTCCACGATGCAGGCGCAGTTCAACGGGTCCACCTTAAGCCGCTTGGTCAGCGAATGCAGGGCAAGCAACTTGTCGCTGCAGCCTTGGACCACGGTGGGCACGTGCAGTTCGCGCAGGCGCACCGCGGCCGCCGCGGAGCGCCGGCCGCTGAAGGCTGCCACATGGACGCCGGCGGACAGGAGCAGCTTGATGCCATGACCGTCGCGAACATGAAATGCCTTGAGCGCTTCCCCTTTCGCACCGAAGTAAAGCCGCCCGTCCGTCAGCACGCCGTCGACGTCCAAGATCAGCAGCTGGATTTTCGCCAGCGCCGTGCCGGTGCGTGCTTTCAAAATACGCCCGCGCGCAACAAGTCGTGCACGTTGAGCGCGCCGACGAGTCTCCGCTCATCATCGAGCACGATGAGCGAGGTGATGCGGTGAGTTTCCATCAAATGCACGGCCTCCGCCGCGAGTGTGCCGGGGCGAACCGACTTGGGCCCGAGGGTCATGACTTGATCCATGCGCGTGGCATGCAAATCCGCAGCCCGATCCAGCGCGCGGCGCAAATCGCCGTCGGTGAACACACCGAGTACGCGCATCGAGTCATCGACGATGGCGGTCATGCCGAGGCCCTTGGAGGTCACTTCCAGCAGTCCTTCCGCCAGTGTCGTGTCGGCTCGAACCGTGGGCAACTGCGTGCCGGTGCGCATCACGTCCTTCACGTACAGCAGGCGCCTTCCCAAGGCGCCGGCCGGGTGCGAACGCGCAAAGTCCTCTTCGGTAAAGCCGCGTGCCTTCAAGAGCGCGACGGCCAGCGCATCGCCCACGCCCAATGCCGCGGTGGTGCTCGCGGTGGGCGCCAGGTTCAACGGACAGGCCTCTGCCGGCACGCTGATGTCCAAATGGACGGTGGCAACCCGCGCCAGTGCGGAGTCGGAATTACCGGTGAACGCGATCAAGGGGACTCCGAGCCGCTTGATCACCGGCAAGATGGTGAGGATTTCCGCGGTTTCGCCGGAATTCGACAGTGCCAGCACGGCATCGTCGCGCGTGATCATCCCCACGTCGCCATGGCTGGCCTCGCCCGGATGCACGAAGAACGATGGGGTGCCGGTGCTGGCGAGGGTGGCGGCGATTTTCCCGCCGATATGGCCGGACTTGCCCATGCCCGTCACCACGATGCGGCCCCGGCAGTTAAGACAAATCCGGCAGGCACGTGCAAAATCGGTCCCCAGACGGGGCAATTGCGCGCGCAGACCCTCGATCTCTACGTTCAGCGCCTGGCGGCCGAGCTCGACGAGGCCCTCGTCGGTGTAGTCGGGATTCATCTGCGAATAATACAGGTAAGCTTGTGTAAATTTTGAGGAGACGGCATGAATCCACAACAGGTAGCACAACTCATCGAGGCCGGACTGGGCGGCAGCCATGCGCTGGTGACCAGCGAGGACAATGTGCATTTCGAGGCCTTGGTGATCGCGCCCGCGTTCATCGGCAAGAAGCCCATACAGCGGCATCAAATGGTGTACTCCACGCTCGGCGCGGCGGTGGGCAACGAGATTCACGCTCTCGCGCTGCAGGTATTCACGCCGGACGAATACGCAAGGCAGGGCCGTGGATAAACTACAGATACATGGCGGCATCCCGCTCGAGGGCGAGATCCGCATTTCGGGCGCCAAGAATGCGACCCTGCCGATCCTGGCGGGCTGCCTGCTGGCCGACGGTCCCGTCACCGTTTCGAATGTGCCGCATCTGCAGGACGTCACCACCATGATCGAACTGCTCGGACGCATGGGCGTTTCGGTCACCATCGATGAAAAGATGCACATCGAAGTCGATGCCTCGACCATCAAGGAATATTTCGCGCCATACCAACTGGTGAAGACCATGCGCGCGTCGATCTTGGTCTTGGGGCCTTTGTTGGCGCGCTTTGGCGCGGCGGATGTGTCCCTGCCCGGAGGCTGTGCGATCGGCGCCCGTCCGGTCAACATCCACGTGGCCGGCTTGCAGGCCATGGGCGCGGACATCCACATCGAGAACGGCTATATCAAAGCGCGTGCCGCGAGGCTCAAGGGAGCGCGCTTGGTGCTGGAAACGGTCACCGTCACCGGCACGGAAAATCTCATGATGGCCGCGACATTGGCCGACGGCGAAACGGTGCTCGAAAACGCCGCGCGCGAGCCCGAGGTGGTGGATCTGGCGAATTTCTTGATCGGCATGGGTGCCAAGATCAAGGGCGCCGGCACCGACAAGATCGTCATCGAGGGCGTGAAGCGCCTGAGCGGCACGGCCTACGAAGTGCTGCCCGATCGAATCGAAACGGGCACGTATCTCGTGGCGGGTGCCATTACCGGCGGCCACATTCGCGTGAAGAATACCCGGCCGGATCATGTGGATGCCGTCATCGACAAGCTCAAGGAGGCCGGTGCAGGCGTGGAGACGGGCGATTCGTGGATCGAGGTCGACATGCGCGGGAAGAGGCCCACGGCCATCGACATTCGAACGGCACCGTATCCGGCGTTCCCCACCGACATGCAGGCGCAGTTCGCCGCCCTCAACACGGTGGCGAACGGCGTCGGCACCATCATCGAAACGATTTTCGAGAACCGCTTCATGCACATGTTGGAAATGCGGCGCATGGGCGCGGAAATCCGCCTGGAAGGCAACACCGCCATCATCAAGGGGGTCGAGCGCCTGACGGCGGCGCCCGTCATGGCCACCGATTTGCGCGCATCGGCGAGCTTGGTGCTGGCGGGGCTGGTCGCCGACGGCCGTACCGACATCGAGCGCATCTATCATATCGATCGGGGCTATGCGGCGATCGAGGAAAAACTGCAGCAACTGGGGGCGAAAATCCGCCGCACGCCGTAAGGCTGTGGGGAATACTTGAGGCGGGCTGCTAGCGTTGTTGGATCGGGCGGGTGGGGCGCTCCAGTACCCTCAGGCTGATCTTGTAGCCTTGCCGCGCGTGGCGGCCCTCGAGTTCCACCTCCGCGCCAGGCTTCAGTGAGGAGACGCGGGCGACCAGATCTTGCGCGTTGTGCACGGCCTCGCCCCCTAAGCCGGTGATGAGGTCGCCGGGCCGCACCCCGGCCTCGTACGCCTGGCTCTTGACCATGATGTTCACCACGGTGACACCGCCGCCCGCGGTGCCAATCTGCGCAGACTGCTCCTCGGTCAAGTCCTGGGGCACAAAGCCCAGCCAGCCGCGCACGACGTGGCCGTTCATGAGGATTTGTTCCATCACCCCGCGCACGAGATTGACGGGAATCGCAAAGCCGATGCCCTCAGGTCCTCCATAAGCCCGGTTGAGTACCGCTGTGTTGATGCCGACCAGATCGCCATGCGCATCGATCAGTGCGCCGCCGGAATTGCCGAGATTGATAGCTGCGTCCGTTTGAATGAAATTCTCAAATGTCGCCAGCCCAAGTTGACCGCGCCCCGTGGCGCTGACGATGCCCTGCGTCACCGTTTGACCTACGCCATAGGGATTGCCGATCGCGAGCACGATGTCGCCCACCCGCAGCGTATCGGACCGGCCCAACGGCATGATGGGCAGGTTGCCGATCTGAAGACCGAGGATGGCGATATCCGTGTCCGGGTCTTGCCCGACGATGGTGGCATCGGCGATGCGTCCATCGGCGAGCTGCACCCTGATCGAATCGGCGCCGGCAATGACATGCTGATTCGTTACAATGGTGCCCATCGCATCGACGATCACGCCTGAGCCTAAGCTGCGCTCCACGCGCTGGCGATAGCTCGGCCAGTAGTCGCCGAACAATTGATTCAAGGGCGCGGCTTGTGTGCGCTCCCGGACCACTCGTGCCGTGTAAATATTGACCACGGCCGGCGCGGCGCGCGCCACGGAGTCCGCAAAGCTCTGCATGACCACCGGCGGGGAGGCTGCGGCGCTCGGTACGGCAAGGGAAGCAGCCGCGGGGGGCGCCGGCGAGGCCGCCGTGTGTGCGCCCAACAGCGTCGGGTTCCACCAGACCACGAGAAATGCTATGGCCAGGCCGACCACAACCGCTCTGACCAAAAAACCCAAGAGGACCCGAGTGTTCTGCAACTAATATCGCTCCTCAGGAGGCTCCTGGCCTTAAGGGATGCCCACGTAACTGTGTATAATGCGCTCCCATTATTCCTTGGGAAACACTGCCGCCATAGGGGTTTGCGTGAAGATTTGTCAACAATTTTCGAGGGCGATCGCATGAGTGAAGACGTAGACCACAGCCGTCGCCGCTTGCTGACGGCAGCTACGGTCGGCACCGGCGTGATCGGCGCCGCGTTCGCGGCAATACCCTTCCTCGCGTCGTGGAAGCCCAGTGCCCGCGCCAAAGCGTTGGGAGCGCCTGTCGAAGTGGACGCCTCGAAACTCGAAGCCGGCCAAATGCTGAAAGTCGTCTGGCGCGGGCAAGCAGTTTTCGTGGTACGCCGCGTCAAGGCAGTGGTCGACCAATTGGGCGGTCACGACGACATGTTGGCGGACCCCAAGTCGGAGGATTCGGTGCAGCCGGACTACATCAAGGCGACCGGTGCCACACGCGCGCGGAATCCCGAATACTGGATCGGCCTCGCCGTGTGCACGCACTTGGGCTGCTCGCCCCTGGGCGCGTTCGCGCCGAATGACTCTTTCCAGGTTGCGGGCGCCGATCTGGGTGCGAACTGGCCCGGAGGGTTTTATTGCCCCTGCCACGGTTCGAAATATGATCTGTCGGGACGCGTGTTCAAGAGTATGCCGGCGCCGAAAAATCTAACCGTGCCGCCGTACGCAATTGCCGCGAACACGCGCATCGTCATCGGCGTCGACGACGCCGCCAAATCAGTTTCGTAAAGCAAGAGGTAAGCGATGGCCGCAGCACCCGAGTCCGCCGGCACCGGCAAAGGACTGATTGACTGGATCGACGAGCGATTCCCGCTGACCAAACTGTGGAAGGAACATGTAGCCGAATATTACGCGCCGAAGAATTTCAATTTCTGGTACTTCTTTGGAGCGTTGTCGCTGCTGGTGCTTGCGAACCAGATAGTCACCGGTATCTTCCTCACCATGAGCTACAAGCCATCCGCCGCCGAGGCGTTCGCTTCGGTCGAGTACATCATGCGGGACGTGGAATGGGGCTGGCTGATCCGTTACATGCACTCGACCGGTGCGTCCGCGTTCTTCATCGTGGTTTATCTGCACATGTTCCGCGCGCTCCTGTATGGATCGCACCGCAAGCCGCGCGAGCTCGTCTGGATCTTCGGCTGCTTGATCTTTCTGTTGCTGATGGCCGAAGCCTTCATGGGCTATGTGCTGCCGTGGGGCAACATGAGCTACTGGGGCGCTCAGGTAATCGTTTCACTGTTCAGCAGTCTTCCAGTCGTCGGCGGGGCGCTGGTCGAATGGATTCGCGGCGACTACAACATCGCGGATCCCACGTTGAACCGCTTCTTCGCGCTGCACGTTGCAGCCCTGCCTTTGGCGCTGGTGTTCCTGGTGATCGCGCACATCATGGCCCTGCACGAGGTGGGCTCGAACAACCCGGACGGCATCGACATCAAGAAATACAAGGACGCCGAGGGCCATCCTCTCGACGGCATCCCCTTTCATCCCTACTACACGGTTAAAGACACGCTGGGTGCTGCGGGATTTTTGGTGCTGTTCGCGGGCGTAATTTTCTTCGCGCCGAATTTCTTCGGCTTATTTCTCGAATCGCCGAATTTCGAGGGTGCAAACCCATTGCAAACGCCGCCCGATATCACGCCCGTGTGGTATTTCACGCCGTTCTACGCCATGTTGCGCGCCATCCCGTCCGCCTTCGGCACGCAGGTGTGGGGGGTGATGGTGATGGGCGCCGCCATCGTGGTGCTGTTCTTCGTGCCCTGGCTGGACCGCTCGCCGGTGCGCTCGATACGCTACAAGGGGCCTATTTACAAAGTCATGCTGGCGCTTTTTTCCGTGGCATTCATCTGCCTCGCCGTATGCGGCATGAAACCGCCCTCAGGCATCTATCCGATCCTGGCGCGAATCTGCACCGCCGTTTATTTTGCGTTCTTTTTGCTGATGCCCTGGTACACGAAGATGGACAGCGTGAAGCCGGTGCCGGAAAGGGTTACGGGACATGCTTAAAGCCAGCGTTTTGATCGTCATTGGACTTCTCTGCGCCGGTACCGCGCTGGCGCAGGAGGGGGGAATCGCGCTGATGGAGGCGGGCACGGACATCAACAGCGCCGAATCCCTGCAGCGCGGCGCGCGCAATTTCATGAACGATTGCTCCGGGTGCCATTCGCTCAGGTACCTGCGATACAACCGCATGGCTGCGGACTTGAAGATCCCGGAATCCGAACTATCCAAGAACCTGATATTCGACGGAGCGAAGCCATTCGAGGAAATCAACACCGGTATGCCGCCGGATTCCGCGGATTGGTTCGGCAAGCAGCCGCCGGATTTGACCTTGATGGCTCGAGAGCGCGGCACGAACTATTTGTATTCGTATTTGCACGGCTTTTACGCCGACAAGACGCGGCCCTGGGGCGTGAACAATCTATATCTGCCCGGCACGGCGATGCCCCACATCCTGTATTACCGGCAGGGTTTGCAGAAGCCCGTCTACAAAAACGAAAAAGACGCTCACGACAATGCCAAAATGGTCTTATCGGGGGTTGAGCCAATGATCCCGGGTTCAATGAAGCCGGAGGAGTATGATCAATACGTTCGGGACATCGTCAACTTCCTGGACTATGCCGCCGAACCCATCAAGGCAACACGCGAGTCGATGGGCATCTTCGTCGTGCTGTTCTTGCTGGTGTTTTTCATATTCGCGTACTTGCTGAAGAAAGAATATTGGAAGGACGTCCACTGACTTGAGCGGGGCGCCGCCCGTTGAGAATCCAGGAGCCTGTAGGAGGTCCAGTTAGTGGCACGTCGTTCGGTGATGACGCTCTTCTCAGCACCGGCGGACCCGTGGAGTCACCGTACACGCTTGGTTCTGGCGGAGAAGGGCATTGCCATTGAATTGGTCAATGTCGATCCGAACGCGTTGCCCGAGGACTTGATCGACCTCAACCCCTATCACAGCGTGCCCACGCTCGTGGATCGGGATCTGGTGTTGTATGACTCGCGGGTCATCATCGAATATCTCGACGAACGCTTCCCGCATCCGCCGCTGATGCCCATCGATCCGGTGACCCGCGCGCAGTTTCGTGTCGCGCTGTATCGCGTCGAGCGCGACTGGTATGCGCTGGCGCGCGACATAGAGCTCGATCCGGCCGGCAAAACCGCCGAGCACAGCCGAAAGGTGCTCGGCGAAGCGATCTGCGCCAGCGCCGAGGTGTTCAAGGCCAAGCCGTTCTTCTTGAGCGATGAATTTTCGCTGGTGGATGCCAGCATCGCGCCGATCTTGTGGCGCTTGCGGGTTTACGGCATCGAGCTGCCGGCGCAGGCGCAGCCGATTACGAAGTACATGAATTCGATATTCGCACGCTCCACATTCCGCGCCTGCCTGACCGAGGCGGAAAGGGAGATGCGCCATTGAAGCCGCGGCGTCCTTATCTGCTGCGCGCGCTGCACGAGTGGATATCCGACAGCGGCGAAACGCCCCACATCGTGGTGGATGCCGCGGCCGAAGGCGTCACCGTCCCGCGCCAGTACGTCAAGGACGGCAAGATCGTGCTTAACGTCAGTTTCTCGGCCACCCAGATGCTGAAACTGGGCAACGATTTCGTCAGCTTCGAGGCGCGTTTTGGCGGTGTGGGATTTGCCGTGCAGGTTCCCGTGCGGGCCATTCTCGGCATCTATGCGCGCGAGACCGGGCAGGGCATGATTTTTCCGGAGGGCGATGCGGACCCCGATCCAACCGATAGCCCGCCGGCGGGCCCGAGCAGCGGCAAAACCAGCGCGGCCGCGCCGAAGCGGCCCAAATTACAGGTGGTCAAGTAGGCCGAAACCCTGCGCGAAAAGCGTCCTTGATCCATTCGACCCGGTGAGCGCCATCCGGCAAGCCTTCGATCGCGAGCACGTCGAAGCGCGTGGCGAAATTCCTCCAATGCTTCTCGCGCCCCAGGAAATATTGTGCGGCGCGAACGATCTTGCGCTGCTTGGCCCAGGTGACCGAGCCCAAGGCGCCGCCGTACTCAGGGCTCTCCCGCTGGCGTACCTCGACGACGGCGAGGAGGCCGCCGTCGAGACAGACCAGATCGAGCTCACCGGCCTTGCAACGCAAATTACGCGCAAGAATTTTAAGGCCGCGCGCCTGTAGGTATTGCGCCGCCAGTAGTTCGGCGGCCGCGCCGCGCTCTGAGCGCCGATCTTTCATGCGGCATCATGCCGCGGCGCCGGCTATCAGGCAGGCGCCAAAACCTTCGCGTTCATTGAGGTATAGGTCCGCGGACGGTGCGGCCGGCGCTGCGACGCACAGGCCGGCAACCACACAGCGGATTTCGCGCAAATGCGCTATCGATGACTCGGCATTGTAACGATCATATGTTAACTCCAAGTCTCAAGAGTGTAGGACGCGGCCGCGGAAAGATTCCTCGCGGGCCCGCGGCTGCAGTATTCTTCGACACAGTCGATTACTCGGAAATTCTAAAGAAATTGAAGGGGGTCTCATGCGAAATCTCAAACTGCGGGTTGCCGCCGCCGCGATCATGGCGGGCGCCATCGCCCTAGGTTCTTACGCGCCCGCGCAGCAAGCGCAGAGCGGGCGATTCCAACCATTCACGCGCAGCGGGCCGATCACCGCGCACCGCCAACCGTTGTCGCTGCTCGCCAAGGAGCGCGTCAAGGTCGTCGTGATTATGAGCGGTGAATCAGTCGCGGAAGTGCGAGCGCGCATGCCCGGCCATGTGATCGACAGCCAGACTCATGAAAGCATTCACTCACAGATCGACCGGCAGCACGGAGCGCTCGAACCGGCCATCGTTTCGCGCGGCGGCAAGGTGCTCGCGCACTATCATGATGCCTTGAACGGCATCAAGGTCGAGATCGAGCGCGGCGAAATTGCGGGGCTCTCGGCCATGCCGGGTGTCGTCCAGGTCGTCGGTGTGCCGAAGTACAACATCAGGAATGCCGTCAGCGTGCCGTTCATCGGTGCCCCCGCGGTATGGCAAGGCATCCCCGGCTTTCGGGGCGAGCACGTCAAGATCGCCATCATCGATACCGGTGTCGACTACACGCACGCGAACTTCGGCGGACCCGGAACGGTGGCGGCCTTCAACGCTGCTGCCGCAAACAGCACGGCGCCCGCGGATCCGACCATGTTCGGGCCCAACGCTCCCAAGGTAAAAGGCGGCACCGATCTGGTCGGCGATGCCTACGATGCGGATATCGCCACCAGCGTTCCCGTGCCGGATCCGAACCCCCTGGATTGCAACGGACACGGCAGCCATGTCTCGGGCACGGCCGCCGGCTTCGGCGTCACCAACGACGGCGCAACCTATCACGGCCCCTACAACGAGGCCGCCTATTCGGCCGGCTTCGGCATCGGCCCCGGCGTCGCGCCGCTCGCCGATCTTTACATGGTGCGTGTCTTCGGCTGCACCGGATCGACCAATGTGGTGAGCGAAGCGATCGACTGGGCCGTGCACAACGACATGGACGTGATCAGCATGTCGCTGGGCGGGGCATACGGAACGAGCACCTCATCCGACTCCATCGCCTCCGACAACGCGGCCAAGGCCGGCATCATCGTCGTGGCCGCCGCGGGCAACGACGGGCCGGCACCCTATGTCACCGGCGATCCATCCACGGCGAACCATGCCATCAGCGCCGCGGCCATGAATGCGCGCGCATTTCTGGTGAACGGCGTTCACATTGCGCTGTCCTCCGGCGGCGGCGCCAACGGCGTCGAAGCCAATAGCCTGAAGCTGCCGACCGGCAGCGTACCGGCGATCATTCTCAAGGCGGGCAGTGGGCTGAGTCTTGGGTGCAATGCCAGCGACTATCCGGCGAGCGGCGCCGCGGGCGCGATCGTCATCGTTTCGCGCGGTACCTGCAGCTTCAACCAGAAGGCGGCGAACGCTGAAGCGGCGGGCGCGGCCGCCATCGGTGTGGTCAACAACGGGGCGGGATTTTTCAATCCGCTATTGACCAACGTCACCATTCCTTTCATCGAACTGTTGTTGAGCGATACGCCGACCTTCGTTGCAGCACCCTCTCCGCAGACCGCCTCGGTGGCCCCGGCGAATCTGCCCGACGTCACGTTCAAGCTCGCGGCGGCCTTCTCCTCGGGCGGACCTCGCAGCGGCGACGGCGCGTTGAAACCCAACGTGAGCGCGCCGGGAGTGAACGTATTTTCCACGCTGATTGGCAGCGGCAACGGCGGCACGTATGACTCGGGCACGTCCATGGCGACCCCCCATGTCGCGGGCGTCGCGGCGCTGACCGTGCAAGCGCACAAGGACTGGAAGGAACCCGGCCTGCGCGCGGCCGTGGTTCAGACCGCCGCGCCGACCGCGCTCCCTGACTTCTCGCCCCGGATCGAAGGGGCGGGTCTCGTGCAACCGGTGGGCGCCACCGGCACCCAGGTCACCGTGCATGGCGATGAGGACGGCCAGTTGGGCCTGCTCTCCTTCGGCGTCGCGGAGTTGACGCGCGATTTCCGCGAGGAGCGCGATCTCATCATCCGCGATCACGGACGCTTTCCGGCGACCTTTGCGGCAACCGCGACTTCTCCGGGCGGCGTGCCGCACACCGTCAAATTGTCGAGTTCGACCGTGTCGGTGCGCGGCCATGACGAGACCACTTTGCGCATGACGCTGTCCATTCCGGCCGCAACTGCGGGCGGCACGCACGACGCCTCGGGCAATCCCGCATTCGAGGATGCCTCGGGAATCATCACGCTGACGCCGGAGGCGTCGGCGAACAATGGCGTTTCGCTGAACCTTCCGTACTACGCCGTGACCCGGGCGCGATCCGACGTCGACGCTCGCTTGAGCGACGGCAAGAACCCGAGCATCCGGCTCGACAATCACAAGGGGGCGATTGCAGGGAACGGCGATTTCTACGCTTGGGGACTCAAGAACCCGAAGAGCGGGACCATCGCGGCGGCGTTCGAGCCGCGTGCCGTCGGCGTGCAGACGAATCCGATCTCGGCCACCGACAGCGTGCTCGTGTTTGCGGTGAACACGTACGGACGATTCTCGAATCCGGCCGCGGGCGAGTACGACATTTATATCGATGTCAACGGCGATGGTGTCTATGACTTTATTTTGTTCTCCGCGGATGTCGGAGCCGTAGAGACGGGGTCTGTCAACGGCCAGATCGGTACGTTCTTGCTCAATCTGGCAACCGGCCAGGAGTTTGCGGAGTTCCTGGCCGACGCGCCGACCGATGGTTCGATCGTGCTGATGCCGGTATTTGCGTCCGATTTGGGCATCTCGCCGACCAATCCGCGGTTCCATTACACCGTCAATGCATTCGACAGCACCGGTGCGGGTGAGTCATTGACCGGCGTCGCCGCATTCAATGCGTTCTCGCCGTCGATCTCGAACGCCATGTTCGTGCCGGTGGCGCCCAACACGAGTGTGGACGTACCGGTGTCGATCAATCCGGCCGAGTTCCTGCAAACGCCGGCGCTCGGCTTCATGGTGGTGACGGAGGACAATGTGTCGGGACCCGGCGAGGCGAATCTGCTGAAACTGAATCACTGAGTCTTGAACGGCCGCGCCGGAGTCAATTGACTTCGGCGCGGCTCATTTACGTAGCGCGGCTCATTCACGTTCACGCGGCGCGGCCGCGTCATAAACTTCCACGCCGCCCAGGAAGGTCTTCACGACATGCGTGTCGCGAATGGCGGTCGGCGCGATCTTCAGCACGTCCTGGCTCAACAGCACCATGTCGGCAAGCTTGCCGGGTTCGATGGAGCCCTTGTCATGGTCTTGGAATTCCGCGTATGCGGATTCCATTGTGTACGCGGCGATGGCTTCCTGGATCGACAGCTTCTGTTCCGGGAACCAGCCTTGAGGATACTTGCCGTCGAGGGTCGCGCGGGTAACGGCGGCATACAGCGTCAACATCGGATCGAGCGGCGCCACCGGCCAATCGGTGCCGAAGGCCAGCCGCACGCCATGTTGCATGAAGGTTCTAAACGCATAGGTCCGGCCGGCGCGGTCATGCCCGATGCGCGCTTCGGCCCAGCGCCCATCGTCGATCGCCTGGTACGGCTGCACCGAAGCGATAACGCGCAGTTGCGCGAAACGCTCGAAATCGGCTGAGGCCATGTGCTGGGCGTGCTCGATGCGCCAGCGCCGATCTTTGGGCCCGGCGTTTTTCTCGACCGCTTGATATAAATCCAACACGGTCTTGATCGCGGCGTCGCCGATCGCATGCGTGCAGACTTGCAGGTTGGCGTTTTCGGCGAGCGCCAATCTCTGGCCGGCCTTGCTCAGCGGCAGCAGGTCGGAAAACAGCAAGCCGCGATTTCCGGGCTCATCGCTGTAGGGCTGTGTGAAATAAGCGGTGCGCGAACCCAATGAGCCGTCGGCGAACATTTTCAACGCACCGATTCTCAAGGAAGGACCGCCGAACCCGCGGCCCAACCCAAGCTTTGCCTGATCTTCCACCGTCGTGATGAGCGGCGCGCCGTACACGCGCACCGTGAGCTTGCCCTCGCGCTGCAACTGCGAGTACACGGCCAGATCGCCGTAATCCAAGGACATATCCTGCACGCTGGTCACGCCGCGCATGGCCGCTTCACGCAGCGCACGCACTATGGCCCGCCGGCGCTGCTCGAAATTCAGCGGTGGTTCCGCTCGTTGCATCAGCTCGGTGGCGGCGTCCTTGAGCGCGCCGGTAGGCTGGCCGTTCGCGTCGCGCACGATCACGCCGCCGGGAGGATCCGGCGTCTGGGAAGTGATGCCGGCCAGTGCCAGCGCCTTGGAATTGGCGAGCAGCATGTGGCCGTCGTAGCGATCGATCGCCACCGGATTGTCGGGCGTCGCCGCGTCGATATCCTGGCGAGTCGGTAAGTTTGCGGGCGACCACTTGGTCTCGTCCCATTCGCCGTTTCGAATCCATTCGCCCTTCGGCGCATGCGCGGCATAGTCGGCAATTCGCCGGACAAACTCCTTGAGGCTGGTGACGTCGGTGAGCTGCACGGCGCCGAGCGACGCGCCGCCGTCGGAAAAATGCACATGCGCGTCGTTGAATCCCGGCAACAGCCTTTGCCCCTGCGCGTCGACGGTGCGCGTGCGCGCTCCCCGCCACTGCATCACGGCGGTGTCTGATCCGACCGCGGCGATCCGGCCATTGAGCACGGCGACCGCTTCGGCTTCCGGCTGCTGCGGATTCACCGTCCAAATGCGCGCATTGCGGATGATGAGATCGGCCGCGGGGCGCGAATTGCCGGGCGCGGGCGCAGCGTTCGGCGCCGGTGCGCCGAACGCGCTCAAGGCGACCACGGTGGCCGCGGCGATGACCGAAGCGCCGCTCACCCTACAAAACATTGGGAACGCCGCTCTTTATCTGCGCCCACTCGAGGTCGCGGCGGATCTTATTCTGTTGATCGAGGTGCAGCTTTCCGCTCACACCGGCGATGTCGCTCGAGGCCGCGGGATTGCTCGAGCGCAGGCTGGGCACCAGGCGATACGCGTCGAACCCAAAGGCATACAGGCGATCGCGCCGCGCCGTGCGCGCCGGCCAGGCCGCACGCACGCCGTCGCGGATTTGCGCGGTGACCGGATCGTTGGAGATCATCCACGGCATGTCAGGGAACAGCAGGCCTTCCAGGTCCGAGTTGGCGGAGGGATTGGGCTCGAAGCTGTCCGAGGTGCCGTACACGGGCACATCGCCGGCATAGTTGTATTTGAGCTGCGGCAGGATGAGCCGCGCGGTGCCGGCGGTGCTTGCCGCCACGAAAACGAAGGCGGCATCGTTGCGGTGGGTCGGCGGTTCGGGCTTCTCTCCCTTCTCGACCTTGGTAACCTTCAGTTGCATGACCGACTTGATGACGTCGGAGAAATCCACTTGCGCCGAATCATAGCGCCCGGTGTCGAGCACATTGCCCCCGAGACTCTTCAGTTCCTCGGCGAATGCCGCGGCGACGCGTGTGCCCCATTCGCCCGACGGAACGATCACGACACCGTTGACGCGGCCATCGGCGACAACGCGGCGCGCCACCATGCGTGCCTCGTCCTCGGGCAGCAGCGCAAATTGATAGAAGTTCCGGGGCGGCGCCACCGAATCGCTGAGGAAATTCAGCGCCAACACCGGTGTGCGTCCGCCGATGACGGGCGCGACGGCCGCGACTTCATCCTTGAACAGCGGCCCGACCACGAAGCCGGCGCCGTCCGCAACGGCCCGGTTGTAGGCGCTGCCGACGGATTCAGCGGCCACATCGTAGATCTTCAGGTGCGGCCGGCTCGCGGCATTCTGCTGCAGATAGGCGGCGATGAAGCCATCCCGCACCGCGACGCCAAAGGCCTCGCTGCGTCCCGACAGCGGCAGCAGCAGCGCGATCTGATTGGGATATTCGGTGGCCACGGCGATTTGCGTCTGAGCCGTTGCGAGCACGCTCGAGTTGGCGGGATGCTGCGGAAACTGCCGCCGCCACGCTTCCAGCGCCGCGGCCGCGCGCGCCGGGTTGCGCTCGACTTCCACGGCGACGGGTCCCAATTCCAGCCAACCCACCACGACAGGATCCGTTTTGGGGGGCGCTTTCATCGGCGCGCCGCGCTCGGCAGCGGTGCGCACACGGCTCAACAGTTCTTCGCGATTGGCGCGCAGCGCCGCGGGATCGCTCAAGAAACGTTCTCGTTCCACGAGCGCGCGCGTGCCCTCGACCGGGTGGCCGGTGAGGAATGCGCTGCGGCCGCGTATCCAATAGTAGTTCTGCGCCTGTTCCGGCGAGGTCGGTACCGGCGCCTGATCGAGTTCGCGAATGGCGCGGGCCGGATCATTTTCCGCGTAGGCTATCTCGGCGGTCACGAGCGCGCGCGGAATGGCGAGTTTGGTGCGTGCTTCCGGCGAAACCTGGGCAAGAGCCTGCTTGGCAGCGGCAACGTTGCCGGCCGTCGCCCATTGTTCCGCGCTCATCAATTCGTAATTGTCGCTCTCAGCCGGCACCTGCATGGCCAGATCCGCGTACAGCCGCGCAGCTTCGGCGTGCTTGCCCTCATGCGCCAGGCGCGCGGCATGCTCTTGCTTGTCCACGACGGTTTCCGTGGGCTTGAGGAGGCTGCAGGCAGCCGCGATCAGCGACACCGCGAGTACCGCAATTTGCGCCAGCCGTGGACGCCGAGAGATCGCTGCCATACCCTTTAGCTCCTGAATCTTTAAATATAGGCGCGGATTATAGTGACTATTCAGCCCCCCGGGCTGCCCGCGGCTGCGACGCTCTACGTGGTCGCCACGCCAATCGGCAATTTGAGCGATTTGAGCCCCCGTGCGTGCGACACGCTGAAAAATTGCGATTTGATCGCGGCGGAGGACACGCGCCACACGGGGATACTGCTCAAGCATTTTCAGATCGATACACCGCAGCTGTCGCTGCATGAGCACAACGAGGGGGCGCGCGCGCTTGAAATAATTGCACGGCTGCGCGAGGGCAAGTCCGTCGCACTGGTGAGCGATGCCGGCACGCCGGCAATCAGTGATCCCGGGTTCGAGCTGGTGCGGGCGGTCGCGGCCGCGGGATTCGACATCATCGCCGTTCCCGGGCCCTGCGCGGCGATCGCGGCGCTGTCGATCGGCGCATTGCCGACGGACCGATTTTGTTTTGAAGGATTTCTGCCGGCGCGCGGCGCGGCCCGCTTGGCAAGGCTCAAGTCGCTCGAACGCGAGACGCGCACGCTGGTGATCTATGAATCGCCGCACCGCGTGCGCGAGACACTCGAGGATTGCGTGGCGGCATTCGGCGCGGCGCGCGCGGCAGCGGCCGTGCGCGAGGCCACCAAGCTGCATGAGACGACCTACCGGGGCTCGCTGCAGGCACTCTGGGACACATCCAGAACAGACGCTGATTTTTCGCGCGGTGAAATGGTTCTGCTCGTCGGCGGCGCACCGCAAACGGAATCCGCTGAGAAAGACTCCGAGGCGAAGGCGCTGCTGGACAAAGTGCTGACCGCGCTGCTCGCCGAACTGCCGCTGAAGCAGGCCGCGCGCCTTGCGGCGCAGATCACGGGCGCCCGCGACAATGAAACGTATAAACGCGCGCTGCAGCTGAAATAGCGTATCGTGCGCACTGGAGTCGGCCAGACAGTCGCTGTCCTTGCCCGGCAAGGATGGAGGAAAGTCCGGGCTCCTCAGGG
>Ga0210389_10001388_pt1 | contig 19621 bp, 13 predicted proteins | sample IncBWH28OmetaG_FD_160127 | JGI IMG/M metagenome (GOLD analysis project Ga0210389, IMG submission 160127) | Forest soil microbial communities from Barre Woods Harvard Forest LTER site, Petersham, Massachusetts, United States - Inc-BW-H-28-O ...
CAAAGCGAGAGCTTGGATCGTTTCTGGTTGAGAGCCTCGCGACGCGTTGCGACGACCAGATGACCGTCGTCGACTTGATGTGCGGGTCAGGCGCTGCGAGTGGCGCCTTCGCTGACTCTTGGCCCACGATCGCTGGGGATGCTCAAGAGTTCTGTCGCCTGCTCGCACTTACTCAGGGCCGGGGCCTGAGCGTCGCAGCCGCGAGCAACGCTGTCGAGAGAGTACTCGGGCACGCCGGACACAACGCCGATCGCTTGCTTGAGTTGCTGGCCGGCTGGGTGCGGCGCGAGGATGAGTTGCTTCACGCCGGTGACCGGGGTCCAGCAGTCGAGGCGTACCGCGAGCTGCTAGCTGGCTTTCCTACGTTCCCGAACGGCCTCGTCGATGGGTGCTGGAACCCGACCGAGGAAGTGAGCCGTCACCGCGAGGGCGATGACAGCGGGCCATGGTGTCTATTCACGGCCTACTTCGCGAACGTGTTCTTCGGCATCCGTCAAAGCATCGAGATCGACAGTCTCCGCGCCGGCATTGAGTGCCTAGAGGAGCCCGCACGTAGTTGGGCGCTCGGCGCGCTGGTCGCCTCGGTTTCGGCGACCGCCACAACCTACGGCGCTCATTTCGCCCAGCCGCTAATCGGCGACCCGAAGAAGCTAAGCGCCGCGAATATTTCGCGCACCGTAGAGCAGCGTGTGCTTTCGGTCGCGCACGAGTTCTCCTCGCGGCTCTTGAGCCTCGCCGCAGAGTCAGAACGGTCGGCGCACCCAGTGACGCTCGTACCGGGCGACTGGCGCGCTGCGCTTGCCGGGGCGGGAAAGATCGTCGGGCGAACACCGTGCGTGGTCTACCTGGACCCGCCTTATCGCCGAGAGGAGTACAGCCGTTATTACCACGTCCTGGAGACACTCGTTAGGTACGACTACCCTTCGGCGGAGGGTCATGGGCTGACGCCGTCTAAGGGAGCCGAGCGGTTTCGCTCACCGTTCTTCACGCGCTCGGACGAGAAGCGTAGAGCGCTGCTGGTAGACATCATCGGCACGATCGCCGCTCGGGGATGGAGTTGTGCGTGGAGTTACGCCAGCAACGCGGACGGGTCGGTACCTGACGTGTTGCGTGCGGTTGCCAGCCAGCACAGCGTGACAATCCGGTCGTTCGTGACGGCACACCGCCACCGTGCCCACGGCGGCCGGCGCGGGCGTAAGGTCGACGAGTACCTGATTTTGATCGAAGCGCCGACCGCGCCGCGAGCGGGGCGGCGGAACCATTCGCGGCGTTGACATAGCGCGAACGAGACACCCGTGACGCTCGCCGTCACTACAGTCTCTCAGCGCTGACCGCAGCCGTCAGCACACAGTCGCTGCCCACTCGGCGGCTCACCGCTCGGGTGAGCGCTACGCGCCTAAGAAGCTCTCGGCGACACAGCGAGACCTGTTGGCGTCCCCGATGACCGAGCGAGACGCGACGCGCCAGCCGTCGGCGGAGCTGGACGGGTTTCAGGCGAACGCGCAGCAGATGGAGAGGGCTTTCGAGGACGGCGTGTATGCCGATCTGACCCCCGAGCAGCAAATGTGAGTCGCCGACCTCAGCTCGCATCCAGCGCTCGTGGAGGACGCGCGATACCCGCTCACGCTCGGCCAGCTCCACCTTCTGACGGGAGCGAGCCAGCGCCAACTACGGCATTGGGGCGACGAGGACCTGATCCCGTCTCATCGAGCCGGCGCCCACCGTCGCTACTACAGCGCAGCCGTAGTCCGCGCGCTGCTGCTCGCAGAAACCGCGCCACAACAGGTCGCGACGCTGATCACGCTCAGCCAAGGCGGGGACGCGCCCGTCGCCTGTGGACACTGATCGGCGGGGTTGTGGGGGTCAGGAACTAGATCAAGGCACCCCCTCAAGCTATTGCCTGGAACTATGTAGACTTTCGACAATGGGCCCCCGCATCACACTGCAAACCCTCGCGATCCTGTCTGCATTTCTCGAACGCCCAGAGGATGACTGGTACGGGCTAGAGCTCTCGCGAATGTCCGGCATCAAGTCGGGCACTATGTATCCAGCGCTCATCCGACTGGAAGCCGCTGGATGGCTTGAAAGTCGATGGGAGACCATCGACCCGGCTCTGGAGGGTCGACCACGACGACGGCTTTACCGTCTTACCGGCGTTGGAGCCGACAGTGCGCGCAACGTTCTTGACGAACACCTCCTCCGACTTCGTGCGAGGCAGGACGCGGTGTTGCCGGCACGGCTTCGACCTGCAGGCGGGAACGCGTGACACCGATCGCTATCCTCCTCGTTGCGGTTGGTTGCGTACTGTTCGTGTTGATTGCTGTCGTCAAGAAGCTGCTGGTCGACGAGATAGCCGGATGGATTCCGCTCGTCAACGAACATCTGATCCGTGCGTCAGCAAGGCGTCTCCCGCGCGATTCGGACCGCTACGAGTCAGAGTGGCTCGGGGAGCTTGCAGAGTTCGAAGAGCGAAGGCTCTCGGCGCTCGTGTTTGCCTTGCGTATCTTCGGAGGGTCGAGGGCGGTGTCGGTAGCGCTGGACGAGACCGGAGACTCTGGGTCATCTGCAACCGAGGACACCGAATCTCAGCCGTCCACGGTAGCCAAGCTTGTAAATAATGTGGGTGGCCTCTTCATGCCGATGGCCGGCCATCCGTTGAGTCGTCTGACAACGGTTCGCACCGGGGGTCCGGCCGAGTTCTTCGCACGCATCGGCTCCGAGCGAGAACTGCTCGAAGCGCTTGTGTGGGCGCAGCGGGCTGGCGTAGCTGTAAGTGTGGTTGGGTCCGGATCCAACTTGTTGATTGCTGACGATGGTGTCGATGGATTGGTCATCAAGCTCGATCGCGAGTTGGCGTCGATCTCCGAGGCAGGCAGCAAACTGGTCGTTGGGGGTGGAGCGCGAATGCCAGCGATCGCTGCTCGGGCTGCGCGAGCGGGGCTTACCGGTGTGGAGTTTGGCGTAAACATCCCCGGGACGGTCGGCGGAGCGGTGCGCTTGAATGCCAACGCCTACGGCGGTGAGCTGGGGGCGATGCTGGAGTGGGTGGACGTAGTGAGCGTGGACGGCGGAGTGCAGAGGCGCGAGCCAGCGCAGCTTGGCCTCACCTACCGCAGGTCAAATCTGCGCGCCGATGAGGTGGTTGCCCGGGCGTGCCTCGCGCTCATCCCGGCGCCGAGTGAGGAAGTGAAGGCGCGCCTGCAGGCGATGCGACAGCGCCGACACGAAGTCCAGCCACAGGGCATCAGGACCTTCGGCTCGACCTTCAGGAATCCCCAGGACCCGTGTGCGCAGGGACGCAACGCCGGCTTGTTGCTCGCCGAGGCCGGCTGTAACGGCCTGACCGTGGGTGGTGCGCGCTTCGTCAAGCGACACGCGAACTTCGTCGAAAACATGGGCACGGCTACTAGCGCCGACGTGTTGGCCGTGATGGCCGAGGGCCGCCGCAGAGTGCTTGATCTCTTCGGCGTGGCGCTGGAGCCCGAAGTCCAGACGCTCGGCGCAATCCGTTTTCCGTGGTAGTGCTGTCCGATCGCCCACGAAACCGCACACGCGGGGCGGTACGGCCCATGTTTGCGAGCTCCACCTCCTGTCTCCCCGATCACAAGAGGAGCGCCGCAGCAACGCGAAAGGTCGCTCGGGAGCTTGCGAAACGCCGCGAAATGGCGCGAACGCGGCAGGGTTGATTTGCAGGGGTTTTGCGGTGGTGATCCGCAGAACTACAGCCGGAGCACAGCCGGTGGGAGCCCGAAACTACAGCCGTCTTGCGCAAAATGGGCGATGGGGCGTTGATCTAGCCGGGAGTTATTGCCTTTATCGAAAGGAGGCCGAATGGCCAACACGCCGCCCGTGCGGTCAGAGGCTCTATCCGAGGGCGCAGGGTCGCGGGTCCAGGGCCACAGTCGCCGAGAATGACCGCACCGCCGATTAGGGTCGCCCGATGCTCTCCGAATGGGCACAGATCGCAATCGCGCTGTTCACGGCCGTCACCGCGCTCGCCGCGCTGCTCTCCGTTCGGCGAGTCGAGCAGGACCGCCGCGCGCGCCTCATCCCCGAGCTACACATCGAGATCCTGTGCGACATTCCGAACAACGAGATGCGGCTGACCGTCGTGAACCTCGGAGCGCCCGCTCGGGAGGTTCGGGTCATGGGCACGGTCGGAGACTTCGGGTTCTTTCATCCCACGCCGCCGACGACGTACTGGCAAGAAGGCGAGTCGCGGACGTATCGGATCAGCATGCCGGTCCGGCCCGGCGTTGAAGCCCAGGCATTTGTTGAGGCGCGTGACCTCGGGAAGAAATACCTCGTCGTCGCCACGGTCGGCGGTGCGACCTACCGCTGGAACCTCAGCGAGGCCGAAAAGCTCAGCCCCGCTGAGGAGTGGCGGAAGCTATTTCCGAACGATCAGATGCCGCCCGATGTCAAGTACCCACAGATGGCGATCGAGCTTGTCGAGCGCCACCGCTGAGAGGCGCAGTTCCACTACGGCCGAGAGGGCAGCGAGACGACAGCCGCCTGCTGACCGTCATACCGACGAACCCGGAGGTCCACAGATAGGGCCTGCACGGGCTCCGGCGCACAGCATTGATGGTCGTCACGGACGTTCTCAGCACAGTTCGGCGTAAACGACCCACCAGCCGTTTATGCCCGGGAGCCTTGCAATCGAACAACGACACATGCCCCGCTCATCACGTCCGTAGCCCCCGAGGCGGCGGTGGAGGCTCATCAACGCGACGTGGCGGAGAAAGCGGCATTGCGCCAATCACACCCTCCTGATTACGGAAGAGGCACAGGACTTTGCCATCTGGGCGAGCAGCACTAGGCGCGAGCAACCCGACCCAGCCATCTCTTGAGAGTTGCTCACCCACGTGCTGATAGCCAGCCCAGCCGTGTCGGCCTGGGGTGGGTAATGCGAGTGCAACATCAGCAAGCTTCTCCGGCGTCGAAAGATCGGCAACCTCGACATCGACCTCCCAAGTCCATAGCTCGCGTGGCATCTGCGCGAGTGGCGGAATCATGCGCTCCGCTAGATGCCGATACCACTCCGCCCACGCGGTCTCCTCATTGTCCGCTAAGTAGAGGGCATCGACGACATCCCCACGCTGCCAGCGATTATCGGGCGGCGGCTTGCGCTCTGGAAGCGGCAACGAACCAGGATAGGTGTGCTTTACCCAGCGTCCGCGGACCGCGACTGCGGAGACGCTCAGCGCCACCTCAGCTTGCGCCCGGGTCCTCGATGCCGGAGATCAGACGCGCGACCGCCCGATAGTCGCCTTGAGCGATACGGTCGATCGGCTTATCGTCGTTGAGCGCCGGTATGGGCTTACCGAGCCAGACTGGAATGTATGTAGGGCGAATCACCCGCGCGAGACGTTCGACGAGCGAAGAAAGCTCGACAAGCCTCTCCGCTCGCACTCCACTTGGGGCACTCCTGCGCGCAAGCCATTCGCGAACGGTGCTCGGCGCTGCTCCCGTCGCCCGAGCGATGTCGCGATCGGAGAGATGACCGGTGTCGTGTACATGGATCGCCTCTTCGGCATACGCAAGCGCCATACGCCAAGCTTAGCGCTCCGACGTATAACCGACAAGATGTCGGCAGATGCTTGGTCAGACTGCTGTCTTAGCTTATGAGAAAGCGACTGCTTGTGCGTATGACCAGCACCTGTGTCTACGCCCAGGACCGCGGGCGCAGACTTAGGGGCCAGCGGACTGTCAGTGGTCTACGTCAAGGCCCCGGCGGGGCCGCCACCAGCCAACGTCACACCACCCAAGAACCAAGGTCAACACCCAAAGCCACGACGCGAGGCAGGAAGCCGAGCGCCCCCAAGCCAAGTTCCCCGCCCCCGCCCACGCGGACGATCCCAAAACTCCGACCCGCGACAGCCGGCCGAATATCCTCAAGACCCCGGCGGAATCCCCAGATAAGGCAGCGCAAACCCCATGATCTGCCCAAACGCCGGCGCCGCCACGGTCCCCCCGTAGATCGACCCGGTCTGCGGTTCATCGACGATCACCGCACACAGCAACTTCGGATTGGAAGCCGGTGCAAACCCGATGAACGAAGCGACATAAGCGCTTTCGGAATACTGACCCGTCTGCGGATCGACCTTGCTCGCCGTCCCCGTCTTTCCCGCCAACTGATACCCCGGGATCGAGACCTCCGAGGCGGTCCCCCCCGGCGCGAGCACTCCGCGCAGCATCTCGCGCAGCTCCGCCGCGGTCGTCGTCGAGATCACGCGATGCCCGTGGGACTCGCCCGTCGTGTGCCCGTTGATCGACTGGATGATGTGCGGTGTGCGCAGGATCCCGCCGTTGGCGATCGCCGAGTAAGCGGTGGCCATTTGGATCGGTGTCACGAGCTCGCCCTGCCCAATCGGGAGGTTGCCCATCGAGGAACCTGAGTACTTGTCGAGCGGCAGTACCTCCCCCATTTCTTCACCCGGCAGCCCCACGCCCGTCGGTGTGCCAAAACCGTATTTGTGCACCCACTGATTGAAGCGTTCAGAGCCCTCCAGCGCACCGATCTTGATCGCGCCGACGTTGCTCGACTGCGCGAGGATTTCCGAGGTCGTGAGCGTCTCTTCGGGGTGTTCCTCCGCGTCGTGGATCACGCGGTTGGCGACCTGAATCTGGTCGGGGATCGCAAACGGCGTGTTCGGCGTGATCAGTCCACTTTCCAGGGCGCCCGAGACCGCGACGACCTTGAATGTCGAGCCCGGTTCGTAGTCGAAGCTCACCGCGCGGTTCTCCAGCGCCGAGAGTGACGGTACGAGGTGATCGTTGGGATTCAGCTGCGGCCAGTTCGCCATGCCGAGGATCGCGCCCGTTTGCGGGTTCATCACGATCGCTGTCGCATCCGCCGGGTGAAACACGCGGCCGACCGCGCCGAGCACCGCTTCGGTGCGTTGCTGGATGTTCGCGTCGAGCGTCAGCGCGACCCGCGCGCCCGGCTGCTCGCGGTGGATGTCCGTGATCGAGATCGGCTGGCCGATCGCGTCGCTGACGACGCGCCGCTTGCCCGTCACGCCGCGCAGCAGCGAGTTCTCGGAGAACTCCAGGCCCGCGCGCGCGTCACCTTCGGTGTTCACCAGGCCCAGCACCTGGCCCGCCAGCGCCCCGCGCGGATACACGCGCCGCATCGTCGGGGTCGCCGCGATCCCCGCGATGTGCAGCGCCAGCACCGCCTTCGCCTGCGTCGCCGGCAGCGTCCGCGCGAGGTAGACGAAGCCGCTGCGCTCGCTGAGATCGGTCAGGACGTGCGCGCGGGAGAGGCCCAGTAGTGGCGCCAGGCGCGTCGCCGCGTTCAGCGGATCCTTGACCAGATACGGCGTCGCCGAGATTTCATCCGCCGGTTCGGAGGTCGCGAGGATCACGCCGTCTCGATCGGTGATCGTGCCGCGCTGCGCCGGCACTGATTCGTCGGTCACCTGCTGCGTGTGCGCCACCTTGCGCAGCGCCGAGCTGTGCAGCACACCGAGGTACAGCGTGCGTCCCGCCGCCAGCACCAGCAGCGCGAAGAACGCCGCGAACAGCATCCCCACGCGGTGCTCGAGACTCGCCACGAGTGCCGTCAGCCGCCCGCGGCCGGTTGCTGAGTACCGCCGCCAGCAGATACGCCACCGCCCACGGAAGTCGTTTCACTCTCCGCCGTCGGTGTCGCGCCCCCGGTGCCCGTCGACGATGGAGTGGAAGCGCTGCTCGATTCGCTCGCCGAGGTGCTCGGCGTTTCCGCAGCAGTCCCGCTCACCGGCGTCGAGCTTTCGCTGCTCGCCGCCGAGCCTTCGGCCGCGCCCGAGGAGCCTTCAGCGGTTGTCGATGAGCTTTCCGTAGATCCCGTCGCGCTCGCCGCGGTCGTTTCGGTGCTCGCCCCCGCCGTCGCGCTTTCGCCTGAGCTCGGCGAGGGTTCCGCGGCCGCGCCGCTGGCGCTCGCCGCTCCTTCGCTGCTGCCAGCAAAGCCCGTACTCGTGCTTTGAACCTGTCCGCTGTGCGCCAGCGCCGCCGCCGCCAGACGCGCGTCGAGTGCACCGCGAGCTGTCTCGAAGTGCAGCGCCCCCGGCGGGGCCACGACCATGCCGCGCGCCGCCGCCAGCTGTTCGACGCGTTCACCGGAGGAGAGTTTCGCGTCTTCGATGCTCAGCGCCGCGTTCTCGCGCTGCAGCAGGCCTTCGTGCTCAAGTGCACGGCCGATGCCGACGCCGAGCTTCACCACCCACAGTTGCATCGCCACGATTCCGATCAGCGCGAATGCGAGCAGTCCGATCCACGCCCGTCCGCGGATCAAGCGGTCCAGCCAGCGGCTGCTGGAGATACCCGCGAGCGCCTCCAGTAGACCCGCCGCCAGACCGCCGGGGGCCGGCAGTGCGACGGCTCCGCCGCGCGCGGGTGTGTACGCGCGGGCGGCGGGGGGCCCCGCGGATACCTTGCGCTTCGCCGGTCCCGACACTCGCCGTGGCGCCGGCGCCCGGGGCGGCCGCCGCGGAACGCTACGCGGGCGCACCGCCGGCGCCGCGGCTGCCGATGGCGGCGGTGGCGTCACGCTGCCCCTCCAAGCTTGCGCGCCGCGCGCAGGCGCGCCGAAGCCGAGCGCGGGTTGTGCGCGACCTCGCCCGCCGAGGGCACGATCGCACGACGCGTCAGCAACTGTGCCTCGGGCTCGTGCCCGCATGCGCACACCGGCAGGTCCGGCGGGCAGATGCAGCCGCGTGCGCGATCCACGAGAAAATGCTTCACCCGCCGGTCCTCCAGCGAGTGGAAGGAGATCGCCGCGAGTACGCCGCCCTCGCGCAGCAGGTCCCACGCAAGCGGCAGCGCGCGCTCGAGCTGTCCGAGCTCGTCGTTGACCGCGATCCGCAGCGCCTGAAAGACGCGCTTAGCCGGATGTCCACCCGCGAAGCGCGCCGGCACCGGAATCGCGGAGTTAATGATCTCCACGAGTTCGCTCGTCGTCTCAATCGGCGTTTCCGCTCGGCGCCGCACGATCGCGCGGGCGATCGCGCCCGCGTGGCGCTCCTCGCCATACTCGCGCAGGCTCGCCGCCAGGCGGCGCTCCTCCCAGCTGGCGAGGATCTCGCGCGCGTCGAGCTCCTGTGCCGGATCCATGCGCATGTCCAGCGGTGCCTGGAAGGAGTACGAGAAGCCGCGCTCGCGCGTGTCGACCTGCATCGAGGACATTCCCAGGTCGAAGTACGCCAGATCCGCCCGCAGACCCTCCTCGGCGAGCAACTCCAGCGCCTCCGCGTAGCCGCCGCGGATGAAGCGCACCGCACACGGCACCTCCTCCGCGAGCTCCGCAAAGCGCTCCTCGGCCTCCGGGTCGCGGTCGATTGCGATCAGCGTTCCATTGGGCCCCAGCCGCTGTGCGACCAGACGTGCGTGACCGCCGCCGCCGAACGTGCAGTCAATCGCGACCTGCCCGGCATGCTCGCGCAGACTCTCCGGGCTCTGTTCCCCGGCTCGCTCGAGCACGCCGATCAACTCCCCCGCGAGCACGGGGATGTGAATCGTGCTCATGTCAAGCAGTGTGGTCGACACGCGCGGTTATCTCCGCGACGCCGCCCAGCAGCGTCGGTCGGTGGTCATTCCAACGAGTCTTGTCCCACAGCTCCAGGCGGTCGCCGGCGCCGACGACGACGACGTCCTTGTTCAGCCCCGCGTGCTCCGCGAGGAAGCTCGGCAACATGATCCGCCCCGCCGCGTCGAGCTCGGCGTCCTGCGAGCTGCCGTAGAAAAAGCGCTCCAGCTCCGCTAGGCGCGGCGAGAGCGGCGGCAGCTCCGCGAGCGCGCGCTCGGTGTAGCGCTCGTACCGCTCCGGTCGCCACACACCCACGCAGGGCTCGAGGTCGACGGGCATCGCCATCACGACTCCCTCCGCCAGCGTCGCGCGGTAGCGCGCGGGGACCGTGAGGCGATTCTTGGCGTCGAGGGTGTGGTCGAAGGTGCCACGGAAGGCCACTGCGTCGGCTCCTGAAAGGTGTCGTGCACGAGAGCCGGGGTGGAGAGGTGGGAGGAGCCTCTCCACCCCGGTTCCTGCGCGTTGACCGGGAAGTTAGCCCACTTTCCCCCACAACGCAACCCCAATTGCACATTTTTCCCCACTTTTCCTTTCCAGAACCCCCTTTCACGCGAAAATTGCTGCTCAGAGCCACTTTCGTGCCGGCCCCGCGCAAACCCCAGTTGGTCGCAATTGCCGCAAGCGAGGCTGCAGCGACGTAATCTGCGATGTCCCTTGCACACCAGCCGGCCCCGCGCATACGATCGTCGTGTCTCCGATCCGCACCACCACGGTGCGACGGCCACCGAGAAAGGACTCCCCGCGTTGCCCTCAACTCGCTCTCTCAGGTCCCGCCCCGCGCGCGCCCTGCTCGTGCTTGCCACCACCGCCCTGTTGCTGCTCGCCCTCAGCAGCTGCGGCTCGAGCAGCCCCAGCGGCACCAGCGCGAGTCCCGCCACCGTCGTCCCCGGCACCGCACCGCTGTACATCGACGCGGTCGTGCAACCGAGTGGCAGTCTCAAGACCGACACACTCGCCGTCGGACATCAGCTGACCCAGCGCACACAGCCTTTCACCGGGCTGCTAAAGCTGCTGCAGGGCCCGAGCGGCAAGACCCCCAACTACGAGCACGAAATCAAGCCGTGGCTCGGCCCCGAAGGCGGCGTGTTCCTCAGCTCGATCGGCGCCGCCGGCGCCCAGAGCGCCTCCTCGGCCGCACAAGAACTCCTCCAGCAAGCGCTCAGCAAGGCACTCGCCGAAGGCCTCAGCGGTGCCGAAAACGCGCTGCTCGGCGGCGCCGGGCTACCGAGCCTGTTGAGCCAGAGCTCGCTTCAAGGAGCCCTCATACTGGACACCACGGACGTCGACAAGGCGCACTCGTTCCTCCAGACCCAGGCACACGCAGCCGGTGCTCACACCGTGAGCTATCACGGCGTCTCCTTTGAAGTCTCCCCCGACGGCATCGCCGAGGGCATCATCCATCGCTTCGCGGTGATCGGCAGCGAAGCCGGACTGAAGAGCGTGATCGACACCGGTGCCGGCGGCGAATCGCTGGCACACACCTCCACCTACGCCAAGCTCGTCGCGAGCGCCGAGCCCGGACGGCTCGCCAACGCCTACCTCGACCTCGAAGCGCTCGACTCCTCGCTCAAGACCCACAGCAGCAGCGAATCGCTGCTCGCACTGCTGCACGGCGTGCTCGGCGAGACCGGTCAAGCGTATGCCTCACTGATCCCCGCCGCCAACTCGCTCGCGCTCGACGTCGACACGCTGCCACCCGCCTCCGGCGCCTCTAACTCCAGCGGCAGCGAATCGACTCCCAGTGGCGCTCAGGTCCTGCGCGGGCTCCCCGGGGGCGCCTGGTTCGCCGTCGGAATCGGAGACCTCGGCAAGACACTCAGCGGCGGCACTGCCGCACTACGGACCCTCGCAAAGCTCGCCTCCGAGATCAAAATTGGCTCCTTCGGCATCGCCAAGGTGTTCGCGCCGCTGAACTCCCCCGCGATCAACGTCCAGCAGGATCTCCTGAGCTGGATGGGACCGACCGGACTCTACGTAAGCGGCAGCAACGTCCTCGAGTTGCAGGCCGCCATCATCATCACCTCGAAGAACCCCGCGCTCTCGCGCGCCGCGGTCGGAAAGCTCGCCAGTGCCTACCGCGAAGCGGGCGCCGAGACCGCACCGACCTCGATCCCCGGTACCGAAGCCGCGGTCACCGTCAAACTGCCCGAGTTCCCGCTCGCGCTGACGATCGCCGACGGTCAAGGCAAATTCATCCTCGGACTCGGCCAAGCCTCCATTCAGGAAGCCCTGAGCCCACAGAGCACCCTCGAAAACAGCACCCTCTATAACAGCGCCGCAAGCGCCCTCGGACAGGGCATCCAGCCGAGTGCCGCGATCGAATTCCACACGCTCAGCGGGCTGATCGAATCGCTAGGACTGAACCAGGCGCCCGGCTTCTCAGGAATCGCCTCCGCGTTGGGATCGCTCGACAGCCTCGCCGCCGGCACCGGCGGGACCCCGAGCGCCGGCGTCAAACGGGCGCGCTTGGTACTCGGACTGCCGCCGGCCGGTTGAGCGCCGGCCGGTTCTCGGTCTCGATAATCACGCGGCACGGGCGCTTGCTGAGTAGGTAGACCGCGGTCGGGCCGATGCGCCGCTCGCCCGCCGGAGCGTGCAGGGTTGACCAGTAGATCACGTCCGAGTGCACCCGCTGCGCTTCTTCGACGAGCGCCGCACCCGGATTGCGCGTGCGGATCAGACCCGTGTGGATCTTGATCCCCGCGCGACGCGCCTGGATGCGCGCACTCTCCAGCACCGAGCGGCCCTGCGCCTCCTCCTCCTCCAGACCCGCCTCCAGCGAGAGCTGGCTGGGCACCGGCAGCACGAAGATCGCATACAGCACCCCGTCTTCGCCGATCAGCTTCGCCGCGCTGCTGAGCGCCGTCGCGCTGACGTCCTCGCCGAAGATCGGCACCAGCGCCGTGCGGTAGCCGAGCTGCTCAAAGTCCGGAGGGCGCTCCGCGCGCACGATCCGGTGTGAGTGCAACAAGTCGAGTCCGTGGCGGCGCCGGTAGACGACGAAACCCAAGAGCCCGAACACCATCCACGGGATCCCCACGTAACGCGCCTCCACGTGCAGCGCGACCACCGCGATCCACGCCGCGAACGTCCCGATCCCGCCCAGGACCGCCGTCATCGGGATCTGCGCACCTTTGATCCGCACGTTCCACGGCATTCGATAGGGACGCTCGCGATCGGGGTCCTTGATGCGCAGCGCGATCACCGAGACGTGCGCGGTCGTGAACGAGAGCATCGCGCCGAACGAGTAGAGGTTGCCCAGCACTTCAGTGTTCCCGTAGAGGATCAGCAAGCCCGCAAGACCCGAGAAGAAGATGATCGTGAACCACGGTGTGCGGTGCTTGGGGTGCAACTGCGCGAAGATCCCCGGCAGCTGGCGGTGCTCGGCCAGCGACCACGACAGCCGCGAAATGCCGATCAAGCCCGCGTTCGTCGCGATCAGCAGGATCGTCGCCGCGAGCAAGCCGACGTAGTATTTGGCGACCAGCAGCACCGTCCCGTGCAAGCCGAGGTGCTCCACGATCCCCAGCACCGGGTCATTCTGAAAGTGACCGCCCAGCGCGGTCGCGTAGCCCACATGGTCGAAGCTTTCTTTGAGCGCCGGGCTGTAGCCGACACCGTGGTGGATGATCGGTAGCGCCGAGAGTGCGATCACCGAGATCCCCGCATAGACGCCGAGCACCGCGAACAGCACCAGGTTGACCGCCTTGGGCACATCTTTGCCCGGATCGCGCGCCTCCTCGGCCATGTTCGAAACCGTCTCGATCCCTGTGTACGCGAGCATCGCCAGCGACAGCGCGAAAATCACCTCGCTCCAGTTGGGCACCGTGCCGAGATGCACCTGATGGATCAGCAGCGAAGGGTCAAAGACCAGCACCAACCCCAAGCTCACGAGCAGCACCTGCGTAGCGAGATCGAGCACCGCAAGCACGAAGTTCAGCTTCGCCGACTCCCCCAGCCCGCGGATGTTGAGGCTCGCGAGCAGCACCACCACGACCAGCCCACCGACGATGTCGCCCGGATTGTGGTTGAGTGCTCCGAGCCCCGGGAACGCGCTTAGGTAGTGCGGCACGAAGAACGCCGAGATCGCGATCGTCAGGATGTAGTCGAGGCTCAGCGCCCAGCCCGCGAAGAAGGAGACAAGATCGTTGAAGGCGTGGCGCGCAAACGACGACGAGCCACCCGCCTCGGGGAACATCGCCGAGCCCTCCGCGTACGTCTTCGCGGTCAGCGCGAACAGCCCCCCCGCGAACACGAAGACCAGCGGCGTCAGCCCCAGCGCGTGCGCCGCGACGAGTCCCAGCGCGTAGTAGATCGAGGAGCCCACGTTGCCGTAGGCCGTCGCGAACAGGCCGGGAACCCCGACCGATCGCCGCAAGCCGTGCTCTGAGAGACGCGCCATCAGCCGGCAGGGTATCTGTGCCCACCCACCCGCGCGTGATTCGAGCTCACCCTCCTGCCGGTCCGCACGTGACGCAACTACCCATGCCCCGCCCACCCGTGTGCGGTGCAAGTTCCCATTCACCGCACCCACCGAAGCAGGAACGCAGCTTATGATTCCGACGGCCCGGGGCCCGAAGCCATCTCCCGCGGCATTCACGTCATGGACAAGACACGCCGCGGAAACTACGACTCGGGTGAGGACTTCGTTCTCGAATACGGTGAGCTGCGCTTCACCTTCAACGAGAACGACTTCGCCGAGCGCTGCGAGCAAGCCGCGCTGAAGCTCGGCTTCGTCGGTGGGCGTCTCGGCGAGGACGAGCTCGAAGACCTCGTCAACCTCGCCGTCAACGGCGAGATCCACGACCCCGCCTCCGCGCTCGGCGAGCACGTCAACGACTGCTGGCCCGAACTCGTCGGCCCCGCCGAGCGCTCGCTCGTGCATTGGCTGCGCCGCCTCGTCTTCCGCGGTGCCTGGCTCGACCAGCGCGTCAACGAGGGCGAGCTGAGCGTCGCCTTCGTCGAGGAGACCTGCAGCTTCGCCTACGTACAGCCCGCCGACGCCGGATCAACGCGCAGCGGCGAGCCGATCGAGCTCGCGCCCGAGCCCTCGTGGGGCCGCGTCGCCTACCGACGCTAGCGGCCTTCGATCGCCGCGGCGCGTGCCTTTGTAATTGCCTCGGCGCCGTCCTCGCCGACCAGTAGCTCGGGCTTGACGGTGCCGCTGTTGATGAGGTCCAGCGCCGGCAGACGCCCGGTGCTGGTCAGCGCGACGTCGAGCGCGATCACGGTGCTCTCCCCTCCAAGCGCGCGTGTCGCAGTCGCGATCACTGTCAGCGAGCCGCCCTCGGCGAGGTTGCGCGCGCTGGCGAGAACCCTGCGCGCAACGTGCGGATGCAACCCGTCGAGGCTGTCGATCAGGACCACGACGTCCCCGCCGCGCGCCGCGACGCGCTTGGCGGTCTCCACGACGTGCTCGACGGTCTGCCCCTGTAAATCAGGGGAGGCCGCGAGGTTCAGCGCCGCTGCCGGTGCGACCGCCGACCCACCGTCGCGCCATGCCGCGATCTCCTCGGGGCGCACACCGCTCAGCACGACCATCAGCTCGAGTCCCTCGCGCCCGGAGAGCGCATCGCGCACGCGCCGCAGTACCTCGGTCTTACCCGCCCGCGCCTCACCTACGATCAGCGTGCGCGAGCCGCGGCCGATCGGCGTCAGCCATTCAATTGCACCGAGCGTCGCGTCCTCGGCGTCGAGCTCCATGCGCTCGGTCGGATAGGTGACAGGCAGATCCTCGTAGCGCGTACCCTCCGCGACCGAGTCCGCTGAGGCGCCGTTGATCGTGTCGACGCGCGCGAGTGACGGATAGCGCTCGGACGGCCGGCGCGGACGCACCGGCCCGCTCACGCGGTCGCCGGACACCAGTTCACAGCGGCGCACCTGCGCGGCCGAGACGTAGACATCCTCGTCGGAGGCCTCTGGCGGCGAGACCCGTAGAAATGCCGAGCCATTGCCGAGCAGCTCGACGACGCCCTCGACCTCGCGCTCCTCCTCACGCTCGCGCGCGGGCGCGCGCTCCTCACGACTGCCACGGTCATCGCGCCCGCCGCGCGCGCCGCGACGGGGCGTCCGCTCCACGGACTCCTCCGCGGCGTGCCCATCGCGCTCCTCCTCGCGCTCGGCTGCGACTTTCGTGCGCCGGCCGCGCGGAGAACGCCGCCGGGGACTCTCGGCCTCACGCTCCTCGTCGGCACTTGACGAAGCCGCATCGCGCTCCTCATCCTCGTCCTCCGCCGCGGCCCGCGTGCGCCGTGGGCGCGACGTACGACGCCGGCGGGGCGCCGGGCGCTCGCTCGCCGCGTCCTGCTCGCTGTCGCCCTTCTCATCCTCGCCACCGGCATCCGCGCCGCCGGAGCGAGCGAGGATCGCGTCGATCAGCTCGGCCTTGCGCAGGCGACGAAAGCCGTCGAGGCCGATCTGATCGGCGATTGCGTGCAGATCGGCCAGCGGACTGGCCTCCAGCTCGGAGCGTTCAAGTACAGCCATGAGATCTCTCTTTCTTCGCGTATATCGATTGGGCGGTCGGCGCCCGGCCGCGTTGGACAGCGGCCGGCACCCCTCTGCATCGTGCAGCCTAGACGACTGGAGGACTCGAGTCTGTCTGGACTCGATCGTGCCTGTGTTCCTCAGCGAGCGCCAGAGTCCTTTGCGGCGCCAGCAAGCCCGCCAGTGCGGCGCGGACCTTGATGAAGTCCGCGGCCGCCGCGACGTCGTGCATCCGGAAGATCTGTGCTCCCGCATCGAGACCGTGTGCGAGCGCCGCCAGTGTGCCCGCGAGCCGCTCGCGTGGTGCTCTGCCGGTCAACGCGCCGATGAAGTCCTTACGCGAGATCGCGAGCAGCAGCGGCAGGCCGAGCTCGTGCAGCCGCTCCACGCCGGCGAGCAGCTCAATCGTCTGCGCCGGAGTCTTCGCGAAGTCCGGCCCCGGGTCGACGATTAGCTGCTCGCGAGCGACCCCCGCCGCGAGCGCCTGTGCGATGCGCTCGTGTAGAAAGGCGAGCGTCTCGGCCACCACGTCACGGTAAAGGTCCGGGTCCTGCAGACGCACACGCGGAGCGGCCGCGGTATGCATCACGACCAGCGCCGCACCCGTCTGCGCGCACACCTCCGCGAGCTCGGGATCGCGCAGGCCACTGACATCGTTGACGATCCGCGCCCCCGCCGCGACCGCGGCGCGCGCGACGGCCGGCTTGTAGGTGTCCACCGACACCAGCACCGGACGCGCAGGGTCCAAGACGCCTGCCGCGCGCTCCTCCTCTGCGAGTGCTACGACGCGTTCGATCAGCGGCACCACGCGCTCGATCTCCTCGTCCGCCGCAACCGGCGCGCGGCCCGTCGTCGCCGACTCCCCGCCGATGTCGAGGATGTCCGCACCCGCCGCCAGCAGCTCGCGCGCCAGCGCGACGCGATCCGCCAAGGTTCGGTAGCGCCCGCCGTCGCTGAACGAGTCCGGAGAGGCGTTCACAATCCCCATCAGCAGCGGTCGCTCGCCGAGTTCGACCGTTACCTCACAGGCACGCAGCGCACGCGCACGCACGGAGGGGCTCACGTGAGATCGATTCCCTCGGCTCGCGCCTCCTGCGCGAAACGCTGCAGCTCCTCATCGACCCGCTCCGGGCCCCAGCCCAGCTCGCGCGCGAGCACCGCGGCCACGCGCGCCGCGGGCCCGACCTGCGGCGAGAGCGCGCCGGCACCGTCGCCAGCGCCAGTCAGCTCGCGCGCGGCTAGAAGTCCGAGGCGCGTACGCCTCAGCAACACGTCGCCGACGCTACGCGCCTGCTCGCGCCGCACGGCGAGCGTCGCCTCCGCGAGCAGGTCGGGCCGGCCGGCGACGATCGGCTGCGCGAGCTCCCCGCGCTCGGCCGCGAGCGCCAGTACCTCGTGCGCGGCATAGCCGTAGCGCGCCGCGAGCGCCGCATAGGACTCCTCCGGGACCCCCTCTACGCGCGGTAGGTCGGCCACTGAGACCGCCTGTCCGAGTGGGATCTCGTGCGTGCGGCACGGAGCTTCGCGCGCTTCGCGCTCGACGAGCCGGTCAACCGCGAGCTTGGCCATCCGCCGCCACGTCGTCAGCTTGCCGCCGGTGATCGTGATCATGCCGCTAGAGGTCTCGTACAGCTCAGCCTTGCGCGAGATATCGACCGACTTTTTGGGGTCCCCGGTCGAGATCAGTGGCCGCACACCGGCGTAGGCGCCGGTCAGATCACTCACACCGAGGTCGGTCGCGAAGAACGAGTTGATCGCCTCCAGCAAATAATCGACGTCCTCCGTGGCCGGGCGCACGTGCTCCAACGGACCCTCGTAGTCATTGTCGGTCGTCCCCACCAGTGTGCGTCCGAGCCACGGCAGCGCGAAGATTGAGCGTCCTTCACCGGCCGGCACGATCGCACCGCCGACCAGCGGCAGATCCTCGTGGCTGAGCGTCACGTGCGTCCCGCGACTCGGCCTGATCCGCGGTAGCTCGGCCTCGTCGTGGAGCTCCTGTGGGCGTAGCTCGTCGGCCCAGACACCCGTCGCGTTGACCACGCTGCCGGCGCGGATCTCGAACGTGTCGCCGCTCTCCTCATCCAGCGCGTGCACGCCGCAGGCGCGGCCGTCGTGTTCGATCAGGCCGACCGCGCCGACGCGATTCGCACAGACCGCGCCGAAGCGCTCGGCCTCACCGAGCACCGTCAGCACGAGCCGCGCATCGTCGGTCTGGCAGTCGTAGAAGAGGTATCCGCTGCTCGGTTCGCGCGCCGCGAGCGCCGGCACCAACTCGAGCACCTCCTCCTTGCCAATCATGCGGTGGCGCTCGGGACTCCACGCCTGCTCGGCGTCGATCGTCTGCCCATCGGGGTCCGCGGTTCCCACCGACGACCCCGCCTGCGCGCTCGCACGCTCGGCGCGTCCGCGCCGTCCGCGCCGTCCCCGCAGGCGCCCGCGGTCGACCGACATCACGTCGTAGAGGTTCAGGCCCACACCCATCAGCCGGTCGGGGCGTGCGCCCTCAAACGCCGGTACAACCAGCGGCAGCGGGCGCACTAGATGCGGCGCGAGCGCGACCAGCAACTGGCGCTCGAGCAGCGCCTCGCGCACGAGGCCGAGATCGAAGTGCTGCAGATAGCGCAGACCGCCGTGCACCAGCTTGCTCGAGCGGCTCGACGTTCCCGCCGCAAAGTCCGTGCGCTCCAGCAAGCCCACGCTGTAGCCACGACTCGCGGCGTCCAAGGCCACGCCCGCGCCGGTGATACCGCCGCCGATCACGAGTACGTCGAATTCGCTGCCCGCCAGCGCCGCGAGCGCCTCGTCACGTCCGATCACGCCCCGCAGTCTCGCAGAGCGCTCGCGGCTTCAGCCCGCTAGCGCTTGCAGCGCCGTTTGCCGCGGCGTCGCCCGCCGGCGTGGCCATGGCGATGACCCTGCCTGGTGTGGCGCGAGCAGAGACTCCGGCGCCCCGGCAGCGAGGAAGTACGCGCTGCGCTCGCTCCCAGAAATGCCGCGACGGACGGGTCGGCGACCCGCACGTAGACCCCCGGATAGCCCGCCTGGCCGCAGCCGTTGCCAAAGTCGACGAGTCCGAGTAGCACGTCGCCGGCGGGCCCGTTCACACCGGGTTCTCCCTCGACCAGCGGCCCCCCACTGTCCCCGTAACAGGAGTCCGTGCGCGAGCCCGCGCACAACATCCGCGGCGTAATCGCCTGTTCGATTGTCGCGTACGCTTCTTCACAAGCGCCCGTCGCAACGAGCGGGACGCGCGCCTGGTGTAGACGCAGCGGGTAGCTCGGGCTCGGCCCGGGCTCGGCATTTAGATCTCCCCAGCCGCTGACCGTCGCCTGCGCCGAGGAGGCCGCCTGCCCGGCGAGGATCGCTGCGGAGCGCGAGTTCGCCAACGGTACGTCGGGTGCCAACGGCGCGATTTGACTGCGCCCGTCGAGCGCCGGCGTCGCCCCGCTCCACAGGGGTCGCGCGAGACGCAGGACGCCGACGTCGTAGTCGCTGCTCAGAGAGTTGTACGCCGGGTCCACGTTCGCTTCGCTGACCGGATCTCGGACGCTCCCAGGATCCAGC
>Ga0210389_10001389_pt1 | contig 19612 bp, 13 predicted proteins | sample IncBWH28OmetaG_FD_160127 | JGI IMG/M metagenome (GOLD analysis project Ga0210389, IMG submission 160127) | Forest soil microbial communities from Barre Woods Harvard Forest LTER site, Petersham, Massachusetts, United States - Inc-BW-H-28-O ...
CGCTCCGTAGGCATGGTTACCCTTGGGGGAGAATGATAAAAAGCAGGCCGCAGTCTGGCATTCGCATATTATCAGCCCGCAGGTCGCGGAAACAATCCAAATTTCGTCAAAAAACTGTCACCAGATAAGGCAGTTTTCGGTGGGCTGCAGCATGGCAGCAGCGTTCGTCCCTATAATCGGAGGGCATGCTGGTCTCCGATTTCCACTACGAACTTCCGGAAGAGTTGATCGCGCAGGAACCGCTGGCGGACCGCGCCGGATCGCGGCTTCTACGCGTGACTTCGGGAGCGGGGATGCCGGAGTTGGAGGACCGGTGGTTTCGCGAATTTCCGGAGTTGCTGCGCGGGAACGATCTGGTTGTGTTCAATAACACACGCGTGTTTCCGGCGCGGCTTTATGGGAGGCGGGAGGGAGCGCAAAATCCCCACTTCTCGCAAAAAGCGCGAGAAATGGGGCACCCGGAAAATCAAAACTCCCACCCTCTCGCGGAGAACGCGAGAAGGGCGGGGCACCCGGAACGCTTACGCGGGCGGGTTGAAGTTTTGCTGACGCGGCAATTGCAGGAGGAACCGAATGAGTGGGAATGCCTGGTGCGGCCGGGGCGGAAGATTGGGGTGGGGGAGCGGCTGATTTTTGGAGAGCAGGATGAGTTGGAGGCTGAGGTGATGGCGCGGGGAGAGTTTGGGGAAAGGCGAATTCGATTCGCGAAAACCCCCACTTCTCGCACAAAGAACGCGCGAGAAATGGGGCACCCGGCCGAGGATTTTTTCGGGCTTGTGGAGAAGATTGGGCATGTTCCGTTGCCGCCTTATATAGGCCGCGAGGATTCTTCCGGGGATCGCGAACGGTACCAGACGGTTTATGCACGGGAGCGGGGATCGGTTGCGGCTCCGACAGCGGGACTGCACTTTACGCCGGAGATTCTGAAGCGGGTACGGGAGCGCGGGATCGAGACTGCGGAAGTTACATTGCATGTGGGGTTGGGTACTTTTCAGCCGGTGCGGACGGAGCGGGTGGAGGAACATCGGCTGCATTCGGAGGCTTATTCGATTTCGGAGGACGCAACGGAGATGATTGGGCGGGCGCGGAGGGATTCGCGGCGGATTGTTGCAGTGGGGACTACGACTGTGAGAACTCTGGAATTTGCCGCGCAACAGGGTGCGGGTGAGGTGCGGGCCGGCACGGGCGAGGCCAATATTTTTATTTATCCGGGATATAAGTTTCAGGTGGTGGAGGCTCTGCTGACGAATTTTCACTTACCGCAGTCGACGCTGCTGATGATGGTGTGCGCGCTTGGCGGGAAAGAGAACATCCTGCGGGCGTATGAACACGCAGTGCGCGAGCGTTATCGATTTTATTCGTATGGGGATTGTATGTTGGTGGAATAAGTGCCGCGTGCTCAGCGCGGAGTGGTGACTTTCCAGATAGGTTTCGAAGGTTTTCTCCTGCTGAAAGCTTTTGCTGGCGAAATTCTGTTCCGAAAACGAACCCCGCCCGAAACTGAACCCGCTTCGCTCATAAATGTACTTCAGTCACGATGCGTTGCCGCAGGTCTGACTGATGATGGAACCCGCGCCTCGCAGCCTGAGTTTGCGTGTTAGGGAGCGATGAGAAGCAAAACGGGCTGCACATCTCAGACTTCGAAAAGGAAAACCGAATGAAAAGGTATTTAGTTCTGCTGACGCTGTTCCTTTGCTCGCTGCCGGGGTTCGGGTCGAACCGACAGCCGAGCCGGTCTAGCCAATTCCATGCCAACAAGTCTCGAACTTCGGATAAAGCAGATAGAGCAAAGCGAAACGCAGCCGCGCATGAGCGCGACGGCGTGAAACGTCCGGTGGGGCCAGTGCAGACCAGCACGAACACAGCTCACAAAGGGCTTTTCAAGGCTCGCCCGTTCGGCGTGAGCGGCAACAGCAGCAGCGCGACGGTAAGTTTCATCGCCGGCACCCGGTCCGCGTGGGCTGGCGAGGACGACGAGGAGACGGAAGCGGTGATGGGAGATTTCAACGGCGACGGCAAGATGGACGCCGCGAAAGTGACATTCACGATCAGCGGGGACGTGGCGACCTACCAGATTTCTGTTCTGTTGGGGAATGGCGACGGCACGTTTCAGACGGCGGTAGTGACCACCACCCCGAGCAATGCCGACGATCCTATTCTCGTGGGCGATGTGAACGGCGATGGGAATGACGACATTATTCAGGTTCACCCCGCGGGCGATAACTGCGACCGGGCCCAGAAAGCGGGGGCGCAAGCTCGAGTGGCGCAAGGTGCAAAGCCGCAAACAGCGCTTCCCTGCGGAGCGTCGATTGATGTGCTGATCAGCAATGGCGACGGCACGTTCGCCACGGCAGTGAACTACCCGGTGACGGTGAACTCGTTGCAGGGTGGACTACTGACTGACGTCAACGCGGACGGCAAGCTGGACGTGCTGACCTTCGACAACGCGACTCCAGCGAATGTAATCGAAATGCTGGGCGTTGGCGATGGCACTTTTGCAACAGCGACCAGCACGACGACGCTGACCACCAGCGCGCCCGGCAACATGATTTTCGCCGACTTTAACGGGGACGGAAAAATCGACTTTGCAGGGAAAACGGAATCGAATCAACTGCAAGTGACTCTGGCCAGCGGCGCCGGACTCTATGCCAACGCGCCAGTCAGCCTGGCTACTCCTGACGGCGGCTACGACGCTTGTAACTCCACTGCCGGGGATCTCAACGGCGACAGCAAGCCGGAGATCGTCAGCTTCAACTGCAACGCCAATACGATCACGGTCTACGTTAACAGTGGCGACGGGACGTTTGGCACCGGCGTCTACTACAACAACAACAGCGACCTGGACCAATACATCTACGATGGGGCAATCGCCGACGTGAATGGAGATGGCCACAATGACATCGTTGCCATTAACGACGATGCGGGCGACCTCAGCGTGTTTCTCGGCCATGGCGATGGCACGGTTGGCGCTCAGGCGCAGAGTTTCGCTGTTGGCGGATATGCCTGGAACACGCCGCTGATCGCCGACTTCAATGGTGATGGCCTGCCAGACGTAATCGAGGCCGACGACTTGTACAACCTTGTCTACTTGCAGGGCTATGGCGACGGGACCTTCCGGGCAGTTCCCACCTACGCTCTGCCCAATAGCTTCGACCAGTACGCCTGGACCTTCAGCGTTGCCAGCGGGGACTTCAACGGGGACGGTATCCCAGACGTGGTTGTCGGCCAGTTTCAGGACTTTGCCTCGACCGGAGTGGTGGTCTACCTGGGCAAAGGAGATGGCACTTTCTATGCGGGAGACAGCTACGGAACGTCACCCAGGATGAGCTACGTGGCGGTGGGAGATTTCAACGGCGATGGCAAGCTGGATATCGCGGGCATCGACGAGGCCGATGACGTTCTCCAGATTTTACTGGGTAACGGCGACGGCACGTTCAGTATCGGAGGGACTTATCACACCAGCGCGTCAAACAACCCGGCCGCTCAGGGGCTGGTTGTGGGCGACTTCGACAAAGATGGCAAGTTGGACATTGCGATCGCTAATGCCAACACCGGCGACGTGGGTGTGCTGCTGGGTAAGGGCGACGGAACTTTTGCGGCCGCGGTCAGTTATCCGATCACGGGCTACGTGCCATTCAACCTTGCGGCTGCCGACCTAGATGGCGATGGCTATCCAGATCTGGCGGTCACGGCCTACACGGACGGTCCTGCGATGGTCGGAGTCCTGTTGTCGAACAGCGAGGCTCCAGGCACGTTTGGGACGGTGCACTTTGTCGCGGTCAACGGGCAGCCGGAGAATATCGCGTTGGGCGATCTGAACAAAGACGGAAAAACCGACATGGCTGTTACCGAGACCGGCGGGGCGACATTTAACGGACAGATCGAGATTTTCCTGAACGATGGGACCGGAACGTTCACAGCTGCACCAACCGCTTACGCCGCATCTACTTTCGGCGGCATAACTGGAGACTCCTATCCGCTCGACATTCAGATGTTCGACCTGAACGGGGATGGAAATCTGGATCTGGTGTATGTGAATGACGACTACGGTACGGTTGCGGTGGCATTGGGCAACGGGGACGGCACCCTGGCCGCTCCGGTTGAGTTCCCCACAACAGAATATGCGGAGGGCTTGGCACTGGCAGACGTAAATGGCGACGGCGCCACGGACATTTTGACCGGAGAGGACGAGGCCGGAGGGTTCAGCGTAATGCTGAACGCGAACGGCACCGGAACCTCTGGAAACTACACGATTGGGGCACCTACGCCGAGCGCGACCGTAGCGGCCGGAGCCTCTGCGACCTACCCGCTCAATCTGGCCGGCCTTAACGGCTACAACGGCACGATCACGTTCACTTGCGGCGAACTGCCGACGGGGGCGACTTGCTCGTTCAGTCCGGCGTCGGTGGTGGCGACCGGCAATATGCCTCTCGCGACCACTCTAACCATCACGACCACGGCGGCAGGGACGGCAAGCCTGATGCGTCCGGCGCTTCCGGGGTCTCAGCCAGGCTCGCCAGCTCTGTTGGCTAGTCTCGGTGGCATGGGGCTGTTCGGGATGCTTCTGGCGGGGACTGGTAAAAAAGGCCGTCAGCGCAGGGCGGGAGCAGTTCTCGCAGTCATGCTTCTGTTGCTGATGGTCACCGTGGTGGGGTGCGATAACGACAGTTCCACAAAAACCAAGACGGCGACGGGCACGCCTGCCGGCTCCTACACGGTTGTGGTGACTTCCACCGGAACTGGTACTGCGGCGCCGACGCACACCGTAAGCCTGACGATGATCGTGCAGTAAGTTGCGGCTCAGCAAAAACGGCCGGGGGAACAATCCCGGCCGTCTTTTTCAAAATCTAACCACGATTCCCGCGGAGTAGCGCAAGCCATTGGCGCCGACTGGGGAGATGGGTGTTGGGTCGCCAGTATCGACTACCGGAACCGTTGCCTCTCTAGTTTCCTTCGGGTTGGGCGGGCACTTTGCATGTTCCCCGCCCGCTTCTTCCGCGCGCCCCGTGCTGCCAAACACGAAATCAAAGAGCGGCAAGAATCCGTTATAGCGGCTGTAGACCGACGATGAAGCCCAGAAGGCCCAACTTCCCGATGGCTGCAGAACTAGAATAAAAGCTCAGCAGCACCGCAGGTATGACGCCGCACAAGAGTGCGGCAATTGCGTTCTTTCGTTTCTTGCCTCGTCCATGCCGGACGGCGATCTCCGTCAATTCGGTGGGTGTTGGCACTGGTGGGTGCTGCTATCGAAACTATTATGGGCGGAGACTTGGGGGCTACAAAATCGGCGTCTTGACGGAATGAGATCCAAATGCCGCGCCAGAACGCGCGTAATCTCAACGCCTTTCTGCGGGCAAGATCGCATTGATGATGGACTCCGTAACCGATCCTCCCGTGGAAATAGCCGCGGTCGAGGCGTTAAAACCGAAGATCGAGATCGTGCTAATTGTGGGCTCCCACGAGTACACAAGTGAACCGTCGGGACTGAATTCCAGGTTATTCGGCGTCGGAGTCGAGAATGTCGTGCCCGTCGGAACGATCTGCTTGGAACTCAGGTCTACCGCGTCCACCTCGGTGGTGTTGTCCTGCGCGTTGGTGTAGAACACGTACTTCGCCGACGGATGCGCCACGCCAGTGTCCGACCCGCATACCGCCGACGTGTTCCATGCACAGTCGATCAGCGGCTTGGCATTCGGGTTCGTCGTGACCTGGTAAAGCTGCAATCCGTTGTAAGGCTGGTAGGCGATCGGATAAGAGAATGCAAACACCAGACCCTTTATGATTTGGACAGAATCCGGATCGCCGATCGTACCTACGCTCCAGGTGAAAATCTGCTCTGGCGCTCCCAGGGCTCCGGTCTGCGGATCGACCGTCCGTTCGTGAAAAAACCCCGCCGCTCCCTCGTGCGTCCCGCAAAACTCATTGTCATAAATCCTGGTGCCATTGGAGTTCATCCCGGCGATGAACAAGCTGCAGTCGTTTGTCCCCTGATCCGGCAAGAGATACGTCGCTTCATTGAGAAGGTGAGTCAGTTCTCCGTTGGTCGCGTTGACCTCATAGCGATAGATTGAAAATGGCAGAGTCAGATTCGCACTGGCGTGCGTCCCCATATGCACGGCATACAAAAAACTACCGGTGGGATCGACAAACATGGAGTACTCGTTGGTGGCCGGAACTGATTGCAGCGGCAATCCCGGGACGCCGTATCCGGTTGTGTCGTAGACATAAATGCGATTGTCCGTGGCCGGGTAGGGATCGGAAGCCATTATGTAAAGGAACCCGCCGTTGGGAGAGACCGCCAGTCCGTTTAGCTGGAGCTTCGGCAAGGGGATCGTGCCCATGAGGCTCGGCTGGAAAGTTTGCGGGTCGATGTTATAGGTATACAGATTGGTCCCGTCCGCGACATAGAGGACTTGCTTCGGCGCGCTGGAAGCCGCGTTGGATTTAGTCGTTGAGTCCTGAGTGTAGGCAATACAGGAAAAGGCGAACAACAAAACGATTACATGCCGCATACTTCCTCCCAGCCGCGCGCCTTTCAGATGTCATGCCGGGAAGAAAGGTTGGGAAGAAGGGCCGATCAAAGCGTTCCCCTCCGAAGCGATCTGTAAACCCTCCGAGGGCTACTTGATGGCCAGCGGGATGGGGTAATACTTCTGGATCATTCTGCCGGTCATTAATCCGCCTTCGTATTCGGGGATGATGACTTCATCGGCGCCGGAGCTGCGGATGGCGTTGGCGTAGCGCTGCTGGCCGGCGCGGGTGATGATTTTGATTTTCGAATTGAGCGACCGGGCGGTGACGGTGATGTAGAGGTTGTCGGCGTCGTTGTCGATGACGATGCAGATGCCGCGGGCACGGGTGATTCCGGCTTCGAGCAGGACGTCGTGGCGCTTGGCGTCGCCCTGGATGACTGGGATTCGATCATTGAGCAATTCGCGGTAGAGGCCCTCGTTGGTTTCGATGAGGACGAAGGGGATCTCGAGGCGCTGCAGCTGGTCGACGACGGTGCGGCCGACCTGGCCGTAGCCGCAGATGATGAAGTGGTCGTTCAGGCGGTTGACGTTGACTTCGTTGACCATGGTTCTCCAGGCCTCCACGCCGTGACGGCTGAAAATGGTGAGCAGGACGCGCTCGGCGATCCAGATCTGCAGCGCGAAAACTCCCGCGTAGACGAACAGTGAAAAAATCTTGGTGGAACGGTGGACTGCGCTGTATTCGATGGCGTGGGGATGGATCACCCAGAACAGGGCATCAAGCGGGCGCAGGCCCTCGACACGGGTATAGAAGACGACGCACACCCCGAGGAAGCCGGCCAGGACCAGCAGCGGCAGCCATAAGCGCTTTAGAAACACCAGGAAGATGCGTCCCATAGGGTACGGTGAAGGCGGCCCTGCCTTTGGAAAAAGGCGACAAGTATATCAATGGGAGGGGGAAGTGAGCATGAATTATTCCGATGGGGGGTAGTTACGGGGGCTGAAGCCCGGAGTCATTTGCACGGCTGACGCGGCCTTAAGGGGCCGCTCTTCCATCCATACGCTTGCGCGGACCTTGCGTGGCAGCCGTTCGGGGTGAGTGCTCACCCGAACTGAGGGGACGCTCTCTCACGCTGGTGCAGGCTGCAAAGCAAAACGGGCATCCTTGCGGATGCCCGTTGCGGAAGCCTGGGCGGACGAAGGCGTCCGCCGCTGCAAGAGAAAATTCTAAGCCCTGGCGCCGACGGAGGCCGGCTCGCTGGCCGGAATGGATTTGTCTTCGCCGTTGGCTTTTTGCTGCTGGGGCTGGCCGCCCTTGCGGATGTCGATCCCGCCTTTGAAAAATGCGCCATCTTCAATAGAGATGCGGGCGGCGATGACGTCGCCGGTAAGGGAGCCGTCGCTGCGAATATCGACGCGATCGCTGGCGGTGAGATTGCCTCGGACTTTGCCGAGCACGACGATTTCGCGCGCATTGATGTTGGCGGCGACGACGCCGTTCCGTCCAATGGTGACGCGATTGCCGGCGAGATTGATGGAGCCCTCCACGCGGCCGTCGATGTAGAGCGATTCCGAACCGCTCACTTCGCCCTTGATGACGAGCGACTTCCCGATGGTAGCCTGGTCCGCCGTGGTGGTTGCGACCGGCCTGGGAGCGACGGGTTCAGCGGAGGTCATCGCGGGGGCGCTGGGGGTTGGCATAGTCGGGCGCTCCGGGACGGCAGGTTGCGCAGGAGTCTGAGGCTGATTGGTCGGCTTCCACATGGGGATAAAAGTTCCTTTCCTAGTTGGGGATTAGGGGCCACTGGCCGCACTTTCGTGACCAAAGCGAATTGTACTCCCACGTCTCAAAGTGAGCACTGTGGAAATCCTTTATTTTCAGTCCAGAGTAACCCGAGAGTAACTGAATCGATGCCCGTTTCCCGTTTCGGAAAGGCCGGGCGGGTGGGCGGCGCCTGCATCGTTTCTGCCCGGAGCGTGTAACGATTCCCGGAAAAATCGTGGTGACCGTACCCTTCCACAGGGCTGCGGCGTTATCCTTGGAGGGTGAAGAATTATCGAAAACGGAAATTGCTGTGGGGAGTCTAATTGTTTACGATTTCAGCTTTTTAAGACCAGCCTTGGGGATACCTTCGATATTTTGGAGTTAAGACATGTCAGAACCAGCCGTGGTTACCGCAGCAGCGTTGAGGATCGCGCGGCCTGAGCCGGGCGAGTATGCGCCATATTATGGGCGCTATATTTCATTGGTGCCGGGGTCCGACATTCTGGGGACGCTCGATGCCCAGAGGCGGCAGACGATGGTGCTGCTTTGTGGGCGCGACGAGAGTGAGGGAGACTTTCGCTACGCCCCCGACAAGTGGAGCGCGACGGAAGTGCTGGGGCACGTGTGCGACACAGAGCGCATTTTCGCGTATCGCGCGCTGCGGATTGCGCGCGGCGACCGGACGCCGATCGAGGGGTTCGAGCAAGATGACTATGTGAAGCATGGTCCGTTTGCGACGGCGCCGCTGGCGGAGATTATTGAGGACTACATTGCGGTGCGACGAGCGACGCTGACGTTACTGCGAAATCTGGATGAGGCGGCGTGGAAGCGGCGTGGCGTGGCCAACAAGAATGAAGTGAGCGTGCGGGCACTGGCGTACGTCATTGCTGGGCATGAGTTGCATCATCGGCGGATTCTCGAGGAGAAGTATTTCGGGGGCCGGTAGGGAACTTCTTCGCCGTGGATGAACGCGGATTCTCGATCTTTTTCTCGAAGTTATGTCATTCTGAGCGAAGCGAAGAACTTGTCTAGTTTGCCGGTGGCGAGAGGGTGCATAGGTCCTTCGCTTCGCTCAGGATGACAGGGCGTTTTTCCTTCCATCTTCCATGTCACGGGCGCTGACGGAATTGCTTCGCGGTAAGGGCGCGCATGCCGATCCCATGGCGTGTGTGGAAGATATTTCTGCCGAAGTCGCGGCGCGGCAGGTTGCGGGATTTCCTCATTCCGTCGGGCAGCTCGTCTTTCACATTAATTATTGGATGGAGTATGAGCTGCGGCGCATTCGCGGGCAGCGGCCGAAGTATCCGGAGCACAGTGCAGAGAGCTTTCCGCCGGCGCTATCGCCTACGGACGAGCAGGAATGGGATCGGCTCAGGACGCGGATGAGGGAGTTGTTGGGGGAGTTTGCGGCGTTAGCGAAGTCTTCTCCACAGGAGCTGCAGCGTGAAGTCGAGAGCGTGCATGAGGGCGATAAGAATGTCGCGGGCACGCTCGAAAGCGTTCTGTGGCAGATGGTGGCGCACACGAGCTATCACGTGGGGCAGATTGCGATGATCCGGCGAGTACTAGGGGAGTGGCCGCCGCGCGGGGGCGGGGATACGTGGTGAACTTCGGCCCCGGCGGTGCAGGAAACTCCTTTCTAAAGCCGAGTCACGCGGCATGGTGAAAGAGATCCTTCGACTGCGGTTTTGCTTCGCGTTCGCGAAGCAAAATCCTCGCTCAGGATGACAACGTAAATCTGAATTACGCCGAGGCCGTAGGTTATGCTGAGAGCTGATAGCTGACAGCCGACAGCTTCCTTTCTATGCTCTCTGATTCGACCATTCTCAAACACATTGCTAAACAGGCTAAGCATGCTGCGGGGTTTAAGCAGCTGGTGCGCGAACTCGGGCTGCGGGGGGAGGAGCGGCGTGAGCTCGATTCCCTGCTGCAGAAAATGGTGGCGCGCGGGACGCTGATTTCTGTTGATTCCGATCGGTACGCTTTGCCTGCCGCCGCGGCGGATAAGAACCTGATTGCGGGACGGCTGAGCATGCATCGGGATGGATTCGGGTTTGTCATTCCAGACACGAAGTCGCTGACCCCGTCGCTTAAGGCGCGGCTGACGGGCGACATTTTTATCGCCCCGAACCTGATTGGCAATGCCATGCATGGAGATCTGGTGCTGGTCGACATCAGCAATGTGCGGCCGGATGGGCGCGCCGAGGGGCGGATTGTGCGGCCGGTGATGCGGGCGCATCCGACGGTGGTGGGGGTTTTTCATTACGGGAGCCGCGGGGGATATGTGCGGCCGATCGACAGCAAGATTACGCAGGAGATTGTGATTCCGGCGGGGATGGAACGGCCGGAAGCGAGCGATACGGTGGCGTCTCAGCCGCGCGGCCGGAGGCAAGATGCCCCCCGGACAGCCGGCGGGACGCCGGCGCTACAGAAGAGGTCGGTCGATCGCGTGTTGGGCGATGAAGTGGCGCGGCCGACTCAGTGGAACGATTTGGAGGGGCTAGTGGTTGACGTTGAGATTACGGACTGGCCTTCTCCTACTCAGAATCCGCGGGGGCGCGTGGTCGAGATTCTGGGGCGCGAGGATGATTTTGGAGTCGATGTCGAGATTACGATTCGCAAGTTTCATCTGCCACATCACTTTCCGGCGGCAGCCCTGGAGGAAGCGCAGGATGCTCTGGCTATCATTCCGGCGCGGGAACTGGAGCGGCGGCGGGACTTTCGCGGGCTTCCGATTGTGACCATCGACGGCGAGACGGCACGCGACTTTGACGATGCGGTATACGTGCGCATGCTGCCGAACGGAAATTTTGAATTGCAGGTGCATATTGCCGACGTGGCACAGTATGTGACGCCGGGCTCGGCTCTGGACCAGGAAGCGCGGCTGCGCGGAACCAGTGTTTATTTTCCGGACCGCGCGGTGCCCATGCTGCCGCTGGAGCTTTCGACGGACATTTGCAGTTTGCGGCCGCAGGTGGAACGGCTGGTACTGTCCTGCGTGATGGAGATGGATCATCGCGGCGAGATTGTCGGCTACGAGTTGAGTGAGGGCGTGATCCGGTCGGTGGAGCGGATGACGTATACGGCGGTGAACGCGGTTCTGGAGGGCGATGTAGCCGCACGCAAGCGCTATGCGCCGCTGGCCGGGACGTTTGAACTGATGCGCGATCTGGCGCTGATTTTGAATCGCAAGCGCGAGCGGAGGGGATCGATTGACTTCGATCTACCGGAGCCGGTGATCGAGTTTGATGAGTTGGGAATGATGAAGAGCATTGCGCGCTCGGAACGAAATATCGCGCACCGGCTGATTGAAGAGTTCATGCTGTCGGCGAATGAGTGCGTGGCACACGATTTAGAGTCGAGGCACGTGGCGTCGTTGTATCGCATTCACGAGAAGCCGGACGCGAAGCGGGTTTACGACTTCGAGGTGATTGCGGCTACGTTTGGATATTCGTTGGGAGTGGGGCCGCTGCCGGTTCACCGCGTCCAGACGAAGACCGACCGGCGCGCGGCTTATGGAACGGGTAAGCGGGCGCGCGACATCGAAGTGCCGAAGGATGTGCACATCACGCCACGGATGTATCAGAAGCTGACGGAAAAAATTGCGGGCAAGCCGGAGGAGCGGATTCTGAGTTATCTGATGCTGCGGTCGCTGAAGCAGGCGCGGTATTCGGAGGAAAATCTGGGACACTTTGCGCTGGCGGCGACTTCGTATACGCACTTTACGTCGCCGATACGAAGGTATCCGGATTTGATTGTGCATCGGATTTTGAAGGACGTGTTGCGGAAAGATCGGAGTCAACACTCGAGTCAAAATCCCCACCCTGTCGCAAAGAACGCGACAAGGATGGGGCACCCTTCGGATGAGGAACAGGCTTCGCCGTGGTCCAAGCGGAGAACGCGCGCGGGGGCGCCCGCGCCACATGAACTGGGTGGGCCGATTGGGGTTGAGGAACTGCATGAGATTGCGGAGGAGTCGAGCCGGGCGGAGCGGCGGGCTGCCGATGCCGAGCGAGAATTGATTGAGGGGAAGAAAGTGAAGTTCATGCAGGATCGCGTGGGCGAGGATTTCGATGGCCTCATCACGAGCGTGACTAAGTTTGGATTTTTTGTGGAGCTGACCGATTTATTCGTGGAGGGGCTGGTGCCGCTGAATAGTTTGACCGACGACCGGTATACATATCACGAGAATACGCGGGAAATCATCGGGCAGCGGTCGCGGAAGATTTACAGCTTGGGACAGAAGATTCGGGTGTTGGTGGACCGGATTGATCCAGTGGAGAAGAAAATTCAGTTTGCGGTGCTGGAGGAGCCGGTACGGGCGAAGGGCAAAGATAGGAAGCGGAAGAAGCAATCTTAAGAGCTTCTTTGGATGAGCACGACCCTCAGCGGCTAAAGCCGCGCCGAGTTAAGTTCAGAAACCGCAGCGCTGAAGCGCTGCACCACCCAAAAGCCGAATCCGGCAGAGGCGTTGCACCCCGTAAGAAGCCAAGTTTCCTATGACCCCAGGGCTTTCTGAATCTCGGCGGCGATTGCGGCTGTTAGTGATTCCATCTTTTCTTTTGATTCGGCTTCGACCATGACCCTGGCTAAGGCTTCGGTGCCGGAGTAGCGGACGACGACTCGGCCGTTGCCGTTGAGTTCGCGCTCGGCGGTGGCGATTGCTGCTTGCACGGCGGGGATCTGGGTGAAAGGAATTTTTTCACGAACGCGGATGTTTTGAATTTTCTGGGGAAATACTTTTAGATCGCTAACCAAATCCGCAAGGGGCTTGCCGGCACGGACGATGATATCCATGAGGCGCAGCGCGGTGAGCAGGCCGTCGCCGGTGGTGGCGTCGCCGTCGCGGAAGATGATGTGGCCGGACTGTTCGCCGCCGAGCGTGGCGCCGGTCTTGAGCATTTCTTCGAGCACGTACTTGTCACCGACGTTAGCGCGCAGCATACGGATGCCAGAATTTTTCAGGGCGATCTCCAGGCCCATGTTCGACATGGTGGTGGAGACGACGGTGTCGGCCTTTAATTTTCCTTGCGCGTGCAGATCGCGAGCGGCGGCCAGCAGCACTCCGTCGCCGTTAACTACGCGGCCGGCGGCATCGCAAAAAAGAGCGCGGTCGGCGTCGCCGTCGAAGGTTACGCCCAGGTCAAACTTGCTCGCAGATTGCGCCACCATCTTGCCCAGCGTTTCCGGATGCAAGGCGCCGCAGCCTTCGTTGATATTTTTTCCGTCGGGCGAAACATGAATGAAGGTTGCCTGAACGCCCAGGCTGCGAAACAGTTCGGGAGCCTCGGCTGTGGCTGCGCCATTGGCGCAATCTACCAAAACACGCAGCTTGCTCAAGTCGGAGGACACATCTTCGGACAGCGATTTCACGTAGGCGTGGCGCAGATCGGCTTCGCCGGGGAGAGATGGTTTCGGAATCTTGAGCGCAGTGTCGTCGACGGTGGAGGAATTCTGCAGCAGGGTGAAGATTTCTTTTTCAATGGCGAGTTCGCGTTCGTCGGTGAGTTTGAAGCCGTCGCCCGAGAAGACCTTGATGCCGTTGTCGGTCCAGGGATTGTGCGACGCGGAAATCACGACTCCAGCTGCGAGCGCGCGCGAGCGCGCCAGAAACGCTACGCCCGGAGTGGTGATTACGCCGGCGCTGTGGACATCGACGCCGACGGCCGCGAGACCTTCGGCGACGCGGTCGGCGATCCATGCGCTCGATTCCCGCGTGTCCTGACCGATCACGGCTTGAGCCTTGGCCGTGGTACGAATGAGGTCATGGCCCAGGGCGCGGCCGATGAGATAGGTGCTTTGCTTGGTGAGGGGAAATTCTCCTGCGACACCGCGAATCCCGTCAGTCCCGAACAATTGCCGTTGCTGGCTCATAAGAAGAATCGAAGAAGATGTGGACTAGAGATGATAAATGAGGGAGGAAGAAAGCGCTTGCAGCGAAGTAGTCCAGTTGCCGCCCACGCGAGAAGATGGCGGCTCAATGCGAAGAGGCGGTGCCGGCTTTCTGCACTGTAACGGTAACGCGAATGGAGGTCGCCTGGACAACCTGGACGAGCGGGTCGGCGATGTAGACGTTGGTGGTGAAGGCAGCCCTTCCGCGCAATCCCTTCGCGTCGATCAGGTCCGTGGTCGCAGCGTCGATTTTCTCGACGTGATTCCGGGGCCCGGTGATCGTAATGTGAGACGGATCGGCCTCGGCTTTGTATTCGGTCTCGGCAAAGTCGCCTGTGACGCGCGGGTGAATCTCGACTTCACGAGTCGCGCGCGTATCAAAAGTCAGCTGTAGTTGGCTGGGCACGACCTGCACGACAGTGACGTCGCGGGGATGGCGAACTTGCTGCGAGGTCAGATCGTAGGTCCGTTCACCAGATTTAACGTCCGCCAGATCGATTTCGGCATGGATCTCGTTCGCCTGCAAGTGTCGAATAATTTGCTCGGGCCCGCGCACGCGGATCTGCGCGTCAGGAATGAACTCGTTACTGATCTGAAGATGCGGGGGAACATGCTGGAAGACGATAGGGGCTCGGATCGCCACTTCGGCGGGCTGCTCGTCGGGTGCAATTCGCCACCAGAGAAACGCGGCCAGCAACAGGGATAGTACTTTGAGCCAGAAGTTATGGAGGACGTAGCGCTGGAAGAATCCGATCATGACTGCGGCTCCGATTCCGCGGCAGATTCGGACTTTCTTTGCGGCGCGGGATCGCGCAACGGGGAGTCCAGCAGCAATCCGGGTTCATCGTCGTGCGCGATTGGAGTCGGGAGTACGGGAGCCATGTAGCGGCGCAGTTCGCTGCCCAGGCGGTCGCGGAGTTGTTCGACCGTCAAATCGCGTTCGATTTTTCCGCCGATGGCGAGGCTGATTGCTCCGGTCTCTTCGGAACAAATCACGGCGATGGCGTCGGTTTCTTCGGTAATGCCGATGCCAGCGCGATGGCGAGTACCGAGTTGAGTGGAGAGCAGAGGATTCATGGAAAGTGGCAGGAAACAGGCGGCAGCGGCGATGCGGTCTTTTTGAATGATGACAGCTCCGTCGTGCAGTGGGGCGCTGGGACGGAAGATGGTGGCGAGCAGATCGTACGAGAGGCGAGCGTCAAGAGGTACGCCGCTTTCGATGTGCGTACGCAATCCGATTTCACGTTCAATCACGATCAGCGCGCCGGTCTGGTGCTGAGAGAACAGATTCGCGGCCAGCACGATATCGTCGTAAGAATCACTGTCGGCGGAAGAGCCGCCTAGAAATGTCAGACGGCGGCCGAGGTCGGCTAGCATATGCCGGATCTCCGACTGGAAGACCACGATGAGCGCGAACACAAGGTAGGGGAGTACGCGGCTGACCACCCAGTTCAGCGTGGTGAGTTCGCCGATGCGCGCGAAGTAAAAAATAATGGTGACGACGACGAGCCCAACGACCATGGGAGCAGCGCGCGTGCCGCGGATCATGACCAGCACCTGATAGAAGATCAGGGCGACGAGGAGAATGTCGAGCGCGATCCACGCACCCTGCGTCCATGATGTGATGACTGGCATCAATCGAGTCGCGCCTCGTGTATCTCTAGTTCGGTGAGAATCTCAAAGGGTTGAACCCCACCTACTCCGTCTACGGATTGCGGCCCTAAAGTCGTGCCCTTCCACAATCTCTAGCGATTGAGAAACCATTGTAATGCAGTGGGTTTGCAGCCCCGGAAGTCTTACGAACTTTTACATATAGGAACGCTGAGCAATGGAGACGGCTGCCTACTTCTTGGTCACGGACGCGCGAATTTCGCCGTGAGCCAGACGCGCGGAGATGTTGTCGCCGACCTCGACGTTGCGAACATCTTTTAACAGCTTGCCTTCGGAATCGAATACCAGGGCATAGCCGCGCTCGAGAATGGCCAGTGGGGACAGCGACTCGAGGGCAGTCTGGAGGCGCTCGCTGCGCACGCGGTGCTGGAGCAGTACGTTGCGCATAATGGCGACCAGCGCGGCGGTTCCGCTGTCGAGTTCCTTGCGAACGCCGGAAAGAATCAGGCACAGATCGTAGTGGCGGACGGCTGCGGAGATTTTTTCCCACCGGCGGAGCATCTGTTCGAGCAGCTGGCGCTCGGCCAGTTCGAGGCGGTGGGTGAGATCGTCGAGTTTTTGCTGGCGCTGATGAATCAGTTCCATCATGCGGGTGAAAGCACCGTGCTGCGCGAGTTCGGTCAGGGCCTGGCGGCCCATCAGCAGGCGGTAGCGCATGGCGCGGCTGAGGCGTTCGTGCAACGCGGCGGCGTGATCTTCGACTTCCTGACGCGAGCGGATGACCAGTTCGGCCGCCGCCGAGGGCGTGGGAGCGCGCAGGTCGGCGACAAAGTCGATGATGGTGAAATCGGTTTCGTGGCCCACGGCGGAGATTACAGGGATCTCGGATGCGGCGATAGAGCGGGCCAGAGCTTCGTCGTTGAAGGCGGCGAGGTCTTCGGCTGAGCCGCCGCCGCGGGCAACGATAATTACGTCCACATTGTCGTGCTGGTTGAAGTAGCGGACGCCGGCAGCGACCTCGAGTGAAGCGGCGTCGCCCTGTACCTGGGCGGGATAAATCACGACATTCACGGAATGATGGCGGCGCTCGAGCACATTCAGGATGTCGCGGAGAGCCGCGGCCTGCGCCGAGGTGACCACGCCGATGCGCGAGGGAAGGGTTGGGATCGGCTGTTTGCGTTCGGTGGCGAACAGGCCTTCGGATTCGAGTTTGGCTTTGAGTTGCTCGAAGGCCAATTGCAGCGAGCCGGCGCCTTTCGGCTCGATGTGTTCGGCCGAAATTTGTAGCTCGCCGCGGTCTTCGTAGACTGTGACGCGTCCGCGGACCACTACCTGCAGGCCGTCGGCGGGGCGGAAGCGCAGCAGTCGCGCCGACGAACGGAACATCACGACGCGAATCTGCGCGGTTCCTTCTTTGACCGTGCCGTCTTTGAGGGTGAAGTAGAGGTGTCCGGAATCGGGGGCGCGGAAATTGGAGATCTCGCCTTCCACCCAGGCGTCAGAGTATTCGCGCTCGATGTGGGAACGGACCGCGGTGACGAGGTCGCGGACTTTCCAGACCCGGCGTTCGGGCGGGCGGAAGCTAAAGCCCATCTGGTCGGTGAGGGAGGACACGAGGGAAGTGTAACGCAGGACGGGTCTGGGCTGCCGCCAACAAAATCCCCACTTCTCGCGCAAAGTGCGCGCGAGAAATTGGCCACCCGGCTTGCCTGCGCCGCTGATCGCCAGGGGCGAAATCCCCACCCTCCTCGCTGAAAACGCGAGAAGGGTGGGGCACCCTTGACGATATAATCCATCCGCCATGAATCTTGAACAGAAAGTTGCGGAACTGAATAAGCGGAACCGGCTGGCGGAAGACGGCGGGGGCGCGAAGCGGCGCGAGCGGCAGCATAAAGAGGGAAAGATGTCGGCGCGCGAGCGGGTCGAGTTTCTACTGGACGAGGGCACGTTCGAAGAGACTGACAAGCTGGTCACGCATCGCTGCAATGATTTTGGCATGGCCGAGCAGAAAATTTACGGCGATGGATTTATTACGGGCTACGGGCGCATTGAAGGGCGACTGGTGTATGTGTTTGCGCAGGACTTCACCGTGTTTGGCGGGTCGCTCTCGGAGACGAATGCAGCGAAGATCGTGAAGATTATGGACCTGGCGGTGAAGATGGGTGCGCCGGTGATTGGACTGAACGATTCGGGGGGAGCGCGAATTCAGGAAGGTGTGATGTCGCTGGCCGGGTATGCCGATATTTTTTTGCGAAACACTTTGTATAGCGGAGTGGTGCCGCAGATTTCGGCGATCATGGGGCCGTGCGCGGGCGGCGCGGTTTACTCGCCGGCGATTACCGACTTCGTGCTGATGGTGGATAAGACTTCGTACATGTTCATCACCGGGCCCGACGTGATTAAGACGGTGACGCACGAAGAAGTCACCAAGGAGCAGTTGGGCGGCGCCATGACGCACAACGAAACTTCAGGCGTAGCGCACTTTCTGGCGCATGACGATGCGGAATGTTTGTCGATGGTGCGGGAGCTGCTGAGTTTTTTGCCGTCCAACAATCTGGATGAACCTCCACGGAAAGTTTGCAGCGATCCGGTGGACCGGGCCGACTCCGCACTTGACACGATTGTCCCGGCGCAGTCGAACCAGCCGTATGACATTAAAGATGTGATTCATGCGGTCGTCGATGATGCTTACTTTTTCGAGGTGCAGGAACACTACGCGAGGAACATTGTCGTGGGATTTGCGCGGCTGGACGGGCGCAGTGTGGGTGTGGTCGCGAACCAGCCGTCGGTGCTGGCTGGGACGCTAGACATTAATGCGTCGGTGAAGGGGGCGCGTTTTGTGCGCTTCTGCGATTGCTTCAACATTCCACTGGTGACGTTTGAGGATGTGCCGGGATTTCTTCCTGGGACTGCGCAGGAATATGGCGGCATCATCAAACATGGAGCCAAGCTGCTGTATGCGTTCGCGGAGGCGACGGTGCCGAAGGTTACGGTGATCACGCGCAAAGCTTATGGCGGGGCTTATTGCGTGATGGCGTCGAAGCACATTCGGACTGATGTGAATTATGCGTGGCCGACGGCGGAGATTGCGGTTATGGGGCCGGAGGGCGCGGTCGACATCGTCTACAAACGGGAGCTCGATGCGGCGGCGAATCGCGAGCAGGTTCGGCGGGAAAAGATTGAGGAGTTCCGCGACCGGTTCGCCAATCCGTATGCCGTGGCTGATCGCGGGTTTGTGGATGCGGTGATTCAGCCGCGGGAGACGCGGAAGAAGTTGATTCAGGCGCTGGCGATGCTCGAAAACAAGCGGGATAAGAATCCGCCGAAGAAGCATGGGAATATTCCGTTGTAAGAACAGAACCGCAGGGGCTAGAGCCCTGTTTTTGTTTTGGGTGATTTTGCGGCATGGCTCAAGCCAATCTCTTCCACGTGCGAACTCAATGGCACGGCTAAAGCCGTGCGTTTCCACAAACTCAAGGGGGCTCGATGAAAAGGCTGCTCGCGTCGTTCATCTTTTGCTTTCTGACGTTCCCGCTTTTTTCGCAGGATCCGGGTGATTGGCTGTCGAAGTTGCCGCAGGCTAAAGACTATGTGCAGCATCGCGTGTCCAGCTACGACCGCAGCGGCGGGAATGGGGATGCGCGGCAGATCGCGGCGGGGGAGACTCTCACGCTGCTCGACGCCGATGGGCCGGGGGTGGTCAGTCATGTTTGGGTCACGATTGCGAGTGACGATCCCAACCATCTGAAGGCGTTGGTGTTGCGCATGTATTGGGATGGCGAAGCTTCGCCCAGCGTGGAGGCGCCGATTGGCGACTTTTTTGGGCTGGGGTTGGGAGACTATCACTTGTACCAGTCGCTGCCGTTGTCGG
>Ga0210389_10001390_pt1 | contig 19609 bp, 8 predicted proteins | sample IncBWH28OmetaG_FD_160127 | JGI IMG/M metagenome (GOLD analysis project Ga0210389, IMG submission 160127) | Forest soil microbial communities from Barre Woods Harvard Forest LTER site, Petersham, Massachusetts, United States - Inc-BW-H-28-O ...
CAGGAGCTAACCCTGATCCCGGTAGACCTCATCACCAAAGAAAATGTCGACCAGTACAAAGGCTGGACCAAGTAGGAGCGAGCGGCCGATTCTGGAAGTTCGCCAGATTTGCAAAAGCTTCCCTGGCGTCCGCGTTCTCAAGAGCGTTAATCTTAGTATCTGGCCCGGAGAAGTGCACGCCTTCATGGGCGAGAACGGCGCCGGGAAGAGCACGCTGATGAAGATTCTGGCAGGGGCCTATCGTCCGGACTCGGGTGAAATTGTCCTGGATGGTAAACCCGTCCAGTTCCGCACGCCGCAAGAAGCGCGTTTAGCGGGGATCGGCATCATCTACCAGGAACTGACGGTAGCACCGAACCTGACGGTGAGCGGCAACGTCTTTCTGGGCGCGGAGCTCAAACGTCTTGGGTTCATGAAAGATACGGCCGAAATGGATCGGAAGACCCAGCAGGTGTTGGACCGGCTCGGTGCCAGATTCAAAGCCACCCAGCGCGCGGCGCATCTGGCGGTGGCCGAACAGCAGCAGGTGGAAATAGCGCGCGCGCTGTTCTACAAGAGTCGGGTACTGGTGATGGACGAACCGACGGCGGCTCTCTCCGATCGCGAAACGGATCGGTTGTTTGAGGTGGTCCGGCAGCTTCGTTCCGAAGGCATGGCCATCATCTACATCAGCCACCGGATGGCCGAAGTCTACGAACTGGCCGACAGGCTCTCGGTCCTGCGCGACGGAGAATATGTCGGCGAGCTGAAACGGGCGGAATTTTCGGCGGACAAAGTGATTGAAATGATGGTTGGACGGCGCCTGGAGGATTTCTACGAGCACGCCAAGCATGCGGCCGGACGGGTCGTTCTGGAAGTGAAAAACATGTCCGATGGCAAGCGAGTGAAGGGGGCCAACTTCCAGCTCCGGCAGGGGGAGGTGCTTGGGTTAGCGGGGTTGGTTGGGGCAGGAAGAACCGAACTCGCACGTTTGATCTTTGGGGCTGACAAACGCAAATCGGGTGAGGTTTATCTGGATGGGAAAAAGCTCCAGATCAACCAGCCGAAAGATGCCATCCGCGCCGGGATCGGCTATGTGCCTGAAGACCGCAAGCTGCAGGGTGTTTTCCTGCAAATGTCTTCGGGAGAAAACATTACCTTGAACATCTTGGGCCGGTGCGCGAAAGCCGGTGTGCTCGATTTCAAAAAGTTGACCGAGCGCGGGAACGCAGAAGTGAAGGCGATGCGGGTCAGGACCGCGTCGCTGAAGCAGAAAGCCGGAGGGCTGTCCGGCGGTAATCAACAGAAGCTCCTGTTAGCCCGCTGGCTGGAAATAAATCCGAAGGTCCTGATTCTGGACGAACCAACGCGCGGAGTCGATGTCGGCGCCAAAGCTGAGATCTACGCCTTGATCCAGCAATTGCTGGAGAAAGGGATGGCCGTTCTTTTCATCTCCAGCGAACTGCCGGAAATCGTGGGCGTTTGCGATCGCGTATTAGTCATGCGGGAAGGAGAAATCACCGGCGAGGTGGGTGGTGAGACCGGGATCGAGATTACTCAACAGAACATTATGAAGTTTGCGACCGATGTCACACGGAGTGCATCCACCAATGGCAACTGAAGCTGCGACAGAGACATCCGCCTTAGCGGCGGCCAGGCGGAAAGAGATGACCCGATCGACCATCGAGTTGGCCGGGATGCTTCCGGTCCTCATCGTGATCTGTATTCTCTTTTCGGTTCTGACTCCGAATTTTCTCCACGAGAATAATATCGTCAACGTCGTCCGCCAGGCGTCCATCAACATCGTGCTGGCTGCCGGGATGACGTTTGTTATCCTGACGGGAGGCATCGATCTGGCGGTCGGATCGGTGCTCGGATTTACCGCCGTGATCGCGGTGGCCGTCTCATTGATCCCCGGCTTAGGCTGGGCGGCCGTGCCGGCGGCGCTGTTTGCCGGGTTGCTGATTGGAGTGCTGACCGGTGCGACGGTCGCCTATATCGGACTGCCTCCATTCATTGTCACCCTGGGAACGTATACGGCGATCCGCGGGGCGGCCTATCTCGCAGCCGGCGGGACCACCGTCATTAACAGCAAGATCGGCTTTGCCTGGATCGGCAATGGTTACCTCGGACCGGTTCCCTGGCTGGTCGTGATCGCTCTCTTAATCATCGCACTGAGCGCATTTATTCTTCACAGAACAATTTTGGGAGTGCACATCTACGCGGTCGGAGGCAATGCGCAGGCGGCCCGATTGACCGGTATTCCCGTACCGTTTGTCCTGATTTTTGCCTATGGCGTCAGCGGACTTCTGTCGGGACTGGGTGGTGTCATGAGCGCGAGCCGTCTGTACAGCGCTCAAGGCCAATTAGGCATCGGCTACGAGTTGGATGCCATCGCCGCGGTGATCCTGGGCGGCACCAGTTTCGTCGGCGGAATTGGAACTGTCTTTGGAACGTTGATCGGAGCTCTGATCATCGCGGTGCTGAATAACGGACTGACATTAATGAACGTCTCCTTTTACTGGCAATTGGTTATCAAGGGCGCGGTGATTATCCTGGCCGTGATGCTGGACAAATTGCGTACCCGCGGTCAAGCCGGATAGGGACCACAAAAACAGATGAGGAGCGTAGGACCTCGACGATATCTATCAGGCCTGGGATCGCTGATCGGTGCAGCCGAGAGACTCAGAAAGAACTTTATGCCAACCCTTATGCTCAGTAGTCGCAGCTGCGCCTGAGGACTTTGTTGCCACGCACTCACTTTTCGCATTTTCTGCCTGACTCGCACTTCGGAATTGGTTTTGATAACTGAAAGGGATTAATGCTTGGCGCAAGACCCCCGGAGCAGTCGGACGACAGTCGATTGAGCAGCGCAGGCGCAGGGCGAAGACAACGGTCGGGCGGAAAATGAGCCCGGCGAGACGATCACCACAAAACACCACCAGCAAGCTATGAACTTAAAGACCCCAACGGAAAAAACACTCGCCATCATCATGGGCGGCGGTGCCGGCACTCGGCTGTTTCCCTTAACTAAAGAACGTGCCAAACCCGCAGTGCCGCTGGGCGGCAAATACCGTCTCGTGGACATCCCGATCAGCAACTGTCTCAATAGCGGTTTTCGCCAAGTTTACGTGCTGACCCAATTCAACAGCGAGTCATTGCACCGTCACATCACGGCCAGCTACAAGTTCGACAATTTTACCAAGAGTTTCGTGGAAATACTGGCCGCCCAGCAAACTCCCGAAGGTGCCCGCTGGTACCAAGGGACGGCGGACGCGGTGCGCCAGAATCTTCGTTACTTTCTCGAGCGTCCCTACGAGTACTACCTGATCTTGAGCGGCGATCAACTCTACCGCATGGACTACGGCGACCTGCTCCAAGCTCATCTGCAAACGGGCGCCGATGTGACGCTGGGCACTACGCCGGTCGACCGCGCGGCAGCTTCCGGGTTTGGCATCATGCACAGCGATGCGAACCGACGAATATTCCGATTCGAGGAAAAGCCCAAGGATCCCAAGCTCCTCGAGGAACTGCGTATTCCGCCCGACCTGCTGACGGATCTGGGCCGACCGGCTGACTCAGAACTTTACCAGGGCTCGATGGGTATCTACGTATTCAATCGCAAAACCCTGATCGACTCGCTCGACAACAGTTACGACGATTTCGGCAAGCACATCATTCCGGCCTCCCTCAATAAATACAAAGTTTTCGCCTATATTTTCCAGGGATACTGGGAAGATATCGGAACCGTGCGGGCTTTCTTTGAAGCGAACCTCGCCCTGGCTGAGACGGTTCCGCCGTACAACTTTTTTGATCATCTCAACCCTATTTACACGCATGCGCGATTTTTGCCCGCCAGCAAGATTAATGGCGCACAGATCAATAAGGCGATCATCGGTGACGGTTGCATCATTACTCATGCGAATATCGACCGCGCGGTGATCGGCATTCGCAGCGTGATCGAAACGGGTACCACGATCCGTAATTCGTTCCTGATGGGCGCGGATTATTATCACGATGAAGATCCCCAACCCGTTCCGAACCGTCCTCGGCTCGGAATCGGAGCGCGTTGCGTCATTGAGGGTGCTATTATTGATAAAAACGCTCACATCGGCGACGACGTGACGATTTCGCCGGCAGGGAAACCTGAAAATGCGGATGGCGACAATTATTTCATTCGCGACGGAGTGGTGGTGGTCCCGAAAGGCGCCGTCATTCCTTCGGGAACTAAGATTTGAAATAATTCGCGTTCCGAACCCTTTTTTGGATTGCAGGCTTAGTCGATGGTTCCCGGTAGATTGACCCGAACTACAATCATTTTCACTCTTCTTCCCGATGAGCACACATCCCAATGCAGGCAAACCCGCCCCGAAAGATCTTCTAATCGACGTCAGCCGCCTCGAAGCTGCGTTTTACGAAGATAAACCCGATCCCTCGGATCCGAATCAGCTCGTCAGCTTCGGCACGAGCGGACATCGCGGCACCAGCTCGAACGCCACGTTTACCGAGGCCCATATCCTTGCCATTACTCAGGCCATCTGCGAATACCGGCGTAACCAGGGTATCACTGGCCCGCTGTTTATGGGCAAAGACACTCACGCGCTTTCCCGCCCCGCGGAGCGCGTCGCGTTAGAGGTTCTGGCCGCCAACGGGATAGAAACATTTATCCAACGCGATGACGGTTTCACACCGACACCGGTCATTTCGCATTCCATCCTTGGATACAATAAGGGACGCTCGGAAGGACTTGGAGACGGCATCGTCGTCACCCCATCACACAACCCGCCAACCGATGGCGGATTCAAATACAATCCGCCGAACGGTGGACCGGCCGACACCGACGTCACCGATTGGATCCAAAACCGCGCGAACGAGCTGCTGCGCGGCGGTAACAAAGGTGTTCAGCGCATTGATTACGACGCTGCCCTCAAGGCCTCGACGACGCACTCGGAGAATTTTGTCACTGCCTACGTCGAGGACCTGGCTAATGTGATCGACCTGGAAGCTATCCGCTCGGCGGGTGTGAAGATCGGTGTCGATCCGCTTGGCGGCGCAGCCGTGGCATATTGGCAACCGGTGGTAGAACGCTACGGCATCGATATCACCGTGGTGAACCCGAACGTCGATCCGACCTTTTCGTTCATGACGGTCGATCACGATGGAAAAATCCGGATGGATTGCTCGAGCCCCTGGGCGATGGCAGGGCTCGTCAAGCTCAAGGACCGTTTCGACATCGCATTCGGCAACGATCCGGATGCTGACCGGCACGGTATTGTCACGCCCTCTTCGGGTCTATTGAATCCGAATCACTACCTTGCGGTCGCGATTCGCTATCTCCTCACGAACCGTCCACAATGGCCACTTACGGCGGTGGTTGGCAAAACGCTCGTCAGCAGCTGCCTGATTGATCGTGTCGTTGCCAGCCTCGAACGCATCCTGTGGGAGGTGCCGGTAGGATTCAAATGGTTTACGCCTGGCCTGTTCGATGGCTCCTGTTGTTTCGGCGGTGAGGAAAGCGCCGGGGCAAGTTTTCTGAAACGCGACGGCTCGGTTTGGAGCACGGACAAAGACGGCCTTATCCTTGGCCTGCTGGCCGCGGAAATTACCGCGCGCACCGGGAAGGATCCTGGTGAGCATTACAAAGAACTAACAGCCAAGTTCGGCACGCCCTACTACACCCGTATCGACGCTCCAGCCACGCCCGAACAAAAGAATTCGCTCAAGAAACTCTCACCGGAAGCCGTCACTGCCACCGAACTCGCCGGCGAAGCGATCACGGCGAAGCTAACCCGTGCGCCAGGCAACAATGCATCGATCGGCGGCTTGAAGGTTGTCTCGGTGAGCGGTTGGTTTGCCGCTCGCCCGTCCGGGACAGAGAATATCTATAAGCTTTACGCGGAAAGCCTCCAAAGCGCTGAACACCTCACCGCCATCGTGGATCAGGCTCAAGAAATCGTTCTTCGTTCTCTCGGCGGGAAGTGATTGGCAGGATATTCAGGAGCCAGAAGTCAGGATTCAGGATTCAGGAGCGCGGTAGCGGTGTGTCCCGGAGGGACGACCAGAAAGTAGGCCGGCGATTTCGAAAATACGCATTGTTCCCCTCTCCTCACCCCCTACCGAAGCTCTGTCAGCAACTCCTGTCCTTGACGCTTGGTCTCGGAATCGTCTTTTTCGGTTTCCCTCATCGCCAAGCCCTTGGTGATGAAACTACGGGCGGCGTCGGTTCGTCCCATGCGCGCGTAGACTCGTCCCAACTCGACGTAGTGCATGAGTCGATTGGGATTGAGTTCGATCGCTTTCTCGAAGCACTGAGCTGCTTCTTCGTACGTACATTCCGGAAGCTTGCCGTAGGCGAATTGTGCCATCGCCCGCTCGAACGCGCTCACCTCAGCAATCGCCAGGTACCAGCGGCCCAACACGTGCCAGCCCAAATCGCTGCTCGGATCGAGTTTGATCACCTTATCGGCAGCGCCCTTAATGATACGTGAGGCCTCGAACCTGTCCCTGCTGCTTTCAAGAGGCGCAAGTTTTCCATAGCTGATCGCTACGGCGAGTTGGGCCTCCGGGTCATTCGGGTCAAGAGTCACGGCACGTTTCGCGTAATCCGCCGCGGTGCTACCGAGGCTAAGCTTCTGCTCCGGCTTCGCGGCGTCGCTCATCAGATGGCGGTATTCGCGCGAAATTCGCACCAGGAGGCGCACGTTGTTCGGTTCGAGCTTTTCCGCGGGAAGATAAAATTTGAGAGACTCGGCCGCTTGCAATCTTGCATAAGAGACGTCGCCCTTGGCAATGAGTTCGTCCGCAGGGCCGGCGTGGAGCGCTGCAGGCGCCAGGAACAACGCCACGATTCCTGGAAACACTTTGAAGAAAGGAGGATTCATGACATTACGAAACGCTCGGGGAAACGCGCCGACCGCAACGTCATTCTAGCGCCGCATTTTCGCATCGGCAACTCGAAACCGGCGCGGCACGGGCATCCAGGCTTATTGCGCGGCCGCGGATTTCGGTGCATTGACCCCTCGATCAAGTTGCGGACGCTCGGCCTCGATCAAGCGTCCTACATTGAGCAGCGCCGCTTCGCTCATCCGGGGTCCGACAAGCTGCAGGCTGGTGACCGGAACGTGCTTATCGTGTATTGGGATGGGGATAGCCAGGGCAGGATTTCCAGCTAAATTCACTGCGACGGTGTTCTGCAGAATCAACACTCGCGCTTCCAAAAGGGCCATTTTCCCGATGAATGGAATCGTTGGGGGCAACCCTTGAAGTGTTGGCAGAGCAATGAAGTCGACTTTCTCGAAAATCTTGTCGAGCGCGTGTTGCCATGACGCTCGCCTGCGGAGGGCGTCGCGGTACTTGGCGGGATATAAAACTCTCCCCAACACAATCGCCGCCATCGTCCTGAACCGTACTCCCACCTTGTTGCTATATTTTCGATCACTGATCCAGGCGCCAGCCGCCGCCACCGTATTTCCGTCCGTCTTGGCTAGATCCCACTTCTTCTTGAAACTCTGGTCGAGGGTGACGACTTGAAATCGTCCTTGGGCAAGCGCGTTATCGACCGCCTTGTCGATCCTGGAGTCCGTGCCGCTCAGGTAAAGTCGTCCGATCCTGATTTTTCTGGCCGAAGGTTGAGCGGCAACCGCTCCTTGATAACGTGCCGCGAACCCGTTCTGCAAAAGATCCATTCCTTGCACCACGTGAGCCACGTCTTTCCCCATCGGCCCGACGGTATCCAGATGCTTCGGCTCAATCGGGAAGACACCCTTGATGGAAATGAGGCCAAAAGTCGTCTTCAAACCAACCACGCCGCAGCAAGCCGCGGGGACGCGGATCGAACCCGCGGTATCCGTTCCAAAGGCGACGTCGGCGCTACCATCCGCGACCGCCACCGCTGAACCGCTGGAAGAACCTCCCGGGATGAACTTGTGCCAGTTGCTGAATGGGTTTTTCGGAGTTCCGTAGTATTCGTTCAGGCCGGAAGGCGCTACTGCAAATTCACTGAGGTTTGTCTTTCCCACGATCCGGACATTTCGTTGGCGTGCGATAGCGAGGCACTCGGCATCGGTTGAAGCCGGCGGGCTGGTCTCGGCAACATATTGGGAGCCGGCGGAGGTAACGACTCCCTTCATATCGATGTTATCTTTCACTGCAAGCCTCAACCGATTATCGGTGCCCGGGGCGCGCCAGTAACGAATGTACGCGTGGTCGTGCGAGCTACCTTGCGGACGTCTCGGCAGATTGGAGCAGCCGTCGAGATAACATGTCAATAAAAGGGCTGTCAGCGTCCATTGTGCGATGGCGTAGCGGTGTTTTTTCATTTGTTGATTCTCTTTTCGGAAGGCGGCACGAACCCTTGAAATGTCGGCAATTCTGCCAGATTGCCGCTGATAAACAGGTGATGCCAGAGCTGGGTTGCCACCACCGCCGTTAAACCCATCTCAACAGAAAGGCGCGGCAGGGAGCCGACGCGCATCCGGCGAAAAGCCCGCCGCCAGTGATGCACCGCCGCAACGTCGAAATAGCCGCTGCGCCGCAGCGATTCTTCGCTCAAGAGCTGAGCGACGAACGGCGGTTCCGGTTCAATATGGAAACTGTCCAGAGGAGCGCGGAAGATCACCTTGCGGCGCCGGTAGACGGACGGAGGGAGCCAGCGTTCGGCGAGGAGGCGCAGCAGGTGTTTGTCCCGAAACCCACGGAGCTTCCAGCGTGGGTGCAGGCCCGCCAAAAAATCGAACACCTCTTCATCGAGAAAAGGGTAACGCACCTCCACAGAGGAGTGCATCGAGACACGATCGCCTTTGGCCTGAAGCAGGTGTCCAGCCAGAGTGACGCGTGCCGCGACCCAGATGCCTCGATTCAGCGGATGCCAGCGTTTGGCCCGCTCGAGAGGAATTTGCAAATCGTTCCAGGGATTGAATTTCTCCAGCACTTCACGCATCGGCGCGGCATAGAACCGAAGCTTGGAGAGCCCAAGTAGCCCGTAAGCATCTATCCAGGCGTTGGGACCGCCGATGGATTCCTCCACGCCACGGCGAAATTTGCCAGGATATTGTGGCACGCGGCTGAGCCGAAGATAAGCCCGGCGTGCGATATCACTGAGAGGCAGTCCGGGCACCAGATCCAGGAAGCTCAGCACTTTGGCCCCTTTGTACCAAGGATACCCGATCAACCACTCGTCCGCCCCTTCCCCAGTGAGGACCACTTTCTGACCGCAAGCATGAACGCGTTGCGCGAGCTGCAGCAAAGCCGCGCAGGATGTATCGATTACCGGCGCCTCTGCGACTTCGATGAGCTGGGGATAGGTATTCAGCGCGTCATCTGTGCCGAACTCCTGGACGATGGGCGCCTTCGTGCCGATGTGCTGTGCCACCAGGTTGGCCGCACTGAGTTCGTCGAGTTCGGGAGCGTCAACGCGGATGGTGTAGGTGTTTATTGCGGGACCTTTCAGATGACAAGCGAGAGCCGCAATCATGCTCGAATCCACGCCACCGGACAAGTAGGCGCCCACCGGCACATCAGCTCGCAGTCGCTCTTCCACAGCCTGCAGCATGATCTGCTCGAAGCGATCCACCAAGGCGCGCGGGTCTCCTCCGCGGTTCTCGTCGCCACGGTCCGGGAAATCCATCTCCCAATACGCGCGTTCGCTGATGGCAGGCGCCGCGCCGTGATCACTCCCCGGGATGACTTGCAGATAGCGCCCGGCTGGCAGGAGCTGGATGCCTTCGAAGCACGTTATCGGTCCCGGCAGGGCGGAAAACGTAAAAATGTGGTCGATGCCGCGCAGGTCGGGCCGGGCCGGCACCATGCCGGAAGCGAGCAAGGCTTTGATTTCTGAGGCGAACAAAAGCCATTCGCCCTGGCGCGTCCAGTAGAGTGGGCAGATGCCGAAGCGATCGCGTCCTAACACCAAACGATGACGGCGCTCGTCATACAACGCCAAGGCAAACTGACCGCGCAGGCGCTCGAACATGCCTTCCTGATCATCCTCCCAAAGGTGCGGGATAATTTCGGTATCGCAATGCGTGACCAAGCGGTGCCCGCGCGCTTCTAGCTCTGCGCGTTTCTCAGGAAAGTCGAAGAACTCTCCATTGAAGACCACAGACACGCTTCGGTCTTCATTTGCGACCGGCTGCTGCCCATCGGCCAAACCGACAATACTGAGCCGCCTCGACCCCAATGCCAAGCCAGGACGCCGAAAGTAGCCCTCCTCGTCAGGACCGCGGTGAAATATCGCCTGCGTCATCCTCCGAATGATGCCGTCCTCTATCGATCGGTTACCGGCTAGATCCATAATACCCGCGATGCCGCACATATGAGTCAGCCTTTAGTCCAGAGTTTGCCCACTAAACAACTCTTATTTCGACCAGTTTTTGCGTTCCCCCGAAGAGATGCCGGGAACCAAGAAAGGAGAGACGAGGCACAGGGTAGAACATTATTTTTCTGCGTTAAAATCCCGCATCTATCCAGTCCCTTGCGTTGCCGAATGTTCAACTCATGGCCAAAAGGCAGCACAAAATTGGCTTAAACCCGCACAAAATTGACTTGTCATGATCGATATTTACCCTTATGAGCCTCCGCTCACTTATGGCGGCTCTCACTTCTCTGCTCAAGGATCGTATCGCAATCATTGGTGTCGGCTGCCGCTTCCCTGGTGGGGTGAATGACACGGAGTCGTTTTGGAAGTTACTCGTGGAGGGCCGCGAGGCGGTAAGCGAAGTGCCGCCCGACCGTTGGAACGTCGAGCGATTTTTCGATGCGGAGCCAGGTCTGCCGGGTAAGTCGATCGCTCGGCGCGGTGGGTTTTTGGAGAGAATCGATCAGTTTGACCCTCAATTTTTCGGCATCTCGCCACGAGAAGCGCCCTACGTGGATCCGCAGCACCGGCTCATTCTGGAGACCGCCTGGGAAGCGATCGAGGACGCGGGTTTCGTGCTCGATCTTGAGGGGGGAACTGACCTCGGAGTGTTCGTCGGAATATCGCACAATGAGTACCAGGGGATTCAGGGCACCCCGTGGGAGCATTCCGGCATCGGTCCGCACTCGCCCACTGGCTGCGCGCACAGTATTGCCGCTAACCGTATCTCCTACTGTTTCAACCTGCGTGGACCAAGCATCGCGATGGATACTGCATGTTCGTCCGCGCTAACGGCGGTTCATGCGGCTTGTGAACACATTCGCGCTGGACGCGGTGACGCGGCGCTGGCGGGCGGCGTCACGGTGATTATTACGCCCGGCGGGTTCATCGGCTTTTCGCAGGCCTCGATGCTCTCTCCAGAGGGCCGGTGCAGGGCATTCGACGCGTCGGCCAACGGCTTCGTCCGCGGGGAAGGAGCGGGCATGGTGCTCCTGAAGCGGCTCTCCCAGGCGCTCGCGGACGGCGATCCAATCCACGGGGTGATTATCGGCACTGCGCTTAACCAGGATGGCCATACTAACGGGATCTCCCTTCCCAGTTCGGAGGCTCAGGCCCGACTGGTGCGCGATGCATGCGCCGACGCGGGCGTTGATCCGTCTCAGATCGGATTCGTGGAAGCCCACGGTACCGGCACTGCGGTCGGCGATCCTATCGAGGCTCACGCGCTCGCGCAAGCCCTTTGCGAAGAACGCCCGGCGGAAGCACCGCTGCTTATCGGGTCCGTGAAGACCAACCTCGGTCACCTGGAAACCGCGGCCGGCGTCGCCGGTCTGGTCAAGGCGCTGCTGGTATTAAAGCACGGGCGCATACCAGCCAGCTTGCACTTCGAAACACCCAATCCAAACATCGATTTTGCTGCGCTGAAACTCCGCGTGCCGACGGTGCTGGAACCCTTTCCAGCGTCGAACGGCGCGCGCATGGTGGGCGTTAATTCCTTTGGCTTTGGCGGCGCCAACGCACATGTCCTTCTGATGGAGGCGCCAGCGCGTACCCAGCCAGAGCACGTCGGAATTCACTCTGACCGCGCGTGGCCATTGGTGCTCTCGGCCCGATCCGAGGAAGCTCTGCGCTCTTCGGCGTCACGCCTGAGCGCGTGGTTGAATGAGCGGTCAAATGCGAACGGCAACTCGCCGGTCCTGCCTGATCTGGCTTATACCATGGGCGCCAGGCGCAATCACCATTCGTACCGGCTGACGCTGGTGGCGCGGTCGATCGAAGAAGTGAGCCGGGAGTTTAATGGTTACGCGGCAGGCCAGCAAGACTGTAAAGCGCGCATGACCTTCGCCCCACGCCAAACGCGGCCGCCACGGATCGCTTTCGTGATGAACGGGCAGGGTCCGCAGTGGTGGGGTATGGGCCGGGAACTTATTCGGTACGAGCCCGTTTTCCGCCAAGCCATCGAGCGCTGCGATGCCATGATGCGCCAGTGGGCGCGGTTTTCGCTGATCGAGGAGCTTGGCCGGGCAGAAGAAGGCACGCAAATGCATCGGACAGAAATTGCACAGCCCGCCATTTTCGCCATGCAAGTGGCACTGGCGGAACTCTGGAATTTCTGGGGCGTGAAACCGGCTGCAGTCGTTGGCCATAGCGTCGGCGAAGTGGCGGCGGCGTGCGTGGCAGGAGTATTAAGCCTGGAAGAGGCAGCCCGCGTGATCGTACTTCGCGCCCGATTCATGGACGATTGCGCAAGAGGTGAAGGAACGATGCTCGCGATCGGGCTCGATGAGGAGGCAACGCGAGCCTTGATTGCCCGACATGACCGGACGGTGACAATCGCGGCATTCAATGGACCTCGTTCACTGACAATTGCAGGATCCAGGCTTTCGCTCGAGGCGATGGCCGCGGAACTGGAACTGGATGGAGTTTTCGCACGGTTCGTTCAGGTCGACCATCCATTCCATCATCCTTTGATGCGCCCCGCTTCCGAAGCCTTGGAAGAAGCATTGGAAGATCTCAATCCTCAGACGGAGACAATTCCTTTTTTCAGCACAGTGACCGGCAGGCAGTGCCCCGGGGAAGCATGCAACGCAGCTCACTGGGGGAGAAGCGTGAGGCAACCCGTGCAGTTTGCGCTTGCTGTCAATGCCTTGATTGACGAGGACATCGACGTGTGGCTGGAAATCGGTGCGCAACCCGCGCTGGTTCATGCGATTCAGGAATGCCTTGCCGCGCGCACCGGCAAGGCACCAGTCATGTCTTCTGCACGACGCGAACGCGAACACGAATCCGTACTCGAGACGGCGATGAACCTGCACCGTTCGGGTGTCGAGCTAAAATTCGGGGAAATGACGCCGTCTCGCCGTCTGCTCTCCCTGCCGACCTACGCGTGGGATAAGAGCCGCTGGTGGAATGAGTCGAGCGATTGGCGCGAGAGCCGCCTGGGGTCGGGTGGCCGCGGATTGCTCGATGTCCGACTGCCCCGGGCGACGCCGACGTGGATCGCGCGGCTCGATGGCCGGCAAATGGTTTTCCTGAAGGATCACAAGGTCGAGAATTTAGTGGTGTTTCCAGCGTCCGCCTTTGTGGAAATGGTGCTGGAAGCGGGCGTGCAGTTGTTCAGCGGACGGCCTTTTGTTGTCGAGGACTTTCAAATTCGCAAGCCGCTCATCCTGCCGGATCCGGCTTCGGGCCTGGACTTAGAGCTGTCCTATGACCCGGAGGAGCGCACGTTTTCGATCCAGAGCAAGTTTCATTCAGGCGCTTCTTGGTCGATGCATGTCGTGGGATCCATGCGTGGAGAGCGCACCGAGGCGGGCTTCGCCTCTTCGGCCTGGAAGCGCAAGAAAGCGGCCGGGACTGAACCGGTCGAGGTGCAGGACTTCTACCGCCATATGAGTGAGATGGGGCTTCAGTACGGCGACGAGTTCCGGCCCATCCGCGAGCTGTCGGCCGGTAAGGGCGAATCCGCGGGCAGAGTGTCGTTGTCCGACGCGATTATAAATCGCGCGAATGAGTATTCGCTCCATCCCGTTCTGTTCGACGGAGCGCTGCAAATCTTTTCTGCGGGGGCTGCGACACTTGAAAATCACCAGACTCGGCTAAGGCTACCGGTGCGATTCGCCAAAATTCTCTTTCTACGTTCGCCGGGAGCCTCCAGCCTCGTCCGTGCCGCCGTGCAGCAGTGCAATAACGAGTGCGTGGAGGGCAGGCTTGAAATGTATGACGGCGGGGGTAAACCCTGTGTGCTGATCGATGGTTTCCGTGCGGTGAACGTCTCCGGGGCGCGCCTATCTGGCGCGCCGGGAGGAAGCCGCAATGTTCTTTATCATCTCGCCTGGGAACGAACGCCTGCTGGGCGCCCACCGTCTCAAGAGCCAATCTCATTGGATCGCCTGCGGCAGGCGGCTCAAGATGCACTCGATCAGGTGATCGCCACGCGAGGCCGAGACGAGCTTCAAAATGCCATGGCAGCCGGAGACGAGCTCGCGGCGGCACAGCTCGCTCGTGGTTTGCGGGAAATGGCGACACTAGCGGGAGCGAACGGAAGATTCACGGCCGATTCCCTGCGGGTGACAGAACCGATGCGAGCGGTATTCGAGCGTCTGATCGCCAGCCTGGCGAAACGCGGCTGGCTCGCAAAGGAGGGTGACGACTATCGGCCGACACCCTCTTTTGCGAGCGCGGCGGATTCTGCGCGAGAATTCCTGCGCTCATTTATATCGAGTCATTCGGGGCATCTGTCTGAGGCCCTGCTCTGCGCCGCGAATTGCGCCGAACTCGGTCCCATCCTGCGCGGTGAGAAGGACGCCGTGCAGGTGCTGTTCGCCGGGAGTTCAGCGGAGTTATTGGAGCAGTTCTACGGGGAGGGCCTCTACACGAGTCACTGGTTGGCGGCTATTGCCGCGGCCGTGCAGGAAGCCGCCCGGCATCTGCCAGAGGGCCGAGGACTGCGAATCCTCGAAGTCGGGGCGGGTACCGGTGGCTTGACGTCGCACGTACTGCCGCTCATCGAGCGCGATTTGCATTCCTACATCTTTAGTGATGTCTCCGCGGTATTTTTCAACGGCGCCATGCAGAAGCTGGCTGGGTTTCCTGGAGTGGAATACAAAGTTCTTGACCTCGAGAAGCCAGGCACGGAGCAAGGTTTCGAAGCCGGCGCGTTTGATTTCATCATCGGTACCAACGTGCTTCATGCGGTGCGCGATTTGCGCGCCACGTTGAGGCATCTTCACGAATTGCTTGCACCAGGCGGGAACCTGGTTTTCATGGACGTCGCGATTCCGCAACTGTGGACGGAGACGGTCTTTGGTCTCATGACCGGCTGGTGGCGCTTTACGGATCGCGATCTGCGCCCATTCCATCCGTTGTTAGCGCGCTCCCAGTGGGAGGTCGTCTTGCGGGAAACGGGGTTCGACGAGACCGCATCACTGCCGGGACTGCTTGGTCCGGAAGGCGAAGGCCAGATTGGTCTCCTCGCGCGTAAGTCGTGGCGCGACTCAACCGCCGCTGCGTCTCCCGCTCCGGAGTCACTCTTGGAGTTGCCGGCTGAGAAATCGTGGCTCATTTTCGCGGACGCTTCCGGTCTCGGCGACAAGTTGGCTGCACGGCTGCAGACAATGGGCGTCCGTTGCCGTGTCGCACACCGGGGCGACCATTATGGACTGGCTGGGACAGACGCATTCACCCTGCGTGCAGAGGTACGCGAGGATTGGCAAATGCTCTTGGACGCATCCGCGTATGACGCCCCACCGGAACGTTTTGTTTACTTGTGGAGTTTGGATGCGCCACGACCGGACGTCGAAGGAGACTCTGTGCTGATGGGCACCGACGCCTTGCTCCATCTGATCCAGGCGGTTGAAGGCAACAAATACCCGGCAAAGCTGCGCATCGATTTGGTGACGCGCGGAGTGCAGCCGCCGGGACGCGCGCTGGATGCGGTCGCGGTTGCGCAAGCACCTCTCGTCGGGCTGCTGCGCGTCATCCAGAACGAGTGCCCAAACTTCTCGGGACGCGCGATTGACCTGCCGCCCGAGGCGTCGGCATCTGATCAGTCGTTGCTCTGGAGTGAGCTTCTGCGTGAGGATACAGAGCGTGAGATCGCGTTCCGCGGCGAAGCCCGATACGTTCAGCGCCTCGCGCGCGGGCAATCGCCACGTGAAGATTGGCTCGATCCGGCGGTACCGCTGCGACTTGAGTCCCGCGAACGCGGACATCTGGACACGCTGCGTTTCGTGCCTTTCGCTCTGTCACCCTGTGCCGCCGGCGAGGTACTCATCGAAGTGAAAGCGGCGGGAATGAACTTCCGGGACGTGCTCAAAGCGCTTGCGCTGTATCCCGGCGAAGCGCCGGATGCTCGTATCTTTGGTGACGAGGTGGCAGGCGTGGTTAAGGCAGTCGGAACCGGAGTGGATCATGTTGCTCCTGGAGACAGGGTGTTTGGACTCGCTCTGTTCGGACTCGCTTCGTTTACTCTGGCAAGGGGAGGCGATGTGCGCCGCATTCCTGCCGGGCTATCATTTGAGCAGGCCGCGACGTTACCCGTAGTTTTCATGACCGCCTGGCACTCGTTGCAAAATGTCGCACGGATGCGGAAGGGCGAACGTATTCTCGTGCATGCGGGCGCGGGCGGCGTCGGGATGGCCGCAATCCAAATTGCGCACTATCTTGGCGCGGAAGTCATCGCCACCGCTGGCAGCCCGGCCAAACGCGGATTGCTCGAGACGCTCGGAGTAAGACATGTCATCGACTCGCGCCGGGGCGATTTTACGGACGCCGTACTTGAATTGACTGGCCGGCGAGGAGTGGATGTTGTCCTGAATGCGCTCGCCGCCGAAGCGATCCCGATGGGTCTTTCATGTCTGGCGGAATTCGGCCGCTTTATTGAAATCGGGAAACGCGACATCTACCAAAATGCCCGGATTCCCCTCTGGCCGCTGCGCCGCAATGCATCGTTTCATGTCGTAGCGATGGATGCGGTCTTCTCTGGTGACGAGGCATTGACTGGGCAAATGCTGGAGGAAATCTCCGGGCTAGTGGAGAATGGCGCCGTCCATCCGCTCCCGTTCCGTTCGTTTCCCGCTAGCCGAGTCGACTCGGCATTCCGGCTGATGGCGCAGGGCAAACACATTGGCAAAGTCGTAGTGGCGTTTCCCGCAGCATTCCTTCCTCCGCGCGGGGAACCACTCAAGCCGGCCTTTGCGATCAAGCCGGGGGGATGCTATTTGATCACTGGCGCGTTTGGCGGCTTCGGAAAAGTGCTGGCACAATGGCTGGTCGAAGGCGGCGCCCGCCACCTAGTGCTCACTAGCCGGAGCGGCGCTGCTACGCCCGACGGCGAGGCGTTTGTGCAAACCCTCCGTAAACGCGGCGTCGATGTAAGAGTCGTGCGGGCGGATATTGGCTCAGCGGAGGACGTCGCCCGCCTCATCGCAGAGATTCGCTTGGCCGGTACCCCGCTGAAGGGCGTATTCCACCTGGCGATGGTGATCGACGACGCGCCGCTTGTTTCGCTCACCCGCGAGCGGATGCGGAGTGTCATGGCGCCCAAGGCGCATGGCGCATGGTTGCTGCACGAGTCCACGCGGGATTTTAAGCTAGACTGCTTCGTGATGTTTTCATCCGTCTCGAGTATCTTTGGCAACCCGGCGCAGGGCAGCTACGGCGCCGCCAATGCCTTCCTCGACTCGCTTGCCCATCACCGTCGGGCTTTGGGCTTGCCGGCGCTCACGGTCAATTGGGGTGTGCTTGGCGGCGAGGGGTATGTAGCCCGCAACAAGCGCATCGCAGAATTCCTTGCACGGCAAGGTACGACAGAGCTCTCACCACGCGAAGTGATGACACTGCTGGAATCAGCCCTTACGGCGGACACCACGCAGGTAATGGCGATCCGCGTCGATTGGGCCAAATGGCGGCAGTTTTTCCGCGGGATGCAGGAGAATCCCTTGCTCGAGAACATTTTCGCCGCCGTCGAGGGTCAGGAAACCGGCAGCTCGAACAGTGACTTGCGTCTCAAGATTGAATCGGCCGCTCCAGAAGAACTGGAGGGCATTATCGGGCAGGCGGTGCGCGATGCGGTGGGGTCGGTCCTGCGCGTGAAACCGGAGACTCTGCGTGATGACCAACCGCTCACCGACCTCGGGTTGGATTCGCTCATGGGCGTCGAAATCGAGAACTCGATTGAGGGTTCTCTCGGCGTGGCGCTCCCGCAGGCCAGCCTGATTCGAGCTCGGACGGTCGGCCAGATCGTTGCCTTGATCGCTGAGCACATGGGTGCGAAGCGGGCGGGCGGGGCACTCGCGCCAACCGCCGCACCCAGGGCGCCGGAGCCGGCGTCCTCCGACGAGGTGAATTTGGACGCGCTTTCCGACGAGGAGATTGAAGGTTTGCTCGGCGATGATGCGGCCTCCGATGCCCCGCCTGATTCACTGGGCGGCGTGCGCTAAGCGGAAGTCTGAATCCACATGTCTGGAGACAAACGCGCTCTTCTTAAGCAGTGGCTGGCTAACGGAAAGACAAGCCTCCAACCGCTGACATTTCCGCAGCGGGAGTTGTGGGAGGCCTCGCCCGTAAGCGTCACGGATAATGCAAACCATATCTGCTGCCTCATCCATTTGCAGGGCGTGATTACGCGACAGGCTTGCGAGGTTGCGCTTCAGCGAGTGGTGGAACGACAGGAGGTTTTGCGACTCTCATTCCTACCGGGCAAAGACCGGGCCGTGCAGATGATTCGTCAGAGCAGCGAAGCCAATTTCCGTTTCCGCGAGCTTTCGCCTGCGCAGGGACGCGAAGAGGCGATTGAAGAGCTGGCGAAAGAGATTTTCGGCGAGCCGTTCGATTTAGTCCAAGGACCGCTTTACCGGGTCGATGTCCTTCGGCGGAACGCCGATCACCATGTATTGGTCTTCGCTATTCATCATGCCATTGCCGATGGTTGGACCTTGGGTGTATTCATCCAAGATCTATGTCTTGCTTACGTGCAGGGACTTTTGGGACTGAGCGAGGGACTTCCGCCATTGCCACTCACCTACGCCGCCTGGGGTGCAGGGGAACGCGCATTTTGGCAACCCGCAGAATTGGAGCGGCGTGCCGCTTTCTGGAGGTCTACTCTCGCCGGAAGCCGCCGGTTCTGGGACTCGCTCGAGGGACCCGGGTCCGCGTCCGGTTCGCCCCATCGATTGGTTTCGCATCTACCCGCCGATCTGGCGGACGCCGCGCGGGAACTGGCCCGAGTCACTGGCGCCACGCTGTTCAGTACACTGCTGGCTGCGTTTCAGGTCACACTCTCCCTGTGGACAGGCCAGAATGACATCTTGGTCGGCACCCCCGTGGCAAATCGGAGCAAGCAGACCGCGCGGGAGACCATGGGCTACTTCGCCGGTATTGTCCCGCTTCGAGGCCAAGTCGATGCAGACCGTCCGTTTTCCGAGAGCCTGATCGCCGTCCATCAAGCAACCACGGATTCCTTCGCGAACGCCATGCCATTTGCTGAGCTCGTCCCGGCGCTCGGGGACTTACCGGCGCCAGGGCACAATCCCGTTTTTGAGGTGCGGTTCGCGCTGCAGAATCATCCGGTTCCAGACGTAGCGCTTCACGGGCTGTCCGCCCGGCTCAGGATGCGCTCGACCGGTACCGCGCGTTTTCATCTCGGGTGCGAAATCACCGTCCTTGAGGATGGACTGGAGGCAGTATGGCTTTTCCGGTTAAATCTGTTCCCTCTAGCGGAAATTGAAAACTTGTCGTACCTGTTTAAGACGGTGCTTGCGGACGCTTGCCGCA
>Ga0210389_10001393_pt1 | contig 19566 bp, 18 predicted proteins | sample IncBWH28OmetaG_FD_160127 | JGI IMG/M metagenome (GOLD analysis project Ga0210389, IMG submission 160127) | Forest soil microbial communities from Barre Woods Harvard Forest LTER site, Petersham, Massachusetts, United States - Inc-BW-H-28-O ...
GAATCTGCGACTTTTGCACATACCATATCGACTGAGCTAAATGGTCCTGCTTACGAGAACATCTTTACAGCGATTGAAGGTGACGATAGTCCTCACGCGAGCACTACTCCACTTCTTCAACCGCGTGGAGCTTTTGACCAATCAGAAATAGAGGATCTCATCAATAACTACGATGAGGTGGGTATGTTGTGGCGGCAGGGATTGATGACTGATGCGATTGGCTACGATTCCTTTTCCTACGATACGGAGAAAATCTGGTGCAATCATGATGTTCAAACAGTCATAAATCTCGATAGAACCGAGGACGGCGATTTCAGTAGCCCACATGCCGACTACTATGACTTCGAGACCTTGGCAAAACATTTCTTGAACGAGGACAAAAAGAACTGCTCTCAACTCGATGGAGAGTAGTTCTCACGATCTTCGCCCCATCGTCTTCCTCCACGCCTTCTTCAGATCATCTTCCTCTGGTGTGGTAGGTTCTAGTTTCTTCAGAGCTTCCTCGGTACCAAGCTCTTCACACATCCAAACAAAGAAATCCAAAAGACGATTCGCCTCCATCCTCGCTACTTCAGGAGTGAGGGTTTCGTCAAAATCATTCTTCCAAGCTTGAATGAAGCCTTGTATTTGTTCGTCTGTGAGATTCACGGCGGAATTCTAGCATTAAAAAAGGCGCCAGATTTCTCCGGCACCAAGTGTTGTTGGTTTCTTGCCGTCTCTACAGATCACGGTCCCATTCGAGATCTCTGTTCGCGTGACTGTCGTCGGCACGAGTCGCTGGCTTGCGTGTGCGTTCGCGTTTCGGTTTTGCCCGCCTCGTTTGTACCCGCTGGCTGTACGTCCTGCCGTTGACCAGGAATCTTTCGAACTTGGCCTGCCAGTCACTGTCCTGCCATTCGTATCCATTGGATGGAAGAACCGCCTCAACTCTAACGTTGTCGTTGATTGCGAACCCACCCGCAGTGACACCTATCAACTTTGGATGAAGTCTCTTAAGTGCCGGCATTACACAACGTTGCATGACAGAAATGAACCCGGTGATGGAGTAGTAGTTGATTCCCGGGAATAGAGCGGACACGATGGGCATCAAGTTCGTGACAGTTTTTTCTTCTTCCGTCACCGACGAATGCCACTTGATGTCCTTCTCGCCGGTATTTACCAGTGACCAAATGACCGCCGCCCTCACCTTCACCCTCATAAATCTCTTTTTCATAAGTAGCTCCGTGATTATGGACGCATTACTCTGCTCTTTGTCTGCGCCCACCCTACCACAGGCCCGAAACTTTTCAACCGAACTCGATTGTGCGACGCAAACACAAAAAACGTGTCGCAAAATATTTACGACTGTGGATAGTGTTTGAAAAATGTTTTTGAAATCACGGCTCAGCATAAACACAAAACCCGCAAAAGCGGGTCCGTGTGTCTAGAGCACGTTTTGCCCTCTTTACAAATGCACTGAGCCTTCTTGGACGACGTTAGAACCTTTTGTCGTTCCGGTGATGTTGGCTTCGATCAGATTATATCAAACATCAAAGAGATTATCGCTGAGCCCGAGGCCGATGATCTCGCCGCCTGATCCTCCCGGGCGACGTCCCTAACATCCCTACATCCACTCAACGAACGCTCTAGTCGTAATCTGAGGTCAGGTTCCGTAGTGGCGTGATTCGGTTGCATACAGAGAACTTACTTTCGCGTCGGGCATTGCCGTAGTAGAGTGTAGACTGCAATGACTGACGAAACCTCCGCCGACATTCTTGAATGGTCGAAGGGACGACCGGCCTGGCAGCGAGATGCGCTCAGGCAGCTTTTCGTCGGTGGGGATATAGCATCCGCGGAAATAGATGAGCTTGTAGAGTTGTGCAAGTCAGCACATGGCCTCGCAACGCCACGCTCTGCTACTCCGCTAAGTAAAGACCATATCCGTGCGAGCACCGGAAGTGCCGGTGCCGTCTCTCTGCGCGGCGTGACGCATCACGTCGGCGTCAATGCGCTCGCAGCAGATCAAACCGTGGTATTCGGGCCAGCGCTCACAGTGGTCTATGGCCAAAATGCGGCCGGCAAGTCCGGCTACACGCGAATCCTGAAGCACGCGTGTCGCTCACGCTCGCCGGAAAGCATTCTTGGAAATGTCATCAGCGGCGCGAAGCCGTTGAAGGCGCAGGCGACGATCAACTTCAGAGAGGGCGCAGTCGATGCATTGTACAAGTGGCATCCAGACCTCGTATCACCGCCCGCTCTAACGACCGTCAGCGTCTTCGATACTCATTCGGCCGGCGTCTACCTTCGCGAAAAGACAGATGTCGCGTTCCGCCCGTTTGGGTTAGACATTTTTGACAAACTCTCGCGCGCGTGCGGCGAGGTGCGGATCAAACTGGAAGCCGAGCGAGCAAAACTGCTTGGCACACAATCTGGCCTTCCCTTGCTTAGTGAAGGCACTGTCGCAAAATCGATTGTTGACGGGCTGAACTCCCTTACAAACATCGCGAATGTCCAAAAGATCGCGACGTTGAGCGAGGCGGAGACAAAGCGACTCGCCGAACTACGAGCTCAGGAGCGGGATGCTTTGGCCGCGGATCCGAAGCAGCGGGCACGCGACTTAGCGTTGAAGGGACAGCGCATCGGCGGCCTCGCAACTCATCTGACCTCGATTTCGCGAGCAGTCGGTGCAGAGGCGGTTAGAGATCTTCGCGAATCAGCGGAGGCACTGGGCGTAGCACAATCCGCGCTGTCAACCCTGAGAGCCACCGCTCTGACGGCAGAACTCCTACCGGGCACCGGCGGTCGCGAGTGGAAATCAATGTGGGACGCTGTGCGAACATTCGCGCGAATCGCATTTCCTGGCAAGCTTTTCCCTAACGTTGCGGACGAAGCCACCTGCCCGTTCTGTCAACAACGCATCGAGGATGATGCCGCGTCGAGACTTACTCACTTGCTTGAGTATGTATCCTCGAATGCCCAGGTGGAGGTTGACCGCGCGGATGCGGTGTTCCGTGGTAGACTCGCTGGAATCGCAAATGCGTCGATCTCGAAACCAGATATGGAGATTGTCCGCACGGAGGTGTCTGCTGAGGAGCCAGCCCTTGGACAGGAAGTCTTGGATTTCATAAGCGCTCTTCATCTCTCACAGCGTGCCGCCCTAGAGGCAGTTGAGAAAGCGCAGGCAATACCTGCCGCGAGCGAAATACCAAACCCGGCGGTGAAGCTGGTCACGATGTCAGAGGCACTTCGGCAACGCGCTGATCAGCTCCAAGCTGGAACGCCCGGAATGAGTGCTGAATCGGCGCAAGAGTTACGCGAACTCGAAGCGAGAGTTCGCCTGCACGAAAGCTTGCCAGCAGTTGAAGGCGAAGTCGAACGAAAGAAGCGTATTGCGGTTTACGGACAATGCATCGATGAAACGAACACGCTCGCCATCACGAGAAAGAGTACGGAGCTTACGAGGAAGCTCGTCACCGACCGTCTTCAGAACGCATTTCGCGATGAACTCACCGAACTAGAGTTCACACATCTGCAAGTGGAGATCCAGACAGCCGGCGGCGCGAAAGGTGAAATGTTCCATAAGCTGGTATTCGCCAATGCGCCAAACGTCGGTATGACCGCGGTGCTCAGCGAGGGAGAATCAAGGACTCTCTCTCTCGCAGCTTTTCTCATGGAGCTGAGCACCGCACCGTCAGCCTCTTCGATCATATTCGACGATCCTGTCTCGTCGCTCGATCACGTCTGGCGCGAGCGCATTGCCAACCGTTTGATCGAAGAAGCGAAGAAGCGGCAAGTAATAGTGTTCACCCACGACTTACTGTTTCTCAAACTCCTCAAAGACGGATCAGAGCAAAAGTCGGTAGAGTGCAGTCACCAATATGTTCGACGTAACGATGCGTTGGGAGCTGGCGTCTGCTCCAGCGAGTTGCCTTGGGTCGCAATGGGAGTGAGGGAGCGGATCGGCGTCCTTCGAAATCGCTGGCAAGAAGCTGATAAGCTTTTTCGAACTGAGACGCAGGATGCATACGAGAAGGATGCTCGGGACGTGTATGGGTTGGTGAGAGAGGCGTGGGAGCAAGGTGTCGCGGAAATCCTGCTTGCCGACGTCGTTGGTCGGTATCGCCCGAGCGTAGAGACTAAGAAGGTCCGCCATTTGCACGACATTACGCAGGACGATTGCAAGGTTGTCGACGACGAGATGACGGAGTGCTCTCGATGGATTCGCGGACACGATCAAGCCGCAGCCGATGGCACTCCATTTCCGAAGCCGTCCGGCCTGAAGGAGAGAATCGATGCTTTAGAGGAATGGACGAAGAGGATCAAGAAACGTCGCGGCTAGAGTTGGCGCTGTGCCGCACCACGCGTGTCAAGCGAGGATAGATGTCCAAGGCAGATTGCGTCATTGTTGCGCGCACGTTTCGCGCAAAGCACGGGCTCGATGCCCCGGATGAAAACGTCATCGCGACAATCCACCTAATGAACAAGCACGGTTTGGACGCGAGTGTGGCCCTCGACCAGAGCTCTCGCGGTGCCAACGATATGGGTATCGACGCGTGGTACTACAATCCGCAAAAGAGCGAACTTTCAATCTATCAGAGCAAGTTATCAGAGAGCCGATCTACGGTGGCACGCGGATTTGACGACCTGCGCCGAGCGTGCGAATGGCTCGATGACGTTGTCGTCACAGGACAAGTTGAAACGGCACCCGCAAGCAATCAGTGCTTATTCAATCTGTACACGCGCTTGTCCGCTGTACGCCATGAACTCAAGAAAGTTCACTTCTTTCTGCTTTCCCCGCTCGGTCCCGCTAGCATGGAGGAATGCGCCGAGTTTGGAGCCTGCGAGGCCGCATTCGCAAAGTCAAAACTGAACGCCCTTGTCCGAGATACTCGGAGCGGGCGGCTTACGCTGGCTGCTGAGAGTTACGATCTCATCTACGGCGTTCCAAGGGAGATCACGAAGTACTCAGTGGAGCGGATTCCAAACACTAGAATCGAACTCCGAAAGAACGCTCACCTTGATCTCGCATATCTAAACCTCTTCAGCCTCGTGCAGCTATATCGCCAGCGTGGCGACGTGCTCTTTGATAAGAACGTTCGCCTGTCGCTAATCAACAACAAAGAAGCGAAGGATCGTCTGGTGAACCCGATGGAGGACACGCTTGATTCCATCGTGACGCAAAAACTCGGCGCGAGCATCTTCGCGTTCTACCATATCGGCGTTACAATCGCGGCATCTTCGTCCGAGTTTGAAGATGACACGCTCATCAATCTTGAGGCGCCAAGTATCATCAACGGATGCCAGACGATTGTGATTGCGAACGAGTATCTGAAGAGGCTGGAGCGTCAGAAAGCCGTCGGCGCGATCGAGGTGTTCAAGCAGATTAGAGTGATCGCCAAAGTTGTTGTCGGGACGACAACCGACGAGCTAAAGGAAATCACCAACTCGAATAATCGACAAAACCCGATCGAGAACTGGCAGCTCTTCTCGAATGAGCCTGTTCACATCGAGATGGAGGCTGCTCTCAAGGATCGGGGCGTGTTTTACGAGCGGCAGAAGGGCAAGTTCGACTCCGTAATGAAGAACGCGGACAGCGCCAAGTACTACTTCAATACGAACGGCACCTTCGTACGGGTCGTGGATTTGGCGCAGATTGTTGCATTGGCCCGTCAAAACCTCCAATGGGCCGCGAAGCCGTCAGACGTTTTCGTGAACAAGGAATCACATGACAAATGCTTTGACAAATACGTAATCAGCAACCCACGTGATGTTGTGTTTGCCTGGAATCTTTATAAGGCGTTGAAGCGCGGGTTGAACAAGTATTTGGAGATGCCTACACACGCGGAGAGCCTGGCACCTGTGATTTTCAAGAAACCCATCGTTCGCGCCCACGTTTACAGCATAGGTCTACTGCATTTCTACCAGAGCGAGAACCGACGTTCCGCGCGTGAGAAGTTCTCAGTGTCCCTGCATAAGAAGGCGAACGCCGGGCTAGTCGAGGACGTGCAATCGTCCTACCTGCAAAAGGTTGTTACGAAGATTCGTAACTGGTATACGGACGAATCAAAAGCCTTGACGGTTGAAATAGGAAAAAAGCGGATGGATACCTACTTCGCCGGAGTTGCGGGTGAGCTAGGAGTGGATGACGATGGCACCAGACCGTTCACTGACCGGGCGATTGACTGGCGAGCGTACGAGTCCGCATAGGCTGAGTGTCGCAACCCCGTTTCGCCCGACTGACGAAACTTGCGACGAGATACTTGCACGGTCGAATAGCAATGAATCTGGCAGCGCATCGCTTAGAGTTTTCGCATGAACACACCAGCATGTGCCCTCCTACTCCTTGACTATTCTGCCAATCACGCTAGTTCTTCAAGAAGTAGCAGTGCTACGCGAAGTTGGTTGTCAGCGCACAGCCTTGGTAGCAGAGTGTCTTTGGCGAGGAGAGCCCATGTTTGAACTTCAGTTGGCTCCGTCTCATTTGTGGATCGTGCAGCGCAAGTCAGAACAATACGGCGTCGTGCACGTGGCGCTTGTGGACTGGATTCCGAGTTGGAGTCGCCCGGACGGCGACCCGCGACTCAGCAAAATCATAGAACTCTCGGATACCAGCGGGCTTACCGTGCGCCCTTTTGACGAGAGCGAAGGCTGGGCGTTTGTCGAGTGCATTGACGATCAACCCGGTGTGCGCCAGCGCCTTGCGGAGGTCATCGAAATAGACGCGCCCTATCACGTTGTGTTCAACAACTGCGAGCATATGGTTTGGTACGTCGCGACGGGGGTGCGAAGAAGCCCGCAGGTTCGCAACGCAGCGCTGGCCGTTGTCGGTGTCATTGCCTTGGTCGCGTGGGTCAGATCCGCAAATCAACAGATTGCATAGCGAACGACGGACACCGTTCGTGCGAACTGTTCCTCGAAGACTGGACGGAACGCGAGCATAACAAGGCGGGCCTCGACTTCGAGGCCCGTTTCTTTTGCAGTCGCGCGGATTGTCGACCTATCATTCGGCCGTCGCGGATGTCGCGGAGCTGACGCCGCGCGCGACATTCACCGGAATCACAGCCGAGTCCCATGTTCCAGCGCCACAGTCGGTGGGAACGTGTGCCGCAACTGCTGCTTGTGCGATCTCATACAAAGTCGGCGGTGTTTTTGAAAGATCCCAAACGTGAAAGCAGTACTGTGCTTGAGCATCAATCGCCTTGTTCCATTCATTGCGCGTAACGTAAAAACGCAGCGGTGAGGCGATTGTTGATTTGACTTCAACAAGGCGGTTGAGCGGTCCGTGGTCGCCCAGATCGAATGAAAGAACGTCATACCCGGCCGTGTTGTCTTCGATCGCGATCCAGCGCGGCTCCAACGGAATCCCTAGGGTCGCCAATCGTTTTCGTTCTACCTCAATCGACAGTCGTTCCGCCCTCCGTGCGCGCTCCATCGCATCCGCGTTACCAGTCGCGCGGACCGCTGAGGATAGGTCGTCCCACCAGCTGACGAGATCGTCATCGGGCGGATCATCGAGCAGGCGAGCTTCGCGAAAGCACTGATGCTCGTCGCGACTTAGCTGCGTGAGGAGCCGGGCTCGACCGAGCTTGATTGCCCGCGCCCAGGGCGCATCAACCGCGTTGATGATGTCGAAAATGCAGTGCCGATAAAACGAATGACTTACGCTGACCGTTGCGGTGCTCCGAACGACTGCGTCCAACTCTACACCAGCATCGAGATCAAGCGCCGCAGTGCCGGCATCAAGCTCTCTAAGATGTCGGACGATCTCGGTGTCGTCCAAGCCGGATGAGTCTTGCCGCTTTAGTCTCAGGACTCGGAGTGCCTCAAACGCGCCCATCGCGAAGAGGCGAGCGAAATCCGGATCCGTCACGCGTCTTCCTCTGACGACTCCCGAGGAGTCTCGCCTTCTAGTTCAGCGACAAGATCCACGAGGTCCTGAAGCTCAACTGAATAATCGATCGGGTCATCCGCGTTCTCTTCATCGAGAGCGATCTCGTGAAGATCGATGTCGTCGAGTAGCTCTTGCAGGGCGCGAATCTTCGTAGCGAGGCGCCGGCTCACTGAATAGTCGACGCTGCCGAGGCCAACAGGTGCCTTAGTTCGATAAATATGAATGTTGGTTTCAACGTCTGGCGGAAGCCCAAGACGGTGAATGCGATCAACCGACTGGAGATAGTGCGTCGAAACGTAGCTACGATCTAAATAAATCGCGTCGTGACAGACCGTATGCAGACTGATGCCCTCACCCGCGGCTGCGGGATTGGCAATCATCACGCTACAGGCTTCATCTTCGTGGAAGCGCTTTAGCCGGCCTTCACGAGTGTCCGGGTCCAGTGGACTTCCGGTGGGAACCGCACCGTAGAGCGTTACCGGATTGAGTTCCGGCATCAGCCGTTCGAGTTCGAGAATCGTATTCGTGAAGATCGTCCAAATAACAACCTTCTTACCTTCCGATGCGAGGCGGCGAGCGTGTAGCATCACCTCGCGCATCTTCGTCGAAGCACCCTCTTCGAGGACTGCGTCAACTATACCGGATCGAACTCCGGCCACATCTTCAACGATTGCCTTCAGAGCCAACACAGGATTCGACGACAACTGCAGCAATCGCATCACTGAGCGGCGAGCACCGATTATGTCTAGACCGGAGCCGCCCGACCTCACCGCTCCGGAGAGCCGTCGAAGTGTCTCACTCCGTACGAGGCCGTAAAGTGCGCGCTGGCCGTCAGCCATCTCAACGTCGTAATAGTGGCGTTTCGCTGGCGGCAGACCGAGCTCTCGCTTTGTCGTCCGCACGTAAAGATCTCCGAGAACAAGTCTCGGTTGAGTTCCGGCTTGCAACTGGCGAACAAAATCCTGACCAGGCCAAAGAAAGCCGACTTGAGACTCAAGATCTCGAGTCCCTTGGGGCATAGGCGTGCCAGTCAGAATATCGCGACGCATGGCAAACGGTGCGACGCGCAGTAGGAACGCTCCCCTCTGCGAGTCGAATCCCGCCTTCATGCGGTGTGCTTCATCCAAAACCAAATGGACTGGCTGGCGGGCGATGTACGCCTGCAACATCGCTTGCTGTCGGACCATCAGATCGTACGACATCAAGAATCGGGCACCGCCGGCCGCGAGTAGTCGCGCGTTTTCCTCGACCGTGCCATCGACCAGTTCAAACTGCGCCGCCTGCTGTTCACCGGGTGGAAGCGCCAAGCATTCGTCCACAACGCTCTGCCATGCGACGAAGGCGGTCTTCGGTGCGATGACCAGGAGGTGGTCGCCTGGCCGCCTCAGAAGTAAATGTAGGGCGAGAGCAACCGTAGTTTTTCCAGCGCCTGGGACCGAAAAGTTTGCTCCGTGCGGCATCGACAGCAGCCGCATCAAATCGCGCGTCTGAAAACTCCTTAGCTCTCGGCGTGTGAAAAAGTTCGACTTGAGCCGCACCGCTAACTCCTCTGCCGTAACTGTGACGGTCAGATTGGTACGCGTCGAACGTGCCTTCTTTACTTCCTGCGCGAAGCGTGCAGCGAGCGCCGATGCGTCACCAATAAAATGGAATCGGAAACCGAACGTGTCCTGTTGAGCCCGTGACCCGAAATCAAGCAGTAGGTCCAATACTGCATACCACGGCAACGAAACTTTATCGGGCCCCAGCACTCGTCCATCTGATTCAGCTAGTGTTCGAGCGCAGATGCGTTCCCAAATCGATCCCGCGGGTTGTCCGGTTAGAGTCAAAACGCCAGTGAGCTGGACGGCGTTGTACTCGATCGATATAGAGGCCAGCGGTAGCGTCGGCGCGGCGTCGATCAAGATGCTTCGACCTTCGCGTTCGCCAGAGCGTCCAGCATGGTCGTCATTTTCTGCTGTAACGCGGCCGTCCTTGCGGAAACCGACTCTAGCTGCCGGACTATGGAGTCAAACGTATCCGGGGACGCACGCGACAGGTCCACTTCAGCGAGTCTCGCGTGTGCTGCTGTCACTGCCTTGAGCGCCGCATTTCCGGATTTCTTATCTTTTTCAGATTCTACAACGCTGGTACAAACTTCAATCAGCGCATCAACGGCGCGGTCGCGCGTCGCCGCATTCTTCAGCTGCTCAATGAGCGGACGATAGTTAGCTGACGACGGTTCGGCGTCGATCTCGAACTCGAGTTCACTACCGCCTGCGTCGACCTCGGGAACGGAGGAAACGTCGAGCTCCTCTGCGAGTCGTTCCAAGACATCTTCGGCGCGTTTGCCGAATGCTACGTTGTATCCATAGAGCCGGCCCTCGATGCGCGTGCGGTTATCGAAAAGCGACCATGCGATAACTCTGCTTGCTTCGGCGAGCGCGGCAGACTTGCCGCTGATCTGAGTGGGAAGATCTGCGAAGAGCTGCTCTCCTTCGTCGGCCACAACCTTATACTGCCCGGGCGTGCCGGCCCAGTCCTTGAGGTAAAGGTCGGCCTCGGCGAGAGCTTGAAGAGTGTTCTGGACTTCACCCTTCTTTCTACCAAGTCGTTGAGCAACTGCTTCGGTCGAGCCGAGTAGCTTCATCAGGGCCGAGAGCAGTTGTGCATCTCCGATCCAGTCGTAGTCGAGACGAGTTTCTGGCTTCGCCTGCAGAACAGCCTCGATCTGCAGGATGTCCGCAGGGGTCGTATCTGCCGGCAATACCTTGCAGTCGACGTGGCCGAACGAGGCAAATGTACCGGGATCGCGCGCATAGAGTTCACGCATGGCAGCAAGTCTGCGATTGCCATTCACCAGCATGCCGCGGTGCGTGACGAGCAGCGATTCGCGCTGACCCTCACGTTCAAGCACCTCGATGACCGGCACGACGGACTTGTTACCCTTCTTCGCCAGCTGAACAAGAATGTCGTGTTGTACCTGCTGCGCGCTCTCATTTTCTTGACCACTCAGAAAAAAATCGCGCGATTTTGCCTCGCGCGCGCAGTACTCGGCTTGTTCACTGAACGTTCGAAAGTTTTCCATGCGATACACCGGCACGCCCACCGGGAGGCGAACCACCGGCAGGCTCACTTTTGTGCCGCGGAAATCGTAGAACTCCTCCGTCTTAGTAGACGCAGCGATGGCCGCAGCGATTCGCGCTTCTCTATCGACCGGAGGGGCTAACGAAACTTTGTACGCCACATTCGCCTCACTGAAATGCGATCACCAGGATCGGCACCGTAATGATCCGATCGAAAAGTTGAAGTTCTGACGTGATTCTTTCGGCGTTTGCAAGATTACTTCCGAGTCCTACCGCGCACTCCTTCGTCGGAACGGCGAGTGCCGCCGCTTGAATCTTACGTGCCGTATAGAGGTATTGAAGCTTGAGAAGATCGTACGCAGCGCGACTGATATTTCCTGTCTGCAAGTGAAACGCCAAATCGGATTTCATCGCAAACACCGAGAGCCCTAGATCTGAATCGATCTTGACGTTCGTTGCCCAGCCTTCTCGCTGGAACTCTTCGCGTACGTGCTGCCTGATCTCGTCAGTATGACCTTCACGTACCTGAATCGCAGGTGCCTCAAAGACGGAGCGGAGCCATTCATACAGCTCTCGATCCTTCCACGCGGCGACTGAGTGCTGGTGATCGTACAGGTGGTCAATCTTCATTTCGGCCCCCGAGTGTCGGGGGCTCAAATACCGGTGTATTCATCGGACGCGTTCTCAGCTGACCGTCTGCCAACTGCGACAGACGTTGCTTCGCGATTGCGACATAAGAATCAACCGTATCGCAGCCAAAAGCATTTCGCTGGTGCTTCAGGGCCGCGACTGCGGATGAGCCGACGCCAAGATAAGGATCGAGGACGTTATCCCAAGGTTGCGTGAGCGCTAAGACCAAACGTTCCACCAACTCAACCGGGAACTGGCATGGATGGTCAGTCTTCTCAACGTGATTTGCCTTGACGTTAGGGATATCCCAAACGTCGCCGGGATTCTTTCCCAGCGGATTGCCGGAGAGTTGTCCTTTGCTCGGCCCTTTGAAGTGCTTCTTGTTCGGATACTTCGAGGGGACCCGAATGGAATCCAAGTCGAACGTGTAGTCGTCCGATTTTGTGAACCAGAGGATTGTCTCATGGCGTCCCGAGAGCCGCTTTTGACAGTGAAGTCCATGGCCAAATGTCCACACTATTCGATTCCGGAGCTTCAGTCCGTGAACGGTGAATAGTGGATAGAGAATGATGTCGAGCGGGAATACCTCGCCGGCCTCGATATAGTTTCCGACCTGCCAGCAGATCGACCCGAGAGGATGCAGGAGTCTGACCGCCTCGGCGATCGTCGCCGCCTGTTCTTCCTTGTATAGCTCAAGACTGCGCTTCGTCTCGTATTCCTTTCCCGTATTGTAGGGCGGGGACGTGACGATGAGGTGCATCGACTCGGCCTCGAGGCTTCTCATGAAGCGTAGGTTGTCCTCGCATTCAATCCGGGCTTTCGGCTGCTTCTTGAACGGCAATACCTTGGCACTTGATCTTGCCGCTCCGCTAGCACCGCTTGCCATCTCGCTGTCTCCCCGCGCGGCCAATCGCCGACGCTCTAGTTTGAACCATATGTCGATCCACCAATCGGCGTGCAGGATGCCAGAGAAGAATCGCAGATTTGCCATGCAGCCGTAAGTGTCCGAAAAGTGGCTGGCCTAACGCCAAGCTTATTCTCTCATTTTGTCGCGTCCACGAGCGGCGCGCTGCGCGCCTGATTGTCATTTTCTGGTGAGTTCAGTGCGCGGCTCCCGTGAATGGCGCAACGCAATCCGGGCCTTCCGCCCCTCGCTGATAGAGATACCTCGACACTTCATACGTTTCCAACGGCGGCTCCGGCAGGTCCGCTAACACTGACTTCCAATCTGTGTTTCTTGAATCGAGCCACGCCATCACGCGCTCGGGAGGCAGAATGGCCGGCATACGATCGTGAATGGTCCCCACGAGGCCAGCGCCAGCAAGCGTGACGAGCGTGCAACTCACGACTTCGTGCGTGCTGTCCTTTGACCGCCAGACATCCCAAAGCGCAGCCGCTGTCATAGGCGCATCGTCCGGTCGGTGGAAGAAATACGGATCACGCTGCTTCAACGTCTTCGGTCCCTTTGGTTCATAGAAGCCATCGAAGACGATGATTCCGCGCTGCGCACGGAGTGTATGCCGGTATGCGGGTCTTTGGTCGAGCGTTTCGCCGACGGCATTGAACGTGGAGTAGCTCGGCTTCGGAATCGTCGCTCCAGCTTCGAGCTTTGTCCAATACGGAATCAATCCCCAGACCATGTGGGTGGAAACGACCTCGCTTCCGTCCGTCCTCAGGACTCGCACGAGATGCCCAGGCTTGATGTTCCATCGCGGGACAAAGTCCGGTTCAATCCCCCAGAGATCTTTACCGAAGGGGTGTGGCAACCAGTTCACGCGAACCGTGAAGCATGTGCACATCTCAGTGATACCTCGGCTTGGAATACGGATGATTCATGTCCATCCGATCGACCTCATCGTCATCCAGTTCCGCGAGTTCTGCGCTGATCCACTTTCCACGGCGGAGCACCGCTGCCGTGGACAGGTGATGATAGTTGAAACTCGGTGAGAGCGTATCGTCGCGCATCGCGAAGAGGATACGCCGCCGTTCGCGTCCGCCTTCGCGGACAAAAATCCGCATCGTCGCGGTGATCGCCCCGACATGGACAGGCTCTCTCTTGTCGCTCCTCACTAGCGCGAAATCATACAGCCTCCATCGCACGCCGCTCGAATCGGTGTAGATCGCCCGATCCTCGGTGATTTCTACGGAGCCAACGTTGACTTTGGGACGTATAGCGGTGTGGCGGCCTGAACTCATGGAAATCACAAAAGGACTGGATGCATCCTGCGAAACAGCGGTTTGAATTTTCACTTTGATCCTATTACCGAACGAATACCGAATCAAGGGCTTGTATGGCCAAAATCAAAGGTGCCTCCTTCGAGTCGTCTAGCTAGCACCCCTGCCTATCTTCGGTATATGTTCGGTATATGGCAGATCGGAGAAGGCTTGAAGACGAAGTTCGAGTCGCAGTCCGGAAGGCTGTCGTGGCTGCCTACCGATTGGGGCGCCATCCAACCCAGCCAGGACTAAAGTACGAAGCCGAAAAAGCGTTCGAGGGCGCGATTCGGACGGCAAATCGCGGACTCATGCTCGCGGGGGACGAGATATACGCCCGCGAGTTTCATGGACGCTTACGGATTGTTCGCGACGCAGTCTCGCGGCCGGAGTCAGACCCGACCAATCCCGATCACGTTGTGTGGTTAGCCGCGGTGCGGTACTTCGCACAAGAACTCAGCGTGCCAGATCCGTCGAGCTCGCATGAGCTAGAACTCTCGCCGGACGCATCACGGCTAAAGGATTTGACTCCGAGTCGCAGTTCATGATCGTGCAGCATGCCCTCGACGATATCGCTACCTCGTCGCGACGACAAACTTGATCGTCTTGCTTCTTGCATCGCGCAAAATATTCCACGCGATCGGCGTGGTGCGCATGTCGAACCAGAACGCCTTGTCTGCCGGAATCATCTTGATCGGATCTTTCCCATCCCAAACCGTTAGCGTGGATTGTGCGACCGACTGCATCACCTTGCCATCTGCGCCAACCAAATCGACTTGAAACATGCCGGTGGCTGCCTGCTGGCCCATGCCAGTCAGCGCGGTCAGGGCATCCAAGCTCAGATAGGGAGTATTGTTCGGTCCCATCTTTGCCTTTTTCCAGGTGAGCATTCCCCGAGCTGCGAGCTTCGTAGAATCCTCCGGCACTCGCGACCAAGTCACGCTATCGAGAACGACCGAGCCAGTTCTGAGGGCGACCACTGGACTGCCCACCACCTTCTGTACTCCGACTCCCGCGGCCGTGGCTACACCAACAGCAGCGAGTCCGAGACACGCGTTGCAAAAAATCGAGATGAAGATGATGCCAAGACGAATCCGCATTGCTCACTCCTTGTAGGCTGGCAACTCTCACCGAGTGATATGTGCGAATATGTCCTTATAAACGGTGGTTGTAAAGTGCGTGTCCTTATAGTGCGTGGCGCTATAGCGGTGCACTTCGCACCCTACGCCGCATGGCAGATATCAAGACGACCTTCGGGAAGGCAGTCCGGCGACTGCGAACTGATCGCGGCCACTCGCAGGAGGATTTTGCGGCGAAGGCCAAGATCAACCGCTCATACATGGGCAGAATCGAGCGAGGCGCTGTGAATATCTCGCTCGACAACGTACAGAAGATCGCCAAGGCGCTTGGCCTCACGGCCGGTCAACTCATGACCGCAGTTGATGACGAGGCGGAGCGCCGGTAGCTCCAACCTCGCCGCTGCAAGGTCAACTGCCTCCGACCGAGCGTGCTCTCAGAGCACGAACTGCCCTCTGCGCGCACCGAAGATTTAGCTCTACCATCGAGAATGGAATCGTAGCGGCATAGCCGCGACCGAACCGTTCCTTCACCCACATGAGCGCCGTGTTTCTGCCGACACCATCGGCTCGAACGCGGCATCTCTCAATTCCACTCTCGATGTAGGAGGTGTGCCGTGTTCAAACCGAACCAGAGTGTTCGGCCTATTCCAGGTCATGGACGAAGTGGTGATGTCCTTACAGTGGTTGACGCATCACTGCAGCAGCAGCTCAACCTCGTGCTCGGCGCTACAGCACGTCCGATTCACCTGGATTCCTTGCCCGCGGCCATCTCGGTTGCGCGACGGCTCCCGATTCGCGCAGTGCTATTGGGTCCAGCGGCGATCGCTCCAGAGGCTTCACATGTTGTCGCGAGTCTGGCGAACGTCTGTGTCGGCGGCATGCTCATTGCCGTCATCGGCGGTTGGACGCCGACACTGCCGGCAAGCCTCCTCGCATTCGGAGGGTTGGGCATTCGCGATGCAGTCGACCTGTCAGGACGAGAAGGCCCGAGCCGACTTCGGGCGCTCCTCGAACGTGACGAGTGGGAACTCACGAATCGCATTTCGCGAACGCTGCTTCCATGCCTCGAACAGACGACAGACGAGATGCGCTACTTCGTCGCGCACTTGATCCGCACGGCTCCGTTTGTTTCGTCGATCCGTGACGTCGCGAAGGATCTTCACGTGCGCGGCAGTTCGATGAACTCCCGTTTTTTCCGCGCGAAACTTCCATCGCCTAAGAAGTACCTCGCAGCGGCGCGCCTCATCTACGCTGCCGGCCTCCTTGAAGCGCCGTGCGTATCCGTTGCTCAGGCGGCATTCCGCTTGCGCTACTCATCGCCACAAAGCTTCGGGCGACATGTTCGGGAACAACTGGGGGTTTCAGCTAGCGAGTTTCGAGAGAAGTATTCGTTCGATGCTATGGTGAATCACTTCACAAACCGTCTTGTGGTTCGCCACGAAGACGCGCTTCGATCATTCGAACCATTGAAGAGACGAACTCGCGCGACGTAGAACCGATCTCGACACCGATGTGGCCTCTCGCATTTCCGCCATCGATTGCGCGGAGATATCCCATTCCATTGACGCTGCTGCTTTGGTAAGCCATTCACGCTGGACTTAGGAGCCGTGAAATGAACAACACTCCCGAAGCAAGAAGGGGAAAAGCGAAACTTAGGTTGACAATATTCAACGCTACGGACGGCATTCCGGCCATGGAGAAGACCTTCTCCTCACGAGAGGAAGCCGAACAGGCAATTCGAAAGTTTCGCCAAAGATTTGAAGTTCAAGGGTACTACGCGACCAGCGCCGGCGAGCGGATCGATCCCGCGGATATCAAGCTCGATATTGTTCAGTCCTAAGCGATGATGTTGGCCATGTGCAGCGTCAGGCATGGCCGACACATCAGGTTTGCGGAAAGCGGGTTGCTCTAGTTGGCGACGAAGGGAGTGAGCGCACCAGGTCGGCGAGTCATCGCCGGCCTTTTTTCATTTCCACATTGCGAGATGTTGCATGCAGAGCACGAAATGCCCTCGTCTCATTCCGGTTCTCGTACCGCATAATCGGACGATGGAATCGTCCAATCACAAGAACGACGTTACGTATCTCGGTCGTACAAATATGACGCGCAATCCGACTGTCTTCGGCATTCGACAAGTTGATCGTCGCAGTCACATCGCGATCGTCGGAAAAACTGGCACGGGCAAGTCCGCGCTTCTTCAAAACATCGTCTGTCAGGATATCCTCGCAGGCCGCGGCGGAGCACTTCTCGATCCACATGGCGATTTGATTCGTGCGGTCTTGAAAGCCATTCCCCCGTCACGCCGAGACAAGATGGTGATCCTTGACGCAGCGGATGCATCGCTTCGCTTGCGATTCAATCCGTTTGCGCGCGTGGTCCCCAGTCGGCGTGCGCTCGTCGCGGCGGTGCTGGTCGAGGTTTTCAAGAAGATATGGTCCGACGATTGGGGTCCACGACTTGAGCATCTCTTGCGCAACGTGGTATTCACTCTGCTCGAACGAGAGGACTCATCGCTCGCGGACATTCCGCGATTACTTGGAGATCGCACGTTCAGGTCGCCGATCATCGCAGGCATCGAAGATCCCGTTGTAAAGGACTTCTGGACGAACGAGTTCGAGAAGTACTCGCCCGCCTTTCGCGCGGTCATTGTAGCTCCGCTACAAAACAAGATCGGTGCCCTCCTCACGGACCCGACACTCCGTCGCATTCTCACAGAGGCGGGAGAGTGGATCGACCTACGTAAACTCATGGATCAGGGGATGTTCCTTCTTGTCAGCTTAGACAAGGGACGAATCGGAGAAGGACCGGCAGCGACGCTCGGGTCATTTCTCGTCTCGCACATGGCGCTGTCGGCTATAGCGAGAAGCGACACGCCGGAAGCTGAACGACGCGATTTCGCAATCGTGCTGGATGAGTTTCAAACGTTCACGACACTCTCAGTTGCAACGATGATGGCAGAGCTTCGCAAGTACCATGTTGGGATGGTGCTCGCGAATCAACATCTCTCGCAACTCGACTCGGATATTCGCGACGCGGTGTTTGGAAACGCCGGTACCACCATTTCATTTCGCATCGGTGCGAGCGACGGCGCCTTTCTCGCGCGGGAATTTGCGCCGGTATTCACCGCAGAGGATTTCATCAGCCTTCCCCTCTACAACGTCTACATCCGCCTACTCATCGACGGCGACCCCTCCCTCCCTTTTTCAGCCACCACGTTGGCGCCGGGCGTCTGACGACCGCGCTTGCTGGGCTCTTTTCCGAAAACAGCGGACGACTCGACGTGGCTCGGAAATGGTCGAATGACGATGACACCAACACCGACCCGTCTGTTCAGGCCCGGGGAAAATAGGGCAATGGACTTGATAACTTGGTACTGGTTGCATCACACTCATCTGGTTGCGCGAGCCCGCGTGAAGACGCCATTCACAACCATACCGCCTGATCCCCAAAATGGTGAGTCAAGATCACACGCAGAACCTACGCGAGTTGAGTCGCAACTCGCTACTACTAATCATTTGCGCGGCCATCGCGTATGCGTTCGTCGCAAACCGCATTTACGGCGCCGTACCTCCGTTTGTTCTCGTCGAGTTGCCCGTCTATACGATTATTTGCTACCTCGCTCTGTGGGAGTCGCCGCCACACTTCCATGTCTTTGCACTCGTCACATGTTCGCTGCTCTTCATGGTTGGTTTCGCAGCGGTGACCGACACCGATCCGGCTCCATGGGGCCCCTTTTTTTTGGAGGCTAGCATCGTCCTCTTAGTAGCATATTGGATTCTTCGGGGCGTCTGGAATCTTGCAGATCTACCCTTGTCCAAGCCGGAGGCCTGGGCGCTCGTGAGCGCCATAACATTCGCGGCTTCACTGCTGCTGTCGGTCACGTCCACCTATGTCTCGCCACTACTTGTGACCGAGCCTCGCTTCGGGCCGATCCTTTCATCGATTGGAACGAGCGCATCTTGGTATCTCAATGTCCGAAAAGTAAGTGTGGCCGTTCTCCTCGGAGCTTTTATGGTGCAAGCCGTACGAGATTGGCGCGCCAATCCGTTTGAGCCGCCAAAGTTGCCACTCGACAAGATCCCGCTTCCCTTGGGCATCGCAATATCGACCTTTTACCTTGCGCTATCGGCGATAGGATATCCAGCCCATTTCGTCGAGCTTACATACCGGGCCGCGAAGAAGTTCATACGTGCGACGGTACCACAGCTCATCGTTGTTGGCCTCAGTTATGTGGTTGGAACAGTGATACTCCTAGCCGCGCATTGGTTCCTATATAAAGCGTCGGCGGTTATGGCCGACTATCTAGCCCGTCCACCTTTGGGGCAAATGGATTGGAGCACGTCTTTCACGTCCTTCCGTTTGTTCTGCAGTCTTACCACCGGCGGACTACTCATCTATGCCGCCGCGCCGCTTTTGCTTTGCATAACCAGCCTTGAGGGGAACGGCCTGATCGACTGGGGTCGTAACATCGTCCAGCAAGTCCGGGACGACGGATATCCGCTCTACAGAGCAAACCTGATTGGCTTGGGATATCTGAGTGGCTTCATCGTCGCGTTTCCCGTCGTCAATGCGTTCGCCGGATTTGGCGCGTTCTCTACATTCTGTGTGCTATTCATGTGCAGCACCTTGTTGATCTACGGAGCGTGGCTTCTCATTCGAAAAACATTTTCTCATTGACTTGCCGGTGTCCAGCATGAGATGATGCTGT
>Ga0210389_10001394_pt1 | contig 19564 bp, 18 predicted proteins | sample IncBWH28OmetaG_FD_160127 | JGI IMG/M metagenome (GOLD analysis project Ga0210389, IMG submission 160127) | Forest soil microbial communities from Barre Woods Harvard Forest LTER site, Petersham, Massachusetts, United States - Inc-BW-H-28-O ...
GGGCGGCGGCAGCGGCGGCCGGGCGGACCCGGGCGGCGGCAGCGGCGGCCGGGCGGACCCGGGCGGCGGCAGCGGCGGCCGGGCGGACCCGGGCGGCGGCAGCGGCGGCCGGGCGGACCCGGGCGGCCGCACTCGATGTCACACCGCCTCCCTTCCTATCGCGCTCGATGTCACATCGACTGCCTTCTACTGGAGTGGATGTCACATTGACCCTCATTGGATGGGAGTGGATGTCACATTGACCCCATTCGACGGCATCCCCCGAATCGCCTAGCCGGAGGCCGCCGCTCGCAGTCAAGACGGCTGGAATATTCTGCCTTCGTGCTCAACGCCCAACGGGGAAGAGAAGCGATGCCGCGATTTCCGTATCGACGCGGAATTTACGTAATTTTCCCGCTAACCGTCGCATTGCTGGGCTGTGCTTTTTCGGGTGTGACGGCCGTGCCGGCCAGCGCGGCGACGGTCTCGCCCCCGCACCGCACCCATTCGCGGCCAGCGCCCGCGAAGCGCGAGCAGGCGAAGCGCGAGCAGTCGAAGAAGAAGGGCCATGTTAAGCCGAAGAGCGTTAAGCGACCGCTCGCCCGGTGGGCACTGGACGTCCCCAACATCGGGGTATCGGCCAAGCTGCTGACGTTCGGCACCCACCAGGGCGGCGATCTCCCGGTGCCGGCGCTCACCCAGGCGGAGGACCCCGCCTGGTACAAGTTCACGGCGACGCCTGGGACCCCGGGGAACGCCGTCATCGTCGGGCATGTCGACACCTACACCGGCCCGGGGGTCTTCTACGATTTGTACCTCCTCATACCCGGTAACCCGATCTACGTGACCACCGGGGCCGGCCGCGAGGATTACCGCATCACCTCGGTCACGGAAGTGCCGAAGCCGGACTTCCCGGTCAATAAGGTATTCGGCCCCACCAGATCACGCCGATTGTGGCTGATTACCTGCGGCGGGGGCTTCAATTACACGACACGCCATTATCTGGACAATATTATCGTTTCGGCGATCTACACGGGGCACGCCAAAACTTTGCGACAATAACGCTCCAGCGGGCGCGCCTTGGGAAAGATGCGCTTTCCGGCACTTAGACGTGCCGCAAAGCATTGCGACTGGGGGACATATGAGACGAGTTTGCGCTGTGGCGGCCAGTGCCGCGGCGGCCGTGGCACTGGCCGCCACGGCCTTGAGCACCGCCACGTTCACGCCGGTGCTCGCCGCCGCGCGTCCCGCGAACCCGGCGCCCGCGCAGGCGACCGCGAAGACTGACCAGACTGCGAAGCCTGCCAAGACCGACCAGATTGCGAAGCCTGCCAAGACTGGCCAGGCTGCGAAGACCGCCAAGACCGGGAAGACGAAGATCGATCCGGTCACGATCGTCAGCCAGTACGGGAACGGCAAGTACATGTCGGTCCTGAACTGCGAGGGCATCGACACCCCGCCGCCCATCCGCCTCAAGGGCCCCGGCACGCCGCTGACGCTCAAGGGCACCGGTCCTTCCGCGGGCGAGACCAAAGCGATGAGCAACCCGAAGCTGTACCAGAAGGTGTACAAGTGCACGATCGTGCTGGAGGAAAAGTCACTGTCGGTCAACAAGCCCGAGTGTGAACTCTCCACTGGCGGGCCCGGCAGCGGTCATCCGGGCGGGGGCGCTGGTTCCGCCATCTGCCATCAGAAGATCACGCTGAACACCGGCTTCGGCGGAGAGGCGGCCTCGGTCGCCAGCCACCACCCGCGCGGCTAGTCTCTCGTCAAGATCATGGGTCGTTCCAGCACGCATGGCACCACTGACCCATGATCTTGAGACGGGTCCGCCCGAAATAACCGCCATATGGCGCTATTCCGGTCAGGCCGGGCGGCAACCCGGCTCGGCCAGCCGCGGATTTTCAAGATCATGGGTCACAAGTGCCAAATACTGGCCTGTACGACCCGTGATCATGCCGAACGACCCTGCGACGGCTATCAGGGGCAGTCGTTCCGGGGGTTATATCCGGGTATATCCGGCAGCATGGTCGTTGTGTTGGCGGCTTTGGCGCATTCGACCCATGAAACGCCCGCGACGCCGCCCAGGAGACGGACGCCGCCCGGGGAGACGGGTGCCGGCGGGAGACGGACGCCGCCCGGGGAGACGGGTGCCGGCGGGAGACGGACGCCGCCCGGGGAGACGGGTGCCGGCGGGAGACGGGTGCCGGCGGGAGACAGACGCCGCTCGGGAGGCAGACGCCACCCGGGAGACAGACGCCGAGGCACGTCGACTTCAGGTCAGCCGCCCGCAGGGCCGCACCTGAACCCCGCGCGGTTAGTCCCTAATTTCGGGGGTTCGGACGGACGCTGGCCGAATGTCGGCCGACGCTGAAAGACTAGGGCCCATGACCGAGCCCCAGGCCGAGGGACAGGCCATGGCACCGCAGGCCGCACCGCCGCCTGAGTCCCATACCGGCACGACCCTTTGGCGGCGCGACTTGCGGACGCCGCTGCGCCAGTTCCTGCGCACCGAGACCGGCAGCGCCGCCATCCTGGTCGTGGCTACGATCGCGGCGCTCATCTGGGCGAACATCTCGGCCGCGGGTTACCAGCACTTCTGGGATATCCCGCTGTCCCTCGCCGTCGACAGCAAAAGCCTGTCGATGAGCCTGCGCACCTTCGTCAACTCGGGCCTGATGGCGTTCTTCTTCCTGGTCGTCGGCCTGGAGGCCCGACGCGAATGGGACATGGGCGAACTCCGGGTCCGGAGCCGGGTCGCGCTGCCCTTCTTCGTCGGGCTTTCCGGCATGGTCGTGCCGGTCCTCATCTACCTGGCCTTCGTCCTCTCGTCGGGAAATGCGGCCGGCCCCAGCGCGGCACACGGCTGGGGCGCCGCGATGTCGACCGACACCGCGTTCGCCCTCGGCGCCCTGGCCCTCGCGGGGAAGAGCCTGCCTGATCGTGTGCACACTTACCTGCTGACGTTCGCGGTCGTCGATGACCTGACCAGCCTGGCCGTCATCGCGATCGCCTACAGCGGCCACGTCAACCCCGTCGCCCTGGGAATGGGCGTTGCATTGCTCGTGCTGATCTGGCTGTTCCGGCTGCGCGGCGTCCGTTACGGCCCGGCCTACCTGATCGCCGGGATCGCCGCCTGGATCGCGTTCTACTCCTCCGGTGTGGACCCGATCCTCACCGGACTCGTCATTGGCCTGCTCACGTACGCCAGGCCGCCTGCCCGCGCGGACCTGGAGCAGGCCAGCACGGTGTTCCGGGCGTTCCGCGAGCAGCCGACCGCGCAGTTCGCGCAGGAGACGCGGGAAGTCGTGCGCACGGCGATCTCGGCCAACGAACGGCTCCAGGCACTCTTCGCCCCGGCCGCGAGCTTCGTCATCGTGCCGCTGTTCGCGCTGGCCAATGCGGGGATCCAGCTGAACGGGGGGTTCCTCGCCCACGCGTACGCCTCCCCCGTCACGCTCGGCATCATCGTCGGCTTCGTTGTGGGCAAGCCGCTCGGCACCGTTGGCGCCGCGTGGCTGGTCGCCAAGATCACGAAGGGCAGCTTCAAACCGCCGATCGGCTGGGGCGCGGTCACTGGCGCGGGCACCGCCGTCGGTATCGGCTTCACAGTGTCGTTCCTGATCGCCGCGCTCGCGTTCGGCTCAGACCACGCCCTGCTCGCCGAGGCCAAGCTCGGCATCCTGACCGCCGGCGTCTGCTCGGCCACGCTCACCTGGGGCATCTTCCGGGTGATCGGCGCGCTCCCGCTGCGGACCCGGCTGCGCGCCATGCTCGGCACCGAAGCCGGCCTCACGGACCTCGTGGTCCCGGTCGATCCGCACCGGGACCACATCCGGGGCCCGAAGAAGAACGCGATCGTCACGCTCATCGAGTACGGCGACTTCGAGTGCCCCTACTGCGGGCAGGCGGAACCGGCCGTGCGTGAGCTGCTCAAGGAGCACGGCGAACTGCGGTTCGTCTTCCGGCACCTGCCGCTGACCGACGTCCATCCGCATGCGCAGATGGCAGCCGAGGCGGCGGAGGCGGCCGCCAGCCAGGGCAAGTTCTGGGAGATGCACGACGTCCTGATGGATCATCAGAACGCACTGGTCTACCGTGACCTGCTCGAATACGCGGACAATATCGGGCTGGACGTGGAGAAGTTCGGCGCCGACCTGAGTGCGCACGAGTACACGGCGGCGGGCGTCGCGGAGGACCTTGAGTCCGCCGACCTCGACTCCGTTTCCGGCACGCCGACATTCTTCATCAACGGCCGGCGGCACCACGGCGCCTACGACCTGGAAACGCTGAAGGAGGCTGTGCGCACCGCCAAGGCGATAGCGATAATTGGGCAATGACAATGATTGCGATCACGGGCGGGCGCGTCGTTCCCGTCGAGGGCGAGCCAATCGAGAACGGGACGGTCCTGCTGGCCGACGGCAAGATCGCCGCCATCGAAGGCGAGGGCTTCAAGGTCCCATCCGGAAGCGACGTCGTCGACGCGAGCGGCAAGTGGGTACTCCCCGGCTTCATCGACGCGCACGTGCACCTCGGCGTCCACGAGGAAGCCGAGGGCTGGGCCGGCAACGACACCAACGAGCGCACCGGGCCGGTTATGGCGCAGGTCCGCGCGCTGGACGCGATCAACCCGGCCGAGACGGGCTTCCGTGACGCGATCGCGGGCGGCGTGCTCAACGTGAACGTGAATCCGGGATCGGCCAACCCGGTCGGCGGCCAGACCGCCGCCATCCGCTGCTGGGGCCGCACGGTCGACGACATGGTGCTGCGCAGCCCGGCTGGCATGAAGTCCGCGCTCGGCGAGAACCCGAAGCGGGTCTACGGCGAGCGCAAGGAAACCCCGTCGACCAGGCTCGGCACCGCCGCGGTGATCAGGTCCGCGCTCGTCGATGCCGCCAACTACCTTCAAAAGCAGGATGATCCATCACGTTCCGAGCCCCTCGCCCGTGACCTGAAACTCGAAGCCCTGGGCCGAGTGCTGCGCGGGGAAATCCCGTGGCGGCAGCACTGTCACCGCGCCGATGACATCGCGACGGCGCTGCGGCTGGCGGAAGAGTTCGGCTACAAGCTCGTGATCGACCACGGCACCGAGGCACACCTGGTCGCGGACAAGATCGCGGCCGCCGGGGTCCCGGTCGTGATCGGCCCGCTGCTGACGTCACGCTCCAAGGTCGAGTTGCGGAACCGGTCGCTCGCCAACCCGGGCAGGCTCGCGGCGGCTGGCGTGGAAATATCGATCATCACCGACCATCCGGTGGTGCCGATCCACTTCCTGATTCACCAGGCGACCCTGGCGGTCAAGGAGGGTCTCGACCCTGTGACGGCACTGCGCGCGATCACGATCAACCCCGCCCGCGTCATCGGTGTCGAGGACCGCCTCGGCTCGCTGTCGGTCGGCAAGGACGCCGACGTGGTCATCTGGTCCGGCGATCCCCTCGACGTCATGAGCCGCGCCGAGGTCGCCTACCAGCTCGGCCGCGAAATCTACCGCTACGACTACGCGACCCGCGAAGGCATCTACGCCGAGCCCTAATCCCGCGCCCAGTCCCTCGCCCGACCCCGTCCCGCCCCATCCGGCTCCCGTCCGGCCCGGGGCGGGACCGGCGGGCGGGCGGGACCAGTGGCCGGGGGGCGGGCGGCCGGGACCAGTGGCCAGGGCGAGCGGCCGGGGCGGGGGTTACTGGAGTGCTGGGCGGTGGAAGTCGAAGGGCGGGGCGGGGTCGTATTCGATGGTTCGCTGGATTTCCCGGGCGGTTGACTCGCCCGCGAGGCGGCCGGCGAGGGCCAGGGACATGTCGATACCCGCCGAGACGCCCGCGGCGGTGACGTACTTTCCGTCGAAGACGTAGCGTTCCCGTCGCGGGCGGGCGCCGAAGGCGGGCAGCTCGTCCATCGCCCGCCAGTGGGTGGTGGCCGCGCGGTCTTTGAGCAGGCCCGCGCCCGCGAGGATGAGCGCGCCCGTGCATACCGACGTGGTCCAGGTGCTTGTCTTGTCCGCTTCCAGCAGCCATGCGCGGACCGGGCCCTCGTGCATGTGGTTCAGCCGGCCCTGGCCGCCGGGGACAACGATGATGTCGGGGCTCAGGACGTCGTCGAAGGCCACTTCCGCCTGGAGCGTGCAGGCGCCGTGCGCATCTGCGATTGGCCCGCGACGTGATGCGGCGAAGTGCAGTTGAGCGTCGGGCAGGTGCCGGAGCACCTCATACGGCCCGGTGGCGTCCAGGACGTTGAATTCGTCGAACAGCGGGATGACGATCTGCATCAGGCGATCTCCTTCGGGCGGAAGCGGCGGCGATATTCGACGGGGCTGACCCCGAGGGTGCGGATGAACGCGCGGCGCATGGCCTCGGGCGTGCCGTAGCCGCAGGCGCGGGCGGTTTCCGCGACCCCGGCGGCACTGTCTTCCAGGTAGCGGCGCGCGGTTTCCAGCCGCGTCCGGTCCACGTACTGGCCGGGGGCCATGCCGACTTCAGCGGCGAACGCGCGGGCGAAGTGCCGCGGGGACAGGTTCGCCCGCTCCGCCAGTGTCTCGACGGACAGGTCCGCGGCCGGGTGGTCGGCGATCCACTGCTGGACTTCGCGCAGCGGCTGCCGGTCCGCGAGCTGCGCGGACAACTGGGTGCTGAACTGGGACTGGCTGCCCGGGCGCCGCAGGAAGACCACGAGCGCGCGGGCGGTTCGCAGCGCGATCGCGCGGCCGAGGTCCGCTTCGACGAGGGCGAGCGCGAGGTCGATGCCCGCCGTGATCCCGGCGGAGGTGGCGATAGCACCGTCCAGCACGAATATCGGGTCAGGGTCGACGATGACTTCCGGATACTGCTCGGCTAGCCGCTCGCACTGCGACCAGTGCGTAGTGACCCGCCTCCCGTCGAGGAGCCCGGCCGCGGCGAGCAGGAACGCGCCGGTGCAAACGGACGCGAGCCGGGCCGCCTTCGGCGCGTTCTCCCGGAGCCAGCCGACCAGTTCCGGGTCACGCCGGCGGGCCCCCGCACCGCCGGGCACGAGCAGCAGGTCTAGCGCGGAGTCCCCGCGAAGGCCGGCTTCCCGGAGGTCGGCGTCGGGCATGATCCGCAGGCCGCTCGTGGTCCTGACCGCGGCCCCGCCGAGGCTCGCGGTCCGGATCTCATACCCGCCCGCGATCGTGAAGGCTTCCAGTGGCCCGGTCACGTCCAGGCTCTGCACCCCGTCGAAAACCGGGATCAGCACATCGCGCATGTGCCTAATTCTGCCGGCACGGGGTCATGGCAGCAATGACGAATTTCCCACCTTTTCCGCCATACGGGTTCCGTCGGATGTCGTTTCACCGACCTGGTGGCAAACCGGCTCTGGGTGATCGGGACCACCGTCGGCATAGCCGCGTCAGCCCGCGAAGGCTCCCGTCGCTGGCCACCGTGTTCGCGTGCGGCGCGACCTTCGGGGTCACGGCGTTCCCCGGCGCCGTCGCCGCCGGGCTCGCGGGACTGATCATCATGTCGGCGGGCGTCGTCGCTCTTGCCTACCGATCACCTCATATCGCCGCAAAATCCTCCGCGCCGACACTTAAAAATCAGCGACCCGACGTCATATAACGCCTTGATGGCCCGGTAGCGGGGTCAGTACCGGTAAGCTCGCGGTCGGCGCGGTAGGTCGCGTCATGACATGCGGATAGAGGACGCGGACAGATGGCAACAGGAACAGTGAAGTGGTTCAACGCCGACAAGGGCTTTGGTTTCATCGCCCCCGATGACGGGACGGCGGACGTGTTCGTCCACTTCTCCGCCATCGCCAGCTCCGGCTACCGGTCGCTGGACGAGAACCAGAAGGTCGAGTTCGACACGACCCAGGGGCAGAAGGGACCGCAGGCGGAGAACGTCCGTCCGCTCTGAGGCATAACGCGCCGTGCCGCCAGTGCGGCGCGCAGGCAGGCTTCGGTTGCCGGCCTGCGATCCGGTTAAGGTCTGGAGCGCAGGTCGGCATTCCTGCCGACATGATCGGTTTTCGCGTGCGGAAAGCTAAGCCCGGCCGTCGCCACCGGGCTCCGCCGCTAAAGATGGCGACGCTCACCGCTAGCAGCTGCGACTGCCGGGGCGGACACGGAGAGTAGCACAGGGGTACGCTTAGCGACCTTGTGTCCAGCAGGTGCGGGGGTGGCTTGGCCGTGTACCTGGCTCCTCGGCTAGGGGGACAACGTCGTGTCGATCCCCGGCAGCCGGACTCGTGCTCGCGTCGACGCGAACGCCGCCGCCACCTAGCTCACGCTCGGCGCGGCGAAACTGCGGGCGCTTAGCGAGGCGATCCCGCCGGGCGCGGCAGCCGGGGATCGGGCTCCGTGGCGGTAAGCGGCTCCCGCCACACGTAGGTGACCAGGGCCGCCAGCGCCAGCCCGGCGAGCAGGGCGGCCCCGTGAATGTTCTGTACGCAGGCCAAAAAGACCCCCGTAGCGATCGTCACCGCGACGGTGAACGTGCCGACATGCCGCCAGCGCTGGAGCCGGATGACGGCCATCGCCGCCACTCCCCCGACGATCGCCGCGGGCCAGGACCACGTGGACAGCAGCACCGCGTCCCACAGCACCAGCGCCATCGGTCCGTAAATGGGCAGCCGTTCGTCCCGTCGCCAGCAGGCCACCGTCACCACCGCGGCCAGCCCGCAGACCGCCACCGAGTTTCCCGCCCCGGTCGGCTGCCAGGCGTAGCCGACGAGCTCGCCGACGATTCCCGCGACGAGATAAGCGGCCAGCCACCGCCACCGCGTCGTGACCTGCTCGGCGACCACGCCGAGCGCCAGCATGAACAACAGGTTGGAGGCCGCGCCCCCGGCGCTGTCCTGCGTGAACAGCGAGGTGAGCGTCCGCCACCACTCCCCGTTCGACCCGGCTGGCGTCCGCTCGAGATGCGCGAGCGCCGTTGGCGAGGCCACCACGATGGCGCTGGTGACCACCGTGATCGCGACGACGACCAGCGTGAGCACCGGGCGCTGTTTGAGCCGAAGCATGTCATCCTCCATGCCGGTCGGGGGAGTCCTCCGGACCGATACAGCCGAGCATCCGCACATCGCTCACGGCAACCGGGGCGTTATAGACGGGACCGAGAATAGTTCGAGCCCGACCGCCGGCCTAGGTGCCGACCTAGGTGCCGACCTAGGTGCCGACCTAACTGTGGACATGGCTGTCGCTCGTGAAGATGGTGGTTGGGGGTTGGAAGCAAACTGACTGGAGCTGGCTTCCACATCCGCACCATACCCGGCTGGCGCGTGCCTCTCCCCTGCCGAGTGTCAAACTTTGGCGAACGCGGCTGCCCGCAGCTGACCGAACTCGGCCGCGAGCCGGTCCAACTGGTACGACGCATTGAGGCCACTGGGGTTCGGAAGAATCCACAGGCGCGAGACGCCGAGCATCTCGTCCTGCGGCCCGATGGCGGCCTTCGGCCGCGCGAACGCCTTCCGGTACGCGGTCACGCCCGCGATCGCGACGAAACGCCGGCGGCGGCGCGCGACGAGTTCGGCCAGGCGGGCGCCGCCCTCCTTGAGTTCGGCGTCGGTCAGTTCCGCCGCCTGGGCGGTCGCCCGCGGCGCGACGTTGGAGATGCCGAGCCCGTACTTCCGGATCTCGTCCTGCTCGCTCGGCGCCAGCTGGCACGGGGTGAAACCGGACCGGTGCAGCGACGGCCAGAAGCGGTTGCCGGGCCGGGCGAAGTGCCAGCCAGTCGCCGCCGAGTACAGGCCGGGGTTGATGCCGCAGAACAGGACGTGAAATTCGTCCCCGCTATCCGGCAGGACGTCGGGGATCGTCCGGTCACGCGCTGCTTCGAGGTCCAGCTTCATGCGCCAATTGTGCCGCTTGACGCTAGTCGCGCTTGACCTTGTACCTGAGTTCGACGTTTACGCTGGCCAGCATGACAGGCCTTCGGGTATCCGAGCTCGCGGCGCGCGCCGGGGTGAGCGCGTCCGCCGTCCGGTTCTACGAGCGCGCGGGACTGCTGCCGGCGGCGCGGCGTGCCGCGAACGGCTACCGCGTCTTCGACGACTCCGCGGCCGATGACCTGGTCCTGATCGGCCGGGCCAAGGCCCTGGGGATGAACCTCAACGAAATCACGAGCCTGGTCGCGGCCTGGCACGGGAGCGAATGCGGGGCCGCCTACGACCTGCTGCGGTCGCACCTGGCCGGGCTGACGGCACGGCTCACTGACCGGGCGGCCGAATTGGACGCATCGCGCCGGCGGTCCGCGGCCGCCTTCGGCCGGTTGACGGCGCAGGCGCCTGAGCACGAGGAATGCCACACGGCTTGCGCGTGCGCGGAAGCCTTTGCCCGCGGGCCGGATTCCCGGCCGCGCGGGTGCACGCTAGACGACGAGGAACTGGCCTGCCGGGTGGGTGAGTGGCACGCCCTGGCCGCGGCGGCGCCGTCGGCCGAACGGGACGGCGGTCTCCTCCGGCTGGTCCTTGAGCCCGCCATGATCCCGTCCGCGGCGGCACTGATCGCGGCCGAGGCGACCTGCTGCCCGGACGCGCGCTTCACGCTGGAAGTAACGGCGGGACAAGCGTTCCTGACGGCGGAGTTCCGGTAGGCCGGCCATTTGTGGGTCGCTAGTGCCATCGAGCCCGTTGAGTCCGCCCCAGTCGAAACTCCTGTCCGGATATATAGGCTTATATCCGTCGGCTCAGCGGGCTCGAACGCGTCCGCAAGACGTCAGTTTCATGATCCAGGGTCGTTAGTGCCAGATATCGGTACGTCCGACCCATGATCATGGATCCGATACCCATCTAAGGTATCCCGAAATGAGTTATTGACGATAATATTTCGGGATAAAACGGGCGAGCCCAGTGCGTGAAACCGGGGCCTGGGCGCCTTTGACCCTTTGCAACGGGCGCGTTTGACCCAGCTAAGGAGCCGGCGGGCGGCCAGGCGGTCACCCGGCGGCTCGGCCGAAACGGCGTCCCCAGTCGGCGACCAGCGCGCGCAGTTCGGGCGGGGCGACAACCTCGAAGTCCGCGCCGACGACGCCGAGGGCGAAGACCGGCCAGTCGAGCGAGTCACTGGTCATCCGCACCCGGCAGCGATTCTCGCCGACCGCCTCAATCACGGCCCAACGTCCAATCTTTTCCATCACGTCGCCGGCCCCAGCGTCGATCAGCACCTCTACTTCGCGGGTGGCGTGTACCCGGTCGATACCGACCCGGACGAATTCAGCGGCGTCGGCGGCGGGAAGTTCACGGGGACGGAAGCGCGCCCCGGTCGGCCGCGGCGCGGCCGTCATCCGGTCGAGCCGGAACGTCCGCCAGTCGCCCCGGTCGAGATCGTAAGCGACGAGGTACCAGCGGCCCCCGAGCGGCACCAGCCGATGCGGCTCCACGTGCCGCTCCGGCCCCGCCCCGCCCGCGACCGCCGCCCCTCCGCCGCCAGCGGAGGCAGCCACCGTGCCACCCGGCCCGCCGCTGGAGTAGCCGAACCGCACGCGCTCCGCGTCCCGGCAGGCGAGTGCCAGCGTGGTCAGCACGCCCGGATCCACTGCCGCCCGCGGTCCGCCGTGGCCCCAGGTCGCGGGCACTGTCATCGCCGTCAGCGCCTCGACCCGGCGGCGGAGCCGGGCCGGCATCACCGCCGCGATCTTCGCCAGCGCGCGCACCGCGGATTCCGGGACCCCGGCCACGACCGAATGCGCGGCCGCCAACTGCAGCGCGACGGCGACCGCCACCGCCTCCTCGTCGTCCATCAGAAGCGGCGGGAGCGCCGCGCCCGCCGCCAGCTGGTAGCCGCCGTCCACGCCCCGGTGCGCTTCCACCGGGTAGCCGAGCGACCGGAGCCGGTCCACATCACGTCGCAGCGTGCGCGGGGAAACCGCGAGTCGCGCGGCCAGTTCGCTACCGGGCCAGTAGTGGTGATTCTGCAGCAGTGACAGCAGGCGGAGCGTCCGGGAGCTGGTATTCGCCATGTTTTCCAGCATGCCACGCCATAGCGGTCAGAAAGTGGCCGCTATGGCCGATAGCGTGGGTGTCATGAGCAGCAATGAGAGAACAGACCTGTTGGCCCTGCTGGCCGAAGCGCGCTTCTTCCTCCGCAACACCACCCGTGATCTCACCGACGACCAGGCCCGGGAGCGCACCACGGTGAGCGAGCTGTGCCTCGGCGGGCTGATCAAGCACGTCACCGAGGCCGAGCGCGGCTGGACCGGTTTCATCACCGGCACGTCGCCGCAGCGCGACTTCGCCGACATGACACCCGCGGACTGGGCACGCCGCGCGGACGGCTTCCGGCTGCTGCCCGGCGAGACCCTGGCCGGCGTCCTCGCCGACTACGAGCAGGCGGCGGCGGAGACCGACGAGCTCGTCCGGACCCTGCCGGACCTGGACATCGCCCATCCGCTGGCCAAGGCCCCGTGGTTCGAGCCCGGTGCCGAATGGACCGCGCGACGGGCGATCATGCACATCGTCGCGGAGACCGCCCAGCACGCGGGGCACGCGGACATCATCCGCGAATCCCTCGACGGCGCGAAGTCCATGGGCTAGCCGCTACTCACCGAGTGCCGACGCCATCCGGCGGATCATCTCGGCCAGGACCGGGCGTGGGGTCGCGAAGTTGAGCCGGATGTACCCGCGCCCGGCGTCCCCGCAGTCCGCGCCGTCGGTGAGCAGGACCCTGCCCTTGTCCAGGAAGAGCTCCGCCGGGCTGCCGTCGAGTCCCAGGGACCGGCAGTCGAGCCAGGCCAGGTAGGTGCCCTCCGGGATCTGGTAGCCGACCGACGGCAGCTGCGCGGCCAGCAGCTCGCCCAGGAGCTTCCGGCTACCGTCGAGGTAGTCCACCACGTCCGACAGCCACGCGCCGCCGCCGGTGTAGGCGGCGATGCTCGCGATCACGCCGGGGGTGCTCGCGCCGTGCTCGTACACCCAGCCCGCCTCCGCCCAGACGGCGGCGTCGGCGTCGGTGCCGAGAATGGCCTGCGCGCACTTCAGCCCCGGCAGGTTCCAGCCCTTGGACGCGGCCGTCCCCGTGATCGTGTGGGCGGCGGCCGCCGCGCTGACCGACGCGTACGGGATGTGGCGGCCGCCCGGGTAAACGAGCGGCGCGTGGATCTCGTCGGCGAACACACGGCCCCCGTGGCGGGCGACCACCTCCGCCACGGCCGACAGCTCGTCGCGGGTGTAGACCCGGCCGACCGGGTTGCACGGGTTGCACAGGACCAGCAGGTCGCCGCCGGCCCGGAACGCCGCTTCGATCCCCTCGAGGTCGAACACGTACCGGCCGTGGTCCGACGCCATCGGCACCTGGATGATCTCCCGGCCGAGGTGCCCGGGCAGGGTGAGGAACGGCATGTAGGCCGGCGTCGGCAGGATGACCGGCGAGCCGGGCCGGGAGAACACCACGATGGCGGCCTCGAGCACCTTGAGGACATCGGGCAGCGGCCGGATCCGCCCGGGATCGGGCGACCAGCCGTAGTGGTCCCGCTGCCAGGCCGCGCAGGCTTCGGCGAGCTGATCCGCCAGCGCGGACGGCAGGTAGCCGAACATCGACCGCGCGACCGCCTCGTGCAGAGCCGCCTCGATCGCGGGCGCGGTGCCGAAGTCCATCTCGGCGATGAACGCGCCGAGGACGTCGGGGCCGCCCTTGGTCCACTTCACGCTGCCGCCGCGGCGGAGCTCGTCAATCGTGATCCGGTCTGTCATCTCGGTAAACGTGGGCACGTTACAACCGTAACGCGGATCCGGGCATCCGGAACAAACATGAAACACGTGCGACATCGTGCGGTTACGTGAGATCACGAACATTCCCGGTGCCACTACCCAACGCTGGGAGGACTGATGACTGTCCGGATCCGCTCCTGGAAGGCCGCCGCGATCGCGGGCGGAGTTCTCGCCCTGACCGGATCGGCGGGGGCGTTCGCCACGTCCGCGGGCGCCCAGGCGAAGGCGGCCGCGCACGCCCAGGCGAAGACCGGGGCGCCGGTGGGCATCGTCAGCGCCGACCCTGAGGAGCAGGCGCCGATCCTCGCCGCCATACACGTCACGAAGCACGTCACCATCGCCGGGTACACCTACTGGGTGGGCACGCTGGACGGCCATCCGGTCGTGGACACGGCGTCGGGCGAGCTCGACGAGACCGCGGAGCTGGCCACGTGGGTTCTCGACACCACCTTCCATCCGCGCGCGACGCTGTTCTCCGGCACGGCGGGCGCGCAGAACGCCGGGATCAACGTCGGCGACGTGGTGCTGAGCGGTTACGTGGTGGACAAGTCGCAGATCCACTACGAGATTGGCGGCTACCAGGAGGCCTACAGCGGCATCGAGCTGCACGCGACGAAGAACTCCGACACCGCCGGGGCGATCATCAACAGCTACGGCAACGTCTACCCCACGCCCGGCGACGCGAAGAACTTCGACAACGGCAGCGACCCGACCGACAAGAACTGGATCTTCGTGGACGCCCTGGCGGCGGACAAGGAACTCGTGACGACAGCGGAGGCCGGGCCGACCGGCACCGAGACCGTCGCGGACGCGACCGGCAACGGCAAGGCCACGGGCACGTTCACGAACAAGGTCGTCGTCGGCACGATCGGCCAGGCGAACGTGTGGACCGAGCCGCTGAGCTGGATCGAGGCGCAGAACATGCTCTTCCAGACCGACGCGGAGGAGAACGAGGGCAGCGGCTTCGCCTTCGCCAACGCCGCGGCCGGGGTGCCGTGGATGCTGGTGCGCGGCATCTCCGACACGCCCTGGTACCCGAACGCCTACGACGCCGACCTGGCGTCCGACCGCGCCGCCGCGGTGGTGAAGTACCTGGTGAACAAGCTCCCGGCGCGGGTAAGCAAGGCGCCCGTCGCGATGAGCACGCTGAGCCCCCTCGCCAACGCCCGCCAGGCCGGGTACCTGGTGGCCGGGCAGGCGTACTTCAACGTGACGCCCGTGACGAAGGTCGTCTACGCGAACGCGCAGGGCAAGAACGTCACGCTCAGCGGTAGCGCCCTGTCGAAGCTGACCAAGGAGTACACCTACGGCGCGGCCGGCCTCTAGCGGCTCACGGGGCACCGCGGATAACGTGGCCCAGTGACGATCATGAACTGGGCCGGAAATGTCGCATTCACCGCTCCGACTCTGATCCGGCCCGGTTCGGCCGATCAACTTCGCGCCACCGTCGCGCGAAGCGCCAAGGTACGGGTGCTCGGCACGGGTCACTCGTTCAACACGGTGGCGGACTCGCCGGGCGCGCTGATCTCGCTGGACGACCTGCCGCACGAGATCGAGATCGACTCGGCGCGGTCTGTCGTCGAGGTCAGCGCCAACGTCCGCTACGCCGAACTCGGGCCGCATCTCGCGGCCAGCGGGTTCGCCCTGGAGAACCTGGCCTCCCTGCCGCACATCACGGTGGCGGGCGCGACCGCCACCGGCACTCACGGCTCCGGCAACCGCAACGGCTCACTGTCCACTGCGGTGACCGGCCTGCGGCTGGTCACCGGGGACGGGGACGTGGCCACTATCCCGGCAGGCGACGTGAATGGGGCGGGGGTGAGTCTTGGCGCACTGGGCGTCACCACGCACCTGACGCTCCGACTCGTGCCGTCTTTCACGGTCCGCCAGTGGGTGTATGACCGGCTGCCGCGCGCGGAGCTGACCGCGGACTTCGACGCCATCTTCGCCAGCGCGTACAGCGTGAGCGCGTTCACCACCTGGCGGGATCCCGGGGTCATCGACCAGCTCTGGCTGAAGCAGCGGACCGACGAGGCAGGCGGGAACGAACCCGCCCCGGCGACCTGGCGCGGCGCCCGTCTCGCCGACGGGCAGCGCCACCCGGTGCCAGGCATGCCGGTCGAGTACACCAACACGCAGCACGGCGCCGAAGGCCCCTGGCACGATCGTCTCCCCCACTTCCGCGCCGAGTTCACGCCGAGCGCGGGCGATGAGATCCAGTCCGAGTACCTGCTGCCGCGGGACGCCGCCGTGGCCGCGCTCGCGTCCCTGGACGACCTCGCGCCCCGGATCGCCGAGCTGCTGCTGGTGTCGGAGATCCGCACCATCGCCGCCGACGAGCTCTGGCTCAGCCCCGCCTACGGCCGCGACACCGTCGGCATCCACTTCACGTGGCGCAAGAACCAGCCCGCGGTGACGAGGCTGCTGCCCGAGATCGAGGAGCGCTTCGCCCCGTTCGGCCCGCGCCCGCACTGGGGCAAGTACTTCACGCTCCCGCTGTCGAAAGCACGCGACGCCTACCCGCGCATCGCGGATTTCACGCGTCTCGCGGATACCTATGACCCCGCGGGCAAGTTCCGCAACGACTTCCTCACCGGCATCCTGGAGGCATAACGATGACGACACAGGCACGACGGGTCTGCGTGACGGGCGCCACCGGCAAGGCGGGCCGCACCGCGGTCCGCGACCTGCGCGAGCAGGGCTACGACGTGGTCGCGACCGACGTGGCCGTGAGCCCCGCCGACCTCGCCAGCGGCGTCCTGGCGGCCGACCTCACCGACTACGGCCAGGCCACCGAGGTCCTTCGCGGGACCTCTGGGGTCGTGCACCTCGCCAACATCCCGGCGCCGGGCCGCGCCACCCCGGCCGTCACGTTCAACGACAACGTGAGCATGAACTTCAACGTGTTCCACGCCGCGGCGGCCCTGGGCCTGGACCGGGTCGTGTGGGCGTCGAGCGAGACGACGCTGGGCCTGCCGTTCGGCGGCGGCCGCGAGCAGGTCCCCGGCGGCGAGGGCGCCGCGCCCCGCTACGCGCCGGTGGACGAGGACCACTTCCCCTACCCGGGCACCACCTACGCGCTGTCCAAGGTCACGAGCGAGACGATCGCGGCGCACATCTCCCAGTGGTCCGGCATCCCCTTCGTCGGCCTGCGCATCTCCAACATCATGGAGCCTCACGACTACGAGCGGTTCCCGTCGTTCTGGCCCGACCCGCGGTCCCGCAAGTGGAACCTGTGGGGCTACGTGGACGTCCGCGACGTCGCGCTCGCCTGCCGCCTCGGGCTGGAAGCCGAGGTCACGGGCAGCCAGAACGTGATCATCGCGGCGGCGGACACGGTCATGAACCGCCCGTCCCGCGACGTGCTCGACGAGGTCTTCCCTGGCGTCCGGATGACCCGCGAGATCGGCGAGTTCGACACGCTCCTGGCGATCGACGGCGCGCGGCGGGTCCTCGGATACGAGCCCAAGCACTCCTGGCGCGACCACATCGAACAATCCTTATCCATCACGTCGCAGGCGGCTCCCCACCGCCGTCGACCGCCCTCGCGTTACTCCACGTCCCGCAGGATCTTCTGCCGGGCCTCGTTCTGCGCGCGCAGGAAGTCGAGCTGAGCACTGACGTCGCTCATCTTGAGGTCGGTGTGCTCCTGCCTTCAGGTCGGTGTGCTCCTGGGCGGTGATGGCCAGGTCCGACAGGCGCCGGTACTCCTCGGCGAACGCGCGGTACTGCTCGCCGGAGGTGACCTCGAAGCGGCTCCGGCGGCGCGCACCCGCAGCGGATGGCGAAGGTGTTTTCGGCCGTGCCGGTAGGCTGTCGCCATGGCATTCGACGGGTGGCCCGCGACCGCGCTTGAGTTCTACGAGGGACTCGAGGCAGAGAACTCAAAGGCGTACTGGACCAGCCACAAGGCGGTCTACACCGAGTCCGTGCTCCGGCCGATGGAGGAACTCCTCGAGCGCCTGGCGCCGGAGTTCGGTGAGCCGAAGATCTTCCGGCCCTACCGGGACGTCCGCTTCAGCCACGACAAGACCCCCTACAAGACGCACATCGGCGCGACGATCGGCGGCACGGGCTACGTGCAGCTCTCAGCCGACGGGCTCGCCGGCGGCGCCGGCATCTGGCACATGGAACCGGACCGGCTGGCCCGGTACCGCGCCGCGGTCGCGGCCGACAGCAGCGGCGCCCGGCTGGCGAAGATCGTCGACTCCCTGGCAGGGGCCGGCGTCGAGGTCCACGGACACGACGCGCTCAAGTCCGCGCCGCGCGGCTACTCCGCCGATCATCCCCGGATCGGCCTGCTCCGCTACAAGGGCCTGACCTCCTGGCAAGGCTGGCCCCCGGAACCCTGGCTGCACACGGCCGAGGCCGCCGACCACATCGCCGCGTTCCTCCGCGCGAACGCGGATCTCTGCTCCTGGCTGACCGACCACACCGACATCTGACCCCCGCCACCCGCTCCACCCGACCGCCCGCCCCCCCATACCCGGCGGCCTGCGGAGAAACCGATTTGCGGGACGCACGCGGGTACCGCCACGATGGGCGGATGATTTCGGTGCGTGAAGTGGGCCCGGGCGAGTGGGCGGCCCTGCGGGACATCCGGCTGGCGGCGCTGCGGGAAGCGCCCTACGCGTTCGGGTCGAGCTACGCGCGCGAGGCGCCGTTCACCGAGGAGCGGTGGCGCGGGCGGCTCACCAGCCAGGCCGTCACGTTCTTCGCGGAACTGGAGACCGCCCCCGCATCTGTCGGCCTGGCCGGCGTGTTCGAGGAAGAGGGCGCCGCCGACCTGGTGTCCATGTGGGTGCGGCCGGCCGCGCGCGGCCACGGCGCCGCCGACGCGCTGGTCAACGCCGCCGCCGGCTGGTCGAAGGCACACGGCCACGACACCCTGTACCTGTGGGTCACCGAGTCGAACGCGCGCGCACGGAAACTCTACGAACGGTGTGGCTTCACCCCGACCGGCGAGAGCCAGCCACTGCCGTCGGACCCCACGCTCCCCGAAATCCGCATGAGCCGCCCGCTATAGCGGGGTTCCGCGCCACCTCAAGCCGACGCTGGACCTGCCTCTCCCGGGACCTGTCTCTCCCGGGGCCCGCATCTCCCCGAGGCGACACCCTTCCCGGGGCCGACACCCCCACCGGCACGGCCACGCCGGAGGCTCCGGCTCGTATTTCGTGATGGTCACGGCCGTGTCGCGAGCCGGGCTCTGGCTCGATGGCGCACGAGATCCAATAGAGCTGGTGCGATGACGCATCCGCACCAATCCGGAGCGCGAACTCTGCGGCCACGGTTACTCGCGTGTTATATGAGGTGACAGCGAGAAACGTCCATCGTTATTTTCACGTTATGTGTACCAGAGCCACGCCGGACCCCAGACCGACCCCTCCCCGGGGCCGGCAGCCTCCACCGGCACGGCCACGCCACGCTCCAGTCCGGCTTTCATGGGTCGTTCGGGCCATGAGGCCCGACCTGGCGTCCCGACCGTGCTTTCCCGTCCGGATATATCGCCCTATATCCGGCGCGTCGACTTCCTGAAAATGCCCCAGACGGCCCGTCCGACATGATCATGGGTCATTAATGCCAAATACTGGCACTTCTGACCCGTGATCATGGAATGGATACCCTGGTAGGGGTATCCCGAAATGCGTGGTTGACAACTATATTTCGGGATAAGACGGGCTCAGTTTAGGCGTCGAATCGGGGCTGGGGCGCCTTTGACCCATGCAAGGCGCCGACTTTGCTCGCGACGCTGTTGAGATGGCGCGGGCATCCAGGTCGCTCGCGCGTGTGTGCCGGGGTCCTAGGTGCAGGGTGCCGGTTGCCCGCGTGCCGGGTCCGGGGTGCGGGGGGGCGGGTGCCGGGTCCTGGGTTCCGAGGTCCGGGGTTCCGGGGTCCGGGGTGCCGGGTCCGGGGTGCCGAGGTCCGGGGT
>Ga0210389_10001395_pt1 | contig 19545 bp, 19 predicted proteins | sample IncBWH28OmetaG_FD_160127 | JGI IMG/M metagenome (GOLD analysis project Ga0210389, IMG submission 160127) | Forest soil microbial communities from Barre Woods Harvard Forest LTER site, Petersham, Massachusetts, United States - Inc-BW-H-28-O ...
TTCCGACCAAGGTGCCACGTCCGAAATGCGCCTCCGGCGTCACCGAGCCGAACAGCGTGCCCCGGCCCCAGTGTGGTCCCCCAAGTCCAAGCCCCGCCCCCAGCGCATCTCTCGGGATCAGCCCACCGGTAGCCGCGTGCGGGGCGAACTTGAGGAACTGCGACACGGGAAAGTTGATCAGCAGCCCGATGTCGTTGTACCCGGTGGTGAAGCCAAGTGGAACCTTGATGGCGTTGTACAGGGCCGTGTACCAGGCGGAGCCGTTTGGCCCAAGAACGGCGTTTATGAGCGAGTTGAGGCCGTCGGTGTAGGCGGTGGCGAGGGATGCGAGCAATCCCAGCGGGCCGGTCGCGGTGGTCGCGCTGGCTGCTGCTGTCACGGCTGACCCCACACTGCCGGCCGGGGTGGCAGCGGCCGCGGTAACCGCGGCGGCTTGAATCGCCGTGCCCGCGGTGTTGGTGGTCTGGGGCGCCGCGGTGAACGGCGTCAAATTGGAGGCGGCCGCCGACGAGCTGGCGTAGCTATCCATCGCCAGGGCGTCTTGGGCCCACATTTCGCCGTATTGTGCCTCGGTGGCCGCGATGGCCGCGGTGTTCTGCCCGAAGATGTTGGTCGCCACCAACGAGGCCAGTTGGCTGCGATTAGAGGCGATCTCCGTCGGCGGTACGTGCGCAGCGAACGCCGTCTCATAAGCGGTCGCCGCCGCGGTGGCCTGGGTTGCGGCTTCGCCGGCCTGAGCGGCGGTGGCCTGCATCCAAGTCAGATAGGGCGTGACCGCGGCCGCCATGCTCAGCGACGACGGACCTAACCATGTTCCACTGGTCAGGCTATCGATCACCGTGGAGTAGGAGGACACGGTGGACTGTATCTCGGTGGCCAGCCCCTCCCAGGCCGCCGCGGCGGCCCGCATCGACCCCGATCCCGGACCGGTGTACATCCTGCCCGAGTTGAACTCCGGCGGAAACGCTGCGTAAAACATGTCTCTATACCCCTTGCCTGGTCGTGCACGCTTGGGTGGCCTGTGCTGGCCTGATTTGCGTCGTTATGGCGGTCATCGGAGTCAACGCTTTCATTCGTCCAGTGCCGGAATCACGATGATCGTGGCCGCGGCGGGGTCGGCCTCGACGAGGCCGCCGAGTGAGCTTGCCGCTGCACTGCCTCCGGAGTAGGTCGCGCTAGCGGTCAGGGCGCGCCCGGCCAGGCTCGACAGGGCCATCTGGCTGAACGCGCCGCCTTCGCCCGCCAGCGAGGCCTCGGGGACAGCTGCCAGGTTGGTGGGCAGCACCGAGGCGAGTGTTCTGATCACCTGGGTTTCTTGGGTCCAGCCTTGTGGTACCGACATACTTCCAACCAGGGACGCGCGGCCCATAGCCCCCGATACCGGCCCGCCACCTAAGCTCGCGGAGCTCAGGTGCGGCATCTCAGCCGCAATTGGGGCCAACGCCCCACTGATGGCTTTTGCGGGAGCGCCAAAGGCCTGGAGCGCTTGCCCGTTTTGGCCCCATGCGTATGTCTGCCCGAACGACAGGAACGGGCCACCGGGGATGGAAGCCAGCCCCTGCAGGGAGTACGGCCCGGAGGTGATGGTCGAAAAGATGGTGTTCCAGTTGGTCAGGGCCGCTGGCACTGGCGGCAAGGAAAGTCCCGTCGACGCCGCTGTCGACGCCGCCGTGTTGGTCGTCGTGGTGGTCGTTGCCAGGCTATGCAGCGCATTCGGCACCGAGGTGATCAGCTGGGACAGCTGCGTGGCTGTGTTCGAGCCGGACAAGGTGCCGGCCTGAGAAACCGCGGCCGATTGCAGCGCGGTGCCCGAGGTGTTGGTGGTCTGCGGCGGCTCGGTGAACGACGTTAGCTGTGACGCGGACGCCGAGGAGCCGGCATAGGCATACATCGCGGCCGCGTCTTGGGCCCACATTTCCATGTAGTGGGCTTCGGTGGCCGCGATCGCGGCGGTGTTTTGCCCCAGGAAGTTGGTGGCGATCAAGGCCATCAGCAACGCACGGTTGGCCGTGATCACCGGCGGGGGCACCGTCGCGGCAAACGCCGTCTCATAGGCCCCCGCGGCCAGCTTGGCCTGGGTGGCGGCCTGCTCGGCCTGAGCGGCTGTAGCGCTGATCCACGTGACATACGGCGAGGCCGCCGCGGCCATCGCTATCGAGGACGGACCGGTCCACGGGCCGACGGTCAGGCCGGCGATCGTCGAGCCATACGACGAGGCCGTGGATTGCAACTCCGCAGCCAGCTCATCCCAGGCCGCCGAAGCAGCCAACATCGGTCCCGACCCAGGGCCGACGTACATTCGACCGGAGTTGATCTCCGGCGGCAGCGCCCCGAAATCCAACATCTGTTACCTCCCTGCGCTAGGTAGCCGCGACCGCGTTAGCCGCCTCGGTGGCCGCATATGAAGCCGAGCTGGCCGACAACGCGGCCACAAACTGCTCGTGAATCGCCGCGGCCTGCCCGGCCATCGCCTGATACATCTGCGCGTGCGCGGCGAACTGCGCGGCGGTCAGCGCCGACACCGGGTCGGCCGCAGCCGGAATCACTCCGGTGGTCGGGGCGGCCGCGGCTGCGCTCCCGGCGGTCATCACCGAGCCGATGCCGGCCAAGTTGCCGGCCGCTGCTGCCAGCAGCTCCGGCTGTGTGGTCAGAAAAGACATGAATCCTCCCTTATGACGATGTAGTTAGGAACCTTGCTGGAGGACGTTGTTTCGGGCGCCGTTACCTTCTTTCGGTCCCTCAGATGGCCGCCATGGTAATCACGGCTTCGCCGTCCTGCCCACCGACGTGCAGCAGCTCTTATGGAATCCATTGGATCCGCCGTCGACTCCATGTGTTTGATGTCACCGGACCCCGCTCCTCCCTGGTTCAGCAATTTGGTTGGGGCCCCGGTTCAGGCCCCCGCTCAATATAGCGATCATCGTGATTTAAATGTATTCGTGACACGTTCCCACGCGGTAATCGCAACGTTAAAAAGAAATATCAGAAACCCATACGCCTCGTCCGGGAGACCTGCTCCGGGGCAAAACACCAGCACAACAAACATCATGGTTAAAGCTATAGGCAGCAACCATCAAAGAACGAAACTCAAAAGGGTTCCGCGTGTCTGCAGTTTGGTGGTAAGCAATCTGCAGATCGGCACGATCGGCGATCTCTTCAACTGCGATTAATGTTATTTATCACCCTCGTCGATAGCGAACTCGTTGACACCTCCTATTGCACCTCTGCCGAGCAATTAGAATTTTAGGTATGGCGTGTCCCGAGATGCCGCCGGAGCGTATCAAACATGAGGAGCCCCATGGATATTGGCGTGAAATATTCCCCGGCATTGACGCCGGATACCGCTGCCTAATGTCCTGCCGAAGTCGATTGCCGGTGGCGAGATATTCGATGGCTGGCGCGTCCACACCGGCAGTCAAAGCAAGGCCGGTGAAGACGCTGGTACAGGATGCCATCGGTCGGTGTTAGCTCCAGCTCGAGCCGACGGCGCTATCGGTGCTGGCCACGTCGCTGTCGGCGGTTTGAACGTTCCTAAAGTCTCCCGCGGCAAGCACATCGCGAACGACGGCCTGATGCGCGGCTTTCAACGACGCAGCCTGGGTCCGGATCGTGGCGCCGTGCGCATCGACATCGCCGAATTGAAGGTTGATTGTCATACCCCGCTCCCCTAAATTTCACCAAGAATACTCATGGGTAGCTGACATGAGGCTGATTTGCTGCTGGGGGTTTCCTGAGAGGGCAATTTCTGCCGTTCGCAGTGGTTAGCGCCGCGAACGAGCCCACCGAGCAGCGCTCCGCAACATGTTCATAGTGTTGCGGAGCGCTCATTCCGCCGGTCGATCTGGTGTGAGCTCGCCGCGGGCTGGCGCTCGTTATCCGGCGGCAGGTGGGCGTGCCACGAAGCTGGGCCGGAATCCGTATTGAGGCACCGCACGGCCATAGCCTTGGCCGGCCATGTTGCCCATTGGTACTGGGGGCATGCCCGCTGCCATCGCGGGCGGGGGCACCATCGGTGTACCGCCCAGCGTCGAGGACAGGGGGCCGTGTAGCGGTGCGGCGGCGGTCCAGCTTGGCGGCACCGACAGCGGGCCGATCAGCGCGGCCTTGCCGAGGCCCGCCGATGCTGCGTTGCCCAGACCTCCCAGCCCGCTTATGCCGCTTAGCGGGCCTGCGACCGCGTCACCGAGCCCACTTGCCGCAGCGTTTCCTAGCGAGTCCCCGACCGCCGAGGCGGCTGCCCCACCGGTGAGGAAGCCCATGAACGGACCGATCGTGTTACTGGGCGCGTAAAACCCGGAGGCAAATATGGAGTTTCCGAGCGTGGAGTTGAGCAGCTGACCCTCGGCGGTGTTGCTCCCAAAGACGTCATTGAGCAGGCCGACGGGTCCGGTGGCGACATTGGCGGACCCTGGAGCAAACGGATTCCATCCCGCCGGCAGCCCGTTGACGATGTCAGCCAGACCCGATGTCGACGAGGCCGATGACGATGGCGATGCAAGCCCTTTCAGCGTGGTGGGCAGCGCGGAGATCAGCTGGGACAGCGTGGTTTGCTGCGTGCCGGCCGAAGTGGCGGCGGCTTGGGCGACGGCGTCGGACTGGGCGCTTAGCCCGCGGGGGCTGGTTATCTGCTGCGGCTCGGTGAACGGGGACAGTTGGGTGGCGGCCGCCGAGGAGCCGGCGTAGCGGTACATGGCGGCGGCGTCTTGGGCCCACATCTCGGCGTATTGGGCCTCATTGGCCGCTATGGCCGGGGTGTTTTGACCCAAAGTGTTGGTGGCGATCAGCGCCGTCAGCTGGGCACGGTTGGCCGCAACTACCGGCGGGGGCACTGTTTCGGCGAACGCGGCCTCGTAGGCCCCGGCCGCCGCGTTGGCCTGCGCAGCGGTCTGCTCAGCCTGCGCGGCTGTGGTGCTCATCCAGGCCGTATAGGGCGCCACCGCGGCCGCCATCGCCGCGGACGATGAACCCCGCCAGTCTTCGTCGGCGAGCCCCGAGACGACCGCACCATAGGACAGCGCCGTCGAACGCAACTCCGCGGCCAGCGCACTCCAGGCCGACGCAGCGGTCAACAGCGCCGCCGAGCCCGCCCCGGCATACATGCGTGCCGAGTTGATTTCCGGCGGCAAGGCTGCGTAATCCATCGCTACAGTCATTGCTGTCCACCTCCTGTTATCCCGCTGCCGGTGGACGTGCCACGAAGGTGGGACGAAACCCGTACTGGGGTACGGCGCGGCCATAGGTTTGCGCGCCCATGCCCATCGGGACGGGCGGCATGCCGGCTGCCATTGCCGGGGGCGGGACCATCGGTGTGCCTCCCAAGGTCGAGGCCAGCGGGCCGGCCAGCGGCGCGGGCGCGGTCCAGGTCGGCGGCACCGACAGCGCGCCGATCATCGGTGCATGGCCCAGACCCGCCGACACCGCGTTACCAACACCCCCGATGCCGCCCACCGGACCCGCGAGCGCTTCACCAATCGCGCCGGTGGCGGCCTGCCCGGCCGCATCACCAACCGCATTGCCGGCGGCTTGAGCGCCCAGCAAACTCAGAAACGGAGCCATCGTGTTGCTGGGCATGTAGAACCCGGACGAAAAAATGGTGTTCCAGATATTGGCGTTTAAAAACTGTCCCACGGCCGTGTTCTCGCCCCCGACCAAATTCAGCAGACCATCGAGCCCGGTGGTGTCATTGGCCGACCCGGGAGCAAACGGATTGAACCCACCCAACAGGTCCAGAATGCCGCCCAGACCCGTCGTCTGCGACGAGGACGACGACGGCGAGGCCAGCCCCTGCAGCGCGTTGGGCAGCGCCGAGACCAGCTGCGACAGTGTGCTCTGCTGGGTCCCGGCCGGGGTGGACGCAGCTTGGGCGACCGCAGCCGACTGTGCCATCAGCCCACCGGGGCTGGTGGTCTGCTGGGGCTCGGTGAACGGGGTCAGCTGGGTGGCCACCGCCGACGAGCCCGCATACCCGTACATCGCCCCGGCGTCTTGGGCCCACATTTCCATGTACCGGGCCTCGGTGGCCGCGATCGCGGCGGTGTTTTGGCCCAGGATGTTGGTGGCGATCAGCCCCATCAGCTGAGCACGGTTGGCCGCGATCACCGGCGGGGGCACGGTTGCCGCGAAGGCAGCCTCATAGGCCGCAGCGGCGGCCTCGGCCTGCGCGGCGGTCTGCTCGGCTTGCGCGGCGGTGCTGCTCATCCACGCCACATACGGCGTGGCGGCAGCCGCCATCGCTGCCGATGCCGGACCGTGCCATTCGTCGCTGGTCAGCTCGGAAAGCACCGAGCCGTAGGACAGCGCGGTTGCGCGCAATTCGGCGGCCAGTCCATTCCAGGCCGACGCGGCGGCCAACATCGGGCCCGAGCCCGCCCCCGAATACATGCGCCCCGAATTGATCTCCGGTGGAAGCATGGCGAAATCCAGTGCTGCGGTCATCGTTAGCCTCCCCCTTACCTCGCTGCGATGGTGTTAGCGGCTTCGGTGGCCGCATACGAGCCGGCGCTGGTGCCCAAAATCGCGACAAACAGCTCATGGACTACATTCGCTTGGGCGCTGACAGCCTGGTAGACAACGCCTTGGGCGTTGAATTGTGTTGCGGTCAAGGCTGATACCTCATCGGCGGCGGCGGGAAGCAACCCTGTCGTCGCGGCTGCCGCAGCCGCATTCTGCGCAGCCATTACGGACCCAACAGCATTCAAATGTCTAGCTGCCGTAGCCAGCGCTTCCGGATGCGTAATTACAAACGGCATCGGACTTCTCCTCAACGGAAAGAGACCGAACCCCTGCTGCTGTGGCTACTTTCCGCGCACTCCACTCGTTCGGATCAGCGAGTGAGGACGTGGTGATGAAGTCTTTCGGGGGCTAACCCGATCTAGACTGCGCAAACAGCGCCGGGGTTGGATCGCAACGAAATGGTCGTCGATCTGGAATAGGGACTATCGTCGGAACTCATTTCGCTCTCACCTCCTCACGGCCAGGGCATACGGGGATGCCGCTCATTGCACATAAGGGTGAGAGTCCAGCGAAACCACTGGGCGCGGCACCCCTCTCGTCAGAGCTTCGGCACCACACGGCGTATCCGGCTCGATAAGAGCCCGAAGCCACTTGGGCTCAACCCTTAATCCGGGAGGAGCTGTCCTGACCCTGGGCGTCTTTCGACGTTCGAGGTCAGTGGCCTATATCCGCGCAGACGCCTCACCTAGCGAGGTGCATACAAGAGCCATGGTGGCACCTGGGGCGAGGTGAGTCAACCCAACTGCGAGCCGATTGCAACAATCCACTCGGTTGACACGCAGGCCGCGGTCGCGGTCGGCACCGCTCCGCGGGATGCGGCTTGACCGCGTGACACACGCGAAGCGCTTTCACTCATCCGGCGGCAGGTGGCCGTGGCATTACGGTCACGTGGAATCCATATCGCGGTCCACTGCCGAAGTGGCGTCCGGCCGTGCTCACAGCAGGAACCCCCGGCACACCGGGCACGCCTGCCGAGTTCTCCGGCAGGGCGGTGCTGGTCCAGCCGCCTCCCGCGAGCGCCGCACCCGCATGGTTCTCCACCTGGGTGACCGCCGTCCAGCTCTGGGGCACGGACAAACGTCCGACGAAAGTCCCTCGAGCCATCCCCGCCGAAACCAGGCCCTGGTCAACCCCCGGCACGCTTGCTGACCCGAGCGGCACGCCTGCGGAGGTGTACGGCACGATTGGCGTTATCAGGGGCGCCCACGTCTCATTCCCGGAGCCGGAGCCCATGGGTGGTAACGCGGTGGCCCCGGGCTCTCCGGCGACGGTTACCGCGTTGATGTCGGCCATCGCTGCTGTGACGGTCTGCTGGATGATGGCGGGGTTTGTATACCCGGCTGAGACGAACCCGTTGACGAAGTTGGAGTCCAAGAAGCTCCAAATGTCGCCGGACGCCAGCGGCGACCCTGCCAGCGGTGACGTCAGTGATTGCAGCGCAGTCGGAAGCGCGGACGTCAGCTGAGTCAGCATCGTCTGGGCGCCGGAGGCCGCCGGCGTGGCGGTGGCCTGGGCGACCGCCGCGGCTTGGCCGGCCTGCCCGGCGGGGTTGGTGGTCTGCGGCGGTTGCGTGAACGGCTTCAATACCGAGGCTGCGGCCGAATTTCCCGCATAGCCGTACATCGCCGCCGCATCCTGCGCCCACATTTCGCTGTAATGGGCCTCGGTTGCCGCGATCGCGGGCGTGTTTTGACCAAGGAAATTAGTCGCGACTAAAGCCGCCAGCTGAGCACGATTGGCCGCGACCGCAGCGGGGGGCACCGTCATGGCAAACGCGGCCTCATAAGCGCCTGCCGCCGCTGACACTTGAGTGGCAGCATGCTCAGCCTGCACCGCGGTGAGGCTCACCCATGTCACGTAGGGGGTCACCGCGGCCGCCATTGATGCAGATGCCGGCCCCAGCCATCCTTCGCCGGCAAGCCGCTCGATCACCGATTGGTACGAGGATGCCGTCGAACTCAGTTCCGCGGCCAGCCCGTCCCATGCCGCCGCGGCAGCCAGCATCGGCGCCGAGCCCGGCCCGAAATACATACGGGCAGAATTGATTTCCGGTGGTAATGCTCCGTAATCCATGGCCAGCACCCCGCTTAACCGGCCGCGACCACGTTGCTGGCTTCGGTGGCCCCGTGTGAGCCGGCACGGATCGCCAAAGTGGTTGCGAACACTTGGTTAACAGGCCGGGCCCGGCCGCTCACTTGTTGATACGTTTGAGCGTGTATCGCGAATTGTGTTGCGGTCAGCCCGGATACCTCGTCGGCAGCTGCGGGAACGACCCCGATTGCTGGCACCACGGCGGTGACGTTATGGGCGGCCATGGCATCGCCACCCTCGTGTGGATCGCTGGTCACCTTAGCCGGCGATTCCGCTTGTGTCACAACAAAAAACATCGGACTTCTCCTGATCGGATAGTCCGACCCGGCTACGGGCCTCACCCGCTGTGGCGGTATCAAAGGTGCTACTGAGAGCGCGTACGCCTCATCGCGCAGCGTGCACCAGGTACTCGGCGCCAGCCGATTCAGACGGCGGGTAAGCGCCGTGACCGGATCGGAAAGAAACTGTCATCGAATTCGTACAGCAACTGTCAAATGGACCAGTCCGCCCCCTCCCGTCACGTCCAGGCACGGGGTGCCGTGCTGGTTGCACAAATTGGATGGGGTCACCTAGCAAAATTTGCCAGGCCCGGCACCCTCTCATCAGAGCTTCGGAACCCCAACAGCGTATCCGGGCGCCGCGACACCGGAAGCCGTTCGGGCCCAACACATAGACGAGACAAAACATCCTGCCCGTGGGCGTATGTCAGCATTCGGTTAATGGCATGTTTCCGTGCGGAAACTTCGCCTAACGGGGTGCATAGAGCCCGATGGTCGCACCTAGACGCGTACAAATCAATGCGACTCGCCCCGGTGTTGGCGGGTTCTCACCGGACGCCGGGTTCGCCGGTCAATCCCAACCTGAGCGACCGGCCGAAAAGTTGCCCGAATGCCGCCGCTGTGGGCGCGAGAGTTAGCTGCTGCCCTGCTATCCGGCGGCGGGTGGGCGTGCCACGAAGCTGGGACGGAAGCCGTATTGGAGCACGGCGGGGCCGAAGCCTTGACCGGTCATGTTGCCCAGCGGCACCGGGGGCATGCCTGCTGCCACCGCCGGCGGGGGCACCATTGGTGTGCCCCCGCCGTCGAGGACAGCGGGCTGTGCAACGGTGCGGGGGCGGTCCAGCCCGGCGGTACTGACAATGGGCCGACCAGCGCCGCTCGGCCCAAGCCCGCATCTATGGAGTTGGCAAGACTTGCGATGGCGCCCAGTGGGCCGCACAGCGCGGGCGAAATCCAGCGGCGCGGTCATCGTCGGCCTCCGCTAGCCGGCTTGCAATGTAACTTAAGCCATTTACGCGAGCAAGTTAGTTGGGCTGACCGGTTGCGCGACCGTGGTTGCGGAGTTTCCGTGCGTTGTTCTATGACAATGAATTGTGGACGAGAATCAACTCAACTGAGCCTAGCGCCGTAGCGCTCTCGCAAATAGCTACGACGACTTCTTCTCGGCCACTGCCGCGCTAAGGCCTTCGGCCAAGTCCTCGCCGGTCAACTCCTTAAACCGGAGGAGTTGATCCGCGCTGAATTCGGTGAGATCGCTGGCCAGTACCGCGTCGAGGTCCTCGTCATCTAGGCGGAAACTCCGGTGGTCGCGGGCCTTCTCCACCACATTGCGCACGAAGCCGGCATTGCCGAGCGTATCGATGCCGCGAATCAAATCTCCGTCTTCCGAGTAGCTCTCGTCGGTATAAAACTTGGTGTACGACGGCAACAACCGCTGGACTTCTTCGTCGGTGATGACGTCTTCGTTCTCCCGAGCCATCAATTTGGTCAGTGCGAGCAACTCATCGGGCGTGTAACTGAAAAATTCGATTACCGTCGAAAAGCGCCGCCGCAAACCCTGATTCACCTCGAGCATCTTGTCCATTGCCTTGGCATACCCCGCACCGAAGACCACCAGCTCGTCGCGGTGGTTTTCCATGTACAGCAGCAGCGTGTTGATGATCGCGTTGCCGTAGGGGTCGCCTTGGTGGTAGCCCCTCTCGTGCAAGGAGTGCATCTCGTCGAAGAAGACGGCCCCGCCCAATGCCCCCTCGAGCATCTCCTCGGTGTTCTTCTCGGCGTCGGCCATGTACCGGCCCAACAGCTTGGTGCGGCTGGTCTCGACCACCAAAGGCTTGCGCAATACGGTCAACCCGCACAGCTGCTTGCTGAAAGCGCGCGCCACCGACGTCTTGCCGGTACCGGGCGGCCCCAGCAGCAGGGTGTGGCGCGATGTCACCGGTACCGGGAGCCCCATCTTGGCGCGTGCCAAGTTCACCTTGGTCGTCGACTTGATGAGTTTGATTTCCCGTTTGGCGCGTTCCATGCCCAACATCGCGTTGAGCTCTTCATCGCCTTCTGCCAAGTACTTTGCGGCCGCCACGGCGTGGCGCGCGGTCTCAGTTTGTTCGCGGGTGGGCGCGCTGTCTGGATCCCACGGGTCCGTCCGGGCCTCGATCGTTTCCGGGTCGGTCAGTACCAGCCGGTAGTTGGGGTTGTCCAACGCTTCACGGGCCGGGGTGAACTTCGGATCCCGCGAATACACCCGGCGCAAAAGCTCGACGGCCTCCTCCTCGCGACCCACGTGCCGCAAGCACATGCCTTGGGTGTACAAGGCAATGTTGGCCGCGCCCGGCACCCGGTCCCCCTCGATGGCTTCCTGGCCACGCCGGAAAGCCTCTTCGAAGACCCCGAGGGATGCTAGCGCCGTGGTCGCCATCGCCGCTCCCGCCGCCCTCAGTTCGGGGTTCCGCCATTGCGTTCCCTCGGGAAACTGGACGAGCACCTCTGGCCAACGTTGGGTGCGGAAATACAGCACGCCCCGTACGTAGTTGACCAGCTCGGCATCGAAAGGATGGCGGGGTTCGACGCCGTCGAGCAGTTTCGCCGCCTCTTCGAAGCGTTTCGCCTCGGCGAGCACGGCGGCGTAAGCGCAAGTCAGCGACTCCACGCTGGTGACGGCCAGCCGCAGAAACAATCCGTCAGAGACTTCGGGACGGAATTGCAAGTCGGTGACCCCCAGGCGGCGGGTCTCCCAACCGAATGTCCTCACCGCCGCCCACGCGCCGGAGAGCACCTCGATGCTCTGGTCGCCTGCCAGCACCCGCGCTAGCCACGCATCGCACATCCCTGGATCAATGGTGGTAGCCGTGTTGAACATTTGCGACGCCACCTGAGGGTTATGGCTGGGCTGTAGTCCATTGACAGAAATTCCCGATGCCAATAGGCCGGCGACCATCGCATTGCGGGCGTCTTCGGCGATTGATTGGGGGCGGCTCATTGCCCGACAGGCGTGCTCGTTGCGCTCTCCCGCTCCTGACCAATCGACAGCACCACCTCGTCGTGGTCGCGCAACTCCCGGCTTGGCACGACGAGCAGAGGGCGAGTGGTTGGGGCGGGCAGGCTGGCACGCACCGCGGCTAACTGGCGACCGGTGAGCCGGTTGAGTCCTGCCGAGACCTCCTTGGGCAGCCGACTTTCGCTGTGGTAGCGCACCCACGCCGACAGCTGGGGCCGGCCGTCGCTAGTGGTTAGCCGGACCGTCATCACAGTGGCGGCAATGTCGGCGGTGTCTGGCGGCCAGAGCTCATCCAGGGTTTCGGAGTCGATGTCTGAGGGCGACACCCAAAAGCTGGTCGCGAACCCGTTGAAATGCTTTAGGTAGCGCCATCCCGGGCGCCTCCAGTTCGGTTCCAGATCAGCCAGTACGGCGCTATCGACCTGGGCGAGCTCGTCAGCGGTCAGCGGCCGAGCCGCACAGCTTTGTCCGTCCAGGTCTTGGGCGAGTCGCTCGGTGGCCGCGACCAACGTCGAAGCCAGCGAATCGCGGGCCACCACCGCGGCAACATTGCGCTGCGGATTCATCCGCAGCACCAACCAGGTGCGGCGCTGATAGAAGGCGGGGCGATCACTCACCACATCCCACTCCTCGGGGCCCCAGTCCTCGAGCGCTGTCAACTCGGCCGCGTTGCCCCCGCGTCGCAGCTTCACCGAGACAATGTCGATGGCATCGAGGTGCATATCGAACTGGCGCAGTCCCTCAGCAACCGCCGCCACCGGCAACACTGCCTCCGACGACGTGCGATGCCGATGCCGCCCCGACGGGTCTTCCTCGCGGTCGTGGACCGCGATCGCCGTGACCAGCTGACCTCGATGCTCACGCACCCCAACCGTGTCACGCCCGAAGCGGCGCTGGTGATCGATCGCGGGGGTGCACCCCGCCGCCAGCGCGGAGCCCGGATCAGCGGACCAGTCCCACAGCCACGCGGGCAGCCCTGAGGCCACTGTGAGGCCGTGATAGGTGACCAATGACAGCAGCGTCACCACCACCGCGATGCCGACCCCAATCCACCACGCGACATGATGATCGGCCTGCCACGACTCCGGGGTATGACTGGCCAACACCAAGATCACAATGTCAATCAGGAACACTGCGGTGACCCGTGGCCACGACAAGGCCAAACCGAACTTGCGCTGAGCCTTCATTCTTGCTCCGCTTTCTGCTTACGTGTTCGGACGACCATCCTCGTAATACCGAACACCGCGCCGCCCACCAGCAGTGCCGTGAGGAATCCTCCGGCGGCTACCCACACTGGCACCATATCGCGGTGCGGGGCCGGCTTGGGCAGGTTCAATGGTGTCGACAGCTGCTGCGGCGGCTTCGCCGGACCGTCCGGTACATCCCAGGTCAGTGCCGCGATTGGGTCGACGACACCGTAGCCAACCTGGTTATCCACCCCGCGAGCCGGCGGCCTGGCCGTCCGGATCAAACGATTGATGACTTGGTATGCCGATAGCTGGGGGTACCTAGCGCGGACTAGCGCAGCCACCCCGGAAACGATTGCGGTCGAAAAGCTGGTACCAGCCGGAACCAGCAACGAATTGTCCGGGCCATCAATCGCGTTGATCAGACCGTCATCACGGGGTGAGAGTCCGACGATGTCCATCCCCGGCGCGGCGATCGACACCCACGGTCCAGCGATGCTCGACGAGCCCTGCCCACCGCCTTGGGTCAGCGGCTGACCAGTGGTATCCACCGCACCGACCGTCAGAACATAGTCGCTGTACCAGGAGGGCGTTACTACTGTGTTGACCGCGTTCCAGTTACGAGGATCACTGGGCTGCAAGGGATCGTAGGGCGGGTTCTGCTTGCAGTCCTTCTTGCTGCTGTCGCCGGCAGCGGCCACGATGACGGCGTTCTTGTCGACTGCTGCGTACCGGACCGCCGCACCCAGCGCGCGCTGGTCGACGATATTGCGCGCACTCATGCACTCCACATCGGAGATGTTGATCACCTGCGCACCCATGTTGGCGGCATGCACGATCGCCCGCGCCATTGTCTGGACGAAGTCGATCTTTTGCGATGTCTGCGGATCTTCATCGCCGGTGTACGGATCTTTCAGGCCAAAGGCGTTGCTGGACTGGCGGATCGCGATTATGTCGACATCCGGGGCGATGCCACTGAACGCATCAGTTGGTCCCGGCGCCGCTGTCGCGGACGGTGGTGGTGGTGGTGGTGATGGTGATGGTGGTGGTTGTTTGGGCGTCGGGCCAGGTGGCCGCGGGTTGGCCGGGTTGTCGACAGTGATTACCCGTCCGCCGCCGGCGTAGCCGGGAATAGTCACCGTGCCGCCGCCGTGGTTGGCTGCCCCCGGAGCGCCCGGAGCGCCTGGAGCGCCTGGAGCCCCTGGAGCCGCCGGAGCCCCCGGACCCCCGGGAGCCTGCGATGGCGGCGATGGCGGCGGCGGCCCTGGTGGCGCCTGTCCGAATGGTCCCGGAGGAGGCGATTCCGACGACGGCGGCGGCGCGGGAACCATGGTCACGGTCTGAGGCAACGGTGACAAGGTCACCGTCTGTGGCGGTGGCGCCTTCGGCGGGGGCTCGGTGGTCGGAATGGTGACGGGCTTGCGCGGCGCTACCGGCGGCCCTGCCGCGCCGCTGGCCGGCGCTGCGCCGATCATTGACGCCACGATGGTGCCGTGGGCATCGCAGTCCGACAACCCGTCACCACCGGCCATCACGTAGTCGCCGCCGGGGATCAGGTGCGGGAACCTGGGGTGTGGCGTCACACCGGTGTCGATCACGGCGACCTTGATCCCAGCGCCCCGGCCGAATTCCCATGCCTCGGCCAAATTCAGCATGTCCATGTACCTTGGCTGCAACCGAAAGTCGGTGCCAGGTAACACCCCGACCTCGGTGCAGTAAGAGTTCTGCTTCATCGGCGCCACCGGTCCGGGCGGACTGTCCGGCGGTACCGCTGCCGGATCAATCGTTGGAGGCGAAATTGCCGACGCCGGCGGCAACCCAGCCAATCCCCCTGAGGTGAGCAGGAGCGCGGCGAGGGTCGCGCGCGAGGCGCGACCGTGCCATCGCCTCGTGCTACCGGTAGCGAATCGCCGCATAGACATCCATCAGCCAGAATGCCAGCGGGAAAATCGGCATCAGGCAGAGGTATTCAATCCATTCCACAAGCTTGCGGAACAACGGGCTGTAGATGGTGTTGGGCACTACCGCCGCAGCTGTCAGGCCTGCCGCCGGCAGTAAAGCCAGGATCCCTACTCCGATCGACACCGACAGTGGCGACGAAAGCACCAGCGCATAGCGCACGACGACCGCCGCGACGATGAGCACCGACGTCCCGGCCAAGGTGATCGCTTGCCAGCGGTCGACATACGAGCGACCGCGCAACATCAGGAAGCCCGAGCAGAATCCGGCCAGCAACAGCGGCAGCCAGCGTTGCCCGGTGTGCGGGTCGCTCAACGAGGTCAGCGAGACGATGATCAACACGCCGAGCCCTACAAGCAAACCGGACAAGTACGAGCGGGCACGTTCGGCTTGCAGCAGGACATCGCGCACCGACGCCGGCCCTTCCAGGACCGGCGGGCCACCGCCGGTCCGGACCACAGTGGTGGGCAGATCGGGCCGCGCTTCAAAGACCCACCGGCTGGTGGCCGCCGGGAAAACCGGCAGCCGGATGCCGGACAGCCGACGCGACAGAGCCGGTGCGAAGTGGTAGGCCAGCACGCAGACCAGCACAACGCAGCCGAACAGCGTCACCGCACTCGTCGCAGCGACCATCCGTGCCAGGCTCGCAACCGTCGCCACCGCGCCGACGGTGATGATTGCCGTGTAAATCGCCAGTCGGCGACCCGTGAACTTCAGGGCAATCGCCGCGGCGACCGTGAGGACCCCGAAGCCCAACAACGCGTTCGGGGACCCTACCGGGCCGGGTGGCGCTGCCGCCGCGGCAACTGTCAGCGGCGCGAGCCCGCCCATCAGCATGATGTCGCCGGCCCGCCGATCCTGTCGGGTGTGGGCTCGCATCAGCATCAGCACGGAGACTGACAACATCAGCACGGCAATCACCGCGGCGTAGATGGTTGTCAGCCATGAGCTGTGGTGCCAACGCCACCAGCCCAGCAAGGCTGACGCAGATACCACCCCTATTGACACCATCGACGCGCCGACCTGCACCGCAACGATAGGGTCGATTGCGGCGAACCGCTTGTGGAGATCGGACGCGACCGCGGTGGAGATGTGCTCGATGACCTGCGATCGATGCTCGGTGTCGGGGATGAACCGAATCCACAATCGGTCGCCGTCGTAGACGTCTTGCTCGGTCAGCGACTGGGTGGCGCGCAAGGGCGTGCCGTCGACCACGCACAGTGCCCACCTGCCGCGCCCCGTGGCCTCGAGCGTGTCTTCGCCAAGTTCCCTGAGCCTGCTGTTGATCACTTTCAGCAGCGGATCGGTCATCACCGAAACCGGGGCGTTGGCATCCAGTAGAACGCCGATCTGGACACCCTCGCCGGCCATGATCCCAACCACTACCGCCCTAGGCGCCGAGATACCCTCAACGTCAGTCTGTAGCGATTCAGCTATCGCGGTCATCGTGCTGCACCCCCTGCCGTGGTGGACGTGTAACCCCGTGGCTCCAGCCGCGCGGGGGGCTCTGCCGCCGTAATCGCCGTGGGCCCGCAGGCCCCCGGCAGGTGCAGCTCGACCATTTCCGAACTCATTTGCCTCGCCTTGGATTTAATAGTGGTTGGTGAGACTACCCTGTAACGTTGCTGCTGATTCTAGAGAAGTATGACTGGTTCGCATCTTGAGCGCATGCTTTGTTCAATCAGGCTGGTTAACTTTGTATTTCGCAATCGGCGTCATACCCGGCTGTGAGTCTTCCACTCGCCGTAAGGCAGCGTGTCCAGCACGGTTTTGACGCCCACCTGTACCAATTGCGGCGTCGCCGGGCAGATGGCCAGCCACGCCTCCCCCGAACCGGCCGTCCGTGCCTGTTGGTAGAGCGCAATGCGGCCACCGGAACCGTCCTTCAGTGACAGCACCGACGCGCTGGGGCCTTTGGCGTCGTCGCGGTACTGTCGCGCGTATACCGCGACCTCGGCCGCAGGGTCTGACAGCGCTTGACCCAGCGCGGCCACCGTGGCGGCGCTGATGCCCATTCGTCGTAGATCTCCGCCGGAGAACACGTTGAAATCTGATTCCTGCCAGGACTTCGTGGCTTCCAGCATCTCCTCAAGGGGGACGTTGACCGCGTTGATCGCGGCGGGTTCTGCGTGGTGAATCGAATCCAGGCCATCCATCACCAGCGCGGCGATGGAGGCGCTGTCCGCGACAGCGACGTCGTCGACCGTGATGTCATTGCCAACTCGAACCGCTGACACCCAGTGGTTGGCGCGGCGGGCCAACACCACCCGGAACTCGTTATCGGGGATGTCGCGCGAACCCGGCGGCTGGTTCTCGTCGTCGACGACGCCGTAGAGCAACTTGCCGCGCGATAGCAGGGCGACGACCTCGAGGTCAGGAGCGGCGAGCACCCGCATCCGGGCGGCTACCTGCTCTTGTACCTGGTCGCCGACGACGATGCCCTGCTCGCGCATGACCGCCATCCCGGGGTGTTCATTCAGCCAGTCATTGCTATCGGTAGATACGAATGGGCGGCACCGCAGCTCCGGCGCAACGTGTCGAATGTCCAGGAGTGCCTGGAGCATCCAGAAACCGTCGACGTTCACGGTGATATCGGTGCGGGTGCTCTGTTGTTCCATCAGTACCTCGGGTCGATTTGCTTGGACACTGCAGGACGCGGCAGCACACCGACAGGTGGTGTGCTGCCGCGCCTGAGGTTGGTTGTTAGGCCCAGCTGGAGCCGACGGCGCTGTCGGTGCTGGCCATGTTGCTGCCGGCCGATTGCACCTTCTGGCCGTGCTGGTTGGCCTGCTCGTAGATCACCTGGAAGTTGCGACCCAACTGGGTGATGAACTCCTGGCAAGCCACCGAACCGGCGCCGCCCCAGAAGTCACCGGCAGCAAGCACATCGCGAACGATGGCCTGGTGCTCGGCCTCTAATGATGCGGCCTGGGCCCGGATGAGGGCGCCGTGGGCGTCGACGTCGCCGAACTGGTAATTGATTGTCATATCGGTCTTCTCCTAATGGGTCAAAGGTTACGCAGCGTTGGCTTTGCGCGCTAGCTGCCGAGGATCTGCTGCGAGGCCTGCTCTTGCTGCTCGTAGTTGTTAGCGTCACGGACCAGGCCGTCGCGCACCCCGTGCAGCATGTTCACAATGTTGGTGAAGGCCTGGTTCATCTGACCCATCGTGTCGTACGAGGTCATCTGAGCAGTGCCGCTCCAGCTCGCGCCGGCAATATTCTGCGAGGACGCCCACATCTTGCGAGCCTCGTCGGACACGGTCTGGGCGTGCATCTCAAAGCGGCCCGCCATGGCCCGCATCGAGTGCGGGTCAGTCATAAAACGTGCTGGCATGTTCCTATCTCCTTGTTGCTTAGTTGCTTGGATCTGTTTGTTGTGCTGGAAGGCGATGGCCCGACTGGTTACGCGCTGGCGCAACCGCCGAACCGAAAACTAACGGTGATCCCCCTTTCCGTCACCTGCCGGCTGCCACCGGCCGTTCCAACACGGTGAAGCAGATGTCGAACCCTAACCGTGGCGTTCGAACCACTCATACCGTCCCGGGCGCTGCCATGGCCCAACAGTCGATCCCCGAGATCACCGACTGCTGGGGGGTTGCGGTGGAGCCCAAGTCCGTCGCAACCCTTGCCTTGCCGGCCTGGTCAGCCGGCAGCGGCTGCGTTGGCGGCCTCGGTGGCCGCGTAAGAGCCTGAACTGATCCCCAGGGTGTTGACGAACATCTCGTGAATCGCCGCAGCTTGCGCGCTGACTGCCTGATACATCTGCGCATGCGCGGCGAACTGAGCCGCGGTCAGCGCCGATACCTCATCGGCAGCAGCGGGCACTACTCCGGTCGTTGGAGCCGCCGCAGCCGCGTTCTGGGCGCTCATGGTCGAGCCGATACCCTGCAGGGTTCCGGCCGCCGCGGCCAATGCCTCCGGCTGTGTGGTCACGAACGACATGCTGTTTCCTCCTCAAACAATCCCCACCATCTGTTCTCTGGGAAGAGACTAGATGACTGTTCCCTACTCAGCTGTTTTAGTTGCCACCTGTTCACAGGACGGCACTGCGAATTCACCTTCAGTAACGACACAGTAACAGCGCCTGATCCGGATTTCGGCCCATTCGAGAAGCTGACAGCCGCGCGAGAGAGCGGGTCGCCGGCGGGGCTGTTAAAACCCTGCTGGCCAGCGCGTTTCCGGGAGCCGTCGTCGTGGCTCGATTAAAATCTGGCACTGATTAACTCCCCCCGGGAACGGCCGGCCACGGGTCGAAGGGACACGGAGCGCACAGCGCGGCGGCTGGCGCTACAGCCTTTCGCCGCGCGTTGAACGGTTACCCGGCGGGGAATGGGCGGGGCATGATGGTGGGTTTGAACCCGTAGCGGGGGCCGACGCCAACCCCGCCGCGCCCGAGTGCCCCGGCGCCCACGGGCATGCCGCCGAACACGTTTCCGGCCCCGCTCTCGCCTGCGGTGATGGGCTCACTGACCGGGACTGCAGACATCGGCTTGACCGCCGAGGCCAGCTGCGTTGCTC
>Ga0210389_10001397_pt1 | contig 19529 bp, 19 predicted proteins | sample IncBWH28OmetaG_FD_160127 | JGI IMG/M metagenome (GOLD analysis project Ga0210389, IMG submission 160127) | Forest soil microbial communities from Barre Woods Harvard Forest LTER site, Petersham, Massachusetts, United States - Inc-BW-H-28-O ...
ACACATTGATCGTTTCGTTTACAAAATCGCCGTCCTTTGCATGGTAGATATCGATAAACTGCTGGGGGTTACGGTCAACCAGCGGGAACCAGCTGCTTTGCACCTGCACCATAATGCGGTGGCCTTTTTTAAAGGTGTGCGCCACGTCGGGCATGGTATATTTTACTTCGGTTAGTTTATTGGGTACAAATGGCGAGGGGTTTGAATAGCTGTCGCGATATCGGCCGCGCATAATTTCGGCCCGTACCAGCATCTGGTAGCCGCCCATTGGGTATTTTAGTACCGGATCAGTTTCGGCATAAATGTCTACATCATTATAACTGCCCTTATCCGGGAAAACATCGATCAGCTTCACCACAAAATCAGCATCGGTGTTTGAAAGGCTCACCATCAAATCGGCAATAACAGGCCCGGCGAGGGTAACATCTTTGGTTAGCGTATCCGTTTGATAAACCAGCACATCGGTGCGGCGGGCGGCAAAGCGCTGGTCGTCGGTCATATAATTGCGGGTACGGTCATAGTGAACTTCCTCGCTGTAAGGCACCGGTTTGGCTGGGTCGCTGATATAGGTGTCAAAGCTGTTATTAGCGTTGTTTGCTGCCGCGAACGACAATTTGCTGTTGTCCTGCAGGTAAATATCTGTCGGCTGCACGTCAGCAGGTGGCCACTGTGGCAACTGGTGCCATTTGTTTTCCCCCGTAAAAAATACCGAGGCCTTAGCAATGCTATCTACCGACCCTACCCCGCGCAGGTAATAGTCAAAAAATGGTATTTCGATGTGGTTTGCATACCACTCGCTGGTATTACTACCCCATTGTACATTGCCCAAATGCGTGCCATCGTTATTGCGCCATTGCTCGTGGTACCAGGGCCCTTCTACAAGGCGGTTATTGGTGGCCGGGCTTTGCTTATCAATGGCTTTATACACGTTCCAGCCGCCAAAGCAATCCTCGGCATCAAACTCGCCGCCCACCACAAGCATGGCGGGTTTAACATTTTTAATACCCACCCGGGCATTGCGGGCCATCCACCAGGCGTCGCGGTTGGGATGGTTCATCATCTCATTCCAAAATTTTAAACTATCGCCGGCTATTTTGGTGAGGTTGGGCAAAGCGCCGGTCGCCAAATAAAAGGCGTAATTGTCGTGAATAGCCGGATCCCAGGTAGGCGCGGCAATTGGTGTCGGGTGCGGGTGCGGCGCGCCGAAACCAAACTGCTTGTAAAAAGCAAAAGCGTCCATCTGGAAAAAGGCCCCGTTATGGTGAAAATCATCACCCACAAACCAATCCGTTACCGGCGCTTCCGGGCTAACGGCTTTTAACGCCGGGTGACCGCTCAGCGAGGCCATCGTGGAGTAAAAGCCCGGGTACGAAATACCAAACACACCTACATTACCATTGTTATTCGGGATATTCTTTACCAGCCAGTCGATGGTATCATAGGTATCGCTGGCCTCATCGATATCCTTATTGGTTTTCTTATTAAAATTGAATGGGCGCACGTCCATGTATTCGCCCTCGCTCATCCAGCGGCCGCGCACGTCCGCATACACCATGATATAGCCCTTGCGACAATATTGAATAAGATGGTTTTTCCACAGATCGCGGTATTTACCTTCGCCGTAAGGTTCGCACGAATACGGGGTACGCTCCATTAAAATGGGATGCTTTTCGCTGTTATCCTTCGGCATGTAAACCGATACAAACAGCTTAACGCCATCGCGCATGGCGATGGTCGCTTCCTTTTTGGTATAATTATTTACAAACCAGGTGGAATCAGCGCTTTGGGCAATCGCAAAAACAGGCAAAAGCAGCAATGCCAGGGCGTATAATTTTTTCATGATGGTAATTGAAGGTTGAAACGTAAAGATGGAGATTTTTACTCAAGAAAGGAAATGAACTCAGATGAACGATGGCCCCACGCGCGGGGTTCCACTCTTGAGAGGGGCGGGGGCGTGTTATCCGTTTTTGAGGTAGAATTTTGTTATTTTTCGCGTTAATATGTTCAATGCTCTCTAAATGCGCCGTAAAATCATCCCGTACAACTCAAATCTTAAACCGTTAGCGCGAAAGCTAAGAAATGACAGCACATTGGGCGAGGTTTTACTTTGGAACGAACTAAAGAGCAAACAGTTCTATGGCTACGATTTTCATCGGCAAAAACCATTGCTGAACTATATTGTCGATTTATATTGTTATGAGCTGGAGTTGGTGATTGAAATTGACGGACTTTACCATAGTTGGGAGGAACAAAGCGATAAGGATATATTACGGGAAAAGGAATTGGAAAACTATGGTTTGACGATTCTCCGTTTTACCGAACATGAGGTCCGAAAAGATATGCCGAATGTTTTCCGGACGATCGAAGCGCATGTATTTAACCGTAACCCTGATGCATTTTCTCAAGCCTGAAACGAAGAACACACCCCTCCACCCCTCTCAAGAGGGGAATCGCACGGGGCCACGGCGCCTTAAAACCGCGCGCGTTAGATTCCCTCTGGGGAGGAGCGGAGGGTAAACCGCGATTTACTCAAACACCCATTATCTTTCAATTGCTGTAGCATTGCAAACCAGCTTTTGAAACCCCTGCTGCTTATCCTTTTGATTGCATTAACTTTTGCGGGATGCAAAAAGAGTAATGAAAGTCCCTATCAAAGCCAGGGCGTTATTATCGGCGATGAAATTCTTTTCTGCCCTGCTGCATCGACAAAATGCGGCGGACTTGAAATAACTATTAAAAACGACCCAACTAAAAACCCGCCGCCATTTTATTTGATCGATTTAAACTTGCAGCAATTGGGGATCAACCCAAATACTAAGTATCCCATAAACGTCAGCTTAACCTGGAAGCACGATACTACAGCCACGGATTATATTATCGTCAGTGATGTAAAGGTGCTTAATTAGGGCGAAAAGTCCGAAAGTTAGTAATCCCGATAGCTATCGGGACCGAAAGAAGCGACAACCGGGACGTCGGAAACACTATACATCTGCACATCCGCATATTTGCACATCCGCACATCTACTTATTCAATTCCCTCAGCTTTTCCCTGATGTACTGCCCTGCCGGCGTCAACTGCTCCTCTGTCCATGCACCATTTACAGGTGCGCCTGACATCAATAAGGCGGTAGTTTCCTGCTTATCGGTGATGTTCCAGTTGGTCCAGCTCAGTTTGTTCTTCTCCATCCAGTCGAACCAGGTTTTAACGAGCGTTTGGTCGAATTTGCCGTTGCCATTGGATTCGCCTACACCCCATTCGGTGACGATGAGCGGAAGGCCTTTTTTTAGGGCGAGGTCGGCTTTGGCGCGTAGTTTTTCCTGGTGGTTAGGGTCTGAGGCATAAAAATGGAAGGAATAAGCGATGTTTTTAAACCCGGTGATCGGGTCGCCGGCCACCACATCTACATCCTGGTCCCAATGGGGGCTGCCTACGATGATGAGGTTGTTTGGATCGTATTTCCTGATTTCAGGGATCACCTGCAGGGCGTAATTTTTAACAGTATCCCATGGGATGGCGCCCCAGGGTTCGTTCCATATCTCGTAGACCACGTTCGGTACGCCTGTGTAGCGTTTGGCCATTTCGGTAAAAAATTCTTTTGATTGGGACAGGTGCAGGTTGCTGTGATGATCGTGCCAGTCAATCAATACATAAATACCCTGTTTTATCGCTTCGTCCACTACGGTTTCTTCCAGTTGGGTTTGTGCCTCCGGCTCCTGGATGTAGCCATGGGCCGGCTCAACTCCCATTGCCGCGCGTACGATGGAGGCCTTAAAATCGTTTACCAGCCAGTCAAGCACCGCAGGGTTATAGTATTTGCGACCCTGCCATAAACTCCACGAAAAGCTTATGCCGCGCAACTGCGGCGCAATGCCGTTTTGGTTGACGATTTGCCCGTTTACAACACTCAACGTGCCGTTAGCCTGCACCGGGGTTTGTGCAAATGCCTGACTGGAAATAATGGAGATGAATAACAGAATTCGGGCAATCTTTTTCATGTTTGGTACTTATCGACCCGAAATGTATAAGAATTATCTTACGATTACCTGATGATGCTAAAAATCTATTATAAAATGTTAAACGAACGTATAGCGCGATGCATCACGTCTCTACCATTGGTGCAAGCCGTTATTTCGAATAGTAATCATACGCCGCCTTCGCAATCTTTGCAATCGTACCCTCACGGGTAGCTTCGTCATTAGTGGAATTACAAACAAATACCGAAATAATCAGGTGCTTACCGTTTGGCAAGGTGATTATGCCAGCATCATTGGTTGCAGGGCTAAGGCCCTCAGCGCTGGTAGGCGAGGAACCGGTCTTGTGCGCCACAATTGCCCCCACGGGTAACAGCCCTTTCAATCGTTTGGGCCCCGTGTTGGTGTTCAGCAGCATTTGGTATAAGCTATCTGTAGTAGGTTTAGCCAATATTTTGCCTTTATAAAACTGATCGAACAGCGCGGTTATCTCAACCGGCTTGCACCAATTGGCATATTGCAGCTCCCAGGAAGCCGCCATCTCTGTTTCGGAAGTGCGCACCGCGATACCCCTGATACCGATCTGCAACAGATAGTCCTGCACTGTTTTAGGTCCGCCAAGTTGTTTTAATAAAATATCGCACGCATTGTTATCGCTTTGCGATATCATATAACTCAGCAATTCGCTCACGGGGAAATCGCCGCCTTTTGGATATTTATCGCGCAGCGGACTCCAGGTGTCTTTCACCAGGTCGCGCTTACTGATGTGTATCAGCTGATTAAGCTGCAGCTTGCCGGTATCCACCCAATGCAAAACGGTTAACGCGATGGGGAATTTCATCACGCTGTGCATCACCAGGCGGGCTTTTCCGTTGTAGTTCAATGTATCGCCGGTTTCGATATTTTTAATAGATACACCTACAATCCCCTTTACCGGCTTTGCAATTTGTTCGATCTGCGTACGTAAACCAGGATCGTTGAGTCCCTGTGAAAATGCCGGAGCAATAAAAACCAATAAGATAAAGGCACACAAAAAACACTTTTTCATACCTACTAATAACGCAATTATTTGGTATGAAGTTTAATCCAGTCCGAAATAATCTTCAAAGCCATGGGCGATATAGTCTCCTGTATATTTTCATATTCATCTGCCTGCCCGGTATCGGCAGTTTGCAACAAATGATTCAACCCGGGGAGTGCCTTTACCTCCACATTTTTATTGCCGGCCGCCGTCAATATGCGTTTGGTAGCCTCCAGGTTTTCAGCGGCATTTACCTGCGTATCTTTTTCGCCGATGACGGCCAGTACAGGGCATTTAACTTTGCGCAGATCCTTTTCAGGGTCGTAGGCCACAAAAAAACGTATCCAGGGCGCGTTGTTTATATCGCCGTACAGCTTAACTATTTTGGTTGTCATATCTTCGGGGATATTCAGCGCGTCCAATACTTGTTGCGGCTGCATCTTTTTCCAGGCATTGAACGCGGTTACCGCATTCGTTTCAAAGGTTTTTTCATCGGGCGAACTGACGAGCATTTTTAAAATTTGCGCGTAAATTTTTTCGTAGCTATTTGCCGAGGCCGTGTCTACTCCCTGCTGCACCAGCGTATTGGCGTATTGCTCCGCCAATACATTCGCCCCGCCAGCTTCGGGGCCGCCCCAAAGCACAATAAAGTTTACGTCTTTGCGCCTTGCCGCCACCATCGGGGCAATCATGCCGCCTTCGCTGTGGCCAATTAAGCCCAGGTGTTTTTTATCGACGTCGTTTCTTGTTTCCAGGTAATTAAGGCTTGCTTCCACATCATACGAGAAATCAAGACTGGTTTTGCGATTGATACTGTCGCCCAGCGAGCTTTTGCCGGCGCCCCGGTCGTCGACCCTTAAAACAGCTATGCCGTTCCGGCTCAGGTAATCGGCCAAAACCCAATAAGGCTTATGGCCTTTCATCATCGAACCATCCCTGTCCTGCGTGCCGCTGCCGCTGATAATGATCACCGCCGGGTATTTTCCATCGCCATTTGGCCGGGTAAAGGTGGCGCCATAATGCAGGCTTTTGTTTGCGTTATCATACTCCACATCCTCGCTGTAATAAGGGAATGGCGGCTTCGGTGTTTGCGGGCGCACAAGGTCTTTGCCACGGTCAGCCTTATCTGCTGCCGAAATACGCTTCAGCGCCAGGGCTATTTTGCCGCCACCTTGCTTATAAATCCCGTTGATACCATCTTTTTCGTCCCAAACACCGGCATATCCGCCGCCTATCGTGGCAATCGCGATAAATAAACTGTCCTTTTTAAGAAAAGTCTTGTTGCAGGTGATGCCGAACGCTTTTTGGTCGGGACTATCCAGCGTTGAAGTGTAGCTGCTGTCCGCGCTTTTTTTGATATTAAGTACCAAATGCAGGTTGGTCCCGCCAACGGAGATCGACCCAAGCCAGCTGCCGGTGATATCCTGGGCTTTAACGCCCGCAGCTAAAAGCAAACAGGTAAGGACTATGATTAATTTTTTCATTAATTTTGATCTGTCTTATGGTTTTTGAAATATAAATAGGAGTAAACAAACGGAATAATCGTCATTACGGCCACCAGGCATAGCATTACGATGGTAGCCGGTTTGGGTGGCAGCAGCAGTGTGGCCACGGTGATTACAATACCGCCTGCAAACCACATCTTGCCAACCAGCCGATGGGTTGCGCGCCAATTATCTTCGTTTTCGAGTGTCCAAGGCGTGCGGAAGCCCGCAAAATAGTTCGGTTTAATGCTATTCATGATATTACCGATAAATACAAACATTAAACCGATTAACGGCAGGATCAGCTTATCTATTTGAAAACCACGGTGCACGGTGACAAAAGCTATAGAAATGTTTAAGGCCGAAAGGAAAATGACAAGGCCCAGCCCGAGTTTCTGAAAGGTAGCCTCACCATATTTCACTTTCTTTTTAGGGTCGATGCGGGAAATAAATTTAAGCAGAAGATAAACAAAAGCCGTCATTCCCAACAGCACCCATTCGGTGGTCATGAATTCGCTTTTGCTGCCATATCTATCAATATTTCCGTTTAGCCCGTAGTGCACCGGTACGATTTGTGGCAATGAACTGTAGATGATAAATACATAAACTGCCGGTACAAGCCACACCACCAGTGCCACGGCATCCAAATAGGTAAACTTTTTCATTGTGCTGTCATTTCTTTTTTGATTGTAAACTGATGATCCATTTCAACATTTCGTCCATCACCGTGGTATTTAAGGAGTAATTGATAAACTGCCCTTCCTTAACCGATACTACCAAGCCTGCCTGCCTAAGCAAGTCGAGGTGATGCGAAATGCTGGGCTTTGAAATATTGAAATGGTCGGCTATCTCGCCCGCCGTCAGGTCTTTCTCCTTAAGCAGTTCCAGTATCTCTCGTCGGGTTGGGTCGTTTAGCGCTTTAAAAATCGAGTTCAATTCAACCTCCATTTAAATATTTAGACAAATATCTAAACACTTTTTAAATTTCAAACAATTCCTTTACATTTATTTTTATTCCCGTGAATCTTTTCCATGAAGGTAAAATCCATTTTGCTGCTGATTTTTAGCTATTTGCTGTGTTCGATGGCTGCAAAAGCGCAAAACACCGGTGAAAACTTTGCCGATTCCCTGGCCAAACATTTCGATTATTATCGTTTAAAAAATCCGCAAAGCATTTTATTTGCCCATTTTGATAAAACCGTTTACACCAATAACGAAAATGTGTGGTTTACCGCTTATCTTTTAAATAGCGATAAAAGCAGGCTAAACGATGTACTTTCGGCCGTGCTGGTAAAGGACGATGACCGTTCCATCGCACTCGAGGAAAAATTTGTAATGGCGGACGGAATCGCCTTCGGCAACCTGTTTCTTCCGGACAGTATCCCATCCGGCGATTACAGCTTCCTCCTTTATACCAATGAGATTTATAACGGCAACCCGGCTAATATTTTTGTTCAGCCCGTCACCATAAAAAATATGAACGAGGAGGGTTTTCACGCTGCGCTTAATTTGCTGGATACCGGCAAATTCCCCGCTGACGGCAAAAGAAAAGTGCGCTTGGTAACCAGCGCAAAAGGGGCCACAATCGTTTCGGGCGCTACGGTCAGTTATTACGCAGGGGATAAGGCCCACCCTTTTTTTTCCGGCCAGGTTAAAACGGATCATGCAGGCCAATATGTATTCCCAGTCCCCGTAGCAGGGATAAGCACAAGCAATAACATATTTGAAGCAAAGATCACTTTCGGCAAAGAATCGAACACTGCACAATTGGCACTACCGGTTTACTCAGACGTTCCGCAAATCAAATTTTACCCGGAAGGCGGCAATCTTTCCGACGGCGTGTTGAGCACGGTTGGCTGGGAAGCGAAAGACCTGGCAGGCGCCCCCCTGGAAATGGGCGGCGTGTTATATAAAGATGACAAGCCCGGGGATACCGTTTACACCGATACTTATGGCATGGGTAAATTTAAGCTATATCCGCAGGTGCACAGCCGTTATTACCTGAGGCCGCTGGGGCATGTTTTTAAAGATTCGGTTTATGCGCTGCCCGGGGTGATGTTAGATCAACCGGTAATTGCTATTGCGAAGGCAATTGCTGACGATACGTTAAATTTGATAATTAGGGCGAAAACCGCGCAAAAGGTGTTTGTTGTAGCCCATAACTTCGGGAACGTTTTTTTTAATTTCGAAACAGAAGCTACGACAAGAGGGAAACCGGTAAAAGTTATCCTGGATGAATTGCCGAGGGGGATTGTGGAGATCACTGTTCTGGATAGCCTGCACCGGCCATGTGCGGAACGGCTCTTTTTTGCCCACTACGACCGCCGAAATATCCTGAAAATAAATACAGATACTGATCATTACAAAAAACGGCAGAAGGTGAGCATCGACCTGAAGTTGATGAATGCGGATGGCAAAGCGGCAAGCGGCCTCGTATCGGTAGCCTGCATACAGGCCAACCGATACGAGATAAAAAAAGCAATGGACATTGAAAGCTATTTTTACCTGGTTGACCAGATAGGCCGGCTCCCCATAAAGGAAAATTATATGGGGACATCCGGCGATGACAGGAAATACCTGGAAGATATTTTATTGGTAAAGGGGTGGCGGCGCTACACCTGGCCGGAATTGGTAAAGGCAGCGCCACGCGATACCGCAGGGCGCGAAGACACGTTGTTTTTTAGCGGAGCGCTAACGAGGTACGGCAAGCCGCTTAAAAAGCCCGGCAGTTTACTAATGTTTAAGGACTCGTCTGCAATTGCATTCAAAACTGACCCGACCGGGAGATTCATCATGACCAGCGAACAGCTGTTTACCCACGAGCAAAAAGACGTAAAACTCCTTGCAAATTCGGGCGCCGCCGACGAAGTAAAAATGACCCTGATTGATCCTTATAAAAAAATTGATGATTCGCTCGCTCTCAATTTTCACCCATTCAAAAACATGATGCATTCGCCTGGAGGTACAACGGAGGATATGGAAAATCTGTTGGGCACACAACGCATAATCCAATTAAAGCAGGTCAGCATAAAGGCCGACAAAGACGATCGCACATACGGCACTGCCGGAACGGCGCGTGAAAATGAATGTGGTGATTATGTATGCAAGTTTAATATCCTGAATTGTCCGAATCACCGGGATGACCCCGCGAACAGGCCAGCAGTGTTGGGTCAAACCTACACTTACATGGGGAATTCGTATTATAGGTATGCGGGGTGCATAATTCATGAAAAGCAGCCTGCCGGTTCCGTAATTGACACCATAAGTGGCATTCACTATTCGGTGGAATTTTACCCGGCTGATTATTCAAAATTCAACCCGATTGCGCCTGAGTACGTTTCAACTATTTACTGGAACCATTTATTAAAGCTTTCACCAGCAACCAAAAATACCGTCAGCTTTTATACCAGCGATATTACCGGCGATTTTAAGATCATCGTTCAGGGCATTACCCAGGATGACGTTGTTTATGGCGAAAAGACGTTTATGGTGGTTAAGTAGCTGCGGAGTCAAAACTCAATCAACCATTCAACTTAATCAGCCCAATCAACTAACATTGTATTTTATTGCAAATTTTCGTTACTTACGCTACTTATCAAAACCCCATCATGCAAAGAAGAAATTTCCTGAAGACAGGCGCCGTAGCCGGCTTAGCCTTAACTACGCTGGCCTCCGCTTCCTGCAAGCAAGCCTCGTCGCCAGCCGGCGGCCAGGATGAGCAAAAAGCCGATGATTTTGAGTTGAATGAAGTGACAATAGATACGCTTCAGCAAAAGATGCAAAGCAAGACCTATACCTCGCGGCAGATCACAGAGATGTATTTAAAACGTATAGACGCTATCGACAAAAGCGGCCCGAAACTGAATGCGGTGATCGAGCTTAACCCGGACGCTTTGGACATTGCCGATGCAATGGACAAGGAACGCGCCGCCGGGAAAGTGCGCGGGCCGCTGCATGGTATACCGGTTTTGATAAAGGATAATATTACCACAGGAGATAAGATGCATACCACTGCCGGGGCCTCGGCCATTGCTGACAATGTTATGAAGGAAGATGCCTTCATCATTAAAAAACTACGCGAGGCCGGCGCGATATTACTGGGAAAGACTAATTTAAGTGAATGGGCAAATTTCCGTTCTACACATTCAACCAGCGCGTGGAGCAGCCGCGGCGGGCAAACCAAATGCCCCTATATTTTAGACCGTAATCCCAGCGGCTCGAGCGCCGGTTCAGGATCGGCGGCATCGGCAAATTTATGTGCGATCGCTATCGGAACCGAGACAGATGGTTCCATTGTTTCGCCGTCATCCGTTAATGGACTGGTGGGTATAAAGCCGACCGTAGGGCTTTGGAGCCGGGCGAACATTATCCCCATTTCAAAAACACAGGATACAGCCGGGCCGATGGCGCGTACCGTAAAAGATGCAGCAATCCTTTTGGGCGCATTGGCGGGCGAAGACCCGCAGGACAGTTATACCGCGGCGAGCAAGGGCAAAATTGAGGCTGACTATACCAAATTTTTAGACGCCGACGGGCTGAAAGGAAAGCGCATCGGGGTAGAAAAAGATGCATTGAAAATAAGCCCGCAAATGGACCCTATATTTAAAGCAGCCCTTGACTTGTTGAAGAGCAAAGGTGCTACTGTGGTCGAGGTTGAACTATACAAGAAGTTAAAAGGCCTTGGCAATGCCGATTTTACCGTGCTGCTTTACGAATTTAAAGACGGCCTGAACCAATATTTGGCGAAGGCTAATTCGAAAGTGAAATCGCTGGCGGATGTGATCGCGTTTAACAAGCAGAACGAAGCCACAGCCATGCCGTTTTTTAAACAGGAAATTTTAGAGCAGGCACAAGCAAAAAAAGGGCTTGACGAAAAGGAGTATATAGAGGACGTGGCCAAAACCACGGGCACCACACGCACAGCCATCGACAAGATCATGAGCGACAATAAACTGGATGCCATAGTAGCGCCCACTAACGGATTTGCCGTTTGTATTGACCTGGTTAACGGCGATTATGATAACGGCTTCTCCTTTTCGGGCCCGGCTGCTATGGCGGGTTACCCGCATATTACCGTACCCATGGGCTATTTTAACGAGTTGCCGGTTGGGATATCGTTTGTAAGTACACCGTACAAGGAAGGTGATATAATTAAGTTGGCGTACGCGTATGAGCAGGCCTCGAAAAAACGTGTGCCGCCAAAATTTAAAGTGGATTTGCTGGGATGACAACATGGTTCGCGCGCCCGTTGGTGGTTTTCAATTTAATTGTATATTTGTGTATAAGATCTTTTATGAGTGTGTTAACATTAGAATATAGTTTTGAGAACAAACTCCGCGATATTAATGTCAGGAAGTTCATCTTTAGCATCATAAGGGGCCGTGTTACGTCATATAGTGAGAATATTAAGAAGCTTCTGGCCCAAGTTGATAACGAATTTCAACAGGAAAAGCAGATTTTAACTGACATTGAAAAATTGGATCATAGCGAGTTAAAACTTTTGAATAAAAAATTTAAAAGGATAAATAGCTATTTCGATAAGTTAAATGATATGTACTATAATGAAAACTATTTTGGCGATGCCGAGTTAAAACAGATCTTCACATCAATAAGCAGACAAACTCACAAAGTGGAAAACCTAAGTCATAAATATTTATATTTGGATCATAGTCAATCTCAAACACCTGAATATATCAAGGAAGCCCTGGCAAATTTTTCCCAGGATGCCATTAGTAAAAAAATTAAGATCAACTAATAGATGCCTTTTCAGCGAGGGGATATTATTGAACTGCCGTTTTTAATCCCCGGCAAAAACCGAACCGAAGTACACCCCGCTATTATTATATCAAATAACCTGGTACATGAGAATGAAGGGATTTACATTTGTGTAATGGTCACGCATTCTGAGCTTCACGAATTTTTCGCCTTCGATTTAGCTCCTGATATGTTTGTGAATGCCCGGAATGTGCCTGAAGGGAAAGCAAAAGCACATTTGGTAGCCTATGTGCTCGAGAGCCAGGTCATCTCAAACTCAAGTACCAAAAGAAACAAAATGAAACATGTTTACGTGGACAAATTGGTGCATTTTATTTCTGACACCGTATTGTTCGAAGATTAATTATTTCAAGCGCCAAAACCCATTAAAAAAATCAGAGGCGCTAGCAACCACCTATGAATTTGCCTTGTCCTCCAGCCGTTTTGTGATCGAGATGATCATTTGATTTTGATATTCAAGATGGGAAAGGATAGTTTCTATTTCCAACTCTGCCTGCAGGTTTATTTTGAGGTCTTCTTCATCTCTTAAATCAGCACGAATTGATTGCACATTCTGCCCGATCATGATCAGCGGCAGTAAAAAAAGCTGGATCATATTGGAAATAAAAAGCCAAAGCACAAAGGCCGGGTAAGGATCAAACCTTGCCCCTTTTGGCGCAAACATGTTCCAGGTAAGCCAAATAACTGTCCATAAAAAAATGAGCATAAAAAAGCCCATGGTGCCAACGTGGTTGGTTATCCAAACGGCTATTCTGTCCAGCATGGATTTTTTTAAGTGGCTTTTGGTGGTGGTGCGCAAAATCTCTTTGCGCTTGTTGATGCACTCCTGGATAGATAGGGGTTTTGCAGGTTCCATAATTTAATTGTCGATTAGGGTTTTAAATTTTATAACCAAATCTAATTAATTAACATCAAAATATTATGGCTCGTTTGTTTGGTTTAACCCTAACTTTATTGCCTGTTCAAACCATATAAAATCCTATATTTCGAAAAAATTAAGCTATGGAATTTGGCCGCGTACCACACGAAGAGCTGGCGTTAACTGATTTTACTTTACCGCCCGACCCAGAACTCACCATCAACACCTTACTTGCCGCCAAAAACAAAGGCACGCTGCAGGTTCGGGTTGGCTGCGCCAAATGGGGGCGCAAGGAATGGCTGGGCAAGATATATCCACCCAAAACCAAAGATGCCAATTTTTTGGATGAATATGTAAAGCATTTCGATTGTATCGAGCTGAACGCGACATTTTATAATATTTACGGCCAGCAGGTGATCAGCAAGTGGAAGGAAAAGGCTGCCCCGAACGCAAATTTTAAGTTCTGCCCAAAATTCTCGCAATCTATTACCCATATCCGGAGGCTGAAGAACGCCGATGAGATTACCACGCAATACTACGCCGGAATAGAAGCCTTCGGCGAAACGCTCGGCCCGTTGTTTTTGCAGGTAGGTGATAATTTTACGCCCAAAAGTTTGCCTGACCTGAAAGCTTATCTTCAAAAACTGCCGACAGATGTCCCTGTTTTTGTTGAAGTGCGGCACAAGGATTGGTTTGCTGTTCCCGAAGTTCGCGCCGAATTTTTTGGTATGCTGCATGAGTTAAATGTCGGCGCTGTAATTACCGATGCCGCCGGCCGCCGCGATGTTATCCACATGGAACTGCCTACGCCCCATGCCTTTATCCGATTTGTGGGTAACAGCCTTGATCCTACCGACTATAAACGCGTTGACGACTGGGTAGAACGTATTGTAAAATGGAAAGAAATGGGCCTGCAGTCCGTCTGGTTTTTTATGCACCAGCATGATGAACGGTACTCGCCGGAGCTGGCTGATTATGTGGCTGAAAAGTTAAACCAACATTTGGGCCTTAGTTTGTTGAGGCCAACTTTTATGGATAGGGATGAACCTGGTGTCTGAACCGTTGATTTAGCTGATTTGATTGATGCCGCTGATTAAAAAGGCGACAGGAATCAAAAAAATCAGCCTAATCAACTTAATTAATGGTTCAGATTACGACACCATCCCCGATATCACATTAATACTCAACGCCAGGATAGCCGTATTAAAGGCAAACGACAATAGCGCATGCATGGTGCAAACCCGCCGGATCCTTCGCGAAGTGATATTGACATCGGATACCTGGAACGTCATCCCGACGATAAAGGAGAAATAAACAAAATCAAGGTAGTCAGGCGCATCCTTTCCGGGAAATTGCAAGCCGCCTTCCGCCTTCGTTACGCCGTCGATATCAGTTTCGTGATCATAATACAAATGTGCGTAGCGCAGCGTGTAAATGGTATGGAGCAGCCACCAGGAAATGATCACTGCCGTTATCGCAAGCAGGATATGTTCATTCTTGGCGACTTCCGGCAGTCCTTTGGTTGATTTCAACAAGTAAACAATCGCGCCGAGGCTAACAACCGCTGCCGTTGTTATAAATAAAAATAGAAAGGTAAGGCTCGAATCCTGCAAACGGGCAATTGCCTTTACCTCACGCGGGTGCGAGGAAAGTATAATGGTCCAATTCAGCAAAATAATCGTGAGCGCGCAGCCGATCCAACAAACCAGGATCAATGCCGGGGTTCTGACATTACCCCGGAAACAAAAAAAAGCGATGGCGCTAACCGCAAGTGCTATTATTAAACGATAGCGCGCATCCAGCCTGTAAAAGAACCGCTTGTCGGCCCTGTAAGTTTTTGTCATGGTTTTAGTAGATAGTCCATGGTCTGTAGTCCGTGGGTGGTGGTAAAGGTAAAAATTTGTTTTAAAAGTAAGATGATTCGGCCAAGGCATCCTTCGTTCCATGAACCATCAACCATGAACTAAAAAACAATCTCCGCTACGCGCCCAACCTGGCCGTCCTCCAGCCGCACTTTAATGCCGCGCGAATGGTAGGCGGCGCTGGTCAAGATATCCTTTACAATGCCGCGGGTAAGTTTGCCGGAGCGTTGATCTTTTTTAAGGATGATATCCACTTCAAGGCCTGGATAGATGTCGCTTCTGTTTCGTCCGTGCATTATTATAATGCTTTGTCTTTTACTTTGGTTAAATAGACGGTTGTGTCTTTATCCCCATGAGTGCTTTTTTTGATTATTACAATCGGCATTTTCGAAGGGAATATCGTCCCTTTAAAATTTGCATAAATTGCATAACTACTCTTTAAGCTAAAGCCAGAAATATTCCAACTGTCATCATATGGACCGACACCATCACACGAAAAACAACCATCAGAAATTATAACCAGTTGCGATTCACAACAGTTTATGGTTTTCTTTTCTAAAAATCCTTCATCTCTCCAAAACTGCCTTTCAGCGAATATTGTATTGATTTTTATTCCGTTTATGACATTGCCTTGAAGCGCGTATGCGCAAATAAATGTGCTATGTTTTTTTGCTTCCTTGACAGAAAAACTCATCTGCGGACCTGGACTGTCGTTTATGTTAAAATCACACGATGAAATCAACGCACAACCGATGAGATAGAAGTAAACATTATTGACCAGTTTAGCTTTCATTATCTCACCAAATCATTTATTGCTTCCTCCACCTGCTGAAAATCAAAATTCTTTAACAGCATATCCATTCTATCCGCAATCTCTTTATTGTTCAAATTACCAATACTGCCCTCATGCGTGTGCTTAACCTGTTTGTCCGGGTTAAATTCTCCCTTTTCAATGGCGAAGCCTACTTGTTTATAAGCATCCCGGAAAGGTACACCGCTTAACACCAGGCGATTTACCTCTTCCACGCTAAACAGATAGCTGTATTTGGGGTCATTCAAAATATCGGTGTTAACGCTGATGTTTTGCAGCATAAAGGTGGCCATTTGCAGACAGTTTTTAAGATCAGCAAATGCAGGGAATAACAGTTCCTTTAACAGTTGCAGCTCGCGGTGATAGCCTGAAGGCAGGTTGGTGGTCATCATTGCCACATCATTTGGCAACGCCTGCAGGCGGTTGCATTTGCCGCGCATGATCTCCCAAACATCCGGATTTTTTTTGTGGGGCATAATGCTGCTGCCTGTGGTAAGTGTATCCGGGTAGCTTACAAAAGCAAAGTTCTGGCTCAAATATAGCGCCTGGTCCATAGCCATTTTGGCAAGGGTGGCCGCAATAGCCGATAAAGCCTGGGCAATAACCCGCTCGGTTTTCCCCCGGCCCATCTGCGCATAAACCACATTATAATTAAGGCTTTCGAAACCTAATAGCTGCGTAGTTAATGTTCGGTTTAACGGGAATGACGAGCCATAGCCGGCAGCTGAGCCCAAAGGATTTTTGTTGGTGATCTTCCAGGCAGCAAGCACCATTTCCAAATCATCAGCCAGGCTTTCCGCATAGGCGCCAAACCATAAGCCGAACGATGAAGGCATAGCGATCTGCAAATGCGTATAGCCGGGGAGCAATACACCCTTATGCTTTTCACTGAGTTCAATCAGCAGGCGGAACAGCTTATATGTCTCCTCAACCACCTGCTGCAATTCGTGCCTGAAGAATAGTTTTAAATCAACCAACACCTGGTCATTTCGCGAACGGCCGCTATGAATCTTTTTACCGGCGTCGCCGATGCGCTGGGTTAGCAGCATTTCAACCTGTGAGTGTACGTCTTCAACTTCAGCGGCGATGGTAAACTTGCCTTCATGAATTTCTCTGTATATTTTTTTGAGTTCCTGTTGAACGGCTTGCAAATCATCATTGCTCATCAGGCCTACGCTTTCGAGCATTTGGGTATGAGCCAGCGATCCCAATACGTCGAATGCGGCCATTTGTAAATCAAACTCACGGTCCCGTCCTACCGTGAAATTCTCTACAAGTTCATTAACAGTAACTGATTTTTGCCAGATTTTAGCCATTTTGATTTACGAATTACGATTTACGAATTACGATTTGTTTAATTCGCAACTAATTTCCACGCAATGTGTTCAATGAAGCGACAATAATAGAAAGAAGTTCATTCCCTTCCTTATAAATCACATCGATTTTTTCATTTAATTCAGGATTCAACTCTACGAGCAATTCTAAAAAGAACAAGGTTTCATCCAATTCCTCCTCTACGATCTTTAGCTTATTGATAAAGTCATTTTTTGATTTAGCTCTGCAAGCTGCACGGTAGTTCGCCCCTGTTGAGCTGGCACTTCGGTTGAGTTGGTCCGCGTAATTCTTATTAACGATATTGTAGGGTAAGCTCAATACCAAACGCGCATTTGCAAGTGCGTATTTTTTTGTTCTAAGTTTAAGTTCTTCTTTGGTCATGCTCATTCATTTTGTTTTAATGCAAATTACATAATCGCCTGCCAAAACCAATAACCCCAAATCGTAATTCGTAAATCGTAATTCGTAAATTACTTTACTTCACCGGTGAGCATGTAACCGGCAATCTCCATCCCTCCTTTCAGCAGCGTTGCTTTTGAAGCAGGATTGCTAATATTACATCTCGCAGCCGGAACTCTTCCCGCCAGGTAACAGGCTTTTTTAACTTCTTGTATTAAAAAGCTTCCGTAACCTTTTCGCCGATGGTTTGATTGTACTTCCATGTACAGATCAGCGAAGGGCTTATTGTAATGCAGCAGGAAGCCTCCTGATCCTATTATTCCTCCATTTTTCTCCAAAACATAATCGCCCTCCGGTTCACTTTGGTGATCGAAAAGACGGTCCGTGTCGAGTTTTTTCCTAAAAATAACATCGTCAAACTTATGATGAGTTGATGACCCTGCTTTAAAAAGTACAACGTTGGAAGATATATTCTTCGCAAACTCATACAGCATTCCCGATAGGAGCAAATCATTACTCTGGCATTCGATATAAATCACGCCGGAAACCTTAATTAATTCAGCGAAGATCGCCGCCATGCGATTTCTGTAGGCAGGGACTAAATAAAACTCAAAAATGGAGTCGCGGAGTTTAAGGTCATCTCTCCCCATTACCGAGCCGTAGCCAATCTGCGTATCGCCATCGGTAAACACATATTCGTCCGCCCAGCCGCGCCAATGACAGGAGTCATACCTGACCTGGAAGTTATTTTCCTGCAAAAACAAAGCGCGTAAAGATTGTATCGCTGCTAAATCTGTTTTGACAACTTTCAGATCCATAGGCCTTAAGCTTAATTTATACTTTCCAGCATTTTCAGGTAGATATCTATACCTCCTTTGATCTCGTCAACATACACAAATTCATCAGCGGTGTGCGAACGCGCGGATTCGCCGGGGCCTACTTTTAAAGAAGGTATGTCCAGCAAAGCCTGGTCGGAGGTGGTGGGCGAGCCGTAAGTTGTGCGGCCCAGGCTCAATCCCGCCTGAACTATCGCGTGGTTTTTATCGATCTTCGATGGCTTTAACCGCACGGATCGCGGTCTTACCTCGCTTATAACGTGCTGCCTGATGATCTCCAGCACCTCGTCATTACTGTAAGCATCGGTTACCCTTACGTCAACTGTAAAATTACATTCAGCGGGCACTACATTATGTTGCGAACCTGCATTTATTATGGTGACCGACATTTTCACCGGGCCAAATAATTCAGATTCTTTCGGGAAATGATAGGCGCGGAACCACTCAATATCTTTCATCGCCTTGTAAATGGCATTTTCACCCTCTTCGCGGGCCGCATGACCAGCTTTACCCCGCGCTATGCAGTCTAATACCATTAAACCCTTTTCGGCAATGGCCAGTTGCATGCCCGTTGGCTCCCCGACAACAGCGAAATCAAGTTTACCCAATTCGGGGAGTATCAGCTCGATGCCGTTAAGGCCGGATATTTCTTCCTCCGCAGTTGCGGCAATGCAGAAGTTATACTTCAAATTTTCCCTTTCATAAAAATGCAGGAAAACGGAGATCAGCGACACCAGGCAGCCCCCGGCATCGTTACTGCCCAGGCCGTATAACTTTCCATCTTCAATTTTAGCCTCAAAGGGGTCGCGGGTGTAGCCTGGGTTGGGCTTTACCGTATCGTGATGTGAATTAAGAAGTATAGTTGGCTTTTCCGGGTCAAAATGTTTATTGAAAGCCCAGACGTTATTTAATTTGCGATGAATTTGTACCCCTTTGCCTATCAAAAATTGTTCGATCGCATCGGCCGTTCGCTCCTCATCCCGGCTGAAAGAAGGTATCGCTATCAGTTGCAGAAGCAGCTGGATTGCCTGGCGGGAAAGGGTCTCGATGTCCGTCATAAATGCAGCAAAAGTAGTCTTTTTAAGCAGATTGCAAACCCGGCTCAATCTTCAATCTTCGAATACTTTTTGGTGTCGCCCATGGTGCAATACAGCACCAGCGAAAGCGCGATGCAA
>Ga0210389_10001398_pt1 | contig 19523 bp, 14 predicted proteins | sample IncBWH28OmetaG_FD_160127 | JGI IMG/M metagenome (GOLD analysis project Ga0210389, IMG submission 160127) | Forest soil microbial communities from Barre Woods Harvard Forest LTER site, Petersham, Massachusetts, United States - Inc-BW-H-28-O ...
TGCGAGCGATGATCGCGCTGGCGCGAGTTCCATCCGAGACGATTTCTTCCAGCGCCCGGCGCAACACATCCGGCTGGAGGTTCTGATTGGCGAGCAACCGCAGGCACGCGTTGCTGTTATTGTTGACTGCCGTAAGAGGCTGATTGACTTCGTGTGCTATGGAGGCCGCCAATTCGCCCATGGTCGTGAGTCTAGACACCCGCGCGAGCTCCGCTTGCGCGTTTTGGATTGCTCTTTGGGCCTGCTTGCGTTCACTGATGTCGCGGATGAAGCCGGTAAATACCCGGTGCCCGTCCTGGATCAGTTCTCCGAAAGAAACCTCCACGGGGAACTCCTTGCCATTCTTGCGCAGGCCGGTCAATTCGGTACCTTGCCAGTTGATATGCCGCTGGCCAGTAGCCACGTAGCGCTTGAACCCAGCGTGGTGCAGCTTGCGCAGGAATTCCGGCATGAGCATTGTCAGGGGTTTCCCAATCAACTCTTCCGGGGTATAACCGAAGACTCGTGTGGTGGCAGGATTAGCAAGCAGGATTGTACTGGTCTCGTCCAAGCTGATCACAGCGTCGCTGGCCGTTTCGACCACAAGGCGGTATTTTTCTTCGGTATAGCGGTGTGCTGATTCCTCCTCTTTACGCTGGGTAATATCCTCGACGACCGCAAACCAAAATGGTGCCACGCCGCCCATTTCTGGAACGAGAGAAACGTTGTTGCGCACCCAAACTAACGTCCCGTCTTTGCAACAGTACCGCTTCTCGATCTCGAAGTGTTGTCGCTTGCCTTCCACGAGTTCTCCGACTAACTCCTGGTTAGCCTTTCGGTCCTCCTCGTAGGTAACGTCCAGGAAGGTCAGCTGATACAACTCTGATTCTGTATAGCCCAACATATTCCGGAAGACGCTGTTCGCCGCGAAGAAGCGACCTGCGAAATCAGCCATCGTGATGCCGATTGCCGAGTTCTCGAATGCGGTTATCCAACGCTGTTCGATATGCTGGGGCGGTCCGTTGTGAGCTGGGGCGGGTTCTGGGTGTGGCATACCACTTACTCCTCAGACTGACAGAGCTATGAGAGAGTGTTCGTCGACCTCACGCGCCTCAGGGTCTTCTAGGCCACGTCGACGACCGTTGAGATTCATGCCGCGATTACCCAGGCGGTTCCCTGACCGGACTCGCAATCTCGCCCAAAGAGCTGACGGTATCGCGGGGTTTTAGAGCTGCCGCTCCTGAAGAAGCCTGAGCAGGCTCTGAAGGACACCGCGACCGAATCAAAGAAAAAATATCCGCCGACAAGACTTGAGTTCTTGGGTAGAGTCACAACGACTATCGTCGGCAGAGCCTCACTATCTGCCCGTCTTTTCCGCTTGTCAAGAGGCACAACCAACCCCGAGGCTCGTCGGCGCGTCACCATACTCGTTCGGCAGCGGTAAACTGAGTCTGGTGGGTTTCGGCTCAGTTCACTTGGTCGTTCCACACGCATCGAGTAGGTTTTTCTCGACGAGATAGCTTAGCGAAGCAATGGCGAGAGCGCGGTGCGAATCGCGGTCGAGAACACGTTCCGCGAAAAAATCACGAGAATCACAAGCATCAATCCGTGAATGTACACTGCCACTAGAAATTGCACCGAGCGTCGCGTCGATGGCGCGGCACAAAAAATTGTTTTCGCTCTAGATGGATATTCAGAGCTCATGATAGGTCTAGCATTCTGGACTCGGCGCTCTGCAAGGACCGTTCCCGAGTAGCCTTTGGCCAACCCACGGCGACTGCATTCCGGACTTTACTTCCAGCAGCTCGAGAGGCCCGGCGCCTCGCTTGCTCCGTCGCGGGATCCGCACTTCGGCCACGGTCACGACGCTGTCGCGACTTTGCAGTTGCCCGGCCACGGTGGCATTCGGGAGCGCGTGTAAGCAGCACGCGCAATTTCTGCCGCGCTCGAAACAATCTGGCTTTCAGGGTCCCGATCCCTAGGTCCAGAATCTCGGCTGTTTCTCTGACCGTTCGTTCTTCCAGCCGCAGGCAGACGACGGTTCGCAATTTGGCATGTAACTGGTTAATTGCTTCGCAAAGAATGTGTTCGTTCTCCAGTTGTTCGTATATCTCCGCAGGGTTTTCCCTTCTATCCGGAATCTCTGGCGGGAACAGGTCCGCGGACTCTGATTTTACGTCGTCAAGAGAGATTGCCCCCCGGGTTCGATTCCTCCGCAGACACATCAGACCTTCGTTAATAACAATCCTCGTGAACCAAGTGGAGAAAGACGATTTCGCTTGGAAGCTGTCGAGGTGCATAAACGCTTTGTGAAAGCTCTCCTGCACGACGTCCTGAGCGTCCTCTCGGTTGCGCGTTATCCTGAAAGCGCGAGAGAAAGCCTTTGCTTCATGTCGCTTCACAAGAAATTCGAAGGCCTGACTCTCCCCGTTCTTTGTCGCTGCGATTAGCGTCGAGTCAGGGTCATCCCGAAACACGCATGTCATCGGTTCATTTGTCATCCTTACCCTTCCTTCCGCTGCAAACATTTCGCGGTCCATTTCACGCAACGCTTTCCGGGGGGAGGCTTGTTGCTTTGCGGTATTTCCATGCCTCAGTCGCAACCTTATGAGTTCCGCCACAGCGATCAACAGCATCGCTACTCCAGCGGCGCCGTGCCTTGAGGTCGCGGATGCACGTAGCGGCCGCCATTTCATCGAGGATGGCCACTCGCCTCATTGAGCGGACGAGACGCGGGTAGTGCAGCAAGATCGACGGGATGTGGTAGCTGCGCAGAAACGCGTTGCGTGCGCCCTTTCTTGTCATTGTCGTTCCCCTCAGTTTTTATGAGGATGCATCTTGCATGCCAAATCTCGATGACTCTCTCGCAAGACAAGCGAGCTCATTTTCTTGGTTTTAGTTGCGGATGGGATTGGAGTTCTGGACTGGACTGCTACTCAGGGATGACGACTTCCCGACTTCATGTCAAAACGTCGACCGTTCGACACACCCGCCAAAACGCGTTCGTCAAGCACGCCAGAAACCGAACATGAAGGAACGTGAGCGCGGAGGAAATTCCACCTTCAAGGCTCAACCCGACCATCAGAACCTCGAACATCTGTAAGAAGCAGTTCAGGTTCAGAATTCATTGCACCCCTGAGGGCAACCAAGTCGTCAGAGTCCTTGGGCGATTTCCGCGAGGAACCACGACCGGCGCTCCGCTTGATCGATCCAGGCCTCGATGAGGCTGGTGGTCGCTACATCGTTGTATTTCTCGCAAATTTCATGAGCCGACCGGAAATATCGCGTCAGCGTCCGGTTATAGCTGGCGCGTTCTGCCAACATTTCTTTTGGGGCGACCCTTTCCTCGTCATTGTCCTTCAATCGCTGGTGCCGGGAGATGTCCCCGATTGATCGCAACGTCGTTCCGCCGATCTTTCGTGCCCGTTCGGCAATTTCGTCGGTTACGGCAAAGATCTGATCAGAGTGTTCGTCGAGCAGCAAGTGATAGTCCCTGAAGTGTTGCCCGCTCATGTGCCAGTGGAAATTCTTTGTTTTCAAGTACAGTACAAATGTGTCGGCTAGCAAGCGACGCAATTCTGCCGTAATGTCGGTGACGCCTTCCCTGTTGAGGTCAGTCGGTCTTTCTTGGGCTGCCTCGCCAGCCTTCTTGGCTTGAGTTGCAGTCTCCTTTGACATTTCCGTCTCTCCTCCCGGCCACCAAGCATCAGAGAATCGGGCCGATCGCAGCAAACTCTCTGAGAACACCGAAAATCACATCGCATTCCACAATCTCGGGACAGTGACCGACAAGAGTCCTTCTTCCACGTAATCAGCCAATTTGCCCCCGCATTTCCACGCCGGAAATCTCGGTACCTGTCCCGGTTGGGCCGATTGACCTCGCCCAGATCCGTAATCCAATCACGATTACGAATAACGATAGTCCTAGCGGTAGGGCAACCGAAGTTAACTCAATTCCCAACAGTTCAGCCCCACCAAGACCGAACGCAAAAATCACCACGATGATGCCAAGTGCCTTTGACGCCGCTTTTGCCCGTGCTTGACCAATGGCCGCGAGACGCTGCGTCGAGCCCGCGAGGTAACCATCCAATCCATCGACGAGAACCATTCCGAATGAAAACGCTACTCCAAGCACCCATGCACTGCCCAGGCCGGCAAGAATCAGGGCAGAAAGCTGCGACGCTGTCTCGAACCCCGCCGCTAATAGCATGCCGAGAAGCAACGGTTGAACTACGATGGGACGCGATCTAATCCGAGGTGCTGCCGCTCCCCGCAGCAGTCTCCACAGATTCACTAAGCCGATCCCGATCAAACTCCAAGGACCTGCGAACGCCAATCGACTTGCCAGAAAGTGACCTATTCCCATCGCAAGCACCATCACAACCAAAGCATGGCCGAGTGCGAAATAGATTCCATTCGTTGTACGCGGCCGAATGCGGGTCAAACCATCGATCGCTGCGAGGTGGTCAGGATCCGTGCCATGCCGCATTCCCAACGCCAAACCCATGACCGCTAATGTATCCATAAGTTCCTCGGGCGGAAAGTCGAACTGTATTGCAAGTACATGTCCATCCCTTTTCGAGCGAGGTTAGCGCCGTTGCTCCAATCGAATCGCAACTCATACTAAAGGGCGCTATGCGGGCGACTCGGGTAGACGACAGCTCGTCACGAGACGGACTGCCTTCGCATCGACACATCGACACCTTCGGTCGAAGGGTGGTCATTCCTGACACCGCGACTGGCATCTCAGAGCCGGCGATATCGCAGGGACGCTCAGCTGCACTTGGTCGAGGACATTCGACAATGAGTCCGGGCGCCGACACGCAAGTCCGCGCTGCGACACACTCTACGATGAGCGCGTCTTATCGCGTTCATCGACAAGCGCATCGGAAAGCAGATTGCCCCGACACCTTTGGCATTGTTCTTGCCTCTATGCAGTGCCGAGGGCTCGTACGAAATGGCTTTGCGCCGGAGCCGAAGTCGAGCTTCCAATGGAAGCAATCAGGAAAGAGGTCATGAAATCACTAACTTCCATCCGGTGGCATCGCATCTTGCGGGCACACCACCAGTGGACCGCGTTCCAGTCGATTCGATATACGCTTTGGCTCATGCGTTAGACAGATCTCCACATGCTCTATCGCGAATTCCGACTTGAACAATCACATGAGTTCCAAGAACCCGAATGGCTTGCCCGTATGGGGGCCGTACTGGAAGTGCTCAACGAGGGCGTTGTCATCTCTGACGATCGTCCTCGCATTGTCTTTGCGAACTCCCGTTTTGTTGAAATGATTGGCATTCCTTCGGACGAATTGATCGGTTTTGACCCTTCTAACTTCTATTCTTCGCAGGAATGGGAATTTGTCGCCATGCAGATTGGTATTGCCTTCCGAGATGGACACAACCGATACGAATTTTTTCTGCCTAGAAAGGGCGGAGGGCGTATACCTGTCATCATCAGTTACAGGGCAATCGAAAAGTCAGGTAAGCGGTTTAGGGTGGTTACCTTCACTGACATCTCCAAGCAAGTGCAAGCCGAGGAAAGACTTCGCCGCGCCAACACCGCGCTTCATAAACGCCAGATGGAAATCGAGGAAGACCTGCGGCTCGCCGCGCGCGTCCAGAACAGCCTAGCTCCGCGATCGCTGGTCGGAGCCAGCCTAAGTGTCGACGTCTTCTATCATCCGGTGCACTCGATCGGAGGCGACCTTGCTTTGGTCGAATCAGTGAATAATGAGCACCTTAATTTACTGGTGGCCGATATTTCGGGTCACGGTATCGGCTCCGCTCTCGTTGCCAACCGTATTTACACCCAGACCATGGTGCACCTGCGCAGTGGCATGCCTCTTACCGAGATGTTCGCTGAGCTGAACCGCTTCCTCATTGAAGACATCCGTGGCTCCGGAATGTTCGTCACGGCAGCTGCTGTACGCATCGATCCCGATCGACGCAGTATGGTCTTTTCCGGAGCCGGCCATCCGCCGGCAATACTCGCGCGTCCTGGGCAGGATCCATTGCTGCTCGAGTCTCAAAGTATGATTCTCGGTGCGCTGCCGAAGGCTGTGAAGTCGGCAGGCAACGCGGAGGTCGAACTCCAGCCGGACGATCGCATTCTCCTTTACACCGACGGGATCACGGAAGTTTTCAATGGTCAAGGGGAAATGCTCGACATCTCTGGCATACAGGAAATCGTCCGCAAATTGTCATGCCTGCCTGCCGAAAAAATGAAACAAGGCATCCTCAACGAGGTGGCGGCATGGCGGGACGGCGCGCCGACCGATGATGCATGCCTATTGCTGGTGCATGTTCGCTGAGAAAGACACGAGGATATGGAAAGCTAAGAATTTCTTGGGGGCCGCCTCAGATTGAACAAAGGAGTAGATCCGATGAGAAGTACGGATTTAGAACACGTCCACGCTGAACACGCGATGCATGTGTCACACGGAATGCCTCCGAAGACTGCGGCCGCACATATGGGTCACGACCGGCATGCCGGACACTCGGTGGCCATGTTCCGGGACAAATTCTGGCTGACTCTGATCCTCACACTGCCCGTCGTCGTGTGGTCTGGGGAGGTTCAAAAGTGGCTGGGTTACACCGCTCCCACTTTTCCTGCCTCCCAATATATCCCTGCTTTACTTGGCACGACTGTTTTCCTGTATGGCGGAAGCGTGTTCATTCGCGGCGCCTGGGGAGAACTCGCTGACCGCCGACCGGGGATGATGACGCTGATCAGTCTCGGCATCGTCGTTGCCTTTGTCGCTTCGCTTGCTGCGACATTCGGATTTTTCCAGATCGATGTTTGGTGGGAGGTTGCGACGCTCATCACTATCATGCTCCTTGGCCACTGGCTGGAGATGAAAGCGGTTGCACAAGCAAGAGGCGCTCTCGACGCGCTTGCCGCATTGCTGCCCGACGCGGCAGAGCGCATAACGGAATCAGGCGTCGAGAAAGTTCCTCTGGCGCAACTGCGAATAGGCGATGTCGTGCTGGTTCGGCCTGGAGGTCGAGTGCCTGCGGATGGGAAGGTCATTGAGGGTACCGCCGATGTTGATGAGTCGATGATTACGGGCGAGTCGCGGGGAATTTCGAAAGGGCCGGGTACGACCGTTGTCGCTGGCACGGTTGCCGCTGGAGGAAGTCTGCGCGTCCGAGTAAGTGCCGTTGGAGAACAGACGTCCCTCTCAGGAATCATGCGACTAGTCGCTACCGCTGAGGCTTCCGGCTCGCGGGCGCAGGCTCTTGCCGACCGTGCCGCCGCGCTCTTGTTCTATGTTGCGGTGGCTTCAGGTGTGCTGACGTTCGGATATTGGTGGTTGGCTGGTGATGCCGCACACGCACTCACTAGAACCGCCACTGTGCTCATCATTGCGTGTCCGCATGCGCTCGGTTTGGCGATTCCCCTGGTGATTGCAATTTCAACTTCTCTGGGCGCGAGAAATGGTTTGCTTGTGAAAGACCGGCTCGCGCTCGAACGGTCGCGCGATCTGGACGTGGTCGTTTTCGATAAGACTGGAACGCTTACGCGTGGGGCTCCAGCATTATCCGGTGTGGCGGTTGCGACAGGTGTCAGCGAGGAGGATTTGTTTTCACGAGCCGCCGCGGTTGAGGCTGATTCGGAGCATCCGCTCGCCAAAGTGATTGTTGCCGAGGCCAAGAAGCGGGGCCTGCCATCATTGCCTGCGAGTCATTTCGAGGCTCTACCAGGCCGCGGCGCGCAAGCCCTGGTAGAAGGCGAAAACGTCGCCGTCGGTGGCCCACATCTGTTGAACGAGAGGAATATTGCTGCATCACCGGAACTCACCAAAGCAACGGAAGCCTGGGCTGCCGATGGCAAGACTGTTCTCTTCGTCGTTTCAAAAAATGGTGCACTCGGGGCGTTTGCGGTTGAAGATGAAATTCGACCGGAGTCAAAAGAGGCGGTCCAAGAACTCCATCGGCTCGGGATGCGCGTCGCGATGATCACAGGCGATTCGAAAACCGTAGCGGACTCCGTCGCACGGCGCATTGGTATCGATGACGTAGCCGCCGAAGTGCTTCCCGCCGACAAAGCCTCCGCCATCCAGCGCTTTCAAGCAGGGGGGAAGCATGTGGCAATGGTAGGTGACGGCGTTAACGACGCGCCGGCACTCGTCACTGCGAAGGTCGGAATTGCGATCGGTGCAGGAACCGATGTTGCCGTCGAGTCCGCTGGAATCGTCCTCGTGCGAAGCGATCCGCGCGACGTTGTAGGAGCGATCGAATTGTCACGCGCTGCGTACAAGAAAATGGTTCAAAATCTGGTTTGGGCGACGGCCTATAACCTGATTGCCATCCCGGTTGCCGCAGGACTCTTCGTCCGCTGGCGAATAGACCTTCCCATGAGCGTCGGCGCGATTGCCATGAGCACGTCAACGATGATCGTCGCGCTGAACGCTCAACTCCTACGCCGCTTGAGAATCGTGCCCCGCTCACCATCGACGGTTTCCTAGACCTTTCCAGAAAAACTACAGCGGTTCAAACAACCGTTGCGACAGTCCAAGGACCGAACGCGCGATTGAAGCTCGGCGAGCTTCTGACGTTGGAAAGGAACTGAAACCAAGTAAGTTCTTTAGAATCTGGAGCGGGCGACGGGAATCGAACCCGTTTCCGAAGCTTGGGAAGCGTGAAGTAAAACTCCGAGACCGTTGCAGGGGAAGAAGATGATGGCGAACGGCAAGGCGTGTCAAAGCGCCAGATCGAAGGTGGTCGTGATTGAAATTATTCAAGAGCTGACTGCGGGTAGGTAGGGTTACGCGCAACGGAGCGAGTGGGGTGGAGCTGTGCAAATTAATCTCAGGTTTATGTTCCGTCTGTCACCGTTTGGCCCAAAGTTGGCCCGCTCCCTCGGTTCAGGGTGTTTCTGGCAACACGAAACACGTTCTAAAGAAACATTTCCAGTATAAGGGAATGTGTCTGAGACCTGTTTCTTTCGGCTTTTGAACCAGAAAACACACGCAAGTACAGAAACCCGTCATGCTTGGCGTCTCGGTTTCCAGGGTGAGGTCCAACTTCAGGGGATGTTCCTTTCTCCGCCGGCAATGGCGAAGAGCAGCATGTAATTTGAAAAGTTCCAGCTTGTCCAATTTGGAGGTCCTTGAATGTCCGCGCGCAGAAATTCGTTCGCTTTGATTATAGATTTGGCGCTGTCATTTCTCTTTGTCGCACTTTTTTCCGCCCTCATCTGCCCAGCGGGTACCTTTGGGCAAGCAGCTTCGACGAGCGGCCGTCTCGAAGGCTTGGTGCTCGATTCTTCCGGTGCAGGCGTCCCCGGCGCGACCGTAGTTATCACCAACAAAAAGACGGATGTCTCCACGACCCTGAAGACGGATGAAGACGGCCATTTCGTCGCGCTCTATCTGCCGCCAGGAATCTACGAGGTTACGGTTGAGAAGGAAGGGTTTCAGAAACAGGTGCTGCAGGATACGTCCGTGGAGGTGGGAACGACGACGACGCTTCATCCTCGTCTGACGGTGGGGCAAGTGGAAACCTCCGTCATCGTCAGTGCATCCGCTGTGGCCGTTGACCCGACGCAATCGTCACTCGGAACTGTGGTCGACAATCAGAGCATCCAATCCCTGCCGCTGAACGGGCGCAACTTTACGGACTTTGCGCTGCTAACGCCCGGCGCGACCACCGACGGCGATTTCGGCATGATCAGCTTCAACGGAATCGCGGGCAACTTCAACAACTACACCGTGGACGGCGGAAATAACAATAATGCCTTCTTCGCGCAACAGATTGGACGCACCAGCATCCCCTTTCAGTTCAGCGAAGACGTGATCCAGGAATTTCAGGTGACCAGCACCGGTTACGAAGCCGAGTTCGGCCAAGCGGGCGGAGGGTTGGTCAACTCCGTCACGAAAAGTGGCGGCAACATGGTGCACGGAGATGGTTATTACTACGTCCTTGACTCGGCTTTCAGTGCAAACGATTCCGTCAACAAGAGCCTGGCAGTCCCCATCCCCAAGCCATCCAACCGGCGGCAACAATTCGGCGGCACGATTGGCGGTCCGATCAAGAAGGACCGGCTGTTTTACCTCGCAAACTATGAAGGCCAGGTCCGCAACGAGCCCCTGACCGTAAACAACGCGCCTGCTTTCGTCGGTGTGTCGCCCACCTTCTTCCAGGACAACCCGGATATCGCGGCGCAGGTCGCGGCCGCCTCGGGCTCGTTTCCTCGCAGCTTTAACCAGAATACGGCTTTTGGAAAAATCACCGGAAACTTCAACGACAAGAATTCGTTTGCCGCAACTTATAACTACCAGCGCTATCGCAGCCCGCATGGCTACTTCAACACCCCGACGTCAACCGGCGACGGGCTGGCGCTGACGGACGGGGCCACCAGTCAATTCTTCCAGTTTTCGGTGCAGAGCGCCTTCAGCACTACCAGCGTCAACGATCTTCGCTTTCACTTCGGGAGCGACTACCACTTCGACCTTCCTCCTTCGCCCGTGGCCTCTCCTGCGGTAACCATTCAGAACCCTGACAGCGGCTTTGTTTTCGGAGGCGCACGGTTCCAACTGGCCACATCCGACAAGCGCTACCAGTTTGTGGACACGTTCACCAAGGTGATGGGCCGGCACACGGCTAAATTCGGCGTGGACATCAACATCAATCACGATTCGGACTACTTTGTTTACGGGCCAAAGGGAGAATACCGCTTCGCTGGAACGACAGATGTGGCTACGGGAAACTTTGAACTGTATCTACAGTCGTTCGGCCAATCGACGGCGCTCTTTACTTCCCCCACGTACTCCTTCTTCGCCCAGGATCAATTTCGGGCAACGCGCCACTTAACGTTGAATTATGGACTGCGGTATGATTTGCAGGTTTTGCCGCAGCCGAATCCCTGTAATCCAGCGTATGAAGCGACCTGCCACATTCCCTACAGCAAAAATATGCTCTCCCCGAGAGTGGGATTCGCGTATTCGCTGGACTCAAAAAACTCCACCGTTGTCCGCGGAGCGTTCGGCCTTTTTTACATCCAGACAGATCTGCTGGACGTTTCTTCGGCGTCGATTTCCAACGGTGTCAGCCGGCAATTTCTTGTCGTCGTCGGCCCCAAGTTTGGCAACTCTAATCCAGCCGTAACATACCCAAACAGCTTGAGTTCGTTTCCAACCGCCGCCGGTGGATTGCAATCCATCGTGGTGTTCGCCCCGAACTATCGCAACCCTTATGTCGAACAGGGGAACATCGCCGTGGAGCACCAATTCGGAGCTAACACAGCTCTCAGCGTGGGCTACGTCTACAGCCACGGCTTGGCCCTGCTGGGGAATTCCAACGGAGTCACGCGCCAGGCAAACGGTAATTTTGGCCTGGATTTGAACCTGGTGCCGCCCGATCAGCAGCCGGCGTTCGGCGGCTCCTATGCCACAGCCACAGTCACGCTGCCCAACGGGAAAACTTATGTCACCCCAGACTTCAGCGCAATCGACGGTTTTGTGAATCCGAATTTTGGCCCAATCAATGCCGTGGATAATTCCGGCCACTCCGTCTACAACGGATTGCTCATTTCCCTGCGCCACAATGCCAAGCAATTCTTTGGCTCGGTGGCGTACACCTACTCGCACGTGACCGATCAAGGGACCGGCTACTTCAATCAGTTCGATCAGAGATCGCAAAGTGGGCCTTCTCAACTCGACCAGCCGCAAAGATTTGTCGCGACGGGGGTCTGGACACCGACTCAGCGCTACGTGAAAGGTTTTGAATTTGGAGCCGTCCTGAATTTTGCCAGCGGCCGGCCTTATACCGCGGTTTTTGACAACCCGGAAGTCAATTTCTCTGTGGTGCCGGGCGAGAAATTCAATGGTTTCCGCGGACCGGGTGTAAACAATGTAGACCTCAACTTGTCACGGACTTTTCGGATCGGCGAACGCTACAGTCTGAAGTTCCTTGCGGAAGCCTTTGACATTTTCAACCACGCAAATTTCCAACAGACCAACCTGGACAATGTGCAGTACACCCTGACTCAAGATCCTGACAGCGGCGTCAATAACAGCAACTGGCACGCCGATCCCAATCCGCACTTCGGCAGCCCGCTGGCAATGGTGCCGCGTTTCGGGGCGAGAAGCTTCCAATTCTCAACGCGAATCAATTTCTAGCAAGATCTACGGGTGCGATTCGCTGGCCACACCAGCGGCAAAGACGTGCCGCAGAAGCCAGTTCAAGGTATAAACGCCCAACGCCTGATGGATCCAGGGTAGGGCGTAGTTTGTTTTGACATACAAATCATTTCGCAACTTGCGACGAAGGAGGCGCGGGCTCAGCCCTATCTTACGAACCGCGGTTGTCGGTTTGCCATGGTTGCTGCTCGCAGGAAGTCTGGTAATGTAGAGAGTGGCAGTGCGGACGTGGTTGTGCCCGCGACTGCGCTGTTGCTGCAGCTCCGCAGACGCAAGAATTCCCTCCCCTGTTAACGCTCCCCCTGTTGCAAGCAGGGCTGTGTCTTTCAGCAAGGTCGCCGTATGCGCTTCGCGTACAGCCAGCAGACCTCCTGCCCCGGTTTCCGCATTTATCACGCATTAGGGAGAATTGTTGCTATTACTGGTTTTTTTAACTAGTAAAGTTGCCTAAGCGGACATCTCCCACCCTCCCGCTGCAGATGCAGGCCACAATTCAATTCCTATCAGATTGATGTAGACTCTCTCCGTTTCCCGAGTACACGAATCGGGCCAGTCATTTGTTGGGGCCCAGATTCCAACTGCCCGGAAGGCGGCGAGATGACAACCCTGTTGATTTTTTCCGTAGTTCTTCTGAGCTTCGCCAACGGAGCTAACGATAATTTTAAGGGCGTGGCCACCCTATGGGGATCGGGTCTGACCACCTATCAGCGTGCCATAGCCTGGGGCACTGGCTTCACATTTCTGGGTTCACTTGCAGCTATATCGCTTGGCAGTGCCTTGGCCACGAAATTCAGTGGAGCAAAACTGGTGGACAGCAGTATTGCCACTCAGCTCAGTTTTCTCATCGCTGTCGCGCTTGGGGCCGGTTGTACGGTATTGCTTGCCGCGAGACTTGGCCTGCCCATCTCCACTACTCACTCCATCACGGGCGCTCTTGTCGGAGCCGGCGTTACGGCCGCGGGATTCTCCCACGTCAAGTTTGCAGCCTTGGGCAAGGGGGTCCTCCTGCCTTTACTCTTCTCTCCAATCGTCGCGCTGGCTCTGACTGTGGTCGTTCAGCTACTGCTCAACCGATTCGGCTGGCAGAAAGGAGTCAGTGACTGTGTCTGCGTGGACGAACCGAAAACCATGATGATGGCACCGGGCGTGTCCGCGAGTTCCATTGCTATTGTTGCTCCGCCTTCCTTGCGTTTGGCACCTGTTGCGGAATGCCAAACAGGGACAGAAATGGTCCGGTTCAGCCTCGCTGACGGTGTGCACTGGTTTTCAGGAGCTGCGATCAGCTTTGCGCGGGGCCTGAACGACACACCCAAACTGGTTGCCGTGCTATTGGTCGCCGCAGCTTACAACGCGAGATTGAACTATCTGGCCGTTGCGGTGGCCATTGCAATTGGAGGAGCGCTCGGCGCTGCGCGTGTGGCTCACACGATGAGCAAGAAGATTACGCCGATGGCCACGCGAGAGGCGGTCACCGCTAATTTGGTGGCGGCGATCCTAGTGACCCTTGCTTCACCGTTCGCGCTTCCCGTCTCTACAACGCACGTCACGTCAGGCGGAATTTTCGGCATCGGTTTACTCCGCAGAGAAGAGGCCAACTGGGGTAAGGTGCGTGAGATCCTGCTAGCTTGGGTGGCCACACTGCCCCTAGGGGCGGTATCGGCGTCGCTCATATTCATACTGCTCCGAAGCTGGCATTCCTAATACGCCCAGACTGGTTTCCGAAGAAGCCAGCCGCCCTGTACCAATCACATGTCCTACAAGGGTTTATCGGGCACTTGCCATGTGCCTGGTGTCATGGCCTTCTCGACGTGTATATGTGACTTGTCTGGACTCTTTCTTGTCGGGCACTTCCTGGGGGACCACTCCCGAGAGCAACCTGAGTCATTGGCCTAGCTTTACCAAGGCTAGGTCATTGATTCCTGCCGCAAATTCTCAGTGAGCCGTACTGGGAGTTCTCCATCTATGAAAAGGCTCGGTTTTGCATTCCGAGATTTCTCTCTGAAGCTGCTTGACTTCGCTTCCTGGAGGGCTAGAATCGCCCCACTCACGGACTTCCACAGGGGTCGTAAGCAGTCTGCGAAGTGCGTGCTGCAAACACTCTCCGCATTTTTTGACGAGGAGGATTCTTTTGAAGATTCAATATTCATGTAGTTCATTCGGGCGCGCCGCTCGTTTGGCACTTTTAGGCGCAATCATTGCCACACTCACTGTTCCATCCATGCCGCTCGGTCTTTCCGCCCATGATGGGGACAGCGACCATCACGGATTTGATCACGTCTTCATCATCATGATGGAGAACACGGGTTACAACACGCTCATCGGCAATCCGAATGCGCCGTTCATCAATTTTGCCGCCGCCACCACTGGCCTGGCCACGAATTACTTTGGGATCAGCCATCCCAGCCAACCGAATTACATCGCCGCCACTTCGGGTTCCACAAATGGTGTGGCCGATGACAACGACACGACGATTGACGTGCCGAACATCGTCGACCAACTGGAAGCGCATGGAAAATCCTGGAAAGGCTACATGCAGTCGTACTCGCTGTGCGCGACTCCACTCGATCACGCCTGCGGCAACCAGCTCTACGAGCGGAAGCACAATCCGTTCATCAGCTATAAGGATGTGCAGAGCAACCCGGCACGCGTAGCCAACATTGTGGACTTCAGCCAGTTGGCAACGGACCTCGCGAACAACACCGTTCCAAACTACGTTTGGATCAGTCCCGACCAGTGCCACGACATGCACGGCCGTGGTGCAACACCCGCGGATCCTTGCGACTTTTCGCAGATCCAGCCTCTGATCTCGACGGGCGATACGTTCCTCCTCAACACCGTGAACGCGATCATGACTTCGAAAGCGTGGACGGGCAATTCCGTGATTTTCATTACCTGGGACGAGAGTGACTTCACCGGCACGGGCCCCAGCGGCTTCGGCGACACCAGTGGCTGCTGCAACGCGAATCCCGGCGGCGGTCACGTGGTGACGCTGGTCATCTCGAGGACGCTTCGTTTTGCACGGAGTTCTGGCGATGCTGCCAATCACTATTCGATGATGGCGACCATCGAGGACAATTGGCATCTCGGCTGCCTCGCGAATACGTGCGACCGCGACAGCGTTCGCCCGATGCGCGACCTCGTCGGTCCCGTTGACGACCGGTAGTTTCCCCAATCCTGAAAAGCAAGCGGCCGGGAGGATCTATTTTCCACCGGCCCTTTTCTTTTTTCTTCTCCCCCCAACCGCGCTCTTGCATATCTACTCTAGTTTCTGAAGGGCCACTGGATTTGCTGGAGCGCAAGGACAACGATGCCAAGCACGCTCAGCGCGACCGTGAGAACCGTGAGGCGTCGCGAGAGTACCGGGTTTTTTGCGTTCCGGTAAATGATTGGCAGATTGACGAGAGCACTCGCCACAGACGCCAACACGACGCCCGCACCGGCCAGCGCCGGCCGCATTTGTCCGTGACCTACCATGTTTGCCGCGGCGGCGGACGTACTCGCACTGCTGACGAAGCCTCCAAGCACGCTGATTCCCAGGAACCCAATCTTGCCGAGGTACCGCTCGCCGAGCGTTGAGACGATCTGAATCAAGAGGAAAAGTGCGGCGAAATTTAGCACGCGCTGAATCGAAACTGGTGATTCGAGATGGATCTCGGCGGGGGCATCCTCGATGCGCACCCTCGCGCGGCGGACGAAGATCAGTGCGACGACGGCCATTGCGAGGAGCGGCCCAGCCGCGGTGGGCACCGCCGACGGAGAGAACAGCGCGAGGATCAAAAGATTGCGCGCAAACATCGCCACAATCGTGAGCAGGAGCGCGGCAACCGCCACGCCGGATGAGGTGCTGCCAGCGCCCAGCGGTTTCGCGAGCTCGACGGCAGCGGCGCTGCTGTTAACAAACCCGCCAAGAAAACCGCTTAGGTAGAGACCTTTTGCCCCATACACTTTCAGCAGGACGTAGTTTACGAATCCAATGCCCGCAATGGCGATGACCGTTATCCAGGCCTGCTTGGGGTTGATCAGTTCCCAGCGATCAATAAAATGGTCTGGCAGAATCGGATACACAACGAGCCCCAAAAGCCCTAGCAGAACGGCGCTGCGAATTTCTGCGGGTTGTAGTCCGCCTGCAAATCGACGCAACTCAACTTTCCAGGCAAGCAGCATGGTCATTAGGATGGCTGCCGCCACAGGCGTAAACAGGTGACCCTGGCCGACCAGGGCACCAAGAACGAAAATCGCAAGCAATGCTGCTGATGTAGTTGCTTCGAGAGAACGGTCAACCAATAAACTGCGAGCGTTCGCGAAGCCAATGATCAGGAAGATCCCTACCAACGACATAATCGCCATGGATGGCGCAAAGAGAGTAGCAATGGTCCCCAGGAGCGCAGTGAGTGCGAATGTTCGGATGCCAAGGTCTTTATTCGACCACTCTCTTTCGATTCCGACGAGAAGCCCGATGCCGAGCGATACGGCAATCTTCGCGGCGACCTCCGATGGCGGAAAATGACTCTCGAGCATCGATGTGTGCACTCTCACCGGCCCTACAGACGTAATATACGCGGGAAGGGCGAAAGAAAGCAGCGAACTTCTCTCTCGAAGGTATCGTGATGTGGTTGAGCCTTCGCCACTGCCGCGGCTCTAGCAGCCTGTGTCCACCGAGCGTGATTGAGAGTGCCATACGTTATCGCTGACGGTTCAAGAAAAAGTTGTTTGATCCTTGAACGAGGTCTTCTGAGTGTCTGACGGGCGGCTTCATCAGCCGGATTACTGCTTCATCGCAGGCCAAAGGCGAGCCTGTCGGGAGCACGAAGAGGAATTCAAAAGCCGTTAATCCTGTATTTAGCCGTGACATGGTAACTTCCTATCATCTGGAACCCATGCGAATTCCTACTATGACCAGGAGCTACGATTCGTCAATGCTTCTCGCTCGCAAGCGGCCATGGCAGGCATTGCGTGCTTATTTTTTGTTGAAACGGGCGCAGCGGATTCCAATGCCATTCTCATCCAAGGGCTCACCAGCAGCAGTTCCCGGGAGGATAAATTGCGACAATCGCTGAAGATTTGCGTGATGATATTTGCTTTGTGCGGCGTAGTGGTGAAAGCGCAGGAGAAGCTACCACTGAAATTGATTGTCACCACCCCAATGCCAGGTTTCACGGGTGATTTCGACCATTTTGGACTCGACCTCAAGGGCAACCGCTTATTCCTTGCGTCGGAAGATCAAAAGACCGTCGAGGTGTTTGATCTCCGGACGGGAGAGCGGATTCACAGTATCAAAGGTTTCGGCCAACCGCTGACGATGGCTTTTCTTGCCGAGTCGAACCGCCTTATCGTCACGGATGGAGGCGATACCGATGCCGTCGAACTCGTGGATTGCAAAGACTACAAGATCATCGGCACTCTCAAGCTGGGCCCAGGCGTGGACCACGGCGTATACAACCCCCTAAATAAATATTTTTATGTGGAAAACGGAGGCGGACCTGAGGGGAAGACGCATGTCCTAAGTATTGTTGATACACAATCGTTTAAACAGGTCGGTGAGGTTCCCGGGCTTCCCGGAAATTCCAACGAGGGCATGGTCATTGATCGTCAAGGAACAAAACTCTATGTGAATCTCACTGGCACGGATGAGGTCGGAGTTATTGACCTAAGCACTCGGCAACTGATCGCCCGATGGCCTTTGCCCGATGTGCATGTAGCCCACGCAATTGCCCTCGACGAACCCAACCATCGACTGTTTACCGCCACACGTAAGCCATCGCAATTTGTGGTATTTAACACCGATACCGGAAAAGTCGTGACCACTCTCCCGTGTGTCGGTGTCAACAGCGATATGTCGTTCGATGTCGCCCGTAAACGAATCTACGTCACTGGAAGCGAGACAGCCTCTGTTTTTGAGCAGCGGGATGCGGACCACTACGAGCACATCGCCGATGTGCCGACGGCCTACCGGGCCAAATCTTCAATTTTTGTGTCCGACCTGAAACGGCTTTACGTCGCAGATTCAGGTAAGGGAAAGCCAGATGCAAAATTGGCGCTGCAAATTTTCGAAGTTCAATGACTGAGCAAGCACTGAAGACTCGTCTTTAACACGTAACACAAATCTGAAGCTAAGCCCTAGTAATTCGCATAACCTGAAAAGCGTCCTCGCTGGCCGGAAACGTGGTTGCGCGAAGCTAAATACGCGGCTCTGGACATATTTTTCGGCAAATCGGAAGTAACCGGACTCCGTTTGTCCGGGATCATTGCGTGATAGAGTCGCGAGTTATCCCGACAGAGGATGCCAGAGGCGAATTCGTCTCAAATAGGGATCACACACTCTGAAAGCTGTAGAATGCGCCAATCTAATCAACCCGCCTACCGCTAATCGAGCGCCCAACAAGCTGGCATACTCCCAGAAGCAAGATGCCGCCGAAAATGACTTTCAGGGTATGCATTCAGAAATTCTCCCGGAAAGTGCTTGACCTCCACAAGGTCCGCATTAGATTTCCACTAGCTTGTCTGCCCAAATATCCAGTCGGTCAGCATTCGTGTTCTCGGCGCAAAAGTCCGAGGAGTTGATTTACGCGCGCACTCTGAAAGCACCCTGAAAGGTCGTCGGGATGGCGTTGGAGAATGGACGGCAGCCTGATTAGGGCTTGACGGATCTGCAAGCTGTTTAAAGGGAATCGAAAAATTGTCTCCCATGTCGGGCGCCGGGAAGTTGTTTGTGACAAAAGCCCAGTACGAAGTTTGACTCATGGCTAGTTTCCATAGACTGCTCCTCAGACATTAATCGCTCCGCCTTGTAGCACGGCTGCGGAATAGCGTTGCGCGATGCATCTCTTCTCCTATGCAGTCTTCAGGCGTTTGCCCGTGGGATCTAGCTCACGAAGTCCATGCCATCGAGCAGCGTTCGGCGTTTCGAGTCCGAACTGATCGAGAACCCGGGCAACAATGTGGTCTACCATCTCCGCCAAAGTCTTGGGATGGTTATAGAAAGAAGGCACCGGTGGAATCATCACCGCGCCCATTCGACTCAGCGCTAGCATGTTTTCAAGGTGAATATCGTTGAGAGGGCTTTCGCGCGGAAGAAGAACCAGCTTTCGCCGTTCCTTCAGGACTACGTCTGCTGCGCGTCCGATTAGGTCGGCAGCATACCCACTGCGAATGGCCGCAAGCGACTTCATGCTGCAGGGAGCAATGATCATGCCGTCTGTTGTGAACGATCCACTCGAAATGGATGCAGCAAGATTGCTATTGGAGTGAATCTCGGTGGCCAATGCCTCTACCTCTGAGGCAGTAAACTCTGTCTCATGCTGTATGGTCACCCTCGCCCATTTGGTCAGGATCAGCTCAGTTTTGACGTCTAACTCTCGAAGAGCTTGAAGTATGCGGATTCCGAAGATTGCCCCGGTCGCG
>Ga0210389_10001399_pt1 | contig 19502 bp, 13 predicted proteins | sample IncBWH28OmetaG_FD_160127 | JGI IMG/M metagenome (GOLD analysis project Ga0210389, IMG submission 160127) | Forest soil microbial communities from Barre Woods Harvard Forest LTER site, Petersham, Massachusetts, United States - Inc-BW-H-28-O ...
CAATACGCCCTCAACCCCGAAACTATTCCAGTAAACGGGGGCGTTGCCCGACCAGGTTTGCCTGCCGTTTAACATTACGTTGGCGTTGCCATATTCCACAAACGCCTTACGCACATCACCGGAACAAAGGAAAATAATAGACGAATTGACCGTGCCACCCTTCATGGTACCATGGAGCGTATGGTCATGCGTACCGTCGTTGCCACCGTAATCCGGCGGGAGCGCCGGGTTGTCTGCCGTTGCCGCGCCATCATATATTTTAAGCGAATCGATCTCCCCGCTTTGTTTGGCTGCGCGGTAAACAATGCCGGTTTTCCAAAAATCGTGCGACAGGCTGCCCATCACGAGGCCGGACAGTTTGGCGTTGTCATAAGTCGATGCAAATTCATAGCTGATACCTGTAAAAACGGGTTTGCCGTTATCCCATTTGCGTTCCAGTATGTGCGACCAGTTATCATTATCAAACGGGACATCCAGGAACCTGGGTTCTTCCCCCGGCTGAAATAATCTTCCGTTCTCTTGCGGCAATACAGCAAGCGCGCAGATGTCACGCGTTTCAATTTGTTCGTCCGTTCCGTCACCTTTTACCGCGGAAAGATTTGTAAGGATATAAGGATGATCCCGGTAAAGCAAAACCTGCTGTATCAGGGTTATGCCCGGCGTATTGCCCGAATGCCTGATGACAAGCCGGATACCTTTACCTCCATCGTTATCAAACTCATTTGCCGAAGCCTGGTGAATCCTGCATGCCGGGCTGGCGAGATAGCCTGACGAAAGCTCATCTACATAGGCAATGGTGTTGTTTAGTACAACACCATTGCCGAAATGATAGTTTAAGCGTCCGGTTTTATAATTTACGGCTACTGAAGCCTGGCCTTCACTGACCACCAGGCTATCATCGTATTTTGTTATTTTTTGTGCCGATGCGTTTATGGATAACAGCAGCAAACAAGGCAGTAAATATTTTATAACCGGGCGCTTTTTAAATTTCATTTATCCTGTTTTAGTAATTAATATCCGGGGTTCTGCGCTTTCAATCCCAATGCCTGGTTGTTTTGAAGTTCGGTAAGCGGAATCGGGTATAGATTATTTATTGCCGATATATTCTGCTTCGGATGTGGATCGCTGCCGCCACCCCGCTCCACATAAGGATTGTCACGTTGCTGTACAAGAGATACCAACAGACCCGTACGCTTAAGGTCGAACCAGCGCCAGCCTTCTGCTCCCAATTCGCGGCTGCGCTCGTCCATTATTTCACTGCGCAACGTGGCCTGGTCGGTTATTGTAAAATCAAGACTGCTGTTACCAAAAGCACGTTCGCGTATTTTGTTCAAGGGCGCTAATGCATCCTGCGTCTGGCCCAGCTCATTAAGTGTTTCTGCATACATCAGAAATACGTCGGCCGAGCGCAGGTAGTACAGGTTCTTGCCTGAGTGGTAGGCATCGATATCGCTGGAACTAATGTCATATTTCTTGACCGTGGGTTGTCCCGGATCCCACCACCAGTAGTCGCTGGAACCAGAGTTGGGGTCATAACGATAGCCATTGATGGATGCGTTGTAACGGGCATCATATTGATATTCCCAGGTATAAGGCCTCGCAAAAACTGAATCTGCATAAAATGCAGTAGTGCACACTACGGTACCGCCATAACCCGGGGTGTGTACATTCCAGGTTTCCCCTTGTATTGGCGGTCCCGCGTAAGAACCATAGAGATTTTGAAGACCCTGCGTATCATTTGTATTGTCTGTCGAGTATTGTATCTCAAACAGGGATTCTGCATTGTTTTCATGCTGTCCGTCAAACAAATTAGCGTAATTGGGTAGCAGGCTAATATTATAGTTATTGATCAGGTCTTCGAAAGTGGTTTTTGCGTCCGTATAATCATGCAAGGTCAGGTATACTTTGCCCAGCAATGCTTTGGCTGCCTCAACACTCGCCCGGCCTATATCATTGCCGGTAAGTTTGCTTTTGGGCCAGCAATTTGCAGCAGCAAACTTGAGATCCGTTTCGATCTGATTATAAACCTGCGCCTGCGGCACGCGGGGCAGACCGTTTGCAAATGATGTATTCTCTAACGGCATGGGCACATCGCCATATAACTGTACTAAATAAAAGTAATACACCGCGCGCATAAAGCGGGCCTCACCCTCCAGGCGGGTTTGTACAGCAGGTTCGGCAAAGTTTTTAATCTGTGGTATATATAACAGGGCCGCATTTGCGTTAGCGATGCCCTGGTAACAGACTGTCCAAAAACCGGTAACATCGGCATTTTGGCTGTTAAATGTAATGTCGTAAACATCCATACCAACTATACCCGCATAATAAGCGCCATATCCCTGCGCCTGGTAGCAACAACGTGCCTCGTCGGTGCCAATTACCCCAATGAGCTGGTAGTCAGATTTTTTAAGCGTTTGCAGTTGCTGATAGATGCCGGTTACCCCGGCAATGGCCCCGGCTTCATCTTTATAAACGCTTTGTGCCGAAACAAATACTTCGGGAGTATAGTTCAGTTCTTTGCGGCAACTGCTGAAGCCCTGCAGCAGCACTACCACCAGGCCAACCGGCCATAATTTCTTTAAATATTGTGTAATACTTTTCATATTAATATTTTTTTATGTTATAACCCCAATTTTGCTCCAAGCAGGAACGTACGATAACGTGGATAAATCTCATTTGCTGCGTCCGCACCGGCCACGTCCGGATCGACACCCTTATAGCCTGTAAACAGGAATGGGTTAAGCACCTGTGCATAAATATTCAGGCTGTGTACTTTTATTTTATCCAGTAGCTGGGACGGAAAATCATATGCGAGCGTAATATGCTGTATTTTGAAATAGCTTGCATTTTGTATAGAGTAGCTTGACCCCTGACCCGGGCCGCCCGGAAGTGTTTTCAATGACGTTCCGAAGGCATCTGGTCTTGGGATATTGGTATTGGTATTGGTCGGCGTCCAGTAATTGCCACCTTGTACGGTTACATTTGATGCATTTCCATATAACGCGTTATAGTATGTTAAATCGGTAAAAGTAAGGTTATTTAGTTGCTGCCCGTATTCATAGGTGCTATATATAGTAAGCGACAGGCTCTTGTACCGAAAATAATTCCAGAAACTGCCCCATCCTTTTGGAATGCTCGAACCTACTACCTCCTCGTCTTCAGGTGTTATCTTACCATCGCCGTTAATATCTTTTATCTTGATGTCGCCCGGTTTGCCGTTTGGATCGAGGGCAAAGTTATCGCCTGCCTGGTACAAGCCGTTAAACACATAATTAACATAGGTTCCGCTTGGCGGCAGGCCAACCCGCAGCGCGAGGTTTACTGAATCCCTGCCCGGGAATAGTTTGGTTACAACGCTCTTGTATTTTGACCAGTTGAGCGATGTTTGCCAGGTAAAATCCTTGGTTTTTATAGGTGTTATTTTTAACGCGACGTCGATACCCTTTGTATTCATGGCGGCAACGTTTACATATTCGGTCTGGAAACCCGATGAAGGCGCCAGCGGGAGCGGCATTAACAAACTGCTGATATCCTTATTATAAACATCTACGGTCAATTGAATGCGATTATCCAAAAAAGCTAAATCCGTACCGGCGTTCAGCTGGTGCTGTACTTCCCATTGCAGCGAATTGTTGCCGAATACGCCGTTTGTACCTGCAGCAGCGTACCCGCTGGTTACCGAAGAGCCGTTAAACGGATAGGTTGCGGGATCGTAACGTGTATAGATGGCATCATAAGGCAGGTTCTGATTGCCAACAAGACCGTAGCTTAACCGCAGTTTAAAATCACTGAGCCATGTTTTTACGTTATACCCTACCCATGGTTCGTCAATTACTCTCCATGCGCCGCTTACTGTCGGGAAGACCCCGAACTTGTTGTTGGGACCAAATCGGCTGGAACCATCCTGGCGTATAGTGGCATTAAAGATATAACGCCCTTTGAATTTATAAACAGCCCTTGCAAATAACGAGCGTACTGCCCAGCCATCGTAATTGCTGTTATCCTGTAATTTCTGGCCGGCGCTGCCGATTGCTTTATAGGAAAGCAGGTCAGTAGGAAATTGATCCGCCTGCAAATCTGTCGCAAAATCTTCGTGCTTTTCAAATGTAAAACCGCCCAGCAGGTTAACCTCATGATCTCCCGCTGTCAGGTTATAGGTAGCTGTATTTTCCCACAAAATGTCGGTGGCACGGGTGTTATAGATCTCTGCAAATCCATCGGTCGGCGTATAGCCGGGGCCGGTGGTTCTCGGATAGTAGGTATCCTGTTCCGCCTGGTAAATATCTGCACCTATACTTGAATGCAGTACCAGGTTTTTAACGGGCGTTAAGTCAAGGTACAGGTTGGCGTTGGTGCGGTTGGTTGTATACAGATTTGTCGCATCAAGCGCCAATGTTACCGGGTTAAAGATGGTAGGGATGCCCGTTGACTGATCAATAACGATCAATGGTTGACCGCTGGCATCATAGATAGGCATCAGCGGGCTTTCAGTAAGCGACTGCTGATATTCATTAGGCGCCGCGTTATTGGTAATATCATGTGTGTAGTTAACACTGGCCCCTAATTTCAGGAAAGACCTGATCTGGGTTTCGTCACGCAAAAAACCTGAGTATTTTTTATAGCCGGTATTAACCAGTATACCCTCCTGGTCCTGGTACTGGCCGCTGAAATATACCCTGTTTGATCCGGTTCCGTTGGATACCGACAATGTATAGTTTTCCGTCGGGGCATCATTATGCAAGATCGCATTTTGCCAGTTATAATTGGTGTATCCGTTTGCGATACTTTGCAGCTCATAGCTATTAAATATTTTGTAGTCAGCAGTATCGGTTCCGGGCGCGCCAAATGTGCCGGGATCGGCGTCCTGGAATGCGGTCCTTCGCAGGGTCGCAAAGTCGCGCGCGCCCAGCATTTGATAGGCGGGATTATTTACCTGGATGCCGGTATACATCTCGAAATTTACGCTGGTAGCGCCGACTTTAGGTTTTTTTGTGGTAATGAGTATTACGCCTTCAGCCGCGCGTGAGCCGTAAATACCGGCTGCTGCCGCATCCTTCAGTATTTCAACGGATTCAATGTCGCTGGGATTAATATTCCTAATATCACCTACTAATGCCACCCCATCGACAATATACAAAGGCCCTTCCAGCTGTGTTATCGAGTTCAACCCTCGTACGTTAACCACAGCACTTGCTCCCGGCTGGGTGCTTGTAGTATGCACCTCAAGGCCTGGTGCGCGCGATGCCAGGGCTGTCGCAAGGTTGGTGGATGGCATTTCACTAACCTCCTGTGCCGAAATACTGGTAATTGCCCCTGTCAGGTCCTTTCGTTTTTCCGTACCATAAGCAATTACCACAACTTCGGATAAATTGCCGCTGTTTTTTAGCAGAATCGTGATGGTGGTACTGTCACCAACCATCACCTTTTTAGGTTGGTAACCTGCAAAAGATGCCTGGATGGTTGCACCAACCGGCGCGTTAACGGTAAAATTACCGTGATCATCTGCGGCAAACTTGTTCACAGGCTGACCCGGAACCAGCACGGTAATTGTCGCAAACGGTAAAGGGTCATTCGTTTGTGAATCCTTTACCGAACCGTTGATTTTCTTCTGTTGGGCCGAGGCATTAATTATACCGGCGGCGAACAGCGTAAAAATTAGTAATAGTTTTCTCATTATTTATTGGCTTTAATCGGATGTTCGTAAAATGATGGACAATAAAACTTTTCCAGAAAAAACAATGTGCTTTTTCTGCATTCTATACTTTTCTCGGAATCAATAAATTTTTATTGTTATTTCCTTGTTTTTGTACGCTTAAAAAAATTATAATTGGTTTCTGTAACAAACGTAACACATAGTGGTTCGAATAAAAATGATTTATTTTATGATAATGATGGATTTTCTTACACTTTAGCATAATATTAATATTAAAAATGATAAAAGATAAATTATTGCGGAAACGCGAGGGGTTTGAAGGCCAGCGACTGATCGTAATACCCAAAAAAATCGTTTCCGAATTTCTGGTCAAAGACCCGGTAACCAGGCAGGTATACATAACAGACATTGGTTACTACCCAAAGGCGATGTTTCACTACGCCGAGCGGCTGCATGGTATTAGTCAAAATATTATTATCTACTGTATCGAAGGCTACGGCTGGATCGAGATAGACAAAAAACGGATCGGCATATCCCCGTCGCAGTTTATTGCGATACCGGCCAATACCCCGCATAAATACGGGGCTGACGAAAAAAATCCATGGTCGATCTATTGGGCGCATTTTAAAGGTGAAAATGCCGGATTTATCGCTGAACTGATCGTCAAAAACTCAAGCAACTATAAACCCGAACTCACTTACAGCGAAGACCGCATCAGGTTGTTTGATGATATTTACTACAATCTCGAAAAAGGGTATGGCGATGACACCCTGCGATATGTCAACATGATATTCTATCACTTTCTGTCATCAATGATCTATGAAGACATGTTTAACCGGGAGAAAAAAGAACTGACTCCGGGTGTTGTGGAGGCTGCCATTAAACTCATGCAGGATAACATTCAAAAAATTGTTACACTTAATGAAATGGCTTCTTTCTCCAAGTTATCAGTAACGCACTTCTCTTCCCTGTTCAGAAAGAAAACCGGGCACTCCCCTATTGAATATTTTAATCATCTTAAAATCCAGAAAGCCTGCCAGTACCTCTCTTTTACCAAAATGACCGTTAAAGAGCTTGCATTTCATCTCGGTGTTGAAGACCAGTACTATTTTTCCAGGATGTTTACACGCCTGATGGGTATTTCGCCGTCAGAATACAGGAAGCGCATTATGGTGAACAGTCAACCTGCCTCGTAACGGAATTAACGTGCCGTGGTGTACACCGTTTTTAGTGATCCGTTTACTTTTAGCTTAACGGCCTTCCTGCTATTTGACATAAGGCGATAGCCTGTTATTTGGCCGTTCTCCCATTTAAAACTTACCGTTATATTACCCCTGGCCTTCAGGCCATTTACTTCGCCTGATTTTTTCCAGGCGTCGGGTACGGCCGGTAATAATTCGATATATCCTGCATGGCTTTGCAGCAGCATTTCCGCTATTGCCGCAGTTTCGCCAAAGTTTCCGTCGATCTGGAATGGCGGCCCTGCCGAAAACAGATTAGGGTAGACGCCTCCACCTGCACCATAGTTCATATCCGTCCGATCGGTCAGCCGCAGCAGGTGTTTCAAAAGCAGGTAGGCATGATTTCCGTTGTGAAGCCGTGCCCAAAATAATTGCTTATACACAATTGACCAGCTTGGGCCATCATCTCCGCGTGCTTCAAGTGTTTTACGACATGCCTCTGCCAGATCGGGGGTCCCATCGGTGGTGATCAGCTTACCCGGATACAATGCGTACAAATGAGAGATATGACGGTGATGAATATCCGTTTGCTTATAATCCTGCAGCCATTCCATTAGTGTACCGTCTTTCGCAATTTGGCCCACCGGTGGTAATAGTTTTATCTTTTGCCGCAGCGAATCGCAAAATGCACCATCAACATTAAGGACTTGTCCGGCCGTTATTACATTGCCAAATAGTTCCCTGATGACCTGGTTATCGATAGTTGGCCCCACACAAATACTGGCTGTTTTGCCATTTGGCAGGTAAAAGGTATTCTCTGGTGATGAAGACGGTGATGTGACCAGCCAGCCGGTTTGCGCGTCGCGTACCAGCATATCGCTATAAAATAAGGCTGCGCCTTTTAATATGGGATATATTTCTTTCAGATATTGCCGGTCGCCCGTAAAGTCGTAATGCTGCCACAGGTTGTTGCACAGCCAACCTGAGCCGACCTTGGTAATACCCCATGATGCCTCTTCGCCTGGTTCGGTAAACCCCCAAACATTGGTGATCACGTGCGCAACCCAGCCCCGGGCATTATAGTAGGCTTTGGCCGTCCTTTCACCATAGGGAACCATCCCCTCCACTAATTTTGCCAGCGGTAAATTCAATTCAGAAAGATTGGAGACCTCAACCGGCCAATGGTTCATTTCAACATTTACATCCAAATGGTAATCCCCATTCCAGGGTGTTTGTATTTGATTGGCCCAAAGCCCCTGCAAATTTGGTGGCAATAGCCCCACACGCGTGCTGCAAATGCTCAAGTAGCGCCCATACTGATAGAAAAGTGCCGGTAGGGCTGCATCAGCGTCAGGGTGTTGCTTAAAATTACGCAAACGCACAGCTGTCGGCGTATTGCTGGTCATTTCGTTGCCGATATGCAGGCTTACCCTGGCAAAAAGCTGCCGGTAACGCCTGATATGTTCCCGCCGCTCTTCAGCATAACCATTCCGCAGGGAACTTTGTGCCAGGCTGTCAACCATGCCGGCTATATCCGGTCGGCGAAAATCTGTGCCGGCGGAAATATAAAAGGTTACGGATGTTGCGTTTTTTATGGTGAGTGTTTTACCCTCGTAAGCAAGCTTGCCGTCGGTTAATACGGGCGTTACTTTGGCCATGAACCGCATACCAGGCTTACCATCGCCGGCCGGCAACTGACCGTTGAGCACGACTGATTTGCTGTCCGCTATGGACTCACCATGCTCGGGGCGCGTAAGTGAAACCGAACAATTGATTTGATGCGGCCGGTCAGCGGTAATCCTGATGAGCGAGACATCGCTGCCGAAGCTGCAAAAATATTCTTTGGTGTAGGTGACGCCTTTTATAGTATAGGTTGTTTTTGAAATGGCCTGATCAAGCGACAGCTCCCTTTTGTAGTGCGTAAATACGGGCTGCTGTCCGCTACCGTAGCTGAAGTGTAAATTTAAATTTGCCAGGACCTGGTAACAGCCAAAAGCGTCGTTTGCACCATCGCCATTGCCGGAGCCCGGACCCTTGCAAATAAAATCTTTATTTATAATAGCCTGTGCCTCGTCATTTTTGCCCTGCGCCAGTAACGCCCTTATCTGGGGCAAATAATTATGGGCATCATAATTATTTGCATCTTGCGGGCTGCCAGACCATAGCGTAATATCGTTCAAGGTAATGTTTTCATCCGCGACGCCCCCATCGGGCATCATACCGAGCCGGCCATTACCAAGCGGTATATACTCTTCCCATACTTTCGCGGGTTTTGTGTAATAAAGCGTCAGCGGGCGTTCCTGTGCGGTACCGGGCGATGAAAAAAATATTAAAAGCAGAAGTTGGAAGATTGATACGCAGAACAAGTAGCTTTTTTGCATAATCACGTGGACCGAAACCGGCGTTGGTAAATTGGTTTATTTCAGGAGCTAAAATTATTTTCTTAAAAGCACTTCATAAATGGATAAAAATATTAAAAAGATGGATTAACATACATCTATGGGTGGCAAATGATGGAAATACGGGCTTCACAACAAATAAAATTTGGGCCTTACAGCAAATGGAAATAGATAATGAAGAATTAGTTTTGTAATCATGAAGCCTGTTATCCGGATATTCGGAGAATCTTTCTTTTATAGCTGTTCGATTGAGAAAACGCATGCTTATGAGCAGTTCGTGCCAGAGAGCGTCCTGGTCTACCAGGTTTCGGGCCAAACCCAAATTTATCATCAGCGTGGGGAGATGGTACTGGAAGAAGGGCAAATCCTGCTTGCCCGGAGGAATCAATTCGCCAAAAGCATAAAAATTCCCGGAAAAGACAAAGAATACCAATGTATGTCCGTAATACTGACCAATGCCCGGTTGCGGCAATTTGCGCTTGACCACGATATTATTTGCAAGGATAAATATCATGGGACCAAGAATATTTTGCTTGAACAGAATAGTATTTTGAAGGATTATTTCCTTTCCGTATTGCCACAAGTCCAGCCAGGGAAGGGCGTGAGTAAAGAGCTGGCGTCTATAAAAGTGAATGAAGCTATTCAGTTACTGCTGGAAATGCGGGCTGACCTGAAACCCTTTCTTTTTGATTTCAGCGACCCCCACAAGCAGAACCTGGAAGAATTTATGCTGAAAAATTTTCATCATAACGCACCCATAAAACATTTTGCAAGGCTCAGCGGGAGAAGCCTGACCAGCTTTAAACGGGACTTTGCTGAAACTTTCAAGACCTCGCCGGGAACCTGGCTCAAAAACAAACGCCTATCCGAGGCGTACTATCTTATCAAGAAAAAGAACCAAAACCCCCGGGATATTTACCTGGACATGGGGTTTGAAAACCTCTCCCACTTTTATACAGCCTTCAAACAAAAGTATGGGCATACCCCGGCGGAAATAAATAAAAGGTAAAAGGCGAAAGGGAGGTATGAAAAGGTAAAATATTGGCTGTCAGTAAAATTCACCCATTTTAGGTGTAATTAATTAGTGGACTTAATATAAAACTTCAAAACCAACAGATATGAACATCGAACAAAGATTACAGGAACTGGAAGACCGGATCGCTATCCGGGAACTGATCGATCAATACACTTATTGTGCCGATACCCGCGATGCCATGGGGCAAATGGCGATTTTTACCGGGGATACTAATTTCGAAGTATATATGGATGAAAAAATAGCCGAACCAACCCAGGTAGTTAAAGGCAGGGAAAATCTCCGCCCCGTGTTCGACGACTTGAATCAATACCTTTCCACGATGCATTTCAATGGTCAGAGTACGGTTAAGCTTGACGGCGACAAGGCAACAGGCGTTACGTATTGCAGGGCTTATCACCTGAAAGTTCTGGACGGCGTACAAAAGCTCATGATAGCTGGCATTCGTTACTACGACACCATGGTAAAACAGGACGGTGTTTGGTTATTTTCGGAGCGAAAATTGAAAGTTTGCTGGATTGAAAACAGGTAATATCGATATTTGTTAATTAGATGCTGTTTGTATTTTTTATAAAAGCATTCGTCTTTTAATCGATTTAACCATGCATACGTCGGTTCAATTACTATTTATGAGTTCATTGTTGATTGCATCGGTCGCAGGGGCACAAGTGCCTTCTGTAAAGCCCATGGATGCTGATCTTACTGATTATCAATACCCGTATCCCGTCCAATTTATCACTTTAAACATCCAGGGCGAGGTACTAAAAATGGCCTATATGGATGTAAAGCCCGCTAATGCCAACGGACACGTGGTAATGCTTTTACACGGCAAAAATTTCAATGGCGCTTATTGGGGACAAACCGCAGCAGTGTTAGCTGAAAATGGATACAGGGTCATCATTCCCGATCAGATTGGTTTTGGAAAATCATCCAAACCGCAGCATATTCAATATTCTTTCCAGTTGCTTTGTCAGAATACAAAAGCAATATTAGATGCACTCGGGATAAAAAAGATTTGCCTGTTGGGGCATTCCATGGGCGGTATGATTGCAACAAGATTTGCTTTGATGTATCCTGAACTAATTGAAAAATTTATTTTGGAAAACCCGATCGGCCTTGAGGACTGGAAAGTAAAAGTGCCTTACCAATCCGTTGACGTGTGGTACCAAAGCGAGTTAAAACAGAATTACAACTCGTTTAAACAATATGAGCAGGACAGTTATTATCATGGCACGTGGAAACCCGAATATGATAAACTACTGGAAATAGAGGTGGGATGGACTTTAAGCAAGGATTATCCACGCATTGCATGGAACTCCGCGCTTACCTATGATATGATTTTTACCCAACCGGTATGCTACGAATTTGAAAATATCAAAGCGCCGGCACTGCTGATCATTGGCCAACTGGACAGAACGGCAATGGGCAAAAATCTTGTGAGTGAAGACGTGCGAAAAACACTGGGCAATTACCCCGTATTAGGAAAGTTGACACACGAAAAGATAAAAGGATCAAAACTTGTTGAACTTGATGGATTGGGTCACGTACCACATATTGAAGCTTTTGATAGGTTTATTAAACCATTATTAGAGTTCCTAAGGTGATAAGTATGTTTATAGCCCGAAACTGATAGTGATTTTCGGGCTACTGAAAAATGCCAGTCATTTATACTTTGAGTAGAAACTACTCAATCCCCTTGAGGCGTTTCATTGTTTTATAACCGGCTGCCGTTAAAAGCTGCCGGTTTTTTTGTTGTGGGCAAGTAGTCGTTCATCAAGAAATTTTCATACTTCACGTAATATATTTCCCGGATTTTTCAACTGCATCTAAATTTAGCACCGCAGACAATTTCCCACATTCAGTGGCCTGCAGCAGCATTTCGAATAAAATTAAAAATTATAAAAAAATGAAAATATTAAAACTAAATCCAAAAATTGCACTTGTTGCACCATTAATATCGGTGGTGTTTTTATTGCAGAATTGTAAAAAGACGGACGCGGTGTCCCCAAACCATTCAACCATGCCGCCGCTGGTTGGCCCCATGGTTGCCTATATTAATGATACTGCCTGGGTGGCTAATCAGTATCACGCAGAAATAACTTTTGCTTTGGGTTTCGGAATTAAAACATTTTACCTCTACGGCGTATCGGGTAATAAAACAATAGACCTTTCGGCTGAGCAAGATAACGCGCCTAACACGACGGGTTTTCCGGTAAACAGCAACAATTATAATTACGGCGTTAGCTTAGGCATCCGGCCGCCAAATAGTAACACATTTTATAGCGTCGGGGCTACGTCCCGTAAAAATCCGGGGTCTTCATTCTCAATTACAGCGATAGACAGCGTTCACCAGACCATAGCCGGTACGTTCTCGATCCAGGTGTACACAAATGCTACCCGCGATAGTAACAACCAGTTAGTTTTTTCGGGGCCGCCCTATGCAAAAATCACGTCGGGCAAATTTACCTCAGTACCCTATACCTATTTTCCGTATTCTCAGGGTATGTGAGCATTGGCTATCTTTTTTATCACGAGTCGCCTTTAAGGGTATTAATATTGTTATCGTTAAAGACTTTTCCGGTTATTGATTTACCCTAAAATGCTGTTTATCGCATTGAGCTCATCCGGAGAAAATGAAATATTTTCGAGACACTTTATTGAATCGGTAACCTGTTCGGGTTTACTTACACCGATCAGTACAGAAGTGATGCGGTCATCTTTTAATATCCACGAAAGTGCCATTTGCGCCAGGTTTTGGCTGCGGTTAAGGGCGATCTCGTTCAGCTTGATCACTTTTGCAATTTTTTCATCGGTAATGGCATCTTCCTCAATAGCACCGTTTCCCCGATGGCTTGCAGCCCTTGATCCTGCGGGAATACCTTTCAAATATTTGTTGGTTAAAAGGCCCTGTGCCAGGGGCGAAAATGGAATACAGCCAACGCCCTTATCGCCAAGCACATCCAGCAAGCCGCCTTCTACCCAGCGGTCAAACATCGAATATTTTGGCTGATGTATGAGGCAGGGCGTACCCAATTGTTTTAAAACGGCAATGGCAGCTTCTGTTTCCGACGCGCTATAACTTGATATGCCCACATATAAAGCTTTTCCCTGCCGCACAATAAGGTCAAGCGCGCCCATTGTTTCTTCAAGCGGCGTTTCCGGATCCGGGCGGTGGTGATAAAATATGTCAACATAATCAAGCCCCATGCGTTTCAGGCTTTGATCTAAACTGGCTACCAGGTATTTTTTCGATCCCCAATCGCCGTAAGGGCCTTCCCACATCCCCCAGCCTGCTTTTGTGGAGATAATTAACTCATCGCGATAGTTTTTAAAATCATCCTTAAAAATCTCACCGAAGGTTTCCTCGGCAGAGCCAGGTGGCGGGCCATAGTTGTTGGCTAAATCAAAATGCGTTATGCCGCTGTCAAATGCCAGCCTTAATATGGTACGCGCATTTTCCAGGCTATCGATAGCGCCGAAATTATGCCACAGGCCAAGCGATACCGCCGGAAGCATTAAGCCACTTTTACCGCAACGGCGGTAAGGCATATTTTTGTAACGGGTGGGATTGGGTAGATACGACATATTGTTAGATTTTTAATGTGAATAATTAATGCCTGTTGCTTTATCAAGCGCTTTTGTCATTATTTCCAGGTCGATAACACCTCTGAAACCGCTAAACCCAACGGAAAGTTTTGATCCGTCAGGCAGGTTAAGCGGCTGGCCGCCTTGCCATCCTATCAGGTCCGGGGCCTCTATGCCGTTGCCATTTTCTTCAGTAAGCCCGTTGAAAACCATTTTTTCGTATTCGCCGGTTTTAACGCCGGTAAGCCAAACCTGGCTTGCTTTGGTCCAGGCGACTTTATACGATTGCCTTTGCCGGGGTTTGTTTGTTCCGAGCATTCTGCCATACACCATCCCGTTTTCGGCGATAATGCAAACAGCTACATTGCCGTTGGCAATATCCCTGTCTTCAGGGTTTTGCATGTAAACCGGTACCAGGTTTTCAATTTCGGCAAACATTTTATTAATGATCGCCTCCAGTTTTTGATTTTCCATTTATATAATATAGCGTAATTTTAGGTATGATTGTCGCGCCCGCTGGCCTGGCATTAATTTATGGTGCAAAATTGGGCTTGTTTTGTGTAAAATCCATTGAACTGGGACAAGAAATTAAAAAAATGTTTCAAAATATAAACGCATATGTTTTAAAGTCTGTCAACTTATCTCCGGAGGAATTGGAATATTTTAATTCAATGCTGCAATATAAAGTAATACCAAAAAAAACGCTGCTGCTGCAGGCCGGCAATATTTGCAATTTTGAAGCTTATGTGATCAAAGGCTGCATACGCGAGTATTATATCGATGGCAATGGGGCGGAGCTAACACTTCAGTTTGCGGTTGAAGATTGGTGGGTTAGTGATATTACCAGTTTTGAGGATCAGAAGGTAAGCAGTATGTACATTGAAGCATTGGAAGATTGCGAGCTTTTAATGCTTTCGCGGCAATCAAAAGAGCAGCTTTTAGCAAAAGTACCCAAGCTTGAAAGGATGTTCCGCCTGATGATACAACGCCACCTTTCGGTAGTTCAAAGCAGGTTGTTTAAAACCATTACCAATACGGGCATGGAAAAATATCTCGAATTTATAAAACGCTACCCCACCATTCCGCAGCGCGTTCCGCAACATTATATCGCCTCCTACCTCGGCATATCACCCGAGTTTTTGAGCAAGCTCAGGACCAGGCATTTGAAAAATAATTGAAAGCCATAACAATAAAATCCTGCCCGATTTTTGCTAAACAAGCCTGAAAGAATCGAATATTTGTTTTTAGTTATTTCACAAACCCTCAGTACCCTAAAGCCCACCTCCAAAATTATTTGATTCTTGCTGGTAAATTTCCTTATTTAGCTATATTGCAAATCGATTTAGCAAACTGATAAACACCTTTAATGAAATACTTTTTTGCCCTCCTGCTCGGCGCCATAAATTTGTTTTATGTGCAAGCCGCTTATGCACAATCAATACCTGGTCAAACTGAGAACCGGCCATGGGACGCCTCCTGGATAGCTGCACCCAATGATCCCGGTATTCAATACGGCGTTTACTATTTTCGCAAAAGCGTTGATCTTCCTGTCAAACCCGCGTCTTTCATTATCCATGTCTCCGCGGATAATCGCTACAAATTATATGTGAATGACACGCTGGTATCACTCGGCCCGGCGCGTGGCGACACTTACTTCTGGAACTACGAAACAGTCGACCTGGCGCCATACCTTATAGCGGGGAAAAACACCGTATCGGCGCTTGTTTTTAACGAGGCCCAATTCCGTCCTGAAGCGCAGATATCTGTCCGCACAGCGTTCATCGTGCAAGGTAATTCGACTGCCGAAGAAATACTCAACACCAATAATACCTGGAAGTGCCTGCGCGATGCCGGTCGTCAACCTATTCCGGGTTATTTTTTTGCAGCCAGCAAAGGCGAAATGGTGGATATGAACCAGGCTGTTAAAGGCGATTGGGCAGCAGTAAACTACGATGATAGCGGCTGGCCCTTTGCCGCCAGGGTGATGGGGGGAACGCTTAAAGGCATGAGCTGGGGTATCGACTGGGCATTGGTGCCTTCTACCCTACCGGCAAGGGAAATGACCTATCAGCGCATTCCTAAATTGCGCAGCGCCATCGGCATAAGCGTTCCGCCCGCATTTCCTGGTGAGAAGGTACCGATAACTATCCCAGCCAACACAACCGTGACTTTACTGCTCGATCAAACATTTGAAACAAATGCTTACATCACCTTAAATTTCAGCGGCGGTAAGGATGCGGGGATTTCGTTGGGCTATGCCGAAGCGCTTTACGATAAAGGCAGCCACGGCACGCGCAAAAGCAACCGGGATGAAGTAGATGGTAAGGAGTTTGTAGGCCGGACAGACAGCCTGAACGCCGATGGCAGCAAGGGGCAATCGTTCACTACATTAAACTTTCGCACGTTTCGTTACATCCGGCTCATCGTGCAAACCAAAAATGAACCGCTGACTATCGATGATCTTTACGGCACTTTCACGGGTTATCCTTTTAAACGTGCAGCGGTATTTAATACAGATAATACCGAAATAAAGCAAATACTGGATATCGGCTGGCGTACGGCCAGGCTTAACGCCTGGGAAACTTATACCGACTGCCCCTATTATGAGCAATTACAGTACATTGGTGATACACGGATACAGGCATTAATATCGTACTATAATACCAGCGACGACCGGCTGGCGCGCAATGCGCTCACGCTCATGGACCATTCACGTATAGCTGAAGGGGTTACAAGGAGTTGTTACCCAACTAAAGGTACCCAGATCATATCGACATTTTCCTTATGGTATATCTGCATGCTGCATGATTACTGGATGTATCGCAACGACAATGACTTTATAAAAGATAAATTGGTTGGCGAACGGGCAGTACTGGATTTTTTCAGCAAATACCAGCAGCCGGATGGCTCGTTGAAGGATACACCCTACTGGGCATTTGTTGACTGGGCCGGCAACCTGGCCGGCGAAGTGAAGGGCAAAGATGGCAGCGCGGCTATATACGACCTGCAGCTGCTTTGGGCCTACCAATGGGCCGCTGAAATGGAAGGCAAAATTGGCCTGAAGGACTTCGCCAATATTTACAATCAAAAAGCTGCACAGCTAAAGGCTACGATACAGCGCAAGTACTGGGATCCGGTTAAAAAGCTGTATGCCGACACCAAAGAAAAAACCGGGTACTCGCAGCATGTTAATTCACTTGCCATACTTACAGGCATGGTGAGCGATGCAGAGATGCCGGCAATGGCTAAAAAACTGCTGACCGACGGTACCTTAACGCAATGCACCATCTATTTTAAATATTACCTGCACCAGGCGCTGGTAAAAGCGGGTCTGGGAAACGATTATATGAACTGGCTGGACGTATGGCGAAATAACATCAAAATGGGCATGACCACCTGGGGCGAGGTATCGGATCTGCAGGGCACCCGTTCAGACTGCCATGCCTGGGGCGCAAGTCCGAGTATTGAATTTTTCAGAACGGTATTGGGTATCGACAGCTATGCACCAGGGTTTACTAAAATAAAAATTGAGCCGCATTTGGGTACTTTAACAAAAGTAAGCGGCGAGATACCCCATCCGGCCGGAAAGGTTTTCGTGAGCTACAAGTTAGAAAGTGGTAAATGGCAAATACACATTAGCTTACCGGAAAAAACATCGGGAATACTGGTGTGGAAAGCTAAAACTTACCTGCTTAAAGGTGGTGTAAACTCCTTTTTGATTTAGGTATATTTTAAAGTCCAGCTGCCACTTTTTTGCTAAACGCTGCTTCTGTTTTGGCAGGCGCAGATGAGGCGCGGATATTCAGCTCGGTTGAAAGCATGATGGTTTTCACCGATTTGTTTTTAACAGGATGGTTAAGCTTGCTCAACAGGGTTGTGATCACATTGTCGGCAATTTGAACAATAGGCTGAGCAATTGCCGAGATGGGCGGGGTAAACAATTGAAATACTTCGTAATCATCAAATGACACCACTGCAATGTCATCGGGTACTTTTATATCCAGTTCGTTAAATAACCTGAGTCCGCAAACGCCAATATGATTGGTGCCGAATAATACGGCATCTATATCGTCCCGGCGTTTCTTTAAAAACGTTCTTATCGGGTCCATAATAATGTCGTTGTCGCGGTTAAACAGCACCTCTTTAACGATAGGCTTTAAATTATGCTCTTTTAATGCGTTCTTATAGCCCTGCATGCGCTGCGTCAGTTGCGCCTGGGCGGATAAAAACGAAACGTAAGCGATGTTTTTATACCCCTGGCTGATTAAATGCTGTGTAGCGTTATAGGTAGCAAAAAGGTTATCCACTACAACATAATCTGCGGTAACATTCTCCAGGTTACGGTCGAACAAAACCACCGGGAAACCGGTTTTTATTAAAGAATTGATATCGTCCTCTATTCCTTCCGGCGGTGCGATGATATAACCGTCCACCCGGCGGTCGCGATACATTTCGATCAGGTCTTTGGTTTTCTCGGTATTATTATCCGTGCTGCAATAAATTATCTTATAGCCGTTGTTATAAGCCCGGTCTTCAATCAACCTGGCGATATTGGCAAAAAAGGGATTGGCAATATCCTCCACCATCAAACCTATGATATTCGATTTGCCGGTGCGGAGGCTCTTAGCCAATGGATTAGGTTTATAGCCAACTTCTTCAACAAATTTTAAAACGCGCTCAACCAGTTCAGCGCCAATCCGTTTTTCCTGGGCCCGGCCGTTCAGGATGAAAGATATGGTTGTTTTGGAAACATTTAAGCTGTTGGCAATATCAACTATCGATAATTTTTTCTTCACTTTATGTAATTCTAATCAAATATATGCTGTAATATAACTCATATTTTTCAAACTATTCGCTTCTGTCTCATTTATTCCAATTTCAGTTAGCTTATCGTTTTCGGGTTTAAGCGCGGATACATAAAACCAAATAAAAATATAACCGCATAACATATTATCGGCAGATAATAAGCGGTAGCAACATTGTGGTCGGCCACCCACCCCATCAAAAATGGGAAAAGGCCGCCGCCCACCACACCCATTACGATAAAAGACGATGCCTGCTCCGTTGATTTACCTAAATCTTTCAAACCCAGGCTAAAAATCGTAGGGAACATGATGCTGAAAAAGAAATTGATCATGATCAGTGCGATGAAAGAAACGGTTCCGAAATTTTGGGCGACGATAAGGCACATTAAAATATTACAAGCGGCAAATATCCAAAGCAGTTTGTTTGGCGCTATTACATACCGCATCAGTAAAGTGCCCACTAAACGGCCTAAAACCATCATTAGCATGCTCAATCCAAAAAAGTAACCCGCCTTTTCAGACGACAGGCCCATTATATCATGACCGTAATTGATAAAATAGGCCCATGTGCCTCCCTGGGCCGCAACGTTAAATAATTGGGCTATCGCCGCAAAAACAAAGTGTTTGTGTTGAAATAATTTCTTCGGTACATGTTCGCCGCCGGCAACAGCGTAGGAATCAATAGCCACTACATGCGGATCTTTAAGCACTGGCACCCTGATAAACGAGAACAAAACAGCAACCAAAGCAATGGCAACCCCAATAACGAAATAAAGATTCCTGACGGCGATCAGGTCGTTCGAATGGGCCTGTCCGGCTTTCAAAATAAAAAAGCCGCCAACTATG
>Ga0210389_10001401_pt1 | contig 19485 bp, 27 predicted proteins | sample IncBWH28OmetaG_FD_160127 | JGI IMG/M metagenome (GOLD analysis project Ga0210389, IMG submission 160127) | Forest soil microbial communities from Barre Woods Harvard Forest LTER site, Petersham, Massachusetts, United States - Inc-BW-H-28-O ...
TCCCAGGCTCGCGTTTCGGCGGCGACCTGATCGTTTGGCGGCCGCAAGGCAAGCCACCGGCGACCGACCTCGAGCTCGGCCTCGAGGATCTCGAGGCCCGTGAGCTCACGGCGACAAATATGGAAAGCATTTGTCGTGCGATCGCTTTTGCCACGCTTGGCTATTGGATCAATGTTTACCTCGACGGGCTCGAAGATTGGGACGTGAGCCTCACCCGCACGATCGGCGGCTGGTTGGCGCGCCTCGTCCTCGAAGGCCAGGACATCAATGCACGGGGCAAATCGCTCGAAGGCGTGTGCTGGGCACCGGTCGATTCTGCTGATACAGTCAGCGCACTCCTCCGGTTTTTAAGTCAACTGGGCGCTAAGAAAGATCTTGGCGTCGCTTTTTTGCATGCCGAGGCGGAGCTTGACCGCAATCCGACCGCGCCGGTCGCGGGTTGGGGCGCGATCGAAACCCTATTCGGCCCGCACGCCAAGGTCGGTATTCGGCGCGCGTTCCGGGCCGGGCTCGATCTCGACGTGATCGAGCAGATGTCGGATCTCTATATCTACGATCGCACCGCGGGCGAATATCTCGACCGCGACGAGCTCCTCAAAGGGCTGAACTACGTTCACAAACACGACACTCTGGTCGAGCGCCATCAGCATGAGGCGATCCACATTGGCAAGAAGACGCACAATCCTTTCCGCCTCTATGCCCAATCCAGCCTGCGCACCGACGTCCAGCACCGCGAATTCCGGCCCGGCCATAGGCCTGGAACCATCCTGCGCTATTCGCCTGTCCACGGGCTCCTGAATGGCGAGGACCGGCATCCGGACGAATACAAGCTTCTCAACACATTTCCGGGTTTCACCATCAAGCCGATCGGCACCGTCGATCCGGTGATCATGACGCGCGCGGTCAGCATGCTCGATCGGATGCTCGGCTATCTGACCCAGGACAACGACGCGCAAATCAAGTGGCTCAAGCAGTTCAAGGCGCAGGTTGCTCAGCATCCAGAGATCAAGCCGCAGGTCTGCCCGATCATCGTCGGCGGCCAGGGCATCGGCAAAAGCCAGTACGGCGACAATTTCATGCGCGCGCTCTACGGTTCGATGGCGGGGAGCGCCGCGGCCGATCTACTCTCCGATAACAAGTTCGTGATCACGCCGTTTGTCGGCAAGTTGATCACTTTCATCGACGAAGTCCGACTCGAGTCGGCGGGCGCGATCAACACCATCAAGAAGCTAGTCCGCGCCGAATACGTCTCAGGGCAATTCAAGCGCCAGGACCAGCGCGACTATTACGTCCCATCGCGATTGATGATCGCTTCGAATTCGCCCGACATAGGATTAACGCCCGCCGACGCCGCCGACCGGGCGTTTTTCTTTGTGATGTCGTGGACCGCCGAAAACAAGCGGATGACCGACACTGAATTCCAGACTTGGGCGCTCACCTTGAAGCCGTTCTACAACGAGCTCGTCGTGGCGTTGGAGAGCGTGACGTTCAAGCAGCATTTGATGCGCTACCTGATGGACTTCGAGGTGACGCGCGCCGAGCTTGAGGATCTTCAATACTCCTCGCGCAACGATGAAAACGTGGTGCGCTCGACCATGAGCAAAGGGCGGCAGGTGGCGCGCGACATCGTCGCCGACGCCCGCGTCCTGCAAGGCATGGACATCACCTCATGGTTCACCACCGGGATGTTGCGCGAGGCGATCAAGCGGGTCGACGGCAATCGCACCAAGGTCGACGTTTCCCAAGTACTGATGGAATACGAGCGGGCTGGCGTGATCGAGATAATCCGCGGCGACTTGCGCAAATTCAAGTTCAAGTACGGGACGCTTTTGGAAAAGATGGGCCAAGCCAACAACTTGCCGATCACAAATAACTGGGACTATGAACCGGACGATTGGGGTGATAATGATGTGGCGTCGTTAGACGGGGGTAGGGCATGGCGGGGCAACAAGCAAAGACGGCAATCGACCGGCGGACGGCGCGGATCTTACGACCCCGACGCCATGCCCGACGAATAGCTTTCCTGCTCACGCTCCTGGCCACACCGGCGGACGCCTGCCACATCTATCGTGTGTGGCACTACCCGAAGCCCCAACGCTGCTTCACCGCGCTCGCGCCGCTTCCGCACCGAACGCGTTCGTTCCGGAAAGAAACCGGCTTATTGCCAGAACGAATCGAGATCCCGTTGCCGGATTTGATTTGGGCTGATTGTCCATCAGGCGACGAACGGTTGTTGGGGATTGCGCGATTGCGCGCTTTGGAGGATGTTCCGGCCGCGGGGCATTAGGAGATTCCCCCATGGCGACCATCAAGCGCACGACGAGCACGACGATCGGCCGAGCTCCACAACGGACCTTGCCGTCTCTTCCGGAAGATAGCACGCCGCAGCGTCTCAGAAGCCGGGTCGACGAACCGGGGCAGCTGCCTGACAACCAATGGCCCGAAGAAGTCCCACCCGACGAACCGATGCCGGTCAGCGACGTGGTGACAGTCGGCGAAGAGCAACTCCAGCGATCGCGCGAAATGCAGGAGATGGGCATTTCGAATTGGGTCGCGGCGCATGACGAGCGCGGGCCTGACTATCAACAGCAGCAGGTCGCTGGCGTCACGCAACTGGAACGCTGATGGCTGATGTCGGCCCGTTTGGCGTCGATGCCCTTGGCGATATGCCGGGCGGCGGGGTCTTACAATATCCCGCAGTGACGCGAGGAGCTCCAAGGATGGGTTTATTCGATCAGACGACCAATCCAGACGGGACGCCGATAAACTACAATTATCCGCCACCCCCGCCGATTCCCATGCCAACTCCGGCGGCGACGCCAGGATCACAAGGCTATTCACTAAGCTCAAATCCCATAATGTCTGCGTATACACAGGCCATGAATAACTTCGGCACCGCGAATAAAAACATATTGAGTAAGGTCAAAGGCTACAACCCGCCGAACATGGCACCCTTTTCTGCGGCAGCGGGCGATGGCGCTGTACCTCAACCGCTCGGTCCCGCCGCGGCCCAGACCGCGAGCCCGATGGACCCTTACCAGAGCGGGGGTCACATGCCTTGGCCGCCATCGCCGCGAGCGCAAGTCCCGCCAGGCGCACCACAAGCTGCGCAACCGCCAGCAACACAGAGCGCGCCATATAGTCCGTGGGATCCGCAGGGCGCTGGCTTGGCCGCTGCGCAACGATTGCAAAACCCGTGGGATCCGCAAGGCGCGGGATGGCAAGCCGCCCAGCGACTCGCCGCTCAGCAAGGGCCGCCTCAAGGCGCGCTGGCCAATCCTGCGATGGGGCAGCAACCGAATTCACCCTTCACCATGGTAATGCGGCCCAACGCGCCCGCTAACAACGCTAGCGCGCGAGGCGGAGGCGGCACGCCGCTCGGCACCGCACTCGACCTTTCCGGCTATCAACCGCCGCCTCCCGCGCCGCCGTCCTACAACCTGGGATATGGCGGAGGCGGCCGAGTTCCAGCTCCCATCGCAGCGCCGCGCCCTTATCGAGCCCAAGGACCAGGGCCAACAAATTTCGCCGGGCTCGGGCCCTATCACGATCCGATCGGCAGTCGCGTTCCGATCGGGCAACCGGTTCTCGGCTCCACTGGAGGGAGCGGGGTTGTGCAAGGCCGAAACGGCATGGAAATGCTGAATCCTGGCCGCGCGTTTTGGGGTGGAGGGCCCGCTCAATGAGTATGGATCCGGTCACATTTCAGGGTAGGGTCAGTTCGGTCCTGGCCCATTATCCGTTCTACGCGAACAAGGTCACCGAGGCGCAGGCGATCGTCACCGCACTGCAGGCCGACACCACGACTAAGGACACCACGCTAAAGACCGCGCCCAGCGGGTTGAGGCCCGGCCATCGGCTGAACACACCGTTCACCAACGACCTGCTGCTGGTCGTCAACCGCGGCAAGGGCGGGAACCTCTCCAATCAGGACATGGCCGACGAAATCGGCGGAGAGCTTGGAACCCACGCGCCGCCAGTCAATGTCGATGTGCCGCACGCCACTGGGACCGGCGCGCTTGGCGGGGTGGTTACGGTCACCAACGGCAACTGGCTCTATTCGCCGACCGGATACACCTATCAATGGCGGCGTGGGACGACGACGGCGATCGCCGGGGCGACCGCGGCGAATTACACCATCGTGGCGGCCGACGTGACCGCAGGTGCGGTCAATTGCCTGGTGACCGCGACCAACGCCGCAGGCTCGACGCCGATCGCTTCGAATTCGATCGCCGTTACGGCGCTTGGAGGCTGAGTTGCCGAAGATCCTCGATGAGGCGGTGAAGCAGCTGAAGGCCAAGGGGTGGGGCACCTCGAGCGCCTATGCGATTGGAACGAGCGCGCTGCAGAAGAGCGGCAGCTTGAAGAAGGGGCATAACACCCCTACCAAGAAGGGCATCAAGCGCGGCAACATGACGCGCGCTGAACGACACAGGATCGCGCCATGAGCCACAAAGGTCCGCTCACTCCGCCGCTGGCCCGCAAGGGACCGCAAGGCCTATCCAAGCGCCCTGACGACAGTCGGCCGAAGACAGTGACCAAATCGATGCCGATGCGGCCGAGCGGCGGCGCGCCGACCGGCAACCCAAGCCGAACGCCGGGGTGCAAATGAACGATTTGACCTTCGGTGAACGCGCGGTCGGCACGACGTTCAATCCGAGCGGCGACAACGCCGTGGCCGAGTTGAAACAGCGCGCAGCCGAGTTCATTGACGTTTGCAATGAATTGCGCAGCGTGGCGACCGATCCCGAAGTCAAGCGCATGTACTCGCTCGCCATCACCGAATGTCAGACAGCACAGATGTGGGCCGTAAAAGCAGCGACGTGGCGCTAGCCCATGACCTTACGCCACGCGAATTTCAATGTTTGCTATGGTGCGCGCGGGGCAAGACTTATGCCGAGACGGCGCTGATCACCGGCGTCGCCTTTGGGACGGTCAAATCCAATTTGGATCATGTGCGCTACAAGCTGAATGTAGCCACGCTGCCGCAAGCCACCGCGCTGGCGGTCGCAATCGGCCTCTTTACTTCTGAGGATTTGAAAGGGCGTTAAAGCCGATTCCCCGAGGGCAGGAACATATCGTGGCGCGCTGGCACGCAATTGCAAAAACCTCTAAACTGTTGACTCTGCAATTGCTGCGTCTGCAGTTGACCCAGCTGACCCTGGTACGCCGCCGCCTGCTGTCCGTAGTCCATCAGCTGCTGCGCTTGCTGCTGCGCTTGGGCAATCTGCTGCATCGCAGAGTCCTGCCCGTAGTACCGAGCGCGCCAAGCCTCAGCCATTCGCATCCAGCCGTCACGGTCATCTCTGACGCTGTTAAGCTGGCGGTTGAGATCATCGATCTTCGCCTTGAGCTCGGCGATTTCGGTATCGCGCGGATCGATCTGACGCGTCTTTGCGACAAAGCCGCTGACCATTAACGCAAGCGTGCTCAAAATCGACATGTAGATAATCCCTTCCCCACTTGACAGTTAGCTTCGCCGTGACATATTCACAGTCCTCGAGCCTCCATCATAGGCTCCACTCAAAGGACTGCAACAATGCAATTCGACACCCAGACCGCGGCCCAGTATGCGGGCCAAAAACTCGATAGCCTGCTCGAGCGCGCGACCCGCGACACCACTGAAGTCGTCGAGCGCGCCGATATCCCCGAAGCCGTCGCCTATTTTGCCGAGCTGCGCGACACCGTCAAGGAGCTCGCCGAGAAGACGAGCGCGCTGCAAAAGCACATCGATGAGCTTTCGCAGCAAATTCTGCCGACCCTATTCACCAACGCTAACGTCAAGACGATCAAGGTCAACGGCGTCGGTCGGGTATCGATCAACGACAGGTGGTCAGCGACCATGCTCAACAAGGAGCGCGGACTCGGCTGGCTGCGAGGGTCCGGCAACGAAGGCTTGATCATCGAAACGGTGAACGCCCAGACGCTTGGGGCCTTCGCCAAGGAGGAGGTCATGGCTGGCCGCCGGTTGCCGGACGATGTCTTTCGCGTCAGTGCAACGCCTTACACCTCGATCACCAGGGCTTGACCATGAGCCATAAATTTCAAGGACTGACAGAGGTGATTTGTCCGCGCTGCCAACAAAAACGTCTCGTCTCAATAGAGTCTTCACGTAGCCACAAGCGTAAAACTTTATTGTGTTCGACATGCACGCGTACAATCAACGTCAAGCGATCATTCTTTTCTGTTCGTAATCAAAATGAACTTTGAAAAACCGCGCTATCGCTGGAACGGCGAGAAAGGAACCTACGTCATCATGGCTACTGAAATCACCGAAAAGGAATCCGGCGGCATCCCCGCATGGATGAGGGAGGCCAGCACCGGATCCACCTTTGGCAACATCGATGCGAGCGACCTGAAGCCCCCGCGGCTGATGGTCCTGGCTGGGCAAAGCCCCGCAGTGATGGACGGCACGCCGGGAGCGACGCCGGGCAATTTTTGGATCTCGATCCTCAACTTGAACCTTGGCCCGGCGGTCACCGGCACGCCGATCCTGTTGCGTAAAACCTATCAACTTTGGGCACCCAAAGTGCCCGGCAGCGAGCAAAAAGGCCCACTCGCGAGCGCCTCGGACGGGATCAATTGGGACGTCCCGAATCAGACCTTCGAGGTCAAGTTCATAGGCAACCCGAAGGTCTACAAATGGCACATCAAACGCACCGTTTTCGAGAATCGAATGGATAAGTTCGGCTCGAGCCAGGACGACGACCCGAAGTCGAAGCCCGCAGCGACGCTGACCTATGACGTGCTGTGGCTGATCGACTTGCCGAACGGTCAGAAGCAATTGTGCGTGTTCACCAACGCGCGCACCGGCGTCATCCCGACTCAGAACTTCATCTCGACCACGCGCGCGATCGGCGTCGACCAATATTTTCAGCGTTACCGGATTGTCGTGCAGCGCAAGAGCGGGCCGACCGGCGACCCCTACTTCACCTATGAATACCAGTACATCGGCAATGTGAAAACCGAGGAAGAGGGCAAGTTCAATAAGGGACTGTGGCAGCAATATATCAAATCAGGCTTCATCACCGATTTCGCTGACGAGGCCAACGACATCCGCACTGAGCGGAACACGCAAGGCGGCCCGAAGGATTTCGCCGCCGCCAAGGATGACGACGAAGAGATTCCCTTTTGAACCCTCTGTAAGTGAAAATGCCACAACTAAGCCCAGACAATTACGAGCGCATAGCGGCGATCGTCAGCTACGGCACCATCAAGCTGAGCATCGAGAAGGCCTTCCCCGCTCTCTCGGCGCAAGAGCACGCCCAGATGATCGTCGCGGTGATCGACCGCATGGCGCGCATGCAGGGCTTTGGCGTGCGCCGCGAAAGCTATGTCTCGGGGGACGGCGAATGATGGTCGAAGCCGTTGATGGCCAGGTCAAGATCTACGGCCACGGTGAGCTATGGCTCACCCCGGTGGAGGCCTTCAATCTGGCCACTCAGCTCATCGAGGCCGCCAAGCGGGCCAAAGAGCAAAAGCGTGAAAAATGACGCCCGAGCGACTGGCCAAGATCCGCGCCATAGCCATGGACCTGCGCGGCAATCCGGCCGTGCGCGAGGTCGCGCTGGAAATGCTGCGCCGTTACGAGACGGTCGAGGAGCCGACCTTCCACGACGTCAAGGACGAGCCGCAAAATCCTACCAATCCGCGCATGCACCCCTCGGACGAATACGAGCGGCATATGTTCATGAGCTTGCACAATTGGGGCAAATCGGCGAACGGCAATTTCGTCCACAGTTTCACCCACAAGAACCGCGCCTATCGGGTGGTGCTGTTCAAACACAAGAAGACCCCGACCTTCGGCTGGCTTCGCGCCGACATCGCGCGCGGCACCGAGGTCTGGTCGGGCCGATTTCGCGACATGCAGGAGGCGCACCGAGACGCATGGACCAATCTGATGGCGACCTAACCTACCCTTACGCAATCACCCTGTACGAGGTGACTGAGATTGTCATTGAGCATCTCGACAAGGTTCAAAACACGGAGGATCTGCTAAGGCAGGGGGTTCATCTGAAGATGGCGTCGCGGGCCATGCGCTGCGCCCTCGAAATCTATGGTTCGCAATTAGAGGTGCTCAACAGGGAAAAGCAATGAACACGTACGAAGTCACCATCAAGTTTCCGAACAAGGACACGTTTATCCGATTCATCGACAATGTCGGCCTTGTCGCGGGCGAAATGACCCTCGCCGTCACGAAGCCGCTCGGAGAGCAGGCGATCAGCGAGCCGCCTTATAAGCTCCGGACACGCGGTTCGAAGGTCAACGATACGATCATCGCCTCGCTGCAGAGCGGGCCGTTGAGCGCCAAGCAACTCAAGCAGGGGCTTGAGGACGCCGGGCTCGCCGCCGGGTCGCTGTCGACCGGCCTCGCCATGCTGCAGAAGAACCGGGTGGTTGAGCGGGTCGACGGCGGGCTCTACGGGCTGGTCGGCTTTCAACAAGCGGCCGAGTGATGAATGAAGCGGCGCGCAAACGGAAACTTGTCGCGGAGGTTAACGCCCTCCGCGGCGGCTATGCGCGCCGCCTCGAGGATCGGTTTGCGGTCGGCCTGCTCGACCTCGTCATCAAGCTTCCCGAGCTCCCATGGATCTGGGCCGAGGGCAAGCTGGTCGAAGGATACAGGTTCGCTCCGACCGAACGGCAATGGGTCGAGGGCGTACGGATTATAGCGACCGACACTCCGGCAGTGCTGATCGGGTGGAAAGGACCACTCATGTACGTCTCGCCGTGGGTAAAGCAGGCCGACATTCGCGACTGCTTTTTCGGCGGTAAAGACGGCGTCACCGCTCTCTCTGAATTTCTCCAAATGCAGGTAACCGCATGAATCTCGACGATAGCTTACGCGACAAGGTGATGGTCAACGGTGCCTTCGAAGAGACGGCGCAGCTGGCTCAAGGAATCAAGTTCGCACTCAGGCGTGGGAAGAACTGGGAGCTCCTCCCACCCGAGAGCAAAGAGGCGTTGGAGCAAATCGCTTCCTCAATCGCCATGGTGCTCACCGGCGACGCCTACGAGCCCAAGCATTGGCATCTGATCGCCTCTTACGCGCGGGTGCGCGACAAGGCGCTGGAAGCAAAGTCGCTTGAAAGCGGCGTCGCACAAGCGGCTCGGACGCGCGTGAATTTGTTTGATCCAGCGCCGCGCGCGCCACGCCCGATGATTGAGGACACCGATGCAACTTCCTGAGATCCGTCTGATGACCGAGGCTGAAGACTGGCAGGCCAAGCGCCAACGCTACGAGGCGTTCAGCGCCACTGAGTTGGGCAAACTTTATCGCGCCTACGACAAGGCGACGATCGACTATTGGCAAAAAGACGGAGTCGAAAATTTCCCGATCAAGCGCCTTCAGGAATTGCACCAAATTGCACGCGAGGCGACCAACGCTTTTGTCGCCAAGCTGATGGAAATAGCGGGGGTCTAATGCCAAACATACCAATGACATCTGAGTCCGGTGCTGTCTTGATCGAGAAATTAAAACAGCTCGAGGCGCTCGAAGGCCAGCACGATCAAACCGTGCGCACCAAGGTGGTCGAAATCCTTTACGGGCCTTCAACCGACGAACAGACGATGACCGAAAGATTTCGTCTGGCGGCAATCGAATTCATCAGCATCGAAATCGAGCAGCTAAGTTCATGACCGGCTTCACGTACAAAAGCTATTCCTTCGTCGACAAGGATCCGATCATCGACGAGGTGCGAACGATCGTCCAGGCAAGCGGTTGGACCCACAAACGGATCCAAGAAGAGTCGGGCGTCACTACAGTGACCCTGCGCAACTGGTTCGGGGGCAAGACGATGAAGCCCCAGGCCGCCACGCTCAACGCGGTGGCGCGGGCGCTGGGCTACAAGCTCGGCTTCGTCCCTTATGAAGCCGCCTCCGCCGCCGAAACCCCGCCAGCGACGACGCACGCTATGCGTATGGCCAAGATCAGGCGGGTGAAATGATCGTCAAATACAAAATCGCCTTCACCATGGACGCCGAAACGCTGTTCGGCCTGATGTCGAAAGTGCTGCCGATCGAAAACCTATCGGTCGAGGAGCTGGTCGAACATCAGCCCAAGTTGCCGATTGAAGCGATCGCGCACGCCGTCAAGCCCATCACCACCAAGCGCAAAAAACGCCCCTCGCTCCGGCTCGACCGCGGCATCAACGGGATCATCCTAACCGCAATGTCGGACAAGCCAGTGCGCGCGATCGAGATCCGACCCAAAATCGTTGCCGCTGGTTTTTCTGGCAACTCGCTCACTTCGCGCATGCAGTTCCTGCAGGAGCACGGCGTGATCGAGCCGCTCGGTGATGGGACGTGGCGCAAGAAGAATGGCTAGAATCTACACCTTCGGCGACGCAACGGCACGACCCGGCGATCCGGCGACTTCCCACATAGCTGCGGATCGCATGCGTGGGAAACCAGCAGGACGAGTAGAAAAGCGAGTTGTATGTGTCTTAGCTCTAATGCCGGAAGGCAGTGGAACTTGGCATGAGATAGATGAGGAACTAAAAAAACGTAAGAAAAAAACAATTCCAGGATCAATAAGCCCGCGCTGGGTCAATCTCAGAAGACTTGGGCTAATCGAACACCGTTACGATGCCAACGGTGAAATTATTACACGCACAAATCCTGAAAGCGGATGTCCTCAAGAGGTTCATTATATTACGCAAAAAGGTAGAAACATAATACCAGAGTGGAAAAGGCAAGAGAAAGAACTGCAGGAAAAAAGAAAACAAAGGGAGGAGGAGAAAAAAGCCAAGGAAGAACGAAAAAAGCAGAGGGAAGAGGCGAAAAAGAAATGAGACGAGCCCTCGCTCTTCAATACGCTAATGAAGTCGCGCGTCGCCTTCATAGCGTTAACGGCATTCTGGCGACGCCAATGTGCGACTCCGACGCTGTTCGTTTCAAGCGAGTATGGGTATTCGGGTCAACGGTGAAAGGAAGTCAAGCCCCAAATGATCTTGATTTGTTAATTGAAGCTGAGCCGTGTGGACGGCATTATTCATGGAAGCAAGCCAAAATGGACAAATGGCAACTCCGACAATACGGATTTAGATTGCCTGTAAGATCAACATGGGAAGCCTTCAAATGGCTGACTAAAGGAATGCGGAAGGTCAGTCGACATTCGTACCGCTACGAAGGAGATATTGGCTACAAAGTCCTCATCTATCCTCGCAACGATCTTTTGGACATCACATGAGCGCCCTCGACCCGGTTCAGATCGCCGCCCTCGATTTCGCCCGCAACAAGCCAGGCGTTGGGTGGTTCCTGCAACAAGGCCTGGGCAAGACTCTGTGCGCGCTCACCGAATACAGCTGGTATTCGGGAATGGACCAAGCCGACCAGATGATCGTCGTCACCCCCAACACCTTCAAGCAGGGCTGGGTCGACGAGATCGAAAAACACGGGTTCAGCTTCGCGACCCACCTCTATCGCTCCTCGAAGAAAGAGGACGCGCAGCGGTTCCTCGGCCGCCAGCGCCACAACGCCCCGCCGGTTCTGATTGTGAACTACGAGGCGCTGCGCATGCCCGCAGTATTGACCCCAATCGTCAAATGGGCCGCGGTCGGCAAAACGTATCTGGCGATCGACGAGAGCATCCAGATCAAAGGGCACCGCACCGGCCAGACCAAGGCGGTCCACCGCCTGGCCGCGGTCTGCCACTGGAAGCGTCTCCTCACCGGACGCCCGCAAACCCAAGGCCCACATGACTTGTGGGGCCAATTGCGCGCCATCGACCTGTTCAGCGATCGCAACTTCTACGCCTTTCGCGGCGCGTTCTGCGTGATGGGCGGGTGGGAGCAGAAGGAAGTGGTGGCGGAAAAGAACGCCGACATACTGGCCAGCATCATGGCTCCGGCGGTGTTCCAGGCGAAAAAGAAAGACTGGCTTCCCGACCTGCCGCGCAAGAGCCAGACAATCCGCGATTATCAAATGTCAACCGAGCAACTGCGTCAATACAACCAAATGGAAGAGCAGTTCCTGATCGAGATCGAGCAGGGCTACGTCACGGTCGAGGTGGCGATCGCCAAATTCGAAAAGCTCGCCCAGATCCAGACCGGCTTTGTCTACGACGAGTCGCACGAAGTCCACGAACTGGTGCGCCCGAACGAGAACCCCCGGCTCAAGCTCCTCCTGCAGATTCTCGACGAAGAAGTCGAGGGCAAGGTGTGCATTGTTTACCGGCATCGGCCGGTGTTCGACCTCCTATTGAGGGCGCTAGTCAAATACAACCCGGCCTGGATCCGCGGCCGAATGGCCCCTGACGACGTCGAGGAGCAGAAGCGGCGCTTCAACACCGATCCCCAGTGCCGGATCATCCTCTTGCAGGCCGAGGCCTCCAAGTACGGGCACACCCTGCTCGCCGGGCCCGCCGAGGAGGACCGCTGCCGGACCATGATCTTCTTCGAGAACTCCTACTCGGCCGACACCCGCGACCAGGTCGAGGATCGGATTCACCGGCGCGGCCAGACCGGCGAATATGTCCTGTACATTGACCTTTCCGGCTCGCCGCTCGATCGCCGGATCGTCCGCGCTCTGCAGCGCAAGGAGCGGCTTTACCAATCGGTATTCAAGAACCTCAAGACGGCGGCACCCGCAGCGTGACGACTGTCATCACTTCGTGCGATGAAGGGTAATCCAATCAGAAAGAGGGACTTAAAAATGCGCAAGCTTCTATTGACCACCGCGCTGATCGCCGCGTTCGGCGCAAGCCCGGCTAAGGCGACGCTGCAAATCGAGATCTTCGATAACGGCACGCTAATCGACGACATTAGCGGGGTCACCACCGGTGCGGCCTCGCTTACCGCCAACGACGCCAATTTCGCCAACATCACGGTCGCCGCGCAGGGCTCGCCGATCCTGCCGAAGGCCGATCTCTCGAGCGTCACGCTCGACGCGACCGCCTCGGCTGGCTTTACCGGCGCGCACACCTTGACCGTCGATGTCCTGCAAAGCGCCATCACCGGAACCGGCAACACGCTCTCGACCTTCACGGTCAATGGACTGACCAACGATCCCGGCCCGACCACCGAGTCGACGTTCGCGGATGGCGGTCTGCTTGCCACCCACACCTTCCCGGTCGGCCTGCTCGACGGATCGTTCGGGCCAGTCTCGGCAGGGACGAGCCCGTTTACGTCGGACGAGATCCAGTTCGCCGTCGACTTCACCGCGGCGCGGCAGTCGTTCGGCGGCTCGGCGCAGTTAGTCACCGGCGTCCCGGAGGCTTCCACTTGGGTGATGATGGGACTAGGATTTGCTCTGCTAGGATTCTTCAGCTTCCGACAGAGGAACGCCAACGCGTTGGTCTGAGGCCCGCTGCAAACCCCCTTAGCGTGGCCAAAGGCTTCCTGTTTGCACCCCCGCGCAGGGACCGTGTCAGGCCAACGCTAGGAGAGGCGGGAGGCGCTTACCGCAAAACCTCCTCCCGCCTCTTCGCTAGCTCAAAAAGGAAATGCCACAATGGATGATATCACTCCAAAAGACATCGTTTACATGGCGCTCGCCATCGCGATCTGCTTGATAATCTGCGGCGTTCACTAATACGCCATCCCCATCATCAGATTCTTGATCTGATCGCCAACCCCTTGCGGTATCTGCGGGCCGGTTTGTGCACCCGTAGGTTGCTGACCAGTCAGTTGAGGATAGGCCTGCTGAAGACTCGATATTCCAGAACGAGCTTTGTAGGACTTCATAAGCTTCTTGCCGCCAAGGTAACCGGCCATTTCACCGGCTATCGCGCCAGGAGTGCCAAAGAGATGTTCACCAGTGAACATCAATCCCGTCCCGAGCAGATGAGGGATCATCCAGTTAACGCCGTGATCGCCCGCGCCCGCGCCGGATAAGCCCGCCACCGTCTGATAGTCTGGCGTTCCTGGCGTGTAGTATTTTTCAGCTTCCGTGAACGGTTGCTGACCGAGCGGAGCGCCCGTCTCCTGCATCTGGCGCTGCCACGCCCCAAGGTTCTTCGACATCTCCCATTGCTTGTTGGCGTTCTGAGCGTCGCTCAACATGTCGTAGGCTTGGCCGACCGGGTGCCCGCTGGTTGGCGTGGCGGTCGCCAACACCCCGTTCTCTCCGGTCAATCCGTCCCGGATCTTCCCAGCTAGAACCTGCTCGGCGTTGTTGGTCGGCGAAGCGGCGTTCTGGATAGAGCGCGCGTATTCATCGACCCCGCCCGCCGAAATGTTTCCAGCCCCCTGCATCTGGTCGACGTGTTGCTGCATCTTTTTGATGAAGGAGTCGGAAACGTCTCCCCTCTGAACATCGGTCAGGTCGCCAATCGAGCTGGTGTAGGGATTCGAAACCGCGCTCGCCGAAAAGGTGGGAGCCCCGGGAGCGTGCAAGTCCCCGTATTTGGCAGTCTTGATCGCTTCGGTCGCCGCAGTCGCCGCCGCCGGGTCGATGGAGCCCGCCTTGCCGAAAACTCCGCTCAGAGCCTTGTTGGCCAAAGGAGCCGCGGCACCCGCCGCTCCGCCTAACGCCGCCCCGCCTAACGCCGCCCCAGCGGTGTCCGTAAGACCCGGATCGTCGCTGCCCGCGACATGGCTGACGCCGCCGACCGTCGCCCCCTCGGCCGCAGTCCCAGCAATCTTGGACAAAGTCGCCCCAGCGCCAAGCCCTGCGGCCCCCGCCTCCGCAGCGTCGGTCACCGGATCGAGAAGGTTGGCCAAGCCAAACCCATAGCCCGCCGCCTCAGTCGGATAACGCACATACCAGGGCAGGCTCGCCGCCGCGGCCGAACTTTGCGCCGCCGTTTCGGAAGGCTTCTTCCCGGTCATCGCTGCGCGGATAAGGTCGCCGGTGCCCCAGTCGGCCGAACTTTCGAAGGTCCGTCCGATCGCGCTCAACGGCGACTTGGAATAATCGTTGTCGCTCGGCGCGCTCGCGGACGCCGCGGGAGCCCCGAATTTCGCCTGCAAGGCTGAAGTCATAGCGCCGGTCGGCGTCCCATCGGGGAACTGCGCCGTTCCACCATCCGGCGTATTGACGGTGATGGTCACTCGAGCTGACCTGTCTTCGGGTTGTAGGTGTAAGTCTTACCTCCACCGCCTCCACCGCCAGTCGACGAGCTCGGCGCGGGCTCGTAGGTCGCCCCGGTGTAGTATGGATTTGGCGCGCCGTGCAGGGTCGGGGAAGTGTACGCAGGATCGGCCAAGCCAGAATATTGATTAGGAATCTGCTTCCCGGCCGTCGCGTAGACCTGCGCGTGGGCGATCGCCATTTTCTGTTTGATGGCTTGAAGCGCCTGCTGCACGCCGTCCTGTCCATTATTGGCGTTGAGCCCTGCAGTCAGCGCCTCGCCCAGTGTGCTGAATTCGCGCTGGTTCCTGACGTTCTTGACATTGCTCAATGACTCGCCGGTCAGTCCTGCCTCTAGTTTTTGCATTGCGATAGCTTGTTGCTTGGCGGCCTCGCTCGGACCAAAGGGCAACCAAGCGGACAGTTTGCTTGTTGTCAGAAGATCAGGGTACTGAAGCGCCTGCATGGTAGCAGGCATGTTTTTCAGCAATTGATCGACGCCAGCTTCACTGTCGGTCAACTTCTGACTGGCCGCCGAAAAATCTTGTATTCCGCTGTTCTTGAATTCCTCGACGTCTTTCCCCTGAGCTTCCTTCGTCGCGGCCTGAACCTGTAAATTGGACTGGTTCTGCGCCTCGATGTATTTCAACTTCGCGTCGGGCGGCAGCATCGCCCAAGTGGTGGAGTCCGGCCCGCCTTGCCCGCCTTGCCCGCCGCCAGGCGGCGGCATGTTCTGCAGGCGCTGCATATTCTGCAGCATGATCAGATTGCCGAGCTGAGCTCCGGGATCCTGACCCTGGCGCTGCGAGCCCATGATCGCGCTCGCCATCTGCGGCGTCGAATAGGCGGCCGCGATCATATCCAGCCCGTGGTCGATCTCGTTGGCCGAACGGTTGCGCTGCTCCATCTGCAGGTAGAGCGAAGCGAGGTCGGGCGGAGATTGGCTAGCCACCGTGGGAGCGAGCCCGCCCTGGCCGGGGGGCGGCCCCGAAGGGGTGTTCGGAGCCCCCTGCGGCGGAGGGCCGCCAGCGCCCGTCCCAGGGCCGCCTGGAGAGGGCCCGACCTGAGCGCCTCTTTGCTCGGCCGGGGAAGCCGGGCCAACTTGCGGATTAGGGTTCGGGACAGGCTGCATATAGCCGGTGGTCTGCACTGGCGGTTTCGCCAAGGGCGGCGCGTTCGGATTGGGGTTTGGGGCCGGATTGGGCGCGGGGTTCATCGCCTGCGCCATCTGGTTCATCGGATTGCCGTACATCAAATTGAGGAGCTCAGCGCCGATCATGCCACCGCTCCCTGCTTGCCCGCCTGCAGAGCATTCAAGGTGTTGAAGAACGACTCATTGCCGTAGCCGCCGGGGATCTGCTTGCCGCTCTGAGAGCCGAGGAAGGACTGCAGAACCGAAGGCTGTCCGGACCCGACCGGCCCAGTGGTCGAAGTGCCGGGCAGGATCTGCGCGCTCGGCATCGCCGGGGTGCCGGGATTGGCCAGCGCCTGCAGATAAGCCTGCCGGGTGTCGGGCGGCGTCGGCGGGGTCGGCGCGGCGGATTGCCGCCCCCCGCTCGCCATGCTGGGCATGGCGTAGCTCGCCGGAATATAGGTCGGCGAGCTCGAGCCGTAGTTCTCGCCGCTCGGCAGCATGCCGCCGGGGCTCGATTGCGCCGGGGCACCGGTCATATTGGCTACCTGCCAGGGATTCGGGATCAGCTGACCCGATGCCGTCTGGTTGCCGCTGCCCTGCGGGTTGAAAGCCCGGCCCGGCCCGAACGGGTTCGAATTCAACGTCGCGCCCGGCGGCTGCGCTTGCTGCTGCTGATTGAAGGCCGCGAGCTGCTGCTGATAGGCCGCCTGAGCGGCCGCGGTGTTGGTGAGGAACGACTGGATCGGCTGGCCGGTCGCCGCGTTGGTCGGGTTGCCCTGATACCCGGCCATCGGCACCTGGCCGGTGTACTCGAGATAGGGGTTTGGACCGACCAGGCCTTGATAGCCCTGCAGGTTCATGAGGTCGGCAAGAGGATCGTCGCCGCTAGCCATAGAGACCACCTGTGGAATTCAACGTTGTGCCTGGCGGTTGAGGAGCGCCCGGCGTCGGGGAGGCAACCGGCATCGGGATCGTCTGGCCGCCCATATACGCCATGGTCGACGCCGGGCCGGGGGAGCCTCTAGCCCCGCCCGCGCCGCGCAGCGCCGCCGCCAACTGCGCTCCCTGCTGAGCGAGCATCATCTGGCGCGCGTTGCCTTGCGCGGCCGCGGCCTGCTGAGCCTGAAGGTCCAGGGGTGGAGGCGCTGATCCGCCGCCCCCGCCTCCGCCGCCCGCCATCGAACTCAGGTTGTCCGCGGTCGATTTTGTGCCGGGCCCGCCGGTCGGCGCGTTGAGCGCAGCGATCGCCGCGCCAATCCCGGCTTGCTGAGCCGCGGGCGCGCCAGGTTGCGTCGGCGTCGACGTAGTTGCAGTCGCCGTTCCGCCTGCAGGCCCACCCATCTTTGCCGTGGCGTTGGCGACATACTTAGCGACGCTCTCGTTGACGTCGCTGGTGTTCCTGATCCACGGCGTCGGCGAGCCTGGCGGGGAGACGTTGCCAGGACCGGAAAAATAGGCGACCGCGACTCGCGCTGGGTCGTTCGGCCAGCGAGCAGCATAATCGGCGATGATCCGGTTGTGGATCGCCAAGTTATCGGCCGGATTGCTGAGACTCTCGCCCGGCCGCATGTACGGCTTGGCGGTCGCTGGCAAGATCTGCCCTATCCCGACCGCGCCCTGCGGCGAAGTCCGGACATTGGGGTTCCCGCCGCTCTCGTTGGAGAGGATCCCCTTGGAGATCTGCGCTGGCGTAATGGTGACGCCGGGCGGGATTTGCGGCCCATAAGACCCCGGCGGTCCCGGCAAAGGCGACGGCGCGTAAGTCGGTGCCGGTGGAGCGCCTCCCAGGTTGGATGGTTGATAGCCGGTGTCGTCAGCCACCGAGCGCCCCTAGAATGGGTGCCCCAGGCGCGCGCAGTTTGCCTCCAGACAAGACCCCCCTCGAGGGCGGCCGCCCGAGCGGCGACAGCGCGCCGAACGGCTGAGGCGGTTGCTTGAGGATGTCGATCGCCTTCTGCGCGCCGGACGAACTCGGCGGCGTCATCAGCGCGCCCAAAACGCCGGGGTGGACCGCCATCTTGCCGCCCGAGCCAGGGATCTTCATGGTCGAACCAGGGAAGTGCTTCTCCACGTCCTCGGCCATCGGCCCAACCACTTTCGGATAGGTCTTCGGATCGCCCTTGTAACGATACGAATGCATGGCGATCCCGGTCGGCTTGTGAACACCGACCTTCGTGATGTCGGTCTTCAGCCGCCGATCCGAGGTGCCGCCGATCGCGCCGCCCAAGCTGTTACTCATGCCCGCCAATGGATTGAACAGGCCGCCGAGCGTCTGCAAGCCGCCGAGCGCCGCCGCCATCGGGTTCGATTGGGTGGTCGTCGAGGTGCTCGCCGACGAGCCCGACGTCCCGGTGTCGTACGGCGTCATGCCGAGCGAGCTCTCCATCATGCCCAACTGCTGCTGTGGATATTGCCAAGCCTGTTGGAACTGAGCGATCTGGGCGTTGATGTCGTTCTGCTGCTGCTGCTGCTCGAAGCCGCCCGCCGAGGTCAGCATTCCGTAATTCGCGACGTTGTTTTGCATCTGCTGCGTACCGAGCGCGCCTAGTCCCTGGCTAGCGGCGTTAGCGAGTTGCTCCTGGCTTAAGCCTGCCGCTTGGTTCCCGGCCGCAGCAGTGTTCTGCGCCCCAGCGTTGAATTGGCCCATCTGGTTGGCGGCGGCCATATTGGCGAGGCCAACCTGATTTTGCTGACCCGCGTTGAACTGCGCCTGAGCGTTGGTCTGACCCGCGTTGAACTGGCCCATATTGTTGGCCGCCGCCATATCGGCCAAATTGACCTGATTGCCCTGACCGGCGTTGAACTGTGCCTGCTGGTTCGCTTGGCCGACGTCGAACTCACCCGCTTGCTGAGCCTGGGCGAAGTTGGCCGCGTTGAGCTGCCCGGCCATCTGCGCCATGCCCATCGCGCCCTGCGCCTGCGTCACGCCTTGCTGGACCGCCTGCCGCGAGCCGCCGAAGGCATTGGCGCTGTTCGCCGCGTTCTGTTGCTGGTTCTGACTGAGCCCCAAGTTCTGCTGCATGATCGGCAGCGTGGCGTTGATCACACTCTGCGTGTACGGGTTCATGTACGGAGATAAATTGGTGTTCGCGAGCTGCGAGGTGCTGGCCTGCTGCGCGCTTACCGGGTTGGCCAAAGCCGATTGCGCCGCGTTTCCCGCAGTCGCCGCGTTGACCGGGCTGGCCAATTGCGCCTGAGCCGCGGTGACTTGAGCAGGCGTCTGGCCAAGCGTGTTGAGATAACCCGCCTGCGCGGCGTTCTGCGCGTCCTGGCCGACGCTGCCACTATTCGCCGCGAGGTTATAGGCTTGCTGGCTCTGCGGCGACGTACTCGCCACC
>Ga0210389_10001403_pt1 | contig 19471 bp, 18 predicted proteins | sample IncBWH28OmetaG_FD_160127 | JGI IMG/M metagenome (GOLD analysis project Ga0210389, IMG submission 160127) | Forest soil microbial communities from Barre Woods Harvard Forest LTER site, Petersham, Massachusetts, United States - Inc-BW-H-28-O ...
CCGGGTAGCCTCGAAGCACGGCTCCGGCGCTTCGACGGCGTCTATCGATGGTTCCTGTTGCAAGCGCAGCCGCTGCGCGATCACTCGGGCGGCATCGTTAAATGGTACGGGTCGGCTACGGACATCGAAGACCGCAAGCTCGCCGAATTCGCCCTCCGCGAAAGCGAACAGCGCTTTCGCGATTATGCCGAAACCGCCTCCGATTGGCTGTGGGAGACCGGACCGGATCACCGCATCAGCACCATGTCGGAACACACCAATATCCCTGGCCTCACCCGCGCCAGCCTGCCGGGAATCGCGCGATGGGAGGTCGCATCCGATATGGAGACCGAGCCGGAAAAATGGCGGCGGCATCGCGAGGCACTTGATGCCCGCTGGCCGTTTCGGGACTTCGTCTATAGCGTCGTCAACGACAGCGGGTCCCAGGTTTATGTCCGAACCAGCGGAAAGCCCTTTTTCGACGTCAAGGGTCATTTCCTCGGCTATCGCGGCACCGGCACCGATATCACCGCGTTGAAACGCGCCGAGCAGGCCGAGCAGGCCCTGCGCCAAGCGCAGACGGAGCTCGCTCATGTGACGCGCGTGACCATGCTCGGCGAACTGACAGCATCAATTGCCCATGAGGTGAATCAGCCGCTCGCCGGCGTCGTTGCCAATGCGGAAGCTTCGCTGCGCTGGCTGAACCGCGAGCAGCCTGATCTCGCGGCTGCCCGCCGCTCGCTGGAGTGGGTGATCAACGACGGCTGTCGTGCCAGCGACGTGATTCGGCGCGTTCGGGCGCTGGCAAAAAAGTCCGACGTGGAAACCGTTCGACTCGACCTCAATCAGGTTGTCAACGAAGCCATTACGCTGGTCGAGCGCGAGCTGACCGAGCATGGGGTTTTGCTCAAAACTGAACTGGCGCCAGCGCTGCCCGAGATTCTTGGCGACCGGGTTCAGCTGCAACAGGTGATCATCAACCTCTTGATAAACGGAATCGAGGCAATGGAGCCGATCACCGATCGACCGCGCGAGCTCTTCGTTCGGTCCGCCAGGGACGATATGGGCCACCTGACCTTAAGCGTCACCGACAGCGGCATCGGCATTTCCCCTAAAAACGTCAACCGTCTGTTCAATGCTTTCTTCACCACCAAATCGAGTGGACTTGGCATGGGACTGTCGGTCTGCCGCTCGATCGTGGAAGCTCACGGCGGACATATGTCTGCATCAAGCAATGAGGGCCCCGGGGCAACGTTTCAGCTCGTCCTGCCCCTGCACGGGGAGGCGGTCTGATGACCCAGCCACTGAAATCGACCGCAACAACGGATACCAGTGGACCGACCGTCCTGGTCGTCGAAGACGACGAACCGGTCCGCCGGGCACTCAGAAATCTTTTTGAGTCGGTCGGATTGGAGGTTCAGTTGTTCGGCTCGGCATCCGACATGCTGCAGAGCAAGCTTCCTGCGACCGCGAGTTGCCTGGTGCTCGACGTCAGATTGCCAGGCCTGAGCGGCCTCGATTTCCAGACTGAACTGGCCAAGGCCAATATCCATATTCCAATCATCTTCATGAGTGGCCACGGCGACATTCCGATGACCGTCAGGGCCATGAAAGGCGGCGCCGTCGATTTCCTGACCAAGCCATTTCGTGATCAGGACATGCTCGACGCGGTCGGAGCGGCAATCGAGCGGGATCGAAAGCGCCGCGAGGCTGAAAAGATCGTGTCGGATTTGCAGGCGCGGTTTGAGACTCTTACCCCCCGCGAGCGAGATATCTTTGCTCTAGTTTCGTCCGGCCTCATGAGCAAGCAGATTGCCGCCGAGCTCAATCTTGCCGAGGTCACGGTGAAGATCCACCGTGGCCGTGTCACCAGAAAAATGGGCGCTAAGTCGTTGGCTGAGTTGGTGAGACAGGCCGAAGCGCTCGGCGTTTGCCGAAATAAGGCGCAATTCGTTCGCTAGTTGAATTCGAAACGGCTTTGTCCAGGACGAAATGATAGGGCGCATCACGGCAACATTCGCGCGGCGGCACAGCCGCCGCACAGTTCGTTCATCTTATCGAGTCCAGCGGGCCTAGTTCGAGGGATCAAGGTTGGCATCCCACCAGCCCGGGTATGAGCGATCCCTTCCGCTGAATCCAAAGTTTTGGATGTTCCTCTCTGCTCGGGCTTGCCCCACGTCAAAAGAAGAGTTGGTCATCGATTTGTAGGCGCCGGGGAAGTCCTGGTAGTGGTGGCCGCCGTCCTTCGCGAACCCCGGGGTCGCAACGGCGGTGGAAAGAATCATCACAGCGGTCGGCTTCTGGCGGATGCGGCGACTAAACGGACGGCGCTGTCGCGACAATTGATATGTGCTTTGTCGGTAGTGACGAAATCCATTGTTCGCCCAAATTTCGGCTGTGACGGGTAGACCGAATTAGTGGTGATCGGCCAACTAGACTCCAACACGATATGGGGATCCGATCAGCAAAACCCAGATCAGGCTCCACAACGCGTGGACCGCGAACAGGGCGCGCTGGTACCCAGTGAAAGTGCGCGCTGGGCTCACGACGTCTAACCACCTGCGCTTAAATTAGTTCGTAGAGTTGATCCGAGTTGTGATCCCCGCCGGCGCTCATAAGCGCTTCGTCGGCGGCGGTCTGTTGCAGGATGTCGGCTAAGGCGCGCGCGCACTCAGCGCATCGACGCAATTGGTACATCCTAACCCGTGGAGATTGGAGATGCCGTTTGTAACCTTCACCGTCCGGCGCGGCCTCGGTGCCGCCGGCAAGTCCCGCCTATCGGAGGTAATGTCAGAAGCCGAGGTGGCCGCCGGCTATCACCGAACCGACCGCTTTCACCGCTTTCTTGAGGTCGACCAGGATGACCTTCTGGTAGATCCCCGCTTCCCCGACTACGCAACGGACAGAACCGATCGGTTCATGGTCGTTGAGGTAGTGATCTCCAGCGGGAGGCCGACGGGAACCGCCGCCATTGCGGACGAAGCGATCAGACTGTTCGGCGAGCGCCTACACCTCGCGCCTCAGGACATCCTATTCGTCTTCCACGAGGTCGAACCGAACCTCCCGCGCTTTCCTGCTGCGTCGATCAGGCCAGAGCCGACCGCGGATGCCTAAGGACGAAATCATGCATATCCTGAACATTGTGACCTCACCGCGGAAGGAACAATCCGCTTCGCGCGCGCTCGTCGACACTTTTCTTCGCGAATATATGACGCGAGCGGACGACGTCGTCGTCGACACACTGGATGTCTGGCAGGAATGCCTTCCGGAGTTCGACGCGGAGACGATAAACGCGAAGTACAAAGGTGTTTCGGGCGAGCCGATGACACCGAGCGAGGTCACCGCCTGGCAGAAAATCCGCGAGCTCGCGTCACGCTTCCAGAGGGCGGATCGCATCGTCATGGGGGTGCCAATGTGGAATTTCTCTTTCCCTTACAAGCTAAAGCAACTGATCGACCTGAGTTGTCAACGCAACATGTTGTTTACGTTCGACGGCAAGCGCTACGGCCCCTCGCTCGACATCGAGAAGGCATTTGTCGCATTCGTTCGAGGGCAAAGCGACGAGGCTGGATTTGAGACGGTTTCCGAGCCCGGCTTTCAGTATCTCAGCGGGTACGTCGAATTCTGGCTGCGGTTCATCGGCGTCCGGGAAGTCGTCACGCTTACGCTCGAACATACGTGGGATGGCCGTGCGGTCGATATGATCGATGCCGGCAAAAAGAGGGCCGCCGAACTGGCCATGCAATTCTGGCAAGGATCTGGGCCGATCCGGGCATCTTAAGTTCGCTTCTTCGTCAGTCCAGTCGAAGTGACTGGCTGACAAGAAGGTCGGCGGGTTTTGCATACAAGGAGTTTTGGATGTTGACAGACTGGGAGAAGCAGCGAACTGAGCGCCGCACCCGCCTGGAGGCGGGTTCGCGCTACGCCAATGGCAAGCTGGTGGCGTCCGAGAAAACAAAGGTGCTTTTGGAGACGGTCATCCGCCCCGGCGATCGGATCTGCCTCGAAGGCGACAATCAGAAGCAGGCCGACTTCCTCGCCGAGGTCCTGGCGAGCGTCGATCCATCGCGAATCCACGATCTTCATATCGTGCAATCGGGAATCGTGCTGCAAGCCCATCTCGATCTGTTCGAGAGAGGCATCGCGCGCAAGCTTGACTTCTCCTACTCGGGCCCGCAAGGAGCCGCGCTTGCGCGCGCACTCACCGCCGGCAAGATCGAACTCGGCGCCGTCCATACCTACATCGAGCTGTTCGCTCGCTACTTCATGGATCTGACGCCGCATGTTGCGCTCATCGTCGCTCGGCAGGCCGACCGCGACGGCAACCTCTATACCGGCCCGAACACCGAGGACACGCCGACCATCGTCGAGGCGACCGCCTTCAAGTCGGGCATCGTCGTCGCTCAGGTGAACGAGATCGTCGACAAGGTGCCTCGGGTCGACATCGCCGGCGACCAGGTCGATTTTGTCATCAGAACAGAGAAACCCTTCTACGTCGAGCCGCTGTTCACCCGCGACCCCGCGAGCATCACCGAGAACCAGATTCTCATGGCCATGATGGCCATCAAGGGGATTTACGCCGAGTACGGCGTGAAGCGCCTCAACCACGGCATCGGCTTTCCGACCGCGGCCATCGAACTCCTGCTGCCGACCTATGGCGAGCAGCTCGGGCTGAAGGGAAAGATCGCCACCCACTGGGCGCTGAACCCTCATCCCAGCCTTATCCCGGCCATCGAGAGCGGTTGGGTCCAGCAGATCCATTCGTTCGGCAGCGAGGTGGGCATGGACGACTACATGTCGGCGCGCAGCGACGTGTACTTCGTTGGCGACGATGGATCGCTGCGATCAAACCGGCTGATGTGCCAGACCGCGGGACTTTATGCCTGCGACATGTTCATCGGATCGACGCTGCAGATCGATCTCGAAGGCAACAGCTCGACGTTCACGTCGGGTCGCATCGCAGGCTTCGGCGGCGCCCCGAACATGGGGTCGGACGCGCATGGCCGCCGTCATCCGACGCCGGCCTGGCTCAAGGCCGGGCGCGAGTCCTGGGACGGGGACAGGAAGCTCATGCGCGGGCGGAAGCTGGTCGTGCAGATCCTGGAGACCTTCGGCGAGAAGATGGCGCCGAACTACGTCGAGACGCTGGATAGCGTCGCAATGGCGGAGAAGCTGAAGTTCGATCTCGTGCCCGTGATGATCTACGGCGACGACGTGAGCCACATCGTCACCGAGGAAGGGATCGCAAATCTGCTTCTGTGCCGCACTTCAGCCGAGCGAGAGCAGGCGATCCGCGGCGTCGCCGGCTTCACGGACGTGGGCCGCGGGCGGGATCGCAAGGCCGTCGAGGCGCTGCGCCGGCGCGGAATCATCCGCCGACCGGAAGATCTCGGCATCGACCCCCTGGCCGCCAGTCGACAACTGCTTGCCGCGCGGTCGATCAAGGATCTCGTGACGTGGTCCGGCGGCCTATACCAGGCCCCCTCAAAGTTCAGGAATTGGTAGGAGGTGAACGTGGAGCAGTTTCAGGTGCGTGGCACGACCGAGAGGCGTGCAGGTGGCAACCGAGATCGTGCCGTCATCGGTGTCAATGCTTCCGGCAATCTCGAGGTTCTGGTCGAGCGCGTGCTGCCGGACAGCGAATGTCTGGTCGACGTCGCAACGGCGGTAACCGGCTTCGGCAGAATTTGGGAAGCGGTGATCCAGGAGTTCCTCGAACGCACTTCACCGGGCGGTCTTAAGTTTTCGATCAACGACGGCGGAGCGCGCCCCGACACGGTGACGCTGCGGCTGCTGCAGAGTGTGCGACTGATGGAGGACGAGGCATGAGCAACCCGGTGCAACCAAACGAAGCTGATTGGTATGAGGCCTCCGCCCGTGAGCGGATCGACGGACTGCTCGACCCGAAGAGCTTCGTTGAGTTTCTCGGGCCGGAGCAGCGGGCCGTCAGCCCTCACCTTGCCCAGTTCGATCTTACGGGCGCCTTCGACGACGGTATCGTCGTGGGTCGGGGACGTCTTGACGGCCAGGAGGTCTTCGTCGCGGCGCAGGAGGGGCGATTTCTGGGCGGGGCGTTTGGCGAGGTCCATGGCGCCAAGCTCGTCGGTATTCTACGGGCCGCGCGCGACGGCGCGAACAACGACGGTCCCCGCGCCGTGTTGCTGCTGCTCGACACAGGCGGCGTTCGTCTTCAAGAGGCGAATGCGGGTGAGCTGGCGATCTCCGAGATCGTCGACGCCGTCGTCAAGGTGCGTAGCGCCGGAATCCCGATTCTCGCTCTCGTCGGCGGCCGGGCGGGAGCCTTCGGAGGCGGCGGCATCATCACGGCCTGTTGCAGCCGCATCGTCGTCTCCGAGCACGCGCGGGTCAGCGTCAGCGGGCCGGAGGTGATCGAGATCAATAAGGGCGTGGAGGAGTTCGACTCCAGGGACCGTGCCCTCGTCTGGCGCGTCTGCGGCGCCCGCACGCGCTATCTTACCGGCGGCGCGGACCGCTACGTCAAGGGAAGCATCCGAGATTTCCGCGAAGCGGCGCTTGCGCTCATCCGGAATGCCCCGTCCTTCGATCTGGTCACGCTAGTGGCCGAACAGCAGCGCCTGATGGAGCGCCTGCAGCGCTTTGGCGATTGCCGCGATGCGCCGGATATTTGGCGAAAGATGGGGCTGCCGGAGCCGGAGCGCATCGCCGAACTCGACGACGACGCTTTCCTAGCCATCCGAACGAAAGGAGCCGATCATGACGCTCGATGAGGTTCTGGCCGCGTTGTTCCCCGCCGGTCACGAGGTAGTGCGGGGGCCCTCGGGAACGCTGCACGGCACCGGTACCGTAGAAGGTCAAGGCAAGATCACCGTCGTCGGTATCGTCGGCGGTACGCCGCTCGGCGTGGACGGTGCGATCCTGTTGTCCGGCCACGTCCTGTCCGTCGTGAAGGCAGACCAGCACGAGCCGATCGTGGTTCTTATCGACACGGCGAGCCAGAACATGGCGCGGCGGGACGAGTTGATGGGGCTGAACGAATATCTCGCCCACCTTGCGAAGTCCCTGGCGCTCGCCGCGGCGAACGGCCATCGCACGGTGAGCGTTCTCTACGGTCACGCGGCAGCGGGAGCGCTCATCGCTACGGCACTGTCGGCGCAGTCTCTAGTCGCGCTGCCGGGTGCGGAGCCCAGCGTGATGGATCTTCCCTCCATCTCCCGGGTCACCAAGCTGCCGTTGGATCAGCTCAAGGAGCTTTCGAAATCGACGCCCATCTTCGCGCCAGGCATCGAGCCACTGTTCGCGACGGGCGCGGTGACGGAATTCTGGGGGCGTGACCAGCCATTCGCAAACCGTCTTGCGGCGCTTCTACGCGAACCTCCACTCACATCCGACCAGCGCGACCGAACCGGTTTGACGCGAAGGGGACGCCTCCTGGCCCGAAAGATTGCCGACCAAGTCGCCGAAGAAGCTCGTGCTCATGCATGAGAAACGACAAGACGGCGAGGCGTCGCACGTTCCTTGGAGACGGCACGATCTATTGTACGTGACGCCCGCCGCCTGGGCTTGGACCTTGGTCGACCATCCATCGGCGGCCGCTCTGCCGCTGGTGCAAAGCTGGGCAGATCGCGGATGGCCGGTGATCGTGCGGCGTCGTGAAGGGGCCGAGGCCCCTCGGGTCGTGCCGGTCGGGATTCCGCTGCCGCCGGAAGCCGGCAAGCGCCGGGTTGCACTCTTGCTACAGGCTGACGGCGTCAGGCGACGCTCACCACCGCCCTTGCTGCGCGCAGTGGCACGTGCTGCCGATCCAACCTGGCGGCCCGCGATAACCAGGCTCGTTGCGCTCGGAAGGAAGACCGGCGTGGAGCCACGCGCCTTCGGTAGTCTGATGTGGCAGCATCAAACCGGCTTGCCCTACCTGTCGCCAAGTTCGGATATCGACTTGCTCTGGCCGGTCCCGGTGGGTTTCGACGTTTCCTCTCTTCTCTTCGGCATCGCTGAGGTACAGCGCCACGCGCGGGTGCGCATCGACGGCGAGATCCTCTTTCCGGACGGCAGCAGCGTGAACTGGCGTGAACTGTGGAGCGCACACGAAGCCGGGGATCGTAGAACGGTGCTGGCCAAGACCATGGAAGGCGTTCGGCTCCTCGATCTAAATCTTCTACTGCGCGCGGAGAGGGTCGCATGAGAGTGCTACCCGAATTCGACGTTCGGTCTGCCCGTCCAGCCCAGCGGCCCGAACAGACCCGCGTAGCCGAGCTGATAGCTGACCAAGCCGTCGATGCGCTGCTCGACGAGCTGGCTACTTGGCCGAAGCCCGGTCTCGTCAGCCACGTCGATAAGGGGAGCCATACGGATATGGACGCGGAAATGCTCCAGGTCAGCGCCAAGACGCTGCGCCCGTACTTCGCGGAATTGGCGAAAGCCGGACAGGACGGAGCCGACATGGGGCAGCTCCGGAGCATAGGGCTGCGCGCGGAGTCCGCCATGCTGGCCGCAACCGGCGGTGTCAACACTCATCGCGGCGCCATCTTCGGCCTAGGCTTGCTTTGCGCCGCCGCAGGCACGGTCACCGAAATTTCGGCCGAAGGCGCACCGGTTGCGCCGGCGCGCCTTGGTCATATCGTCATGCGGCGATGGGCTGCGGGGATCGAACGAGGGCCGATCCCGCTCTTCAGCCACGGCGCCGGGGCGCTCCGGCGTTATGGCGCCGGCGGCGCGCGCGCCGAGGCGGCGGGAGGATTTCCCAGCGTCTACGAGGTAGGGTGGCCGGCTGTGCGCGAGGGCCGCTCGTTGCGGCCTGACGACCCCGAAGCGGCGCGCGTGCAGGCGTGCTTCGCGCTGATCGAGGCCGTTCAAGACACGAACCTCCTGCATCGCGGCGGCGGGGAGGGAATGCGCTTTGCTTGCGAAGCAGCATCCGCCTTCCTGGCGCTGGGTGGCGTGGGCGCTCCGGACTGGCGGGTGAGGGCCGCGGCGATTCATGCGGCGTTCGTCGCCCGACGCCTGAGCCCCGGAGGCTGCGCCGACCTTCTGGCCATGACCCTGTTCGTCGACGCATTGGAGAAAAAGGTCCCTCTCCGATGACCGAGATCCTGCTTGATTCCCTGCTGCCGATCTTCGTCGCGATGGCGCTCGGCTACATCGCGGGCTGGACCCGCGACATCGATAATCATCACGTCGCCGAGCTGAACGCGCTGGTGATGGATTTCGCGTTGCCCTTGTCCCTCTTCGTGGCGATGGCGCGCACGCCGCGCGCGCTGCTCCTGGCGCAGTGGCCGTTGCTGATGGTGCTCGTCGTGTCGATGCTGGTGCTTTACGCGCTGTCGTACTGGGTGCAGCGCCGCTGGTTGGGGTTGGGCTCGAGCGAGGCGTCGGTCCAGGCGCTCACGATCGCTCTCCCCAATTATGGGGCTGCGGGACTAGCACTGATCGCCGCCGTATCCGGTCCTGGCGACGCCGTCTTCGTCGCTTTGTCGATCGCCGCCGGTTCGATCGCACTTTCGCCCCTGACGCTCGCGGTGCTCGAGTTCAACGACGCGGCGGCGAACGGACATCAAGGTTTCGGCGTGGCCCTGCAGGCCATCGGCCGCTCTTTGCGCAAGCCCATCGTTCTCGGGCCGGTTGCCGGTGTGCTGTTCTCGTTTCTTGGAATTCCGCTCCTTGAGCCCGTCCGCCGCTCGTTCGAATTGATCGGCCATACGGCGGGCGGTGTCGGGCTGTTCCTGACCGGGCTCATCCTGTCCTCGCAGCGATTCAAAATGGGCGGCAACGTGACCGGAGGGATGCTCGTGAAGAACGTGGTGCATCCGCTGTTGGCCCTTGCTCTGATCCTGACCCTTCCGATCGACTGGAACACCGCACGGGCCGCTCTGCTGTTGTGCGCTTTGCCGTCCGGCTTCTTCGGCGTCCTTTTTGGGCTGCGATACAGTCTCGATTCGCGTGTCGCCGGGTCGACGCTAATGGCGAGCTGGATAGCGAGCATGGTGACCCTCCCGGCTGTCCTGGTCCTCACAAGGGATTGGTGATGCCTGGCTTGATGGCGATCCTCTGCTCCGGACAGGGAATGCAGCATGCCGCCATGTTCGAACTCGTCGAGGACTGCCCGGAAGCCGCGCCCATCTTCACCGCTGCGACAAAGGTGCTGGGGAAGGATCCCCGTCGCTACGTAAAGGAAACCGCGCGGGCGGACCTATTCTCCGACGCCGCAGGGCAAATCCTATGCTGCACGCAGGCTCTCGCTGCGTGGACGGCGCTTGCCGACGCCCGACCGGCACGCACCGTTATCGCCGGGTACAGTGTCGGTGAACTCGCCGCATGGGGATGTGCCGGCGCTTTCGATGTGCCGGGTACCTTGCGCCTGGCGCAATGTCGAGCTGCGGTCATGGATGAAGTCGCCCCTAGCGACGGCGGCCTTGCCGCCGTCATCGGCTTGCGCCGGTCGGAGCTCGAGCCCATTCTGAAGCGGCACGGCGCCTCGATCGCGATCGTCGACGCCATCGACACCTTCATCGTCGGGGGCCGTCGCCGCGGGCTCGAGGCGGTGTGCCAGGAGGCGTCAGAGAGCGGGGCGAGGCGCGTCGTCAGGCTGAAGGTCGCAGTGCCGTCGCACACGCCCCTTCTGAGCGAGGCATCGCGGCAGTTCCGCGAGATCCTGCTCGCAGCGTGTCCGCTGCTGCCGCCCAACAACCATCGGCTCCTGAGCGGGGTCGATGGCGACACGGTCCAGGACCTGAAAACCGGAATCGACAAGCTGGCCGGTCAGATCGTGTCCACGATCGACTGGGCGGCTTGCCTGGAGAGCTGTCGATCGGCCGGCGCGGAAACGGCTTTGGAGCTCGGTCCCGGGACCGCGTTGAGCCACATGGCTTCCGCCTACTTTCCGGGCGGCCGTGTCCGCTCCGTAGAAGAATTTCGCACTTTGGAGGGCCTCCGGGCCTGGCTGCGACGGGCATGACCGACATACGCCGCGCTGAAGGAGCAGACCGTCGGACCCATCACGGGGGCCGCGATCGGAACAGGTTCGCCGGTGATTGCTTCCGGTCGCGACAGGTGTATTCAAGGCGGTCATCGTGATGACCGGCACACATTTCGTGTCAACGATGATCGGTCTCGACAATCCACGCAACGCGATGGCGGGGCCGTTTGTGAGGCTGACGCCACGAGTGCCGCCTCCATTGGTCAGAGCGGTTGGTGGACGGTTCGGCGAACCTGTCGGGATGTCCCGGTCTGGCACTCAGTGGACCTCCGGCCAGAGACTCGGGGAAGCTCCCGAAAGCGGCCGGCGGACCATGCGCGGCCCGTTTTACTAAGAACCTAGTCCGACTTAGCTCGCTGGGTTACTATGGCCTACGCGGAGATGAGGTTATGGTGGCGCGCGGCGTCGCAGGCGTCTGCTATGTTCAGGAGCGGACGGCTTGCAGCCGCGCGTGTCGCAGTTTCGTTCGCGCTAGGATGTAGGTCGCTCCCAAGGTATTTCTGTATGTAGAATGCACAACAATCCCATCATCGTGCAAAAATACGGCGGCGCCTGTCTTGAAACACCGGCAAAAATCCGCGCGGTTGCGAGCAGTCTCGCCGATTTGCATAGCCGTGGTCATCGTGTCGTGGCGATCGTTTCAGCGATGGGTAGGACCACCGACGAACTTGTTAAGATGGCCTATCAAGTAAGCCCGCATCCTAATCGCCGTGAACTCGATATGTTGTTAACCACCGGTGAGCGCATCAGCATGTCTTTGATGAGCATGGCGCTGTCGGATCTCGGTGTGCCGGCGATTAGTTTTACCGGCAGTCAAGCCGGAGTGATGACCGACGAATCCCATTCCTCCGCCCGCATTTTAGATGTGCGACCCATTCGCGTGCGCGAAGAACTCGATCGCGGACGCATCGTGGTTTTAGCGGGCTTTCAGGGTGTGAATCCGATGACAAAAGAAGTCACCACGCTGGGCCGGGGCGGCAGCGACACCACTGCGGTGGCCATGGCCGCGGTGCTAAAAGCCGAGCGCTGTGAAATTATCAAAGAGGTCGACGGAGTCTGCTCGGCCGACCCGCGCATCGTGGCGAATTCAAAACCCTTGCGTCAGCTGGATTTTGCATCGTTATCCGAAATGTGTTTTTGGGGCGCCAAGGTTTTGCATTTTCGCAGCGTAGAGCTGGCACGAAGCCAAAATGTACCTTTGGTTTTAAAAAAATGGGGCGGTGCTGAACATAGCACGCAAGTGATGAAAGAGGTTATGGGAATGGAAAGCGGAAAAGTTTTGGCAGTCAACTCGATGGCTCGCATTGAGCACGTGGAGATCGATTCGGCGGATCTCAATCAAGGTTTTGAGAAATTTGCGCAGCATCTCAAACAATACGGCTTATCTTGGCCGCAACTCCTCGCATCGGCTTTCACCTCCGGCAAAACGCGCATTATGATGACTTGCGATTCGGAGTTGCTCGACACTTTGCTGCGCACGCTGGAAAGGAGCAAAGACCTGCGCAAACAGCGTGAGACTTTGAGTTCGGTGAGCCTCACTTGTTTCGGCGGCGTTTCTTCAGATTTGCCATTTAAGGCGATTCAGGTTCTGCAACATCACGGGATTATCGCCGACAAATATGTTTTGTCCCCGCATTCGGTAAATTTATTTGTTCCTGTGGAGAGCCGCGAGGCCGCGGTCAAGGCTTTGCATTCGCTGATCTAGTGACTGTTTCGCCAAAAAAAGCATCTGCACAATGTCTGCCGAAGTCTTGGGCTTACAGCCATAGCGTCACCCGCTGTGATATTGGTTCATGAGTCCATCTGTACGATCGCCCGCCATGAACGGCTTGCGCATCCGGCTGATGCGGCCGGACGAAATCTCGATAGCCGTGAACTGGGCGGCGGCCGAAGGCTGGAACCCGGGCCTCGTCGACGACGCCTGCTTCGCCGCGGCCGATCCGGAAGGCTTCTTAATCGGCGAGCTCGAAGGCGCTCCGGCCGCGACCGTCTCCTGCGTCAATTACGGCGCGAGCTTCGCCTTCCTCGGCTTCTACATCGTGCGAGAGGATTTACGCGGGCGCGGGTACGGGCTGCGCATATGGAATGCGGCCATCGCGCACGCCGGCCCACGCGTGATCGGGCTCGATGGCGTGGTGGCGCAGCAGCAAAACTACAGAAAGTCCGGGTTCGAGCTCGCTTGTGCCAACGTCCGTTACGGCGGCACCATCGCGGCCCCGAATGCGCCGCAGGCTGGGGTCCTCGCGCTGACCCACGTCCCATTGGCGGCTGTGGAGGCGTACGACGCGACGGTGTTTCCGGCTCCGCGCACCGCGTTCCTGCGCGCCTGGATCGGCTCGCCCGGTCACGTCGGTTGCGCGCTCGTGCGCGATGGCGGGCTCGCCGGCTGGGGCGTGATCCGTCCATGCCGAAAGGGCCGCAAGATCGGCCCGCTGGTGGCCGACGACCGCGCCACCGCCGAGGTGATTCTGTCGGCTTTGCTGGCCAGCGTGGGCGGCGGCGAGATCTTCCTCGACGTTCCGAGCATCAACCATGACGCGGTCGCCTTGGCGCAAGATCTGGGGCTCGCGCCAGTGTTCGAGACGGCGCGCATGTATACCGGGGCGGTCCCGCGGTTGCGTCTGGAGCGGGTATTCGGCGTCACCACCTTTGAGCTGGGGTAGTGGTCCGCGGTCAGCGGAAGGGGGCAGTGGCCATTAGCTTTACAGGTGGTCGCCCTACAGCTAGCCTGAATTTTGGCTGCTGAGGGCCGCCCCGGGGCAGAATGGCCGTTTCGCAGCCTTTGGACCCGGGGGAGGGCTGGGCCGCGCGTGCGACCTTACCCAGTCCGCCCAACTCCGTGGGCCTACGATGGAGTACCTGGAGAAGGTTCGATCCCAGTTCCTCTCCCTCCGCCACTGAATTTGAGCTCACCGGGGGTAGCCAAAAGTCTGCGGCGCGGGCGTAGCGAGGCTACGCCGCCCGGACTGTCGCGAGAAAACTCTCGACCTCTTGCTTCAGGCGGTCGGACTGTCTTGCGAGTTCGCCGGCCGAACCGAGAACCAGTTCGGCGGCAGTTCCCACCTGGCCCGATGCCTGCGTCACGCCGGCAATGTTTTGCATGACCCCCTGCGTGCCCTGCGCGGCCTGCTGCACGCTGCGGGCAATTTCCTTGGTGGATCCACCCTGCTCCTCCACCGCGGCGGCGATAGTTGTGGCGATCTCGTCAATCTGCCCGATGGTGGCGCCGATCTCGCGAATCGCCCCGGCCGTTGCCCCGGTAGCGTCGCGGATTGCCTGGATCTGATCTGCGATCTCCTCCGTCGCCTTCGCGGTCTGGGTCGATAGCGCCTTCACTTCGCTTGCCACCACGGCAAAGCCCTTGCCTGCCGTGCCGGCTCGTGCGGCTTCGATCGTCGCGTTCAAGGCCAAGAGGTTGGTCTGTGCGGCGATGTTTTGAATGAGCCCCATCACCTCGCCGATCTTCTGTGTTGCCTCCAGCAACCCTTCCACCATTGCATTGGTGCGGTCGGCCTGAGCAACGGCGCTTTGCGCTATCGATGCCGAGTGAACAATCTGCCGCGAGATTTCATGCCCCGATGTCGAAAGTTCCTCTGCCGCGGCAGCCACGGTCTGAACATTCGCCGTCGTCTGTTGCGCAGCTGCGGCGACGCTTGTGCTCTGCCGCGTCGTCTCCTTCGCGATTGCGGACAGCGATTGCGCCGAGCGCTGCATTTCGGTGGCTGCTGAAGCGGCCCCGGCGACAATTCCGCCGACACTTTTCTCGAACTCGCTCGCGATCCGGTTCATGGCCGATTTTCGTTCCGCCACGGCGCGAGCCGTCGCCTCTTCCCGCTCTGCGCGGAGACGTTCGGCGTCAATCAACCGATCCTTGAAAACGGCAAGGCTGCGTGAGATATGGCCGATCTCGTTACGATGCTCAACGAACGGGACCTCAACGCTCAAGTCACCCTTCGCCAGACCGTCCATAACGCCGCATATCGCACCGAGCGGACGAACCAGGCCGCGACCAAGAGCGAATGCGGCCAATCCCGCGACGAGCAATCCCGCCAGCCCGCCCCCGGCGATCCAGATGGCGCGGTCGAGCACCACCGCGTCGATATCGTCAGTATAGACGCCCGCCTGGATTGCGAGCAGCTTGTCGCCCTCACCATAACCGCCGGCATAGGTGAGCTTCGGCAGCTCGGGACCACCCGTCGCTTTCGGTACCTGGTATTCGAGGTAGCCGCCGCCGGTGCGGGCTTTGCCAACGATGTTTTGAATCAGCAGCTGGCCCTGATTGTCTTTGTAGTCCCAGCGATTGACATTGATGTATTTCGGGTTGGCGTGCACATAGGTAACGCCGGCATTGGTGCTGCCGGCGCCGTAGATTCCGAGATAGTCAGCGGATTTGCCCCAGCGCATTGCGCCGATCGCATCAAAAGCAAGCTGCCGTGCTTCCTCCGCCGAGATCTTGCCGGCTTTGGCTTTTTCCTCGTAATTCGACAGGACCTTCTTCGCGGCCTCAACCAGATCGAACACCTTGGTCCGACGTTCCTCGATGACGGTATTACGAAGGACCATCACTTGAGCGGCTAGAACGGCGGTGAAGACAACAGTCAAAACTGCAATGATCATCGCAAAACGATTGTAGACAGTGAGATGTCGCATGCGGATTGCCTTGGTGACAGAAGCGATCCGGCAACAGTATTGCTTTACCAGTTAAGGTTTTATTGAGAACGATGTGCGATCCGGCCGCGCGATCGCAATCAATGCCGCTGATCCCATCGGCAAGAGCTGCGGAGTGATGCGCTTGATCGGAACAGCATTCTTGCCCCCGCGATAGGTGCCCGAGGCTAACACCGGGTCGACTAGTTCAAAAACGGGTTGCGGCGGCTATGTATGCGAACGAAACGGATGAGTTAGGCCGTTCGAGCCCGTCCTGCAAATTCGCTGAGGCGCAATTTGAAGAAGGGCCCGCCGCGAGAATCAAACTTCGCACATTGCGAATATCAGGAACTGGTGGGGCGGCTATCGGCCATCAATGCGCGAATCGGTTTTGCGAGCGGGTCATATCGTCAAGACGGCGGGGTAGTCGAATCTCTGGCCGATTTTGGCTGCGGACCGGTGCCACTCCTTCAGACGCAAAAAGTCGGAATTAAAAACAGAAAGCCACGTAGTGGTACCGCGACTTTTGACGTCCGCTAAGCCGTTGCTGGCCGGGGTCCATATCTCCAGGTGCTCAACTGCGTGGTGAAAGTACGGGCCTGCAAACTCTACGTCTCTCAGCGACACATGCATCCCGCACTTTCCACGGCGCGTCACCCTCGTCGGGTGCCGATGTCCCGGCCCACCGCGAAGAGGGCGACGCGATTCCGCACCGGTCTGTGGCGGCTCCGGCTCAGAAAGCCGGAGTCGTCGCCGCATATCCGCCTTTCCGTCAATCCTATGCCGCTGCGGCAAAAAATCTGAGGCGATGTCCGTCGAGCCCGCCAGGGGACACCCAGACCTGCTCATGAACCGTCTCTGACTCCGCAACCAGAAGGCAAGCCCGACAATTGAACAGATGTAGCTTGGTGACCGGCACAAATTTAACGAGTTCCGACCGATACAGACTCATCTCGGTACCGCAATTTGGGCAGGTTGGAGATTCAAGGTCTTCCAGCGAGTGTGTAAGTTGGTCCATCACAGTCCCCCCTAAGGTTAAGTGATGAAAGCCCCGCGCCCCACAAGCCAAAGCGTTATTGTGGGATTAGCCGCACCATTTGGGGTATTTTATTGACATCACTCGGTCCAAATCTTGAAGATATCTCCATCATTATAGCGAGGTCCGCATTCGGGTGCGCAGCCGACATTAAACGTAGAGAGCATGGATGTCCGTTGATGACACCCATTTCAGACATCAGCGAGCATCTCAATTTTGTAGCGTCGTGGATTTCGACCCTCATCAAAGGCTAGACTTGCTCCATGCGCATCTTGCTCTCTGAGGGGGCCGGGCTCACCTCCCGTCAGGTCGCAGGACGACTCGGTTCGCACGGGCACGAGGTCGAGATTCTCTCGTCGTCGAAAATCTACCCGACGCGGTTCACGCGGCATGTGAGGGCAGTGCACGACGTTCCGCGGATCGCGGCCGCCGAGCGCATCGCAGGCGAACGCAAGGCCGACCTGCCGTTTCCAACGCAGGAGCAGGTGACCGTGCTGTCGGCGCGCCGGAAACACCTGCGCGTTGCGACCATGATGTAACCTCGGTGGTTTGACATAGTGACCCGACCGCAGGTTCACCCTAATGAAAGACGACCGCGGGAGGGAACTTTCGGTTTCGCTCCGAGTCATATTTGTGACGCGATGTGGCCTGGCGCGGAGGAGGGATCATGTCGAAGTCCCGCATTGGAATGGCTGCGGCCGGCGTTTCCATGGTCGCTCTGGGATTGCTGCCGAGCGCGGCCGAGGCGGGCTTCCGCCTGCGCGTTGGTGGCCCCGCCGGTGTCGCGCGCTTCGCGATGGCCAGCATGCTGTCGGCCGCAGGTCTCCGCCACGCACGCATGGCAGCGCGCCACAGTCGCGTCCGAACCGCTGCTTTAAGACCGCAAGATCTCCGCTCCGCCGCCGAGTCGATCCAGCCGAGTGCGCGTGCGCAGCTCACTGCCGTCGCGGCGCTGGCCGGCTGGCAGGGCGGCCGAGCTGCGCAAGGCTGGTGGCAGCACGCCGACGGTTCCTACGGCTGGGTCGGTCCGCTGTTCTGGCCGTTCGCCTATGGCGATCTTTATGACTACGCGCTTCTCAGTGACGGTAGCGGCTTCTGGGCCTATGGCTACGGCGATCTCTACGCCGCGATCTTCTCGCCTTACGCTGCTAGCGATCTCTCAGCGTTCGCGGCCGAGCGCCCTGCCGGCAGGCGGCATCGCAAAGCGCCCTCCGTGCAGGAGCTCTGCGGCGCTGACACCGCCAAGATGACCGGCCTTCCCTTCGAGCGAATCGGCCGGGTGGTCGCGGCGAACGAGGCACAGCGCACAGCCTTCGACGAGCTCACGAGCGCCTGGACTTCCGCCGGCGAGACCATCCGCGCCTCTTGTCCAGCACAGGCCGCAACCACCGCGCTGGAGCGGTTCGCGGCCATGCAGAGCCGCGTCAACGCGATGCTGAGCGCGGTTGCGGCCATTCAGCCACCGTTCCAAAAATTCTACGATCTCTTGAGCGATGAGCAGAAGGCGCAGCTCAACGCGCCCCAACGCGACCGCCGCGCCAACGCCGCGGCCGCGAAGCTGAAGGAGATGCAGGACGCCGTCTGCCAGGCGAGCCGCGGACTGCAGGACGAGCAACAGGCCGAAAAGCAATACCGCGAGCTCGTCGCCCAGCAATGGCCCCTTGACGACATCGCCGCCAGCCTGGAACTGAACGATAGCCAACGCGCCGCGCTCGAAGTGGTGCAGGACACCACGATGGGTACCATGGAAGCCTTAAGCGCATGCCCGCCAAAGGACGCGCTCACCCCGCCGGCCCGCCTTGAGGCCGCAAAGGCGCGGTTGGAAGCGATGCGAGAGGCGATCAGCAGCGTGAACGACGCGGTCGACGATTTCCAGGCGGACCTGAGTGACGAGCAGAAGACGCAGTTCGGGGGGCTCGGGCCCAAGAAGCGGGGGGTATGATTTTTCCATCCCCAAGCGTCGACTTTAATCCTTTGCACGCAAAAAATTGGGTTTGAATACAAAAAGCCCGCCATGGCATCGAGACGTTAGATGTCCGTTGACCGGCGGCGAAAAGCGGACATCACTCAGAAGCTCGCTGACTTCCGCTCTTGACCCCACAACGGACATCAGAATCACTCAAATAGCCGTGTTTTTTCGCGGTCGCACGTTGTTTACGTAGTAGCATCTGGCTCGATAGCGGCTGCTGAACGCCGCGAGTTGCCGCCACTGGACGGAAAAGATTGATAAGACAGCGAGAAAACATTTGGCGCACGCCACCAGTCAGAGAGGACCAGTAAAGTCCATCCCGGTTTGGCGACGCAAAACAATGTTGCGCGCCATTTTACTTTTTGCTGCATCAGCAATCATCGCGAGCGTTGTTTCAAACTTCAGCATTATCCGCGACTTGGGCTCTTTTCGAGCGTCGTTGCTGACGGGATCTTCGGATGGTGCTTACTACGCGCTTGGTTTGCGCCTAGCAGAACGCGCAAAACGTGACGGCCAGCGCCTTGACGTCGTCGCAACCGAAGGCTCGATCCAAAATGTTAACCGCTTGATCGCCGGTCGAGGTCGGTGCGTTGATAAGTTTGCCTTCATTCAGGACGGCACCCCTGTGCCGTCTGATGCTGGGCTCGAATTACTCGGGCGCCTGCCCGAACCAGAGTCACTTCTTCTACTAGCGCGGCGCGATCATCCCGTCGCCAGTATTGCCGATCTACGCGGCGCTTCCATTGGGGTAGGTCCCGAAGGGTCGGGCACGGCTTACCTCATGCGCCGGCTTTTCGCTGACCCTGACCTTGCTGGACTAAATATTCGAATGTCTTACCACTCCTTGGAGGACCAAGCGCAACTGGTATCACGGGGCAGCCTCGAT